>Ga0272446_1004870_pt1 | contig 15391 bp, 14 predicted proteins | sample YNPCB0061_FD_194587 | JGI IMG/M metagenome (GOLD analysis project Ga0272446, IMG submission 194587) | Hot spring microbial mat communities from Yellowstone National Park, WY, United States - YNP-CB-006-1 | ecosystem: Environmental > Aquatic > Thermal springs > Hot (42-90C) > Sediment | place... | reverse complement strand
TTGACTGTGACCGTGAAGGGCTGACTGGTCAGCACGACGGGTTCTGGTTCAGTTGGGGTGGTGCCCCAGATCACAACTTCTCCGAGAACGAGATGGGTGTTGATGGAATTGGGGAGTTGAAAGGAGAAGGTAAAAGGAAAAGGGGGAACGGTTTGCGGCAGGGGTTGGCGATCGCTCACCAGCACTTGCAAGGTTTGAGGATCTCGCAGAGTCATCTCGACCCCTACCAACTGGCTGGCGGTGGCTGTCACCGGGGCTATGTCAGCGTCCCATGGATCGGGAATTGGCTCAGCGAGTTTTGGAGTGGCTGCTGGTGCAGAAACCTGGACTTGCCCCTGTAAGCTAGCGGTGTGTTGGAGAGAGACAACTAGATGGGTGCTTGACAAGGAGATCCGTGCGATCGCCCCCGCTGGCAAAACCCAGGGGGTATGAGCGGTGGGCCGAGAGATAGAAGCGGGTTCGGCTATGGTCGAACTGACCTCTCCGTCAGCGTCTATGGGAGCTTGGGATGGATGAGGATTCTGAGCCGACAACCGATGATTAGAAACTTCTGACAGAATTTGGTCGTCGCCCACTCGGTCATCTACCGGGCCGTCTGGGAGTTTATTAGAAAGCTGTAGGAGGCGCTCAACGGAAGCATGGAGAAATGGATTCGTGGGCGGGGTGGCCGCTGTTGCAGCCGATTCATCTTGTTGATGCCGAGAGTGATGGTCGCGATCGCTGGCTTTGTCCCAATCGGGTTCCCAGAAATCGGAGTGCTCATCGTTGACTAACACCTGGAGTTGAATGGAGTAATGCCAACTGGGTTGTCCATTGCCTGCTTCGGCGCAATCAATTTCCCAGACCCCGGGAGAAAGATGGGTGAAGGGAATAACGACCATTAAGCCGTCGTTGTTAGTCTGCCCACTACGGGTTTGGGTGCGCCGTTTCGGGGGATGCTCTTCCAAGGCAAGATGGTTGATGCGGATGGCGACAGGCGTATCCAGGCGAGCAGAGCGCGCAATAATGCGATAGCGACCCTCCAGAATCTCGACATTGGTTGTATCCAATGGTAACCAGGAGCGATCGCCCTCTTTTTGTAGTAGAAATTCCCAATCAGCCATTACAACCCCGCCCATGCAGTAATAGGTTAGCCACAACAAACACCCCGACCAGGAGAAATTGCCCCTCAGAAAGCTTTCCAGGCTTGAGGGAACCCCAGGCACCGTCTCGGCTTTCCGCTCAAAGCCCGATCAAACGAGAAGAAGGAACGGGAGAAAACGTTGGCCAGGAACTGGCTCACCCCTCACCTCATGCAGCTAAATCCAGTGGTTTTTGCGATTGATACACGACATCTGGTGGTTCTTCCCAGAAAGATAGGACTTCAAATTTCAAATGATAACTAAATATAGTGGATGAATGAATATCCGTTACATTACTCTCCAATAACATGAACCACCAACTCTCGTTGGCTCCCTTGCTCGCGATGTTCCCAGATGTAAATCCCTTGCCAGATGCCTAAAAGCAGTTGCCCCCTAGCAATGGGAATTTGTTCAGAAGTGCTGGTTAAAGCCGTGCGGATATGGGCAGGCATGTCGTCTGGCCCTTCTGTGTTGTGGAGGTAGTTTTCCCATTCCGGCACCAGTTTGGCAAAAAAGGTGGATAGGTCAACGAGTACATCCGGATCTGCATTTTCTTGAATCACTAAACTAGCGGAGGTATGACGCAAAAAGAGCGTACATAGACCGGTTTTGATCCCAGACTCAGAGACAACGGTTTGCACTGGGTTTGTCACCTTGCAAAGAGTCTTGCCGCGCGTAGGCAAGCGCAGAATTTGTTGATAGTGGGGCATAGGGAGCAGGGCAATCTGTTTGACTAATTTCAATACTATTCACCCAGGTTTAATCTTCTTCTGGGTTGGGTTTCTCTTCAATCACCAGCTTAATGGCCTGTTTATTTACGGAGAGAAAGCTTTCGGTGGCTAAAGTCATGCCATCGGCACTATAGATAATGGCATCAGTGATAGCAATAAACGTGTTGGCTCCGTTGAGAAAATCCGATAAACGAGCATTGTAGCCCCCCGCCGGAATCGACACATCACCTTGAATTTCCCACTGATCGGTGGTGTAAATCTTGACACGGCGCTTTTCGCGCAGGGTTGAGCGGGATGTTTGCGTTGACAAATTGGCATTCATGGGGATAATCCTCCCAAATTAGCTTTGGTCAGAAAGCTGAGGACAAAAGCAATCGCTCCAACGCCGACTCTGAGCAGGCTTTCTGACTAACCGTTGTGATTTCACCGGGCGCTGGCTAGAGCAATGGGATCCAGCTTGCCCTTACCTTAATCTTAGGTGCTCTGGAGATAATCAACGACTGCTGTGGCGATCGCTCGGTTACCGCCCTTATCAATGGGTCGATTGTCAGTGGCGGGTTGCAAAGGTTGGTGCAAAAACTCCCAATGGCGGCTGTAAAGATCCTGGGGCGAAATGATGCGATGGGGCAGATAGTGCTGAATCGCTTCAATCAAGATGGGTGCTTCGGCAAAGTCTTCGCGGGTAGTCGTAATCAGCGAAATCCCCTGACAACAGGCTTCGGAGAAGGTGCTGTAACCCGGTTTAGAAACGATCAAATGGCAAAAGGGCATCAGATCAACGGGGCGTAGGGAGCGATCCGTTAGATGGATCAGGTTTGGAATATCTCCGGGGACATCGTAATCAAAGGTGAAGAACTGCCAATCAGGAAACTGTTGGACGTTATGATAGGGCACTTGATTCAGACCCAGGCCGCCAAAGGTGAGAATGGCGCGTTTTTCGGGTGGGGCGGTAAAGGTGAGTTTTGCCTCGATTTCACTGGCACTAAAACGGGGCGTGCCTCCCGTAAAGCCCACATCGGTGATGCTAGAAAAGGCGGCCATGGGTTCATGGAGGGGCATGCGAAACAGGCGATCGCACTGGCCAAAGCACTCGGCAATCCAGTCGGCCATTTCAATAAACTCGCCGCCCCAGGCCCGATAAATCAGATCCCAGCCAAAGTTGCTCATCATCCAGCAGGGAATTCCGGCTGCATGGGCGATGGGGGCAGCTAGAGGGGGAATGTCGGCCAGCACCAGATCGACCTGATTTTGCTTGAGAAACGAAGCTTCTGAAGCGATGAGCGATGGCTGCTTGGCCTTTAATTCTCGCAGTTTAACTAGGGTGGCGGGTTTATCCATGGTGAAGCTATCGCTTTGCACGACCCCAATATCAAAGGCGCGGGGACGATGGATAAAATTTCCTGAAATGGATTCTTCTAATAACCAGCGGGGGGCGGTAGTGGCAAGAATCAGTACGACCTCGGGGCAGAGCCTCTGGATTTCAGCGGCGATCGCCGCTGAGCGAGTGGCATGACCAAAGCCGTGGTTGGTAATAGCAAGATAGAGAGTGGGTTGAGGCATAAAGGGATAAACAGCTTAGGACGACAGCAGATAACGTCAATGTAACAGTGCCTTTCCCTTTTCCCCCAAGGGAGTTGCTGTTTACCGGTGCAACATTTTATAGCTTGGGTCAGAAAGCCTAAGACAAAACCAAGTGCTCAACCACCCATGCTAAGCAGGCTTTCTGACGCGCCGTTGGAGAGATGCATTGATTAGGGCGAATGGCTTGATCGTATTCCTGCAGCTAGGGCGCGGGTGAGCGGTCTGCCTGGTGGAAGTAATTGAATCACCAGGCTATACCAATCATTCATTCGGGTGATACACTCCCCTGTAATGCAGCACTACTGGTGAGAATTCCTGCCCCATGAGCCAATATTCCTTTGCAGTGCCCCCAGAAGCCACTGACCTACTGCCAGACAGCAAACTGGCAGAGATTCAACAAGCCTTTGCTGCGATGGATCGCAATCAGGATGGCAAGATTCAACTGGATGAATACTTAGACTGTCTCCTAGCTCAGCAAAAAGCCAAGCTAATGCAGCGGTTTGCCTACCTGGATCGCGATCAGGATGGGCAGATCGATTTTGAAGAGTTTTTACTGGCTTCCGAGCCTCAGTATCCCCTCCTCAAAAAATTTCGTGAGTTTGACGGTGATCAAGATGGGCAACTGACCATAGAGGAAATTAGCCAAATTGTCGATACCTTGGAGTTTCCCTTAACCGCAGAGGACCTCGAAAAGCTGATTGATCGAACCGATGAAAACGGCGATCGCCGCCTCTCCTATAACGAGTTGCTAGGAGCGATCGCCCGCTTCGGTTTTCAATAGAGATTTTCTGGCGACATGGCCCTATTTACCGCACAGAAGCCATTAACTCCTCCGTTTCTTCCTTGGAAAGCACCCGTCCCTCATCTTCAAAACCAGCGACCTGGTCAAAGTAGAGGTAGCGATAGAGATCCGCTGCAAAGGGGTCAATCTTATTTGTGACAATGTTCATATACTCCTCAACCGTAGGAATCTTACCCAAAAGGGCGCAGACGGCTGCCAGCTCTGCAGAACCTAGATACACCTGAGCACCTTTACCCATCCGGTTATTGAAGTTACGGGTAGACGTAGAGAACACCGTCACACCGTCCTCAACTCTAGCCTGGTTCCCCATACAGAGAGAACACCCTGGCATTTCTAGGCGGGCACCTGCCGCTGCAAAAATACTGTAGTATCCTTCTTCTCTTAGCCTTTGTTCATCCATCCGCGTAGGGGGGGCAATCCAGAGCCGTACCTTGGCAACTCCTGCCCCTTCCAACACTTTCGCCGCTGCCCGGTAATGGCCGATATTGGTCATGCAGGAACCAATGAATACCTCATGGACAGGGTCACCCGCACACTCAGACATCAACTTAATATTGTCAGGGTCATTGGGGGCTGCTACGAGCGGTTCCCGCACCTGATCCAGATCCACCTCAATGATGTCACTATACTCGGCATCGGCATCGGCTGACATTAAGGAAGGATTGGCCAACCAAGCCTCCATTTTTCTGACCCGGCGCAGAATCGTGCGGGCATCACCATAGCCTCGTGCCACCATATTTTTGAGCAGGGCAATATTCGATCGCAGATATGTAGCAACGGTTGCCTCACTGAGTTTAATCGTGCAGCCTGCCGCTGAGCGCTCTGCTGTGGCATCGGTCAACTCAAAAGCCTGCTCTAGCTGCAGGTCAGGTAGGCCCTCCATTTCAATAATCTTGCCAGAATAGACATTGACTTTATTTTCTTTGGCCACGGTCAGCTTGCCCTGCTGGATCGCTACATAGGGAATGGCATTGACAATATCTCGCAGCGTAATTCCCGGTTGCAGGCTGCCCTTAAACCTGACCAGCACTGACTCCGGCATATCCAGAGGCATCACTCCCAGGGCCGCCGCAAAGGCCACCAGTCCCGACCCAGCGGGGAAGGAAATGCCCAAGGGGAAGCGCGTATGGGAGTCACCCCCAGTGCCAACCGTATCCGGTAACAACATGCGATTCAGCCAAGAGTGAATAATGCCATCCCCTGGACGCAGAGAAACTCCACCACGAGAGTTGATAAAATCCGGTAACTCCCTGTGGGTGCGAATGTCCACGGGTTTAGGATAGGCCGCTGTGTGGCAGAAGCTCTGCATTACCAGATCAGCCCCAAAGCCCAGACAGGCCAGCTCTTTTAGTTCATCGCGGGTCATCGGGCCAGTGGTATCCTGGGAGCCAACAGTGGTCATGACGGGTTCGCAGTAGGTGCCGGGACGAATTCCCGGTAGGCCACAGGCCTTGCCCACCATTTTTTGCGCTAGGGTAAAGCCCTTACCCGTATCTGCAGGCATTTTAGGCCGGGTGAAGAGTGGGCTAGGGCCAAGACCCATTGCAGCTCGTACCTTGTCAGTGAGGGTGCGCCCAATCAGGAGGGGAATTCGCCCGCCTGCCCGCACCTCATCCAAAATGGTGTCAGGTTTGAGGCTAAAGGTGGAAATGACTTCGCCCGCCGCATTGGTAATCTCGCCCTTATAAGGGTAAATCGTAATGACATCGCCTGTTTCCATGCGGGTGACATCGCACTCAATCGGCAGCGCACCTGAATCTTCCATCGTGTTAAAGAAAATGGGTGCAATCTTGCCACCGAGGCAATACCCTCCCGTGCGCTTATTAGGTACAAAGGGAATGTCATTCCCCATATGCCAGAGCACTGAGTTGGTGGCTGACTTGCGCGAAGACCCGGTACCCACCACATCCCCCACGTAGGCAACCGGGTAGCCCTTTTGTTTTAACTCGGCAATTTTCTCTAAGCTGCCCGGCAGGCGAGATTCCAGCATGACGGTAGCATGGAGAGGAATATCGGGGCGAGTGGTGGCATGGGGAGCTGGGGAGAGGTCGTCGGTGTTAGTTTCCCCTGGGACTTTGAAGACTGTCACGGTAATGGCTTCGGCTAATTCAGGTCGATTGGTAAACCACTCGGCATTGGCCCAAGATTCTAAGACCTGTTGTGCGTAGGTGTTGCCAGACTTGGCCAGTTCTTCAATATCGTGGAAGGCATCGTAAACTAACAGAATTTTGCTCAGGGCGGTAGCGGCAGTGTTGGCCAGTGTTACATCTTCCGACTTCAATAGGTCAATTAACGAAGCCACGTTATAGCCCCCCATCATGGTGCCGAGTAGCTCGACGGCCTCCTTTGGACTCACAAGGGGGCTGGTGACTTCACCCTGGGCGATCGCCGTCAAAAAGCTGGCCTTCACATAGGCAGCCTGATCGACACCGGGGGGCACGCGATCGCGCAGCAGCGATAAAAGAAAGGCTTCTTCTCCGGTTGGGGGCTGCTTGAGCAATTCACACAGCTCAGAGGTTTGTTGCGGGCTGAGCGGGAGAGGGGGAATTCCTAAGGCAGCTCGTTCAGCAACATGATGACGGTAGGCTTCCAGCATAGTAGCAATCCTGAAAAATGGTTTAGACAAGGCTCTGCTCAGAGGGATAGTCGTTGCTAGCTCTGAGCAGCGAACGGCAGTCAGCCCCGCTAGGGATCGAACGGCTATTTCTATCCTAAGCTGATTCACCAAAGCACGATTGAGAACCATTGCTAAGGTACTCCTGACGGAATTACCGTTGCAGTTGGAATTGATACCTATTGGGGGACGGGGCAAGAAAGTGTTGCTCTGGTTCGTGCCGTACCGAAGCTGCCCCTACAAGATTAAAACTGATAAACCACCAGGCTTTAGGGATCTGCAGGAAAATATCGCTTTGGTGAGAAAGCTGAGGACAAAACCAAGGGCTTAACCACCCATGCTGGGTAGGCTTTCTGACTCGCTGTCGCCATGTTTCTCATGATGACGGCGATAACAGACCCCCTTGAGTGGGCTTTCTCCGATGGAGAGGCGACGCGTTTTACAGTGCTCTGCGAAACGACTGCGCTCAGCCCTTAACCGCCTTGTGATCCATCATTAACTGGCAACTTCCTGATAGCTGCCGATGAGATCGTTAGGACAGTCGAAGGTCTTGAAGGCCCTGCTTGAGATGTCTTTCAGGCCTGAATCCTGATGCCTGTCTCCTGCGATAGCAAGATATCACAAAGAAATATCACAAAGGCAAAGAGGAGGGAGGCGGAGGCACCTCTGCGGGATTTTTTGAGGAGGGCGAAATGCCCGGTCGAGGAGTGATAGTTGCTAGTCATTCCTGAGTGCTGTGTAGCGGAACTGTGATCGGGATCAGTTCGGTAACCAGGAAAAGTCACAATCGGGATTCCGTAATCGGTGCCATAACAGAGGTAGCTCCCCCTAAAGCTGCTCGTTTGTCAAGCTACTTTTGCCCTCGCAGCGTTGACTTATCCTTCTCCTGGAATTGCCCCTTCCGCCTCAGGTCGTAACTATGCTAAATCCTTCTGAAACTGCTTTTAATCGACGGTCTGCCATTTTCCACGCGATCGCCATTACCCTTGCGATTGCCCTAATCTCTGGCTATCTTCGCTTTCCCATTTCGATGAGCGCCGCTGCCCAGACGCTTCACACGGCTATACGTTTGATCAAATAACGGGAAACTCCACAGGTGACACCAGCGGACGACAAGCCGATAGCATGGGTTGCAGCTCTACGACCCGCCCAACCACGACAATAGCGGGAGCCTTAAATTGTGCGGCCTCGACCTGTGGCACGATCGTATGAAGCTGCCCTACCAGTTCTTCCTGGTCGGGGCGGGTGCCCCAGCGTACCAAAGCCACTGGGGTATCCGGGGCAAGATTAGCTGCCAGCAGTTGCTCGACAATTGCCGGCAGGTGGTGGATTCCCATATAAATCACAATGGTTTCAGCCGCCTCAGCGATCGCCCGCCAATTCACTGCTGGGCGATATTTACCGGCTCCCTCATGACCCGTGACAAAAACCACTGAAGAACTGTAGTTGCGATGGGTAAGCGGAATTCCCGCATAGGCCGAAGCGGCAATCCCAGCGGTAATTCCTGGCACCACCTCAACAGGAATGCCAGCCGCAACTAAATCTTCCATTTCTTCACCGCCTCGACCAAAAACAAAGGGGTCGCCTCCCTTTAAGCGCACCACGATCGCGGCTTCGCGAGCCTTAGCCATTAATAACTCGGTGATCTCTGCCTGCATTAAAGAATGCATCCCTCGCCGTTTACCGGCATTAATCACTTCTGCCTGAGGATTAATCATCGCTAGAATAGGCGCACTAATCAAAGCATCATGAATGACAACATCGGCAGTCTCCAGCAGGGCCTTGCCTTTCAAGGTCAATAGTCCTGGATCACCAGGACCCGCACCAACAAGATAGACTTTGCCGCAGGGGGATTCAATCATTGCAGTTACTTATACTTAGCCGAGGAAGTGAGACAACCGTTTCTCAGGACTGGAGGGGGGCAGGAGTCGTGCTGTCAGCAGTCGTCGCCAGATCAACCAGGAGATCAGCTAGAGCTGCGCCGTTTGCTAAGGGGGGGCGCAGATGAATCGTTACGTTAGGACACCCCTGAGAAAATGCCTGCGCTTGTCGGTTAACTGCATCTGTAATGCCGCCTGCAAAGAGAAAGTAGGGCAGCACACCGATTTGACAACAGCCCGCTTCTACCAACTCCTGAAGCCGTGTTTCTAGCTTGGGAGCAGTTGACCAGTAGGCGGCGATCGCCCCCAAGTGATCTGCTAATGCCTCAATGGGCTGGTTGGCTCCAGCCCGACGGCTGCCGTGGGCCAATAAAATCCATGCCTCTGCAGGCAGGGGGGCCATTTGCTCAGTCAAAATCCGGCGCAGACGAGGATGAGAACCAAGATAGGGGCAAAGCTCGAGGGCAATAGACGCATCCAGTTCCTGTGCCGCTTGCCCTATTTCCCTGGGAAGATCCTCCATCACATGCATCCCCGGCAAAAGGAACAAGGGTAACAGTTTAATCCGACCAGTTAGCGTGTTTCTTGTCTGAAGAAACCGCTGGCCAAACTGAATAATTTGCTGATGTAGTGATAATGGGTTTGACTCCAGAGCCGCAACGGCTACGAGTGGCAGTGCTGGCGGGATACTTGGGGCGGTTGTTGCCGCAGAGTCTGGAAATAACTCCCACCTGGAGGCTGACTCAGCTGGGAGCGGGCTATGGAGAATTCTGGCAGCAAACTGCTGCGCCAAAGATGTAGCCGCTTGCTCTGAGCGAGGATCTGTGCTGCCGTGATAAATCAATAGATATGCAACCGACTCAGCCACCAACAAATCACCTTATCGATTGAGAACAAAACCTATTAGAACAAAACCTACAGCTTTAATCAGAAAGTTTAGGACACAACCACTTGTTCAAACGCCGACTTTAGGCAGACTTTCCAACTCGCTGTCGCCATGGGAAACCTGACGGCGTCCATCACCAATCAATGGCGATAATCCTATCGGTGATGACAAGACACCTCTGTCAACTTAGCAACAAATGACAGAGGTGGAGCATCACTGATTCAATTGTGAGATTCAATTGTGAGATTCAATTGTGAGGCCCTGCTCTAACCCCAGTAAGGGGCTAGTCTAGGGCCAGCCTGGGTTCCTTCTAATTAACACCTTGCACGTATGCTAGGGTAAGGCTATCGTGGGCTAAGAAGTGGGCTAAGTGAAAGGCCCGATCTTCCGTCTCCAGCAACATTTCCTCATACATCAGGCGGGTGGCGCGATCGCCCAAGCTCTCGGCCTGGCCTGCCTGGCGACGCAATGCTGTAATGATAGACTGCTCAGCCTTCAGGTCATTCTCCAGCATGCTCCGACAGCTAAAGGCCCCATCTGGTTCTGGGGTAAAGCAGCACAACTCCGCTAATTTTGTAAAACTGGCGGCTGGAATGCCACCCAACCCATTAAGGCGCTCACCTAGCTTGTGGACATAACCCTTGGCGGAATTAGCGCTATCGTTAAAAAACTCATGCAAACTATAGAACTCTGCACCTTCAACAACAAAATGATGTTTTTGATACTGCAGGTAAAGAGCCTGGAAACTTGCTAGAAGGATGTTCATCCCCTCGCAAATTGGCGTAGAAACAGAGTGATCAAATAGAACTGGGTTATCGCCAACTTGATCAAAAGCACGGACTAAGCCTTGAATTTCAGCCATGGTGTTCTCCTTAAAATATTGGTTCTCTACTCTTGTGAATCAACTCACGCAGTGAATCAATTTAGTAAAACGCTGCCCAAGCTTCAGTTGGCATTAAAGACAAGCAGGCGAAGTAAAGGGAATAAATCGAGAAAGTTTGGTGAAGTCACCGTCAATAGCCCATCCTGGATAAAGAGCCTTTTCTGGATAAAGCTCTGAAAGATCCTACTTAAGGGTTTCCGCGATGGATCATGTCTACCCTTCCCAGCTAGGCTTAGGTCGAAACCAAAGTCCTCGTACAAAAGAGGTATTGGGGGGAGAAATCTCCGGGTATCTAGTCTCACGGATCTTGCCTCTTTAAATATCGTCCTAGCTTAAGTAGAAGCTTTGACTCTTCCAGATGAAGCAACCTCAATTAGTTGCTTTACTCCACCACGGATAGAAGGTTACTCTGAGCCAGGATTAACCTTTCTCATGTCCTAGAGTATAACACAAGTAAAAGTTGGCTTAACGACTAGAAGGTGCCTTTTGAGAACCATTTTCAACATAGAAACAGAGAGCTTTTTGTATGAAAACTATAGTGATTTCAATTAATTTCAAGCCTATGTCAATCTTCTGAATATGATTTTCAACTATAAGGAGTTTGATTCTTGCAAGAAATTAAGCAATTTCGGTAAGGCGTCTCGGTTTGGCGATCGCTCGACGGTCACCACAAATCCGGCAAGACTATGTCTACAGCTATTTCTGCTAGAACGTCACCCAACTGGAATGTAAAGATTTGAGCTGAATGAAAGAGAAGGCAAAAATTCTCAAATAAATGCATCATTTAGACAGGAAAACTTGATATTTGATCGAGAATTACTTTTCTTCTGCCTGATAGATATGAAATTGCCCTGCGATGCCAATTGTTTTGAATTCATAGGCTGGCAGGTAGGATGAAATCGAGAGATCTGTCACATAAATGCTTAATAGCAACAGGTTGATTCGCGTTGTTTTATTGGCAACGAGTTGCTGAATTTGGGCCTGGTTTTGTTGCAAGAGGCGCCGACATTCGCTTGCTAGGCCAAAGGGTGCTTTGGCACATAGTTTCTTATCAGCATAGGCAGAGAGCTGCTGCGTTGCAAAGTGCTCATAGGCGGCTTCGCTGGGGTTGGTTAGGGCCAAAATCCCAGCCAAACCAGCTAAGACTGCCATACCTGCGATCGCCACAAACTTCCAGGTTTTCATAGGTCGCTCGGTGAAGTTAAATGAATAATATTTCACAGGGCAATAGGATGATGCCCTTAGGGGCCAGCTACGCTTAGTAGTTTAGGCGAGATGTCGAATCACGTTAACCAGTTCCTCAGGATGATGAACCAGGTAATCGGGTTTTTGTTTCGCTAAGACTTCACTAGAACTAAAGCCCCAACTCACGGCGATCGCCACAACCCCTACCTTATGCGCCGCCTCTATATCCCGAGTTTCATCACCAACATAAATAACCTGTTCAAGCTCTAGTTGGTGCTGCTGAATGACCCGACGAATGACTTTGCCTTTGCCGAATAAGGTTAAACCCGAAACAACCTGATCAAATAAATCACCTAACTGCTGTTGCTGCAAAAAAGTTTCGACATTTTCCGTTGAGTTAGAAGTGACAATTCCCAACCAGTGCCCCTGGTCTTTGAGGGCAGATAGACTCTCCCGCATTCCAGGAATCAGTTTCAGAGTGGCAATTTCTCGATTCATTTCACGGCGCAACCGCCGCAGCAAAAAGAGCAACTGCCAGATATTGACCCCCGACTGTCGTACAACTTCTTTAGAGGTCAGATTTTTAAGATGGCGAATATCTTCTGGATTGGTTGTTGGATAACCGTACTCAACCGCCAGCCGATTGGCAATCCTAAAGATCAGCTCGAAGGAGTCGGCGATCGTGCCATCAAAATCAAAAAGAATAACCTTCACAATGGTTGCGCAATTCAAAGGGAGACGGAGTAGAGAGCACAAAGGCCACCCATCGGCTATCGGCTTCGACCAAGCTAACTGACCAGTCACAAAACCGGGCAAGGCTGTGAGGCATCGGCAGACAGCGAATCGGCAGGTGGGCAGTTAAACAACGCAGAGGCAAACACCAGTTGGGACAGAAATGTTAGGGCTTTTTTATAAATCTTTCTTAAGAGCGAGATTTTTACCAAAATAGTATAATAAGATACAGATATAAAATAAATCGTTCATCTTGAAAGCGAATTCACTGAAGTCAAGTCACCGATCAAGCAGTGATGCACTCAAGACGGAAGTAGGGTCTCCCGAAGGAACGCGCCTCAACCCCACACACTCATCATCAACTTCACCAAGAGGCGAACATTATGAAACTCTCCTATCGTGGTAACACATACGAATACAGCCAGCCTACCCTGGAAGTGACCGAAGGAGAAATCCTCGGTCGTTATCGCGGAGCCTATTGGCGCTGTCGGACTCTTGCAGAGCTACCCATTGCGACCGAGAGTCATGTTCTACAATACCGTGGAGTGAGCTACGCTTCCAATCCTGCGACGGGTATTCGTCCAGTAGAAGTTGCACAAAACTGGAGGCCAAGGGTGGTAGCTCAGTCGAGCAAGCTATCGGTTGATACCGCTAGTAATGAACTTGCCAAAATTCATCGACTCAATTTGCAGCAGCGGTTAGAGCGGCGTTTGCAAGCAGCAAGAGAGCGGGGTGATACCGCACTGGTCAGTTTGCTAGAAGCAGAGCGCAAAACCCTGGCGCTGTAAATGACGAACTACACGGAAAAGTAAGGACTGAGAGTGAAGCATCCTTACGGGAAAAACCATCAGATAATATCTTGGTGGTTTTTTAATGGTTAAAGGAGCGTTTACTGGCTTGAGGTGGTGTGTTTATCCTGCTTTACAGAACCAGGGGCTTCAATCGCGACTCCTTAGCGCCGCCTTGTGCCAACTCTCAGCAAAAAACTTACCCGCCCAATTGTTCTGCGAAACCAAAGCACCAGGTTAATTTCCTTAGAGGCAGGCGTTTAGCAGAAACGGGGATAGATGGAAAACCGCTAAGAAATCGGATAACCAAGAAAAATAAGCAATCCGCTGTTTCTACGCCATGTTGTTTTCTAGGGCCCAACGGGCTAATTCGGTGCGATTGTGCAGCCCTGTTTTGCCCAACATATTACTGACGTGGCTTTCAATGGTGCGCTGACTAACGTTTAACTCTTCTGCAATCTCACGATTTGCCATACCCCGAGCAACGTATTGCACTACCCGTAGCTCTGTTGGAGTCAGCTCAACATCAAAGGGTACCTGGATTTTAGGGCCACTCTCAGGAGCGCGGCCAGGACGATGATCGGCAATGCGGGCCGCCTGCTTAAGGGAAGACTCAACCTGAGCCACTAATTCTTCTGGTTCAAAGGGCTTCACCATGTAAACATCGGCCCCGGTATTTAGACCCTTAACCCGATCCTGACTTTGCCCCTTGGCAGAAAGAAATAGGACTGGAATCCAACTTGTGCGGGGGTCGCTTCTGACATGCTCAACCAGAGAGTATCCATCCATCTCTGGCATCATCACGTCGCAAATAATCATATCCGGCAGGTCTTTTTCTAGGACTTCTATCGCCTCTCGACCGTTTTCAGCGGTCACTACCTCATAACCGCGAAACTCCAGGTAGTCTTTGACCAGCAAAATCAGATTTGGGTCATCGTCAATCAGCAGTAATCTTCTGTGATTTCCTACGCCAGTCTCTTTCATGCTGCGATACTCACTCTTCCTGGGTAATTTCAGTAACTGACCAGGGCGGTCAGGATTAAAATATGCAAATGCTAAGAAATCTTAATTTAAGATTGGGCTTGTGAACCAAGACTTTTCGCCAAATCGCTTAATTAAACGATGCGGAAGCCCAGACCTAATACAATGTCGCTTGACGGCAAACGACGGGTTTCGATCTGAATATGGCTTAACCCAGCAAGGGCTGAGCGGGCAGGACTTCGCGATAGCAACTGATTGACTTAACCAACATTTTAGAGAGGGTTGGTGTTTGCGCTGTAATCTCAACAAATCTAAATATTCTTTAGAGCGGCTGAGAACAGGGCTGACACAAAGAAGGATTTCTACTGCATCCCTTCTATTGTATATTCTGATGGGAAAAGTGCTGTTTGATTCACTACATGGATTTTCGGCGGGTCCTGCAAGGTTTACTGGAAGGAAGTCGCCCGATCGCAGTGAACAACATTGGAGATAGCAGGTGGTTTAGGAGCGGGTGCGGGTTTCATCAAATCTTTGAGGCTGATTTTGCAGGCGCTTTACAGCTTTGACAAGTTAATCGCCAGGACGGTTGCTCGCGGGCGCGATCGCCGCTGGAACCGCAAAACCAGGTAACGGGTGTACCAAGAAGGCATATTCCTGAACGATTTGGTTGCCGATTAAGTGCTCTTGAATGATGCGCTCAATCACCTCTGGATGAGCACTGTGATACCACACCCCATCCGGGTAAATAACGAGGATAGGCCCCTGAGTACAAACTCGCAGACAATTTGCTTTGGTACGAAAAATACAGATAGGCTGTCCCTCTGGCTGAGAAGGAGTTTCCGGTGAGATCTGATCCAGCTTGAGTACTTTTAGACGTTGCTTTAAGTATTCCCAGGCAACCAGACCCACTGCGCGATCGCAGCATTTGGGCTTTGTTTGGTCAGCACAGATAAAAATATGGCGCTGAATTTGGCTTAGCCCCAGTGTTTTTACAGCACTCGTCAAAGTATCATCCACGGCTGATGACTAAAGAAAAAGTTAAAAACATGGGCAGAGCGAGACTCGAACTCGCATGACCGAAGTCGCCGCATTTTGAGTGCGGTGCGTCTACCAATTCCGCCATCCGCCCGTAGACTTAAGCTTCCCTATTATACTGAACCACCCTCATTTTGCGTAGCGTTTGCTGGAAACCAACAACAGTTCGGTG
>Ga0272446_1004869_pt1 | contig 15395 bp, 32 predicted proteins | sample YNPCB0061_FD_194587 | JGI IMG/M metagenome (GOLD analysis project Ga0272446, IMG submission 194587) | Hot spring microbial mat communities from Yellowstone National Park, WY, United States - YNP-CB-006-1 | ecosystem: Environmental > Aquatic > Thermal springs > Hot (42-90C) > Sediment | place... | reverse complement strand
TGGGTCTCCCGCGCGCGGGGTTGACGGCCGTACTACACTGCAACCGCGGCGGCCGCGGATACGGCCGCCGCACAACAAACAGAAAGGGAGAATGAAATGGATCTCACACTCAGACTCAAGAACCTGATGGAGTACGACAACATCGACGCGGCGCATCGCGCCGCCGCCGCGCTGTCCTGGATGTACTCATTCCCGGTTGCACGGCGCATCGTCCGGGAGTGCTACCAATATCCCAACGGAGTCAGCGCCGCGCAATACGCGGTGCAGAAGTCCCTCGAGTCCGCCGAAGCCTTCTTTGGCAGAGACTGGAGTCTCGCCATCATCGAATCTGAACCGCGGCCGTGCCTGCGGTTCGGAGGTTCGGTGGTGTACGGCCGGGACGTGGTGAACCGCGCCGACTATGACATTCAGCGCGCGGACCTGAGAATTACAAAGGCCATCGGGGTTGATCAAAACTTCTGCTACCTGATGATCCCGCGCGGGCTGAAACGTATCGTCCGGCACGAGCTAGGGCGGTACATCTGTGTCTCCATCGGCGCGTAGTTGACGGCCGCGCTATACTGTCTCTCGCTGCGGCCGCGCCTGCGGCCGCAGCACTTTTACTTTTACATGGAGGTTGGCATGAAGAAATCCCGCCGTAGCCGCGCGCCGCGCGGTTACGTCCTGCATGAGGACCAGAAAAGAGTCGTTATCGCAACCCTCCGGTCTTCGAACAGGAAAACCGGGAACATGGTCCAAGTCTGGATCATGCCCCGACACACGAAGCCCACTGACGCCATCCGCAACGGCGCGCAGGCACTTGTCTGCGGCGGATGCAAGCTGCAGCGCCGCCGCGGAGGCGGTTGCTATGTCGCTCCGCGCCAATTGAATTCGATCTACCGCGCATACCAGCGCGGTAGCTATCCGTATCTTGCCGATTCCGATTATCCAGCCGTCCTGCGCGGCCGCATGGTCCGCCTGGGCGCGTGGGGGGATCCGGCATTCATTCCTCCGCCTATCGTTGACCTGCTGGTGCGTCACTCCCGGGGTCATACCGGCTACACGCATCAGTGGAAGCACGCTTTTGCCGCGCACCTGCGCGGTATCTGTATGGCCAGCGCGGACTCGCCAGCCGAGGCGCGCGAGGCGTCCGCGGCCGGGTGGGGGGTCTTCCTGGTGCGCCCTATCGGCGCGCCTGTAGTCGGCATCCAGTGCCCCTCTGTGCGGGGCAGGCAGTGTGTATCGTGCGGACTTTGTGACGGCCGCGCGGTGACGGTATCCGTCGAGGCTCACGGGTCCGAGAAGCGGACCCTGAGCCAGAAGCTGATTCAGATTCAAGGAGTTGCAGCATGAGCCACTACGACAAATGCCCACTCGTCCCCCTGCGGCCGCTCATCGATCATGACCCGCCGCAGATCCGCATCACTCGCAAAACCTGGGCGGTTGTGTGTGACCGCCGAGATGACAGCGTGAGGCTGGCTCGCGCTGTCAACCTGCGCAACCAATGGGGAGCGAGCATTGTGCGCCAGCTCTCCTTTGGCGACTGGGTTCCATTGGATGCCAACCGGTCCGCGCGGGTGACACGCGGCAAAGATTTGGTCTGGTGCAAGCGGTTGATTCTGAGGCAGTCAACTATCTGTTGACGGCGGGTGTAGTATGGGATTGTCCGAACCAGAACGAACTGGAGGCTACAGGCTACCATGAACAACAATTCTGTTTTCGTTCCCCTGGAACGAACCGGAGAAGCATACTGCGAACGGCTCGCCGGCCAAGGCTGGCAAGGCGGGCTTGTCGGATTCCCGGTGAAGGGAATCTGTTACCAGCACAATAACTCGCTGTGCATCACTGTGGACGCATGGAGAGAGACCGTGCGACTGACCCTGCCCTGGGAGGACGAGGGAAAGGCGCTGGACCGCCTCATCTTGGAGATGCGGCGGCAGGCAGCCGAATTCCTCGGCAACGAGGTGCTGCGGGTCCACCCGCTCTACATCCATGCTCGCGAGGTTGAGGGCGGGTTTGTGGTGTACGAGAGTGAATCCATCGTTGGTTGAAGCGCCTGGGGGTGTTGACACATGAGCTACGATACAGACATGATCACCTACACTCAGTCGATGACCTCCGCGCCGGAGGTTGAGGTCAGAACGATTCGCCGCAACGAGATGCTGCTCCGGTGCGGCGATGTGTCCTGCCACGCCATCTACCGCGGTGGCGCACTGCGCGGACGCCTGTTTGTCACCGGCGATGACATTCGGCGGCTCAATGTCCGGCCGATCACGCCGGCGCAGTTCGAGTCCGAGGCGCACCGGCTGGTGCGTCAGGGATGGGCGCTGCTCGAAGCGGCCCGCCGCCGCGGGCTGCGTGTTGCCGATCTCGTGGTGGTGGGGGGCGACCCCACCACCACGTTTGTGGAAACCTACGAAGAAGTGGAGGCCTGAAATGGAACCTGTCCTGTATTCCGTTTTTGCTCGGCGCGGCGACTACCGCGCCGAGCTGGTCACCCTGAGTCGCCCTGTCGCCCTGCGGGCTGTGGCCATAGCCGCCCGCGCCGGGCTGCTGGTGCATCTCTCGCCGCTCGGAGAATCCGAACCTGGCGAGGCGTCACTGCGGTTCACCGTGCCGAGTCGCAGTGTCTTGTGCATCGAGGCGCCGTACCGGTTTGGCCTGTACGACGCGGGCTGTCAGGTCTGCCTGGATCTCGCCGATGACGGCGACCGCGAGACCGAGTTCAACTTGGTGGACGAGGACGTTTCCTTGCTGTGGGCGCGGTACTGCGCCTTCATCGCACGCGCGGACGAAGGATTCGGCCAGGATAACGAGGTCGACCCGGACTGGCGAGTCTCCGAATTGCTCGCCGGGGAGGAGGGCGACAATGCCTGATGTCGAGAGCATCGCCGCGGCCGCAGTCCAGCGCGTGTTCCTGCGCGGGCCGCGGCCGCGCCATCTCCCGGCACACGGCGGCAGGCTCATGCGGAGCGGGCCGTGGGCCATCGAGGTTTGGTATGCCTATGACCGCGACCGCGGCCGGGACGTGCCGGACCGTGCAGCCGTTGTGGCCTGGCCGCGCGGTGCGACCCGCGCCGAGGCGCGGCGCAAGGTTGCGGCCATGCTCGCCCAGTTGATGGGCGATGAGGATTAGCGCCCGCTTGACAGCGGGTGTAGGATGAAAACCAGAAAACCCGAAAGGAGGTTCAAGATGGTCGACGTCGACATCAACGCTATCGCTGACCGTGCCGCACGGATCGGCTGGCTTCGGATCCCGCGGGCCGAAGAGGGACCGTTGACCGGCAACGGCTACCGTTATCGGTCCGGGGCTTGGGCTATCGATGTATTCTACGGTCCGGGCTGCGTCCCGGTCGCGGCAGAAATTGTCGACTGGCCGGCCAATGCGACCCGCGCCAAGGCGCGGCGCAAGGTGCGGGAGCTGCTCCGGCGCATCACGGAGCCGGAGTGGGTGTGGTAATGAGACTCACAGAGCGGATCATGCAGGTCTACGGTTCCCAGTACTTCACCCTGGGAATCGCCAAGGCGGCCGCGGCGCTGACCTGGGTGCACGGCAACCCTGTCGCCGCGCTGGCCGCCCTGGAGCAGCGCGGAGAGGGCGCCATCGACGACGCCCTCCACGCCACCACGAAAGCGTTCGGCCCGGGCTGGATGCCAGTGGCCGTCGACAACCACGGCGGCGCGCTGGTGTTTCTCCCGATCCGGCGCGCCGCGGTCGAGGAATCCCTGGCGACCGCGAGGACACAGAGATAGGGGGCGGCGCAAGCAACCCCGCCTGATGAGTCCGGCGGCGGACCGGACGAAACGCCCGAGTGCCCGGGCGTCGCGGAGATTCCGCAGAAAGGATAAGCAACGATGACGAAGTGCCAAAAGTGCGGCCGCGAGGCAACCAGTGAGGAGCGGGAGCTTGGGTGGCCCGCCCGCAACCACGAGGGGCGACTCGTTTGCCCTTCGTGTTACGGAGAAGAGGCGCTATGCGCCGGGTGCGGCGCACTGTTGCGGGCCGATGATTACTCGCACCTGTGCCCCAAGTGCGCCTCCTCGGGGCCGCAGGCCGCCGAGGGGGATGAGGAGGTCGCCATGAAGAAGATGATCGCAGCCATGCTCGGGGCGTGGATCGATCTTGATGTGGCGGGCTGCATGCTGCACTACGCAGGGTGTACTTGTGACAACTGCACGGCGTTCCGGGTGATGATGATACGGCATGCGCGCCGACTTGGAATACCGGTTGAATGGGGCCAACACGCCTGACGAGTCCCAGCGCGGCGGCCTGGGACGAAACGCCCGGCATTCGGGCGTCGCGGAATCGCCGCAGAAAGGAGAAGAAACGATGACGTATTGTCAGAACTGTGGGCACAAGTTCACCGATGAGGAGTACGCGCTGGGGTGGCCCATGCCCAACCACAAGGGGCGGCTCGTCTGCCCGTCTTGCTACGGAGACGAGGCGTTCTGCGCCGGGTGCGGCGTGCTTCTCGCCTCGTCCAATGACTCGGGCCTGTGCCCCGAATGTGCCTACCCGGCCCCGCTTGTTGTTGAGAGCGAGGAGGAGGCCGAGTGGTTGAACCGCAATGTCCTGCACTGCGGGCACGTCTCGGCCGGGGACGAGTGGGACACGGCCGAGGCTTGGGATGAGATTGATGACCGCTACCTCGCCCGCCAACTGCTGCTGCGCTATCGGGAGCAGGGGCCGTCCGCCAAAGTCGCCGACTGGGAACGCAGTCGGCTGGCCTACTGCTGCCGGAGCTGAAGATTGTGAATATGCGCCACGCTTGACACGCGGTGTAGACTGAAATTGTCCGAACCAAAACAACTTGGAGGTTGCCATGAACGAATGGATCGAGATTTCTTACCCCACGCTCGAGTTCCTCGAGAAGCTCGAGAACACCGAACCTTACGTCAAAGTTGAGGCGGTCGACAGCGCCCACGGCTGGGCCGCCGCCTACCGGATCGGCAAGCAGCACTATGTCGCCCTGGACGACGGCTCCCACACTGTGTACTTCCGCGTCCCGGCCGGCGAGACGCTCAACCAAAACGATCTCTACGCCCTGTTGGATAACGACTGCCTGGAGGGCATCGACAGGATCCTCCAGCAGGCCGGGATCTACGGCATCGAGTCGACGCCCGAAGCGGACCCCGATAGCGACGGGTCGTTTTGGGTGCTGCGGACCCGGTTCCTCAATGGCCCCTCGCAGCGGACGTATGTTGCCGCCGGGCCGTTCGACACCATCGAGGAGGCTCGGCAGGCGGCAGAGAAGCTGCGGGACGGCGACCTGCACCCGGTGGCTGGAATTGTGGAACTTGGACACAACGAGTACAGCCGCCCGCTGTACACCATCGTGTCGGAGGAGTAACGCCATGACGATCCATGACATAATCAACAAAGCTGTCGACCAGAACGATCTCCAGCTGCTGCTGGAGCATTGCTACCGCGGCTCCCTGGAGCGGTTCATCCGGGTGAACGACCTGGACCGTCCGCTCGAGGAGATTCTCGAGGAGTTCGAGGGCGAGGACCAGCTGCGGGAATTCATCCGCGATTCCATCCTCGAGGATCTGCGCGACCTCGAGGAGGAGCTGGAGAAACAGCGCCGGGAGCGGGAATTCTGGGAACGCTACGACCGCCAGCAGAAAATCTTCGAGTCGATGGTGCAGCCGCTGCTGGATGCCGCACTGCTGTACATCGAGGGCAGGCCGGGCTACGAGGTGCACAGGACCTGTTCCAGCACCTACATTTACGGAGACGACGGAACGGTTCGGTTCAGCGACCATCCGCAGCCGGTTGAGTACCGGCCGGACGGGACGCCGGTCCCGGTCGGCGGGGTGATCTGCAGCGGCTGGCGCGAGGGCAGCAGGCATGCTGCCGCCGATCTGAGCGTCGACCCCTCAACTGTCGAGGGGTTGTCCTGGGTTGACGTCCGGCGCGCGCTGGACAAGATCGCGGACGATGGAAACGAGTGAGGCGAGAAAGGAGACACACAATGGAACTCTTTGATGATCCGGAAATGGAGAAGTTCAGCCGCGAACCCGGCTGCATCGAGGGCAAAGATCATGACTGGCAGGCCCCTCACGACCTGGTCGGCGGGTGCGAGAGCAACCCGGGCGTCCAGATGTGGGGCGGCGAAGGCGTGGCCGAGGAGGTCTGCATGAACTGCGGTTGCGCCAAGCTCACCTACTGGACGCGGGAGGGGACGGCGCCCGGCGAGGATCCCGTCGAGACCGTCTACTACAAGCCCGGGGCGTATGCTGACGAAGTGGCGGCGCGCCGCGCCGCCAGGCAGAAGGACATCATGGCCCTGTGGCGGGTGGTCTGGCACGGCGACATCGACCCGTACGACTACGCCGTACTGGCCGCGACCGGCGATCCCGAGTCGGTGTGGATCGCCTTTGAGGAGGACGGGATCGACGGCCTGAGGGCCATGATCGCCAGAAGGATCGAAGAAGTCGAGGAGAAGTTCGGGCGATGCTGGCAACCCCTGATGATCGACCCTTGTGGCCACACCAGGATTGGCTGTCAGGTTCTCAGGGACGATGTCGCCGAGAGAGCAATCAGCACCATCGAGCCGCGGTGGCATAACCTCGGCCCCGACACGCCCGATGTGGCCATCCTGACCGCACAGCAGGCCAGGCTGGTGATGCGGATGCGCGATTGACAGGCGTGTTAGTATTGGTTCAGCAGTACACAAAGAAAAGCAAGGAGGTTCACATGAGGCAGAGTTTCGAGCAGGCCATCTATGATGCCCTGGGTAGCGACGCTGACATCACGGATGTGGCGTCGGCGCTGTGGTATTACGGCGAGACGGGCGCCTGGGCGATCCTTGAGAGCGACAGCAAGAACAAGTCGGAGGAGTTGATCGAGGCTTTCGAGGCGGTCACGGATGCGTTCGGCCCGGGGTGGCGCGTCGTCGAGTATCAGATGGACAGCCACGGCGGGAACTCCCCGAGGCTGCTGTTCGGGAAGCTCCGGGTGGATGACCCCGGGGCTATCAGCAGGATCGTACAGTTCCTGGATGGGCACCCCGGGGTCTCCTGTGAATGGGTTCCTGCAGACCGGGTGAGCTACTACATCATCCCGAAGGGCATGGTGGAGCAGATCAAGGACATGATCCGCCAGGTCAACGAGGATGATCGGGAGGAGTAAACGCGCCGCCAGGACACCAGCGGTGCGAACCGTCAACCAGCCTGCCGCAAGCGGGCCAACCAGAAAGGAGATTGGCATGGAGAGACCGAAAGGATTCCCGTTTTACCACTGGAACGGCACACCGCCGATCCACCACCTGGAATCGCTCAGCGAGGCCTACAGCGCCCTCAACGCGGCGATTGTGGCGCTTTGCGAATCCACACCGAATATGCGGGACTACTACGGGCTGGAGGAGTTCAACTTCGCCCTCCAGCGGCACGATGAGATGAAGCGCAAGATCGGCGAGGTCATGCAGTACATCCGTGACCTCTCCGAATGGGCGTGCATGAACGAGGAGGTGCGCCGATGAGTGCCATGCTGAAGCCCGAGGACCGGCACCCGATCAACGGCTGGCTGGTCAACGCCTTGTTTGAAGGCGGCCTGGAGATCAACGTGGATGTCCAGTCCGGCCGGGAGGCGGGCGAGGTGGTTGCGATGATGATGCATCACCAGCCGCGCGCCCTCGCTGTCATCGGTATCGACCGGCACGAGATCGCGCGCGCCGTCGGTCCCTCCATGATCGAGGTTCCCGGCGGCTACATCGCCATCGCCTCGTCGCTCACGTCTGAAGACGGCGCCGGGCGCGAGGTGAACATCGTGGCCGCTGGCGGGTATATCTGCCGGGAACCCGGCAGTGGCGACATCAGCCTGAGGATCGAGCGAACCTCGCTGATGATGGCCGTTTCCGAGGCCCTGTCGGAATTGCCGTAGTGTCTGAAAGGCGGCGGCTCCGCGCCGCCGCCAACCCCGCAACCAGGATGAAGAATCAACAAGGGAGGTTGATGTGACAACGAATCTATACTCAGCAGCCAAGAGGGCATGGAGCGAAAAGCCACACCTGCACGCAGTGGTGGCGCTGGCCCACCTGCACGGAGAGGATGCCATGCAGGCGCTGGTGGACGACCCCGAGGGAACCCTTGAGGAGTGCGACGCCATCGGCGAGGTCTGCATCGAGATGGGGTACTGGCCCGTCGTGGTGATCACCACGCGGGCCACCGCGCTTCTGCAACCCGGGATGGACCGGCATACGGTGGAGATTGAGTACCACGAGAACCTGTTCCGCCGCACAGCGGCAGCCGGGGTCGGCACGGCCTGCGAGACGCTCGGCGATGAGCAGTACCTGTGGGTACCGGAGCGGGTCATGCGGCTTATCCTGGGGGTGCCGCTGACGGATCCATCCGATGACGTCGACGGTCCGGATGACGAAGAAGGGGAGGACGAGTAGCCATGCAGCGCAGACCATACGAAGACGGTGAGCTGGTGGCGTACACAACCCGCCGCCACGGCCGCACGGTGTTCACTGTCCGGTTCCGCCCGTTCTACCCGGTAGAGTGGAGAGTGCTGTTCCAGGTCGAGGTGGACGGGTGCGCCGGCGTCCCCGACATGGAGGGTATCGTACTGGCGGCATTCGCGGCCGCGGAGCCTGACGGCGCCCAACCCGATCGGCAGCACGGCGAGGTGGCCGTAGACGCCGGAGACCTCCGGGTCCGGGCGATCCCGGATGGCGAGATGCCGGACGCCACACCGGAGAAGCTACGGGCTGTCTGCGCCGCCGTGGCGCGCACCCTCGGGGTGAAGTCGCCATGAAGCATCACACCATCCACGTCCTGGAATGCCCCGGCATCTCTGACCTGATGGAGCCGGGGATGGATCCGGAGAGCCGACAAGCAGAGCTATGCCTGGCCCTGCTGACGGCTGCCGCCGAGGCCGCCGAGGCGTGCGGGGCCACTATCGACCACTTGTGCGGAATCGACTTCATCCTGTCCAGGTACGTTCGGTTCTGGTTCGATCCGGAGTCACAACCTGTGACCGTCCCGGTGGCGCCGGCCGCAGCGATACTTGGTGTCTGGATCCAGCGGGAGCTGGAAAAGATGGAAGCCAACCAGCAATAACAGGGGAACCATGACACTGCACCTTACAAATTCCAACCCGCCCCCGCTACCGGGTTACTATCACTGGATCCGAATCAACGCGCCCCAAGTGCGCGACACAGTGGACGCTATCCGCGCCAAGCTTGGCTGCCAGGTTTGTTCTTCCATCGGGCACTTCCAGACAGCCGACATCTTGGCGCACCTGCTCGGTCGGGACGTCCCGACCAGAAAAGCCACGGGGCCACTCCAAGATGGCGACGTCGCCATAGTGATGCAGATACGACGGCGCCGCTCGAAGCCGATCACAAAGGGCGGCCCGGTGCAGGCTGGCGACTTCGAGTACTACCTGGTCGCCTACGGAGAGACCAAGGAGAGCCTGGATCGGCTCGTCGAGCAGCTGGATCTGCTATAATGGGATTGACCGCAGGGTACACTGCGGCTTCATGTCAACCTCCACTGGCCCGGCGGGTATCCCCCGCCGGGCGCTTTTTTGCTGAAACAGCGAGGTGAAAGATGTGCACACAGCCACAGCCACAAGCAAGCCTTGAGGTCTTGCCACACGTCCAGACGGACGAGGAAACCCTCGTCGCCCTCTGGCTGGCAAACACGCAGTCCCCAAACACCAGGCGGGCGTATGAGCGGGAGTGGCGGCAGTTCATGGAGTTCGCAAACCGCCCTATCCGCACTATCCGCCTGGAAACCGTCGTCCAGTACTTGGGGTATCTGGAAGAGCAGGGTCTGAAGCCCGCATCGGTCAACCGGGCCTTGGCGGCTCTGCGGAGCCTGTTTGCATTCGCCCAGAAGACCGGCTTCATGGCGTTCAACCCGGCAGCCGGTGCAAAGCCCCGCCGGGTTCGGCGCACCATCGCCAACCGCATCCTGTCGCGTGAACAGGTGCGCGAGGTGATCGAGCTGATGCCGACGCCGGAGGCCGAGAGGCTGGCCGAGTTCCTGTACCGGACCGGCGCCCGCATCAGCGAGGCGCTGTCGCTGCGCCGAAGGCATGTCTCAGCCGGACACGTTGAGCTGTTCGGCAAGGGAGGCAAGACGCGGACCGTGTCGATCCCGCCGGAGTTGGCGGAGGCGCTGATGGACGGTGCGCCGGATGACCTGGTGTTCCCGTTCAGCGAGCGGGATGTGAGGCGGTGGTTCTCGTACGCCGGGTTCCTGCTGGACATCGAGGGCCTCTCGCCGCACTGGTTCCGGCACAGCCACGCCACACATGCGCTGGAGAACGGCTGCCCGCTGCACGTCCTGCGCGACTCGCTCGGGCACTCCGATGTCGGGGTGACATCCACCTACCTGCACGTCCGGCCCGAGGTTAGCAGCGGGGATTACCTGAATAACGCAACGAAGGGAGGATCGGAATGAGACTGGCTGGCCTGAAGTCGCGGCGCGGCTACGCCTGGGTGCAAGCGAGGAAACGTGTCGGGTTGCCCGAGTTCGAGAAACTCTGCCCGCTGTGCCCGCGCAGCGGAATGAAGCTGTACTCCGTCGAGGGCACGCAGGAACACAAGCGCTGGCGCGAGATGATGGATCGGGCGCTGGATCTGCTGGACGAGATCATCAGAACGGAGGGAGCGTGAAGAAGCTTGTCATCGGTGGAAAGGTAATCGAGATGAGGACGGGGGTGACCTATAAAGGCCGCCCACTGATCATCAGCCCAACATCACTCGGGGTGCACGTCCGCGAGGCTCGGCGCAAGGAGGGGGTGTTTGTGCCATGGGATGTCGTCTATGAAGTCGGGTGGAAGATGGAGGCGCTGAGGAAACGGAACCAGTCATGAGAGTCATCCGGCAACCCGCCCCATCACCTCTTTGTACCGCTCGATCTTTTCCATCTGCTTCCTGCCCCTCTTTGTGGGCGGAGCCTTGGGCGGCGGCTCCGCCGCCCTCATCTCCGCCCACTTCCTCATCCCCTCGGCCCCGCCCACAAGCTCGCTGACCGTGCGGGTGTGAATCCACTCCCGCCAGGTGAGCCACCGCTTCAGCCGGTCACACCAGAAGACAATGGCGGCGCCGCTGTCAGAAGGGGATGTCATCGTCCGTAATCGCTACAGCCTCAACCGCCTTGCCGGGAACATCGGCGTCCGGATCCGCGCCCTTGTCCTTCGACGGAGACAGCAGCTTGAATTCTGTCGCGTACAGGTTCAGGTAGTACCTGTCGTCCTTCTTCGTGTACGACATCCGGCCAGACAGGTACAAAAGCGTGCCCTTCCGCAACAACGACAAGCTGTTCTCGGTTCCGTAGATCTGCACATTGAACCAGCTCGTCTCCTCATCGCCCCTGTAGCGATGCGTGCACGCCACGCTCGCCGAGGCGACCGGCTTCCCGTTGGCAGTGTAGCGGATCTCGGCATCCCTCCCCAGCCTTCCGATCAAATGAAAGTTCGCAAGCATCAGCAGCCCTCCCTGGCTTCGTGCCACAGCATCACGGCTGTGTCTATGATGTGGCGCATCGACTCCGGCGTAATCGCCACATCCCATTTCTGGTAGAGGGCCGCCAGTACCTCGGCCGCCTCCGCCACCACTTCCGCCGACGACGCGGCGTCCAGTACAACCTCGTCCCGCCCGATGCGGATTGCAGCCTCGATGCGCTGCGCCTCATGCTCTTTCCCTGTTAGCAATTCCAACTCTCCTTTTCTTGCTGGCTGGTTTCAGGATGAAAATGGTCAGCAGTCGCCAGCTTGCTGCTTGACGGAATTATACCACAAAACAATCCGGCGCCAAGCCGACTCACCGCGCCGCTACAGCCTCCCGGAAGGTGATATCCCGGCGCCGTGCCGCGTCGACCAGAACGTCGAACGACTCGGACACCCCGACCAGATACACGAGGGACTCGGCGATGAACGCCGGATCCTCGCGGAAAAGCCCGATGGCCGTGTTGCAGTTGTGGCACAGCAGGCCGCGCACCCTGCCGGTGTCGTGGCAGTGGTCGACCGACAGGCTGCGCCCCTTGGCTGCCGCTCCGCAGATGTAGCAGCGCCCGCGGCTGGATGCCTCCAGCTCGCGGTACTGGTCCACCGTCATGCCATACCTGGCCGCCCGCTCCCTGAGCCACCGCTCCCGCCTGCTCGCCCGCGCCTGCTCCAGATAGCGCTGGCGATGCTTGCGCCGCCACTCCCGGTTCCTCTTGTTGGTGCACTGCTTGCATTCGCTGCGCGGCCTCCCGTTACGCAGGTAGAACTGTGTCAGGCGCTTCCTCTTCCCACAGATCCTGCACGTCGCTGTCTTGGGAGCCTTTGTTCTCTTGTGTTTGCCCGGCATCTGCCTCCTGGCGATATGTGAAACCCATGGGGGTGTAGCGCACCACCCGCTGAAACTCCGGCTCAAACCGGAGAATTGCATCCCCGATTCTGCCCTGGCGGTTCTTGTGCACCATCATCACCATCTGCCCGACGAGGCTTGGGTCGTCGCGCTGATACAGCTCCGGCCGGTGCAAGAACACAACTTTGTCGCTGTCCTGCTCGATAGTGCCCGACTCGCGCAGGTCGCTCAGTTGCGGCCTGCCGCCCGGGCGCCGCTCCACCTCGCGGTTCAGCTGGCTCAGGATCACCATGACGACGTTCATCTCCTCGGCGAGCAACTTCAGGTTGCGGGTTATGTCGCTCACCTCGTCGTACCGCTTGTTGCCGCCGCCCATCGGTCCGCGCATCAGCTGCAGGTAGTCCACCACAACCACCTCCGCCGGGCGCCGGGATGCCCTCATACGCATCAGGTAGCCGCGCAGGGATGATACCGTCCGGGCAGCCCTTGGGTTGATCCTGAGCTTCAGGGTCGCGATGTCCGAGGCCCCGGCCATCACGGCCCGCTTTTCCTCGCTCGACATGTTGGCGATGCCAGCCTGGATAGTCTCGTGCCGGACGCCGCTCCGGGCCGCCACGAGGCGGTCGTACAGCTCCTGCGGCTGCATCTCCAGCGAGCAGAACACGGTCTCGCGGCTGCGGGCGGTGTGGGCCGCCAGCTGCAGCCCAACCACTGTCTTGCCGCACGCTGGCCGCGCCGCGAAGCAGACAAGCTGGCCCGGCATCATCGGCCCGAGGATGTCGTTCAGCTCCGCCCACGGGCTTCTGGCGGCCCGGCTCAGGTCGCGTGTGAAGTACCGGTCCAGCCCGCCTTTCGCCTCCACCACCTCCTCGAACGTGTCAGCTTCGCCCTTGGATGTAGCGACGTCCTGGCACACCTCCATGGCGCGGCGTTCCATCTCGGCCACCAGGTTCATCGGGTCGGCCTCGGCCTGGAAGCACATCGCCTGCAGCTCGGCGGTGTGCCGGATGAGGCGCCGCAGCATACCCTTGTCGTGCAGGATCCGGCAGTACCCCTCAATCGACACCATTGCCGGGACGGACGAGTCGAGCGAGGAGATCTTGGTGATGCCACCGACGCTCTCGAGGCGGCCCTGATCACGCAGCCACGAGGCTACGGTGACCCGGTCCGGCCTGCGGCCCGAGTCGTCCAGCGCTACCAGGGCAGCCCAGATCGCCCGGTGCGCCTCCAGGTGAAAATCGTCGGACGTGAGTATGGAACGCGCCACCGGCAGGTGCGTGTCGGATCGCTCCAGGCACGCCCCCAGCACCACCGACTCTGCGAAGGTGTCGGACGGCAGGCTCTCGCGCAACTGGGACAGCTCATCTGGCGTCCACAGGCTCTGCTGTTGCTGCTTCTTCATTGCCTCCCCACGTCAACCTGATGACGCAAACGGGTTCCTGCGCGGATGGCTTGACCACTTCGGCCGGTGCAATCAGGATCCATCCGTTGCAGTGACCCACATTGTCGTTCTCGATCACACCGGCTCGCTGCATACAATCCAGCAGCGTCTGCACGGTGTTGTCACGATCCGCCCTGATGTTCCGCAGCGTCAGCTCGAAGCAGATGTTTGGGTGCTTGACTGCCCGGCGCCGCCCCCACTGCTTCCTGATCTGCGCCTCAATGAGATCCAGCCTCTCCTTGACGTCCGTGGGCAGGTAGAATCCGCCCTTCCCGGAGCGGTACTGGTTTTTCTTGGGCGGAACAGGGCCGCGCACCACCAACACAGCCTCGTTGATCATCCAACCCTCCGGAGTTCGCCGCCTAACTGGCACTCCCGGGCGTACAGCCAGATGCTGCCGGGGTGTCTGAGTCGCCCCTGCTCCACGGCAAGAGTCTTTGCATCCCCCATGAACGGCTTGCCCGCCTCCAGAGCCTCTTCGGTCGTCAACCAGCCCGCCAGGCATACAGTATTCTCGTCGCGGATCACTGCCAGTGCGTAAACGTCAGCATCGCGGGCCGAATCCACGCGCACAAGAAGCCTCCCGTTGTCGTGTCGGGTGGATTTTACGTTGACCCTGAGGCCGAGCAGAACTAGGTCGAAGCCTTTGTCCACTGACTGGTAGTCAAACGGCGGGACTACGCCAAGCAGCTTCGCCCAGGCGAACTCGCCCAGCGCCCCGTCGTAATCTATCTGCTCATCGCTGCGGCGCGTGTCCTGCTTGCGGCTCTGGACACCGGCGGCGCGGTCTCTCATGCCCCGCGCCGCCGCCACTGCACGCGCCATCGCCGCCTCAGAGCAGGACAATCTGACAAGCAGGCGCTTCAGGGGTCTGTCTCGGTGCCTCTGTGGTCGCAGGTGTCGAGGGGTTGCCAAGGCGCCGCTTCAGCCGCTTCAGCTCGTCCTTGGCGTGATTCAATTCGGCTCTGATGTTGCGCGCGCGGTCAGCCTCGAACTCCAGCTCGCCCATCCGGCTGCGCAGCGCGTTGATGCATTGGGCGTGGCACTTGTGCGGGCCTGGCATCCCGCATTCCACGCACAGCCCTTCGATCATGTCGTAGTCCGGTTTCATTTGCTACCCTTGAGTGCCGCCACCATCTTGGTGTAGACGTCCCGCGCCGCATCCATTGAGGGAATCTCGGGCAGCGAGTCGTACCCGAGTTCCTTCAGCTGCGCCGTGAACGCACCCTCGCCGACCTTCTCGGCCAGGGCTTCGAATTTTGCCCGCACCTGCGGCGGCATCACGAACCGCTCCGGGGCGGCGCCGTCTCCAGCCCACTCCAGAAGCCGCTTGGCGAACTCGTCGCCAGGCTGCGGCCAGCAGCTGTTCACCGGGGCGTGCTTCGGTGCGCGGCTCTTGACGACGTTCAGGGTGTTGTTGGTGTCCAGCAGGCCGTAGACGTCGAAAACGTACTCGGCGTCGTCACGAATCACCGGCTGAATGCCGATTCGCTGCGGCTCAACCTTGCCTTTGTCGTTCTTCTCGAACGAGTAGGCCATTTTCGCCCGCATCGTGGCGATGATGTGCAGCGGGCTGCTCACGATTGTGTCCTGGAGGCGTTCCCATTGCGGCGTGACGTGCTTCCAGTTGGACGAGTTGCCGCCTACCTTGTCGAGGGCGCCGC
>Ga0272446_1004868_pt1 | contig 15397 bp, 14 predicted proteins | sample YNPCB0061_FD_194587 | JGI IMG/M metagenome (GOLD analysis project Ga0272446, IMG submission 194587) | Hot spring microbial mat communities from Yellowstone National Park, WY, United States - YNP-CB-006-1 | ecosystem: Environmental > Aquatic > Thermal springs > Hot (42-90C) > Sediment | place... | reverse complement strand
CGCCCCCCGCAACCACGCCCCGATCGCATAGGCAAGCGTTTCCGAGGTACCGTCCGGCGGATAGGTACTCGGGTGGCGCTGCTCTTGTCGGCGGCGAGCCTGCCCGCGGCGACGCTGGGAGCGCTCGCGTCGCGGCGGCTCGACGGCGGCGTGCTGATGCTGCTGTTCGCGACGGTGATGGCGGCGTCGGCGCTGGCGATGCTGTTCCGCAAGGGCGACGGCGCGAGCGGGCGGCCGCTGGTGGTGTGGAAGATGCTGCCGGTCGGGTTCGGCGTGGGCCTCGTCACCGGCGTCGTCGGCGCGGGGGGCGGGTTCCTGATCGTGCCGGCGCTGGTGGTGTTCGGCGGGCTGGCGATGCAGGAGGCGGTGGGGACCTCGCTCGTCGCCATCACGCTGAACTGCGCCGCCGGGCTCGTCGGGAAGCTGGGCTCGGCGCCGGTCGACTGGACGCTCACGCTGGCCTTCGCGGCGGTGGCGGTGGGCGGCAGCTTCCTCGGGTTCCTCGTCGGGCGGCGCGTGTCGCCGGCGGGGCTGCGGCGGGTGTTCGCCTGGTTCGTGCTGGCGATCGCGGCCGTCATCCTCTGGCAGCACCTCGCCTGACGCGAGGCGCTTGACGCGGAGGGGCGGTCCGGTTTAGTGGTTAAACCACTATGGTTAAACCAGTGATGACTTCCGCCGCGCTCGGCCCGGTCGCGCGCCAGCGCCCCGTCGACGCCGTCGTCGAGCGGCTGCGCAAGGAGATCCTCGCCGGCACCTTCCGCGCCGGCGCCCACCTGCCGCCCGAGCGCCAGCTCGCCGAGACGCTCGGGGTCAGCCGCCTCACGCTGCGCGCCGGCCTGGCGCGGCTCGAGGCCGAGGGGCTGGTGCGCGCGCGCCAGGGCGACGGCGTGATGGTGCTGGAGCTCGGCGAGCACGCCTCGCTGGCGATCCTGCCCTACATCGATCTGGCGGCGCGCCCCGAGGTGCTGCGCTCGGTGCTGGAGCTGCGGCGGGCGATCGCCGCCGAGGCGGTGGCGCTGGCCTGCGAGCGCGCGGACGACGCGGCGATCGACGAGCTGGCGCGGCTGGCGGCGGAGCAGGCGGTGGAGCGCGACGAGGCGCGCTACCGCGAGCGCGACCTCGCCTTCGCCCGCGCGCTGCTCACGGCGTCGGAGTCGTTCGCGTCGCTGTTGCTGTTCAACGCGCTCGTGCCGGTCTACGCCGCGCACCCGCGGCTGGCCGAGGCGCTGCTCGCCGATCGCGAGCGCTCGCTCGCCGGGTACGCGGTGACGCTGTCGCTCTTGCGCGCGCGCAACCCCGACCGCGCGCGGCGCGCGATCCGCGAGGCGCTCGAAGAGAGCGACCGCGCGGCGCTGGCCGCGCTCACCAAGCCCGCAACCAAGAGGCGCAGCAAACGATGACCCCCACCACCCCACTCGTCCACCGACTCCGCGGCGCCTCGCGCGCCGAGCTGCGCGCGCGCATCCTCGACGGACACGCCGTCGATCCCGGCGCGCTCGAGGGCTGGGCCTACCGCGGCACCAGCCTCGGGCTGCCGCGCCTCGTCGAGCGGCTCACCTGGAAGACGTTTCAGAAGACATTTTATCGCCAGCCGGGGAGCGGCCGCCTCGTCGGATGGAACGTGCGGCTCAAGCAGGACGGCCTCGACGCGCCGAGCCGCCCGCGGCGCACGCGCGACGGCGCGCCGGTGACCACCTGGCACTACGAGGTCATCCCGCCCGACGGCGTGCCGATGCCACGCGGCTTCGATCGCGGCCTCGTCATCGACTACGGGCGCGGGATCAACCCGCCGCTCGATCCCATCCGCTGGAACAAGGATCCGCTGGTCGCCGTCGAGGCGGGGCGGAGCGAGCTCCTCCTCGGCGTCACCTACGCCGTCGTCGGCGGGCTGTGCGTCGAGACGCCCACCTACTTCCTCCTCGAGCGCGAGCGGCGCATCGACTACGTGCCGCCCGAGGCGGAGGGGCCGCGGCGCTCGCGGGCGATCGCCCTCACCGCCGTCGAGAAGCGCTGGGCCGAGCGGATCTTCGAGGCGCTCGTCGGGGTGGAGCTGGGCGGCGACACGCGCGCGTTCTGGCGCGCGCTCGACGACGCGCCGCCCGCCTACGTCGGCCCGGGGCTGCGCGCGATGGTCCACGCGATCACCTTCCTGCCGCTCGCGACGCCGGGCCTGCGGCGGCCGCTCTTCGCGCTCGCCCCCGAGGCGCGCGTGGCCTTCGTCGAACGGCTGGCCGACGACCCGCGCTCCGCGGTGCGCCAGATGGTGTCGACGCTGAAGATCCTGGCCTGCTTCGCGCTGTTCGAGGACGAGGGGGCGCGGCGGCGCTTCGCGGGAGGGGCGGCGTGAGCGCGCTGGTCCACACCGACGGGCGCGAGGTGCGCCGCCGCCTCGACGTCGAGGCCGACGTGGTCGTCGTGGGGAGCGGCCCGGCGGGCGCGGCGGTGGCGCGCGAGTGCGCGCGCGCGGGGGCGTCGATCGTCGTCCTCGAGGAGGGGCACGAGGCGCGGCCGGAGAGCTTCGTCGCCTCGGGGCTGCAGTCGATGGCGCGGCTCTATCGCGATCTCGGGATGTCGATCGCCTTCGGCCCGACGGTGATCCCGTTTTTGCAGGGGCGCGCCGTCGGGGGGACATCGGTGGTGAACGGCGCCATCTGCTGGCAGCTCCCGCGCGAGGGCTGGGAGGCGTGGGTGGCGGAGGATGGGGCGCTCGCCGACGCGCTGCCGTTCGACGAGATCGCGCGTGCGGAGGCGATGATCGAGGAGCGGCTGGGCATCGCCCCGACGGCGCCGGAGGTCGCCGGGGCGAAGAACCTCCTCCTCGGCAAGGGGGCGGCGGCGCTCGGGCTCGCGCACCGGCCGATCCGGCGCAACGTGCGCGGCTGCGCGGGGTCGGGCCGCTGCCTGCAGGGGTGCCCGAACGGCGCCAAGCTGAGCGTCGATCGCAGCTTCCTCGTCGACGCGGCGGCGGCGGGGATGCGCCTCTTCGCCGGGGTCACCGTCGAGCGCGTGCGCCTCGAGGCGGGGCGGGCGGTCGGCGTCGTCGGGCGCGCGGCGGGCGGCGGCGTCGTCGAGGCGCGGGCGCGGCGCGCGGTGGTGCTGGCGGCGAGCGCGATCCAGACGCCGATCCTGTTGCGGGCGAGCGGGATCACGCGCGGCCCCGTCGGCGACGGGCTGATGGCGCACCCGGGCGTGTCGGTGACCGGCCTCTTCGACGAGGAGGTCGACAACGGGCGCGGCGCGACACAGGGGCACGAGGTGACCGGGCTGCGCGGCGAGGGCATCAAGATCGAGGCGCTGGGGTTCGATCACGCGCTGCTCGCCAGCCGCGTCCCCGGCGTCGGGCGGACGCTGGCGGCGAACCTCGCGCGGCTGCGCCACTTCGCGGTGTGGGGCGCGGCGCTGAAGGCGCGCGCGCGCGGGACGGTGCGCGCCGTCGCCGGGCGGCCGTTCGTGCGCTACGCGCTCGCGCCCGAGGACGTGCGGCTGGCGCGGCGCGCGACGCGCGTCCTATGCGACCTCTTCCTCGCGGCGGGCGCGCGCGAGGTCTACCCGGGGCTCGCCGGCGTCCCGTCGACGATCCGAGACGCGGGCGCGGCGGCGGCCATCGAGCGCGACGGCCCGCTCGACGCGCGCGCCTACGCGATGAGCATGACCCACCTCTTCGGCACCGCGCGCCTGGGGAGCGACCGCGCGCGCAGCGTCGTCGGGCTCGACTTCCAGACGCACGAGGCGCGCCGGCTGTACGTCGCCGACTCGAGCCTCTTCCCGACCAACCTCGGGGTGAACCCCCAGATCCCGATCATGGCGCTGGCGCACGTCTGCGCGCGCCGCATCGTCGCCGCCGCCACCGCCTGACACGGCGAATCGCGGGTGCTACGTTGCCCGGCGTGAAGGGGAAGGGTCGCCGCGCAGGACCGCCGCTCGTCGAGACACAGGCGTCGCTGACCATCGAGGGAGGCAGCGGCCGGCTGGTGGTCGTGTCCGATACGCACTCGGCGCCGCACCCGGCGATCGCGACGCTGGTGCCGCCGCTCGGACCGGCGGCGATCCTGCACGGCGGCGACATCGGTGACCTCGCGGTGCTCGACGGGCTGGCGGCGCTGGCGCCGGTCCCGGTGCTGGCGGTGCGCGGGAACATCGACGTGCGCGCGCGCGAGCTCCCCGACACGATGATCATCGACGTGGCGCGGCCGCCGGGCGCGCCGCTGCGGCTGCTGCTCACCCACATCGCCGTCGCCGGGCCGCGCCTGCGCGCCGAGGTGGCGAAGCGCGCGCGCGAGGTCGGCGCGGCGCTGGTGGTGTGCGGCCACTCGCACGTCCCCTTCATCGGCGTCGACCGCGGCATCCCCGTCTTCAACCCGGGGTCGATCGGGCCGCGCCGCTTCACGCTGCCGATCGTCTTCGGCACCATCGACATCAAACCGACCACGGTCCGGCTCGCGCACCTGAGCTGCGAGACCGGCCAGCCCTGGAGCCCGCCCGGATGAGCTGCCTCGGAGTTCACTTCGCCCTCACCGCCGACGAGGTCGCCCAGCTGCGCGCGCTCGACGGCGACGACGCGCGCCTCGACTACGTCCAGGGGACGATCGAGGAGGGATATTTTTCGATGGACGACAAATCGCTCCACGCCGAGAGCGACAAGGCGTGGGACGCGATGCACCGCGCGCTCGCCTCGTCGGGCGCGCCGCTCGACCGCGCCATCCTCGGCGGCGAGCTGCTCTACGACGGCGACGACTACGTGATGTCGCTGAAGACGCCCGACGAGGTGCGCGCCATCGCGGCGGCGCTGGCCGGGCTCACCGATGACGACTTCCGCGCGCGCTACCGCGCCATCGACGAGGAGGCCTACGGGTTCCCCCTCACCGACGACGACTGCGCCTACACGCTGGAGTGGCTGGAGAACGTCCGCGCGCTCTACGCGCGCGCCGCGGCCGACGGGCGGTGGGTCCTCTTCACCGTCGACCAGTAGCGGATCAGTAGGGGAGCGTGATGCGGCCGGGCGCGTCGTTGTCGCCCGACTGGGTATGGCAGTCGTTGCAGTCGCCGCTCTTCTGCGGCGTCACCATCGCGCGCGTCTTGCCGTTGTAGACGACGCGCGCGGTGTAGGGCATGGCGATGGTGGTGCGCCAGGAGAAGTTGCCGACGGAGTTCGGCACGAGCGCGCGCTGATCGACGCCGTTGGCGTCGGTGATGATGATCTGCGCGCCGCTCACGTTGGTGGCCTCGCAGTCGTCGGGCTCGTGCCCCGACGGGTAGAGCGTGCCCGCGAAGGTGAAGCGCGGGCCGCGGCGGGCCGTGTGGCAGGCGATGCAGGCCTCGCCCGGCGCCATCGTCGAGCCCTCGTCGACGAAGGAGGTCTGGCCGCTGGTGCAGGTCGGCTCGGCGTTGAGCGGATCGGGACCGGTGGGCGCCTGGCAGCTCCCCGTCGGCATGCCCGCCTTCACCCAGGCGGCGAAGGTGGCCTGATCGGCGGCGGGGACCGGCTTCGAGGGCGTGGGCGGCATCGGGTCGGTGGTGTTGGCCATGCGCTCGACGCTGAGCGCGGCGACGGTCTTGGTGTGGTCGCTCGGCGACGGCGCGACGAGATCGGCGTAGGAGACCATCGACATCGGCGCCTTCTGCGTCGGGACCGCGCCGTGGCAGGCGCGGCACGGCGAGAGGATCTGGTCGACGTCGCAGGGCAGGCCCATCGGGCCGCTCTCCGACGGGGGGAGCTCGGTGGCGTTCCGCCACTCGGTGCAGCCGATGGCCCCGAGCGAGGCGAGCGCGAGGGGGAGGCCGAGGACGAGGGACAGGCGGGTGAGTCGCATGACGGCGGCCACGGTCATGCACCACGCGCGCCACCCGACGCAACCGACAACCCCTCGAAATGACGTCCATCGGGGGCGCCGTCGCTGTTCGCGCCGCGAACAGTGTACGTTCGTTGCGCAGCAGCGACTGGCGCCGCCGCAGAAATGCGAATTCCCCCGATGGGGATTGGTTCGGGCGCGCATACCGATTTGAGGAGTGCTGCGAACCCTCGCTCTCCTCCTGGTGCTCGTCGCGAGCACCGCGCGCGCCGCCGACCCCGTCGACCCCGTCGACCCCGTCGTCGACGACGAGCGCGGCCCGCCGCCCAACCCGGCGCGCGGTGAGACCTACGATGGCCGCCCGTCGCGCCGCCCCGCCGGATATTGGGCGCTCACGCCGCCGCGGATTCTCCTCGCGCCGTTTCGATTCACGTTCCGCTTACTGGAGTGGCCCGCGCGCTGGGCCACCGAGTTCGAGGAGCGCCACCACATCGGCCAGCGCCTCGTCGACATGTCGACGTGGGGCGAGGGGACGATCGGCATCCGGCCGCTGTTCACCTACTCGCTGGCGTTCGTCCCGTCGGGCGGCCTGCGCTTCTTCCACGATCGCCTGCAGGGGCGCGGCACGGCCTTCTCGATCTGGGCGACGACGGGCGGCGCCGACATCGTCCACACCGAGCTGCGCGGTCGGCCGACGCGCGCGGGGCGGCCGGTCCAGTACACCTACGCGTTCGCCTACGACCGACGGAACGACTACCTCTTCGCCGGCATCGGGAACACCACGCCCGTCCCGGCGGGGACGCTCGGCCCGTCGCGCTACGCCGCCGATCAGCTCGACTTCTTCAACAGCCTGCAGCTCCGGCTGGCGCGGCCGCTCTGGTTCTCCGTCGGGATGCAGGTCGGCTGGCGCCGCTTCCACGACGGGCGCTTCTACGACGGCCAGCCACCAATCACCGAGGTCTACTGCGTCCGCGTCGGGCCCGACTGCGTCCCCGGCACCGTCGACGAGGCGCTGGTCCCCGGCTTCAACCAGGGCACGCAGTTCGTCCGCCCGTCGGCGAGCCTGTTCCTCGATCTGCGCGACGATCCGGTGCGCAGCGCCGTCGGGCTCATCGTCGAGGTGGGCGCCGACTACTCGCACGGCCTCGGCGCCGACCGCTCGCGCTACTTCCGCGTGCACGGCTCGGCGGGCGTCCCCATCCGGCTCTGGTCGCGCGCGCACGTCCTCCTCTTGCACGTGAGCACCGAGCTGGTCGCGCCGCTCGGCTCGTCGGCGCCGGTGCCCTTCACCGAGCTCGCCACGCTGGGCGGGCCGAACGACCTGCGCGGCTTCCGCTGGCAGCTCTTCCACGGGTACTCGTCGTTCGTCGCCACCGCCGAGTACCGCTGGCCGATCTGGATGTGGCTCGACGGCGTGGTGTTCGTCGACTACGGCGGCGTCTTCGGCAAGCGCTACGAGGGGTTCGGCGCGGCGCAGATGCAGCCCGACGTCGGCGGCGGCTTCCGCGTCCGCACCCGCGCGCGCTTCCACCTGCGCGTCGAGGTCGCCTACGGCTTCGGCGAGAGCTGGCGACTCTACATCTCGACGACGGACTGGCCCTGATGACGTCCACGCGAACGATCCCGATCCCGAGCCTCATGCTCGTCCTCGTTGCGGTCGCTGCGGTCGGGTGCGGCACTCCGACGGCGGCGCGCCGCTTCCCCGATCGCCACATCCTGTGGCGCGATCCCGACGACCTCGCGAGCGCGCGGCCGCCCGATCGGCGCAACCCGCTCATCCGCTGGGAGGGGACGCAGGACGCCGTCTTCCGCCCGGCCGATCGCTTCTTCGGCCTCGACTACGGGCAGGAGGCGGTCAACGTGAACGCGCTCGACGAGGTGCCCGACTCGACGTGGTTCGTCGATCGGCGCCGCGATCCGACGGCGCCCGACGATCAGCCGCGCTGGCTCCCGCTCACGCCCGAGGCGATGGAGTGGGGGCCGGTCACCGAGGACGATCTGCCGGTGCCGCCCTTCACCATCGAGAGCGGCAAGACCGTCGGGTCGGCGCAGGGCTTCGTCGCGCGCGACGCGCGCGGCGTGAAGTACCTGTTCAAGCTCGATCCGATCGACCTCCCGCAGCTCGTCACCTCGACGGAGGTGGTGGCGTCGCGCCTGGCGTGGGCCTGCGGCTGGAACGTGCCGTCGAACACGCTCGTCGATCTCGATCCCGCGGCGCTGCGCGTGGCGCCGGACGCGACGACGCGCGACCGCTACGACCGCAAGGTCCCCTTCCGCGCCGCCACCCTCGACGAGATGCTGCGCGATCGGCTGCGCGACGGGCACGTCCGCGCGATGGCCAGCCGCTGGATCGACGGACACATCCTCGGCTGGTTCTCATACCTCGGCCGCGACGAGCACGACCCCAACGATCGGGTGCGACACGAGGATCGGCGCGACCTGCGCGGCTTCGGCGTGTGGGCGGCCTGGGTCAACAACGTCGACACGTTCGAGAACAACACGCTCGACACCTACGTCGGGCGCCCCGGCGCGGGCCACGTCGTGCACTACCAGCAGGACGTCGGGGCGTCGTTCGGTGTCTTCGCGGCGGCGCCGAACCCGGAGTGGATGGGGTCGGAGAGCTACTTCTCGCCGGGGCGCATCTTCGGCTCGCTGTTTACCTTCGGCGCGATCCCGCGCCCCTGGTACGGGCGCGACGTCGACGCGGCGCGCGCGCGGACGCTCGAGCGCTGGCCCGAGCTCGGCTTCTTCGACGTCGCGCACTTCTCGCCGCGCAAGTGGCAGCCCGTCGTCGAGAACGCCGCCTTCGCGCGGCAGACGGCGCGCGATCGCTACTGGGGGGCGAAGCGGATCGTGTCGCTCACCGACGAGGAGCTGCGCGGGGCGATCCGCGCCGGGCGCTATCGACCGGAGGTCGCCGAGCGGCTGCTGGCGGTGCTGCGCGGGCGGCGCGACAAGATCGCGCGCGCGTACTTCACCGAGACGACGCCGATCGACGGCCTGCGGCTCGACGGGGATCAGCTCTGCTTCGAGGATCTGTGGATCGCGGCGGGGCTGGGGCGCGGCGAGCGGGCGGAGTACGAGGTGCGCGAGGAGGCGCTCGGGGGCGAGGCGCGCTTCGGCGGGCGCTGCGTGCGGCTGCCGACGGAGCCGGGGTATCGCGTCGTCGAGCTGCGCGTGCGGCGCGGGGCCGAGGTGCGCTTCGGGCGGCCGGTGCGGGTGCACTTCATCGAGCGGGCGAGCGGCGCGCGGCACATCGTGGGCATCGAGCGGTGACGGAGGTCGGCATGCGGCGCGTGCGACGAGGGATCGCGATGGCGGCGGTGGCGCTCGGGTGCGCGGCGTGCGCGACGCCGGCGAAGGTGCAGACGGTGGCGGCGGTGCCTCCGTCGGAGATCACGGCGCGCCGCACCTTCGCCTTCGTGCGCGCGGCGGTGCCGCAGCCGCGCGCCGACGCGTTCTCACGGACGCGGGCCGGCGAGGAGGCGCGACGGCGGGTGGCGCGCGCGCTCGAGCAGCGCGGGTACGAGCCGGCGCGCGACGGCGAGCGGCCGGAGCTGCTGGTGGCCATCGACGCCGTCGGGAGCGAGCACCCCATCGTCGAGAACTGGGGGGAGCGCGCGCCCTACGCGGGGTGGGTCTATCGCTGGGGCGGTGCGGGCGAGTCGGCGCGCTACGTCGAGGAGACCATCGTCGTCGAGCTGCTCGACGCGAGCACCGGACGCGTCCTGTGGAGCGGGCGGGCCAGCGACGTCGTCGACGGCGTGGCGCACGACGACGTGCGCGCCGTCGGGGAGGCGGTCGACGCGGTGATGCTGCGCGCCCCGAGTCGCATCGCCGGGGCGCGCCGCCCACCGCTCTGACGCCGTCGGGGTCGGGTCAGGCGCGCGGCTGGAAGCCCTGCGCCCCGCCGCCGCCGCCCGCGCCCTCGAAGGCGCTGCGGATGGCCTCGCCGGCGCGCTCGCGGACCGCCTCGCCGACGCGCTCGCGGATGGCCTCGGCCATGCGCTCGCGGACCGCCTCACCGACGCGACGGCGCAGGGTCTCGACGACGCGCTCGCGCAGCGCCTCGGCGACGCGCTCGGCGTCGATCCCCGCCGACTGGAGCTGCTGCGCCATCGGGCTCTGCTGGATCGCCGTGCGCACCGCCTCGGTGAGGTGCTCGCGGATGGCCTCGGCGATCTTCTCCTTGGCGACGTGAGCGACGCGCTCCTGGATGGTCTCGGTGACGCGATCGCGGATGGTGTCGGCGATGCGCTCGCGCAGGCGATGGACCAGCTCCTCGCCCTGCCCGCCGCCGAAGCCGCCGAGCTGCTGCCCGCCGCCGAAGCCGCCGAGCTGCTGCTCGCCGCCGAAGCCGCCGAGCTGCTGCCCGCCGCCGAAGCCGCCCATGCCGCCGCCGCGCATCGTCTCGGCGATGCGCTCGCGCAGCTCGTCGCCGAGCCGCTCGCGCACCGCGTGCTTCACCTTGTCGCGCACCAGCTCGCCGATGCGCTCGCGCGCCGCCTCGGCGATGCGCGGCGCCGCGTGCTCGGCGATGCGCTCGCGCAGCGCCATCACCAGCAGCTCGGCGCCCGGTCCGCCGCCCATCTGCAGCATCGGGTGCATCTCGCGCAGCGACGAGCGCAGCGTGTCCCCGAGCCGCTCGCGCAGCACCTCGCCGACCTTCTCGCGCAGCTCCTCGCGCAGGCGCTCGCGGAGGTGCTCGATGACGCGCTCGCGCACCGCCATCGCGACGCGCTCGCGCAGGGCGATCGCGACCAGCTCGCCCATCGGACCGCTCAGCTGCGGGCCGAGCTCACCCGACGTCACCGCCGAGCGCAGCGCCTCGCCGAGCCGCTCGCGCAGCGCCTCGCCGAGGTGGTCGTGGATGGACTCGAGGACGCGCTCGCGCAGCGCCTCGGCGACGCGCTCGCGCACCCGATCGGCGACGCGCTCGCGCACGCGCTCGGCGAGCCCCTCCATCGAGGCGCCGCCGCCCTGCGTCGCCAGCTGGGCGAGCTCCTCGCGCAGCGTGGTTCCGAGCTGCTCGCGGAGCGCGTCGGCGATGCGCTCGCGGAGCGCGTAGCGCAGCTCGTGGCGGAGGGCCTCGCCGATCCGCTCACGCACGCCCGAGGCGACGCGATCGCGCAGCCCCTCGACGACGCGCTCGACGTTCTGGCCCGGCTGCCACCCGCCACCCTCGCGCCCCATCCCCATCATCCCCATCCCGCCGCCCGCGCCCATCTGCGGCGATCCTCGACGGAGCGCCTCCATCGTGCTGCGGATCGCGTGGTCCAGACGGTAGAGCTCACTCGTGTCGTACGATTCCATCTCCATCCGACTCTCCTGTGGTGTTCGCGGTGTGCCGTCGCTGCGGTGCTGCTATGCGCGCGGTCGCGGGGAACGCGCCGCGCGCGCCAACTTGATCCGGACGATCCCGTTCTCGACCTCGACGCGCGGCGGTCCGCTGGTCGGCTCGTCGAGGCGGATCACGCGCCGGAAGGGGCCACGCGCGATCTCCGCGTGGAGGTAGACGCGACCGTCGAGCGCCGCCCACGCGGGGCGCGCGCCGGCGACGATCACCTCGCCGCGCGCGACCTCCACCTCGACGTCGCTGCGCTCGATCCCCGGAACGCCGAGCTCGAGCACCACCTCGCGCTCGGTGCCGATGACGTCGAGCGGCGGCGCGAACGAGAACGGCGGGACGCGCTCGGCGACGCGCGGGATCGCGCGCGCGGCCGCCTCGAGCTCGGCGAAGTGGCGGGAGACGTCGTCGAACGTCGGCGGCGTGGTCCCCTCCGTCGATGGCTGCGCCTCGGGCAGCTCTCGACCGGTGACGCTGCGGTGGATCGCACGGACATGGTCGAGCATCAGCTCGACGCGGCTCGAACGCATCGCCCCTCCCCTCCCCTATCGTCGCGGTGCCGGGTCTAGACTCCGCCGCGCGCCCCGCAAGGGCGAACGCGCCGTTCTCGTCGGAGGGGGTTGCTCCCGTCGGCGCGGCGTGGGACCGTTCCCGGATGCGCAGCGCCGCCGCACTCGCCCTCTCGCTGGGGGCCGCCCTGGTCGCTTCGTCGCCCGCGTTCGCCGCCGATGCGCCGCGCCCGCCGGGGACCGGCAGCGGCGAGACGCTGGCCCGCGTCCACCTCGTCGGTGGCGCCGGGGTGCGCGTGCGCGGCGAGGCGGGGGCGCCGTTCGCCCCGCGGGCGACGATGCCGCTGTTCGCGCGCGACACGCTGGTGGTGCCGGCCGGCGAGTTCGTGATCGTCCACCTGGTGCGCAACAACCACCTCGTGCGCGTCGACGACGACGTGACGCTGAAGGTGACGGACATCGTGCTGCTGTCGGCGCCGCGCACGCAGGAGAGCCTGGCGGCGCAGCTCGAGCGCATGGTGTCCGTCGACGAGAAGCGCGCCGCCGAGCGCATCGCCGGGACCTACGCAGGGCGCGCCGCGGGGGATGCGCCGCCGCCCGAGAGCAGCGGCGGCGTCGGGGGCCTCGGGCTGCGCGGCACCGGCTCGGGCGGCGGCGGGAGCGGCAACGGCATCGGGATCGGGTCGATCGGCACCCTCGGCCACGGCAGCGGCGGCACCGGGTCGGGCTATGGCTCGGGCGCGCGGTCGACGGCGAAGAGCGCGCCGAAGCCGGCGCCCCCGAAGCCAGCGACGCCGGCGGCGGTCAGCGCGCGGGCGAAGCTCGACGCGACGGCGACGGAGGAAGCGAAGCCGGAGGCGGCCCAGCCGGCGGCGACCAAGCCGGCACCGCTCCCCGCCGCCGACGCCCTCAAGCAGTGCCTCGACGGCGAGCTGCGCCGCCTCGGCCTGCGGCTCGATCGCGTCGTCGTGCGCCTGCGCGTCGAGGGCGGCCGCATCCGCCGCCTCGCGCTCGGCGGCGGGCTGGCGACGCCGCCCTGCGCTCGCACGCTGCTCCTCGACCAGCCCTACGCGGCGCCGGACCAGACGTGGCAGAGCGTCGACCTCGTCGTGAAGTAAGGTCGAACCACGCGCTGTGGGCGGGCTGCGCGACGGCGCTCGTCGCCACGCTCGCCGTCGCGGCGTTCCGCACCGGACGGCTCCTCCCCGAGCTCGACGCCGTCGAGCGGCGCACGCTCGACCTGCGCTTCTCGCTGCGCGGGCCGCGCGCGCCGGGGCCGGAGACGGTCATCGTCACCTACGACGACAAGACCTACGCCGAGGAGCCGACGCTCTACGAGCGCCGCGCCGGGTGGGCGCGCCTCGTCGACGCGCTGGCGGCGCGCGGGGCCAAGGCGATCGGCATCGACGCCTTCTTCACCGACGCCGAGCAGCTCCTGCCGCCCGATCTGCAGCGCGACCTCGACGCCTACGCGACCGCCCACGCCAGCGACGACAGCGACGGCGCGCGCCTCCTCCGCCGGGTGCGCGACGAGACCACCGGCGACCCGCAGCTCGTCGCCGCGATCCAGCGCGCGGGCACCGTCGTCCTCGGCGTCCACTTCGGGCAGCGCGGCGGCGCCCCGGCGACGACCTTCGATCCCAGCCTGTCGCGCGCGAAGTACGGCCAGTCGGTCCCGGGGCCGTGGCGGCCGCGGCCGATCTCGTCGGTGATCGCCTCGCTGCCGGCGTTCAACCGCGCCGCGCGCGCGCTCGGGATGATGACCGTCGTCGAGGACGACACGCAGACGGTGCGCGTGCAGCCGATGGCCCGCGCGCTCGGCGACAGCGTGGTCGCCCCGCTCTGCGTGCAGCTCGTCGCGCAGTGGACCGGCGACGGGCGCGGGCGCATCGCCTGGCTCGGCACCGAGCGCGCGGTGCGCCTCGGCGAGCGCACCATCCCGCTCGGCGACGACGATGGCCTCCTGCTCAACTTCCGCGGCCCGGCCGCGACCTTCCCCACGCTCTCCGCCGTCGACGTCGTGAAGGGGCGCGTCGATCGCGCGGCCCTCGACGGCAAGATCGTCCTCGTCGGCTTCACCCACCTCGGGCGCGACCGCACCCGCAGCCCCTTCGGCCCCGGCCTCCCCGGCGTCGAGGTGCACGCCACCGCCATCGACAACCTCCTGCGCGGCGACTGGCTGCGCCGCGTCCCCTGGCCGCGCGACGTCGCCGCCACGCTCGCGCTCGCGCTCGCCGTCGCTGCGCTCTTCTGGTCGCGCCTCGGGCTGCGCGCCTACGCGCAGGCGCTGGCGACGGTGGCGCTCCTCGGCGCCTACCTCGCGGCGACCGGCTGGGCCTTCGTCGCGCGCGGCCTGTGGTGGAGCTGGGTGGGGCCGCTGTTCGCCGTCCTCCTCGTCGGTGGCGTCGCGCTCACCGTCGCCTACGCGCGCGAGGGCGCGCAGCGCCGCCGCATCCGCCACGCCTTCGGCCACTACCTCGCCGCCGACGTCATCGAGGAGCTGCTCGCCAACCCGAGCGCCCTCGCCCTCGGCGGCGAGCGCCGCCACCTCTCGGTGCTCTTCTCGGACATCCGCGGCTTCACGTCGTTCTCCGAGAAGCTGGCGCCCGAGCAGCTGGTGAAGATCCTCAACGTCTACCTGACGCCGATGACCCGCGCCGTCCTCGAGAGCGGCGGCTTCCTCGACAAGTTCATCGGCGACGCGGTGATGGCGGTCTTCGGCGCGCCCGTCCCCGACGAGCGCCACCCGCGCCAGTCGCTGGCCTGCGCGCTCCGCATGCACGCCGAGCTCGCGCGCATCGCGCCCGAGCTGTCGGCGCTCGGCGTCGACGTCGAGATCGGCGTCGGCGTGAACAGCGGCGAGATGGCCGTCGGCAACATGGGCTCCGACGAGCACTTCAACTACACGGTGATGGGCGACGCGGTGAACCTCGCCTCGCGCCTCGAGGGGCTCACGCGCACCTACGGCGTCTTCTGCCTCGTCGGAGAGGACGCGCGACGCGCCGCCGGCGACGACTTTCGCTTCCGCGAGATCGACCTCGTGCGGGTGAAGGGCAAGGCGCGGCCGGCGGCGATCTTCGAGCTCCTCGGGGGGCCGGGGCGCGAGCTCGCCAGCTACCGCGACGAGGCGCGCTTCGCCGAGGCGCTGGCGGCCTATCGCGCCGGGCGCTTCGCCGAGGCGCGCGCGGGGTTCGCGGCGTTCGCGGCGGCGAACCCGCACGACGCGGTGGCGCCGCTCTACCTCGCGCGCCTCGACGGGCTGGGCGAGACGGCGCCCGAGGGGTGGGACGGCGTGACGGTGCACTCGGCGAAGTAGCCGCCCGTACCGACAGATCGCCGTCGGGCGATCGTATCGTGGGGCATGCGAAGCGGAGTCGTGTGCGCGCTCGTCGCGCTCGTCGCGGCGGCGGGTGCATGCGATCGCGGCGCCGGGCAGGGCGGCGCGGTCGACCTCGCGGGCGTCGGGCCCGACCCCGTGGTCGATCTCTCGACGGTGGAGGGGGCCGACCTCGGCGGCGCGCGCCGCGATCTGGCGGGGCTCGACCTGGCGGGGCTCGACCTCGCGGGCGCCGATGTCTCGTCAAGCACGCCCGACCTCGGCGCGCCGAGCCCCGACCTCTCGGCGAGGTACCTATCCGCCGGAGCGTACCCTGACGGGATCTTGAAATCCGACTGAACTCGGGTTCAGGCGCCGACGGACGGTGCCGGGCGGAGGCAGCGGATGAGGACGACGAAGCGATGGACGGCGAGCG
>Ga0272446_1004867_pt1 | contig 15397 bp, 10 predicted proteins | sample YNPCB0061_FD_194587 | JGI IMG/M metagenome (GOLD analysis project Ga0272446, IMG submission 194587) | Hot spring microbial mat communities from Yellowstone National Park, WY, United States - YNP-CB-006-1 | ecosystem: Environmental > Aquatic > Thermal springs > Hot (42-90C) > Sediment | place... | reverse complement strand
TATTGATGTATCTGGAAATCATTGATACAAAAATAAAATTTATTAGTGAATTATCCGTCAGGGTAGGCAGGCTGTTTTGTGCGTGCTGTGCGTCTGCGTTAGGCATGCGGAGGGCATGCGTGCAAGCACGCATGGTGCATCGCACCGAAGCGATAGCGTAGCCCGTAGCACGCCGACTGCGAAGCAGGAACGCCCAAAAAATGATACATTCATACGAAGTAAATAGTTATAAAACAAGAAATATCCTTTTTTCTGTGCCAAGTCAATTTTTTTTTATACTTTAGCAGAAGTATGAACCTACACATTCGGCAAATTGTAATTGGAACACTGATTTTGTTATTTCATGTTGGTTTAGCCCAGAACCAATATTCCACAGAACCAGAAAAATTTATAGAAGAATATGCCCGCAGTTTGTCTGCTACGAATCAGCCTGCTGCCAAAGAGCATGCAGAAGCCTTCAAAACCATGTGGGGTAGTGGAACATTAGATGATAATCAAAAGGCAAAAACCATTGAAGTTATCAATGCTATGCGAAAAAAACGCTTGGTTCCACTGCAAGTAATGTTGCTTACCCAAACCATGATGCACGTTACACAAGGACAGCGCTTGATTTCCGTTCCTGTGGATAATTTATTGGAAATTAGCAAAAAAGTAACAGATGCCGCCCAAAATTCCAGCGAAATTTTACGTTTTGTTACCAATACAGAAGCGATTATACGTACAGGTATGCTGTATAAAACAGGTAATAACGGCTGGTATGGAGATTTGCAGAATGCCAAACTGCTCTATAAAGAAGGAGATACTACCGCTACCGAAACTAATCCTATTCCCGCTGGTCCTTACTTGCAATTTTCCGCTTCCAAAATGACGTATTCCAACAAACGCGATTCTATGATTGTGTACGAACCTGAGGGTATGCTTAATTTGGCTACACAAACCTATTACGGTAAAAAAGGCAAAATGACATGGGAAAGACATGGTGCAGCATGGAAAGATGTATATGTGGATTTAGGCACATACAAAATAAACCTCAAAGAAGGATTTGTACAAGATGACACTGTAACTTTTTATTATCCGAACTACCTGCCTAAATCTGCACAGGGAGGTTTCAAAGATGTTCCCTCAGGCGTATTTGGTAAAGGCGCAAACTATCCCATATTTACCAGCCACAATGTAGATATTGAACTTTCAGGTCTGGCGGATAACATTAAATACAAAGGTGGGTTTACCTTGCGTGGCTTGACCAAAATAGGTTCAGGAAATGGAGAAAAAGAGGCTGTGATGACCATTCAAAAAAGCACAAACAACTATGTAAAAATTGGCACACAATCCGTTTTGTTGGACAGCAGTGCTTATATAGCACGACCCGCGTCAGTAACGATTGTTTCAGGGAAAGACTCTATTTATCACCCTGCTTTGGATTTCAAATATGACACCAAAGTAAAATATCTTACTTTATTGCGAAATTTCAACCGTGGTAGTGACAACCGCGCTAAAGTTCCGCTTTTTGATAGTTACCACAAACTTGAATTTGAATTTGATATTATTGAATGGTATTTAGATTCCAGTTTAATCCGCTTTAACAACGTTCTTGACCGTGCCAACAACAAAGGGGTTATTCGTTCCGCAGATTATTTCAGCAGAAATGAGTTTTTGAAACTGCAAAGTATATTTCCCGTCAATATCGTGGCATGGTTACATAAATACCATACAGAAAACCCTGATGTGCCTATGATTTTGGAAGATATTACAGATGAAATGAATGGCGGTAAAAACGCAGACAAAAAAAGTAATACCAAAACAGGTTTGGGGGTACGCCCTGTACAGGTAGAAGCAGTAGTGCTGGAAGCGGAAGCCCAAGGTTATTTAAGATACAACCGTACCACGCATGAAATTAAATTGCTCCCAAAAGCCAATGACGCTATGCTTGCACTCGCAAAATATCAAAATGCGTACAACAAAAACAGAGAAAAAAATGAAAAAGGGTTCAAAGCTCCCCCCGCCAAAGCAGACAAAGACTATGACCAAATTCAGATGTTTTCTTCTATGGGTAAAGTTGTAGTTGTAGATACCACTAAACACCTTAAATTACTTAGCCAACTTCGGGATTATCAAAGTGTCCTGATAGAAGAAAAAGAACTCTACAAAAAAGAAATGGGAACAAAAAAGTTTGAAAACCAACGCAAAAAAGAACTTGAAGAAAAACAAGCCGAAGTAAAACGTTTGCAAGATTTGATTGGACAAACAAAATCTGAAACCGTTCGCAAAAACTATGAGAAAGATGTTGCTATGCTCCAAAAAGAAATTGAGAATCTTCAAAACCCAACTCCTCCTGATACCGTAATCAAGGTTAAAAAGTTTACTAAATTTGCCAATATACCCGCAGACCAAGTCTACCCATTGCTCAACAAATTAGAATATGACTCTTTGGCTTTCTATGACCCCCAAACCGATATTGTAGACATTACTAAAAAAGGCATTAAGCGTTTGGATAGTACATCTACAAAATCAGACAGCACCAAAACACAAGCTGAAAAAATTAAAGAAAAAAATCAAAAGAAACTTCCCAATGCTGAGTTAGACCTAAATACCATGCAACTTACCCTTAATGGTATAGAACCTTTTTACATGGGAGACTCCGTAAGTGTGCGGGTTATGCCTAAAAATGGAGTGGTGAAAGTAGATAAAAACCGAAAAATGACATTTGACGGCATCATACAGGCAGGAAAATTAGACTTTCTCGGGGAAAAGTTTACGTTCAGTTATGACAGTTTTCTTGTCAATCTGAATAATTCCAAAATGCGGTTTTTGTTACCTGACGTAGATGCCAAAGGTAATCCAATACGCGATAATAACGGTAGAATGACATACAGACCCTTGAAAACAGAATTAAGTGAAATTAAAGGAAAACTATTCATCAGCGAACCGAATAACAAAAATGGACTTGCTGTAAATCCTGCCTACCCGATTGTAGACGCAAATACAAAATCTAAAATCTATTATGACGATAAGGAAATTCAGGGCGGCGCATACAGCAAAGATAAAATGTTTTTTGAGCTTAACCCTTTTGTTATTGATAGTTTAGAAACCTTCAACGAAAATACAATGAATTTGGGAGGTAAGTTTGTTTCCAATATATTTCCTACGTTTAATCAAACAATACGTATCAATAAAGACAGAACACTAGGATTTAAACATAATACGGATTCTACTGATGCTAAAGACTTTAAAGGCAGTGCTAAAAAAGGATTACAAATGTATGGTGACCCTAATAAAAATGCAGGCGGTAAAGCTAATTATGTGGGAGAAATTACTTTAGACCAGAAAGGATTGAGAGGAAATGGAGAAATAGAATACCTTTCTACCAAAGGTAAAAGTAAAGATTTTGTATTTTTCCACGATAAAACTATTTCTAACAACTTTGATATGACCACCAAAGCAGGCGTTCCTGAATTCAAAGCACAAGAATTTCCAGATGTAAAAGGGTCAGGATTGGAACTCAACTGGCGTGTACCGCAGGATAGTTTTATTGCTGTATCCAAAATTACCCCACTGGAAATTTATCCTAATGCGTATGGAAAACTCAAAGGAGAAGGTATAATTACGCCGCGCGGTATGGTAGGAAATGGTATTTTAGATGTGGAAAATGGAGAATTACGTAGCTCAAACTACAACTTTAGAGAATTCAAATTTACAGGTAATCCCGCAGATTTCAGCGTACTTACTCCTGATAGAAAAAACCGTTATTTCTTCTCCAAACGCAACAAATTCGAGTTTGACCTCAAAACCCGTATTGCGAATTTTGATGCTTTGGAAGAGGGTAAAGCCAACTCTGAATATCCGTTTAACTTATTCAAAAGTTCACTTAAAACAGGAGTATGGGACTTGAATACTCGTACCATTACTATGGACGCGCCTAAAAATGATGACATCAACAAATACTACTTTTTCAGTACAAAAAAATCTCATGACTCCCTTAACTTCAAATCTAACCGAAGTGTCTATAAAATTGACCAGGGTAAACTGTATGCTTATGGTGTGCCTTATATCCTGTCCGCGGACAGTAAAATTATCCCCAATGAAGCAGATACCTCAAAAGTGGTTATTGCAGAGGGAGGTAATGTAGAACCTATTGTAGAAGCACATATTGACATGTCCATGTCTAAACCGCGTAAATACCACGCTTTTGAACATGCTACTGTAAAACTCAATGGTCGCTCTGATTTTGATGCCATAGGACAAACTTACTACGTAGACGCTACCAAAGACAGCTCTGTTGTATATTTTAACAAAATTGAAGCCGCTGACGACCAGGACTATCTCAAAACAAAAGCAGAAACACAATCCAAAAAGAAAAATGAGGTAGAAAAAGATGAAGATAAAGTAAAAATTGACCCTATCAATGAAAGATGGACAGAGGGTATAGCCAAAGTAGTAGAAGACAAGCCTATTCGCTTAGGTCCGAATATAGAATATAAAGGAAATATCAAAATGATTTCAAAAAGACCTTATTGGACGTTAGACGGGCAGGTACGCGTAAAACTTGCAGGGAACAAATATACTTCATGGTTTAATTACGCAGGTGAAACCAACCCAGATACGCTTTTGATTCCTGTAAAAGACCCCAAAGACGAAAAAGGAAAAATACTTGCTGTGGGATTGTTTAATAATGATAGTATCGGATTGTATACCCGCTTTCTTGACCCCAAAATTAAACAAAATGACGCAGATTTACTTGTCGTAAGTGGAGAGTTGAGTTATAATGCGGCTACGCAAGACTTCCGTGTAGGTCCAAGAGCAACACTTATAGGACAAGCACTGGAAGGAAATGTTATTGACTATAAAAACGCAGAAAAGCCCATCGCATCTGTACAGGGAGTATTTAATATGCCGCTTATTGTGGATAGGGAAGGAATGAATAAATTTGCATGGAAGGTTACAGGAAGTATGAAAAACAATGTACCCGATAACTACTTTGAGTTTCGTGTGCTGACAGGATTGACTATCCCTACCCTGCCAAAATCTTGGGATTTGATGGGTAATAAATTCAAAGAGGGTACAGCAGGTTCACAGGAAATTGACTATGCCAAAAATAACTTCAATGTTGCTCATGCTAACTATCTGACAGATAAAAAATCAAAACCTGTGATGGAGAAAATTGCCGAAGAAACAGACCCTTATGATAAAGACCTAAAAATCCCGGGTGAAATAGTATTTTCTGATTTGAAACTTATTTATGAACATAAATACAAGGCTTTTCGCTCATCAGGACTGATAGGTGTGGCAAAAATCGGTAATGTAAACATTAACAAATATGTAAAAGGTTATGTGGAAATATGCAAAGGCAGAGATGTAGATACCATTACGGTTTCACTTGAACCCAGTGAAGGTAATCACTTCTTTTTTGCCTATACTGAGGGTACAGTAAGATATTCTTCGTCTTATGAAGATTTTAATGCCATGATTGCCAAGGCATCTCCTGTGCGTAAAGGAAAAATAAAAGCAGGAACACTCATTTTTGACGTAGCAGAAGACGATTTTGAACGCAGAGAATTTGACAAACGCTTTGTTAAACGTTACATTCTTACTGACGAAGATACACCCAAGAAAAAAGAGGAGAAATCCGAAGAGAAAAAAGAAGAAAAGCAAGACAACCCTGACAAAAAAGAAGAAAAACCCGAAGAGAAAAAAGATAAACCTGAGAAAAAAACAGAGGACAAAAAACCTAACAACACTATGGATAAAATATTTGAAGGCATACCTGATGATATGAAAAAGGACAAAAAGGATAAAAAGAAAAAGAAAAAAGAAGAAAAGTCCGAAGATGAGTAACAATATCAAAAGTATTGAACTCCGCAAGTCATAAAAAATGATTAACAACAACGCTCTTATTGAGTTTTAGGGAGAAATTTTTAACTGATGTTCTATATCAAAAATTTTGTCGGCATGTCCTTCACTGCTGTTCAGGTCGGTCTATACGCTGGTAGAGACGTGGCATGCCACGCCTGTACTTCATTCGCTACGCCTGTTGCGGGCTTTCCGCTGCTATCCCTCACGCGGATGCGCGTACCTATACGCACACGCATACGCGTTAGGCATGCGGAGGGCATGCGTTAGCATGGTGCAACGCACCGAAGCGATAGCGTAGCCCGTAGCACGCCGACTGCGCAGCAGGAACGCCCAAATAAAACATTGATAAATAATGTCTTGATGCATCACCCTAAAAGTAGAATAGAGCGAACAACAATTTTATGTATTTTTGCAGAGTGAGCGACCATTTAGTGTATTCTTTTGAAATAGAAGATTGGGTTGGTTGGGAAACAGGTATTGTTCTTTCAGAGAATGAAACATGTATCTTGTTAGCTAATATCCCAAGTGACTATGTTATTGATGGCTACAAGTTGATATATAAAAACCATATTGCGCATAAGTACAGAGAGGATAATGAAAAAATTCACGAAAAATACTTTAAGTTAAAAAACGTACCTATACCTCCCATACCCCAAGATTTTACCTTTAATCCTGATGTCATTAAAACTTTATCATGGATAGAAAAAAAATACGGTTTTTTTGAATTTAAAGATTATGATGAACATGAAAACTTTACAGGCAGACTACGCGAAGTAAATAAGGAAGAAGGTGCTTTTTCCATTGATTTTTTATTCAATGATGGCACTATAGACACCGAATATGAAACAGAATTTTTTACTGATGAAATAAGCATCATTTATTTTGACACCGCTTATTTGCAAGCCGTTACTTTTCTTTACAATGAAAACTTGAAAGGAAAACCTGCCGAAATATTCAATCCTAAAAAGAGAAAAACAGGACGTAAATAAGTTAATACTACCTACAAGAAATATCTAATTCCATAAAAAAACATCATTGTAAAAAATTCTCACGTAAAGTTTTATATTTACTTTGTGAAACGCTTGCATTTTATATAATATAGCTCCTGAACTTAAAAAATCGGAATTTCAGGAAACTTTACGCCTGTTGAAGTAATTTGTATCAAAATACTATTTTACCCGAAGGCAAATCCTGCAAGGAAGGTTCTGTTTTGCTTTTTTCTATTCTGAAAATACGGTTTTTTCCGTTTTGTATCAGGCATACCTTCCCTTTTTTAGGGGAAGATGCGATTTCTATACTGGTATTTCTGTTCAAAACGTATTTTGTGGATAATTGTTCCTTTTCTGAATTTGGTGTATAGGGATACACTTCTGTTCGGGTTATACCATGATACGCTAAATACGCCCCTGAAACGTAGTTTATTCCTATTTTATTTTGCTGTACTTTGGCAGGCACAAAAGCGACTGCTTTATGGTAAGGAGATACATACATCAGAACAGTGTTTTTACCTACCTTAAAACTTACCCAATGAGCTTGATAATGTGTATAATGCCTGTATGCTTCTGTACCAAAAAAAGCCACCAATGCACATAAACCTATCCAAAAAAACCCTTTTCTGTAATGCAGAAAATATATACTCCATGCACTTACTAATACCATCAGAAATACAGCACCCCAAAAAGTAACGGGTAAAGGCGCAAGAGAAGAATACGGTAGCTTAGCTAAAAAATCTATGATTTCATTCATACCATAGAGCAAATAATACAATATTTTTGCGGTAAAAACTCCTAAAAATGGAATAAAATGTACAAACAGTAAAATAATCCCTCCAAATAAAGCTAACGTAGAAACAGGTACAACTATCAGGTTGGAAAGTAAAAAATAGGTGGGAAACTGGTAAAAAAAGTACAGACTTACAGGTAACGTAAATAACTGTGCCGCAATACAAACGCTTATCAAAAGCCATATTTGATGTGCTAACCCATACCATAAACGCTTAAATCCAATACTGTATTGAGTATAATCAGGTACGTGTATCCAACTTTGTATAGAGGGCGTAAAAGCTACAATGCCGATTACTGCCGCAAAAGAAAGTAACATGCCTACATTAAACACATCATTCGGATTATATAAAAGCATGCAGAAAAATACCACACATAAAGTATTATAAACGTTCTGATACCTTTGTAATACTCTACCCCCAAGCACAAAAGAAAACATAATAGCGGCACGCATGATAGAAGGCGATGCCCCTGATAAAAACGCATAAAATATCACTAAAAACGCAGTTATCAAGGCTTTTAGCCATAATTTCCTGTTAATGTAAGGAACATACTGCAACAAACTGAATACCGCTACATAAATCAATCCTACATGCATGCCCGAAACTGCCAAAATGTGCAGCGAACCTGTTATAGTGTAATCCTGTTGGGTGTCAAAATCTATGTCGTCCTGATAGCCTAATACTAAGGCTTTGGCTACTGCCTGTTCTCTTTCTTCGGGCAGATTTTCATATACATTAAGGAGATAATTCTTAATTTTCTGCAAAGTCTTAAAAATATGCCATTGGGGATTGGAGATAATCTGTATTTTATCTGCATCTCCTTCACTGTTTTCGTACAGATACACAATACTATACACCCTTTGGTACTCCAAATACTTTTTGTAATCAAATTGATAGGGCAACTGCGGTTCGGGAACAGATTGAAGCCGTACTTGGCTAAGCACAACCGTATCACCGTATTTTATTTTAGGATAGTCTATTAACTTCGTTTTGAGCAATATCTTGCCCGTTACAGGTATCCATTGGTTTTGGTATTCAATATGCGTTGCATTCAGATAAAACTGATTGGTGTAGGCACTTCGACGAATATCACTTTTCCATACCGTTTTAAGACTTACTGTCTTACCATTAAACTGACTGATGTGATTAGCTGGTTTTTGATTGTAATAGTACACATGTAACCAACCTAAAACATACAAAGTAAAAACGATTCCCGTACCTAAAACAGCATCATATTTCAAGTTCAACTTGTGTTTTTTAAGTATGTAGCCTGTTATCCAAAAGGTAATACCCAAAAACCCAAGAACAATGACTATGAAATGAGGTATATCATAGTGAAAGGAGATAATTCCGAGTACAAACGGAATAAAAACCCTTAAAAACGGAACAATATGCACAAAACAAAAATATAAAATTTTGCATTAAAAAGCAGGTATAAAAAATCACACAAAATTTACAAAACCTTATTTTTATGTACCTTTGCGGTTATGTCTGTCAAAAAAGATAAAGATAAGTTTGGCAAAAAAGTAGAAATCCTGAACAGGCAAGCCCGTTACCTGTACGAAGTGATAGAAAAATATACCGCAGGAATAGTATTGAAAGGTACAGAAATCAAGTCGTTACGTATGGGCAAAGCGAGCATTGCAGAAGGCTACATTTTTATAGATGACGGAGAAGTATGGTTAAAAAACTGTCATATTTCTGAATATACCGAAGGCACTTACAACAACCATGACCCCAAACGCCTCCGCAAACTGCTGTTACAGAAAAAAGAAATCCTTAAACTCAAACAAAAATTAGAACAAAAAGGCTTGACCATTATTCCCTTAAAAATATACTTCAATGAACGGGGATATGCCAAATTAGAAATTGCACTTGCACGCGGTAAAAAAATACACGACAAACGCGAAGACATTAAAAAGAAAGATACCATACGCGAACTCAAAAACAAAGATTAAACTATACAAAAAAACCTCACCTATGGGTGAGGTTTTCGTTTTATATACTATGTAATCAGATTACAGCGTAAACATTTTTACGTTGAAAGTAACTGTACCGTTAGAACCAGCAGTGAAAGCAGTAACCCATACAATGCCACGGGCAACCACATTACCAGAAGCATTTACAGTTTCAAATACAAAACCACTGTTAGCCGCTAATGCAGGAGATTTATCAGTAGAAGCACCAGAAGCTAAACTATTGATGTCTGCGTTGGTCATAGCATTGGTATATTGAGTGTTGGTAATAGAACCGTAGAATTTAGTATTCATACGCTCTGTGGTAGACCAACCTGAAAAAGAGAATGAACCTGTAGCAGCAGGTGCCCATAAGTACGTACTTGAACTACCACCTGTATGGCAAGCAAAGTCCACTTTTGCTCTGTCAGCTGCGGCAATGCTAGAGTAGCTGTAAGTCATGTTACCATCTGCATCATATAAGCTTGGAGGCGTAGCAGTTTCTGCACCCATGTTTATACCTGTATTTTGTCTTAATTTTTTACCTGTAACGTTGAAGGTAGCAGAACTTGCACAGGTAGGAGTACCTGCCTGACGTACCTGAATAGTTTTGCTACCTGTACTTGTATAAGTATATGTAGCTGTAGAGGACCAGGTAGTACCACCGTCAAAAGAGTATTCATAACCACCCGAAGTTAAACCCGAACCTGCAACAGTAACCGTTAAACTGTCAGAAGCTACGCTTGTTACACTTACACTAATACCGCAAGGAGTACCAGATTTTACAAAGTACGTTTTGGAAGCAGTTTTGCCATTGTAGTCAGAGATGGTAACTACATATTTGTACGTACCAGAAGTAGTAGCAGAAACTGCGTCATTCAAATTGTATTCTACATTTTCTTTTTTAGCGGCTTCTGTGTAAGTAGTATCTTTCAGATTTCCAAGTGAGCCAACACCAATAAGTTCTTTGGTTACTTTGAATTGTTTTAACACCTTATCTTCAGAGGTATTACCTTTGGCAACTTTTATATTAAAAGTGATAGAAGCGCCCAAATTTACTTTTAAGGTATCACCAGAAGTAGTACCTGCAGGGGTAGAGGTTGCAGTAAAACTGGTAATGCTTGGTCCTACGGGGTTGGGTTTTTCGTCTTTTTTACCGCAACCTGTCCATACCAAAATGCCTGTTAAAAACAAGGCAAGGATAGATTTTAATTGGATAGATTTCATAGTTCGTTTTAATTATAGAAACTTTTGCAAATGTAGCAAATTTTATACCAATTACACCATTACTCGTAAATAATTCTGTAATTTTTTGAAAACTCAAACGGTGTATTGAATTTTTCAGTGGCTAAATTGATTTTTGTGTAGGTAAGTTCTGCCTGTATGTTTTCTTTGGTATGCAAATTCGCTGTAATGTAATAAGGCAATTTTGTACTTGTGTTTTGAAATGGAGTATCGGTATAGTTAAGGTAGTGAAGTTGCGAAGTATATCCGCTTTGCTGTCCTTTGAGAAATAAAGAATGTAATAAAAATTCTTTTTGTATTTCAAAGGCATAATCTACACCATTTTGTGTAGCAGTAATAAAGTGCATTTTAGCTTGTTTATAGGTATTTACCTTGTTGGGAATGCGGGTTAATCCTAACATTATATCCTGCAATTCTTTGAGGGTAACTTTTACGCCGAGTTTTTCCTCTGTTTTTTGAAGCGGACTTATCGTAACCGTATGATTGATTTTGTCCATAACATAAAAGCTATCTCGTGTAACTTTAATTCTTGCGGCTTCTATACCGAGTAAAGGCACAACAGAAACCCACAGTACAGAGTCATATCTTGAACGGATAATCAAGTTGGCATTTATTTTATCTTTTCCCGAAACATAATCCAATTTTGCTTTTGCCTGTACATGCGTAACCGCAGGAAGGTGTGCATGGTATTCCTGTACAAACTTCTTGCTGTCAGCATTTTTTATTTCTGTGGTATTCGTATCTGCACGCTGTGTAGGGCGTTTATCTTTGCGTATGCCTTTGTTATGGCAACCTGATTGTGTCAGTAAAAAAACACATATAAAAACAATAAAAATGCGGTTCATTTATTTACCTGGGAAGGTTTTTCTATAATCTTTATTTTGTCTTGCAAACTTAACTGCATCACGTATAAGCGCTTCAAGGTCATTATTATAGTTTTTGATAGAAATAAGCGTATCTTCTTTGGTTCGCACTAATATGTAGGTATCTTCCAATTTATTGCCGAAATGGAGTTCTACTTGTCCGTAGGCAATTTCTGATGCTCTAAAGTCGTAGAAAAAAACAATAACACCTTTATTTTCAAATAGATGTGTTCTACCTCTAAATAAACCTTCACCGCGTACTTTTTTAATAATTTCAAGGCTTTGAAGGTATAAATCGTGATTGTAGGAATAGTGTTCTGCCATGCTTGCAAAAGTAAATAAAATTGAATAGCTACGCAAATTTGAGATAAAAATACAGTAAAAACTATGTTGTTTTTTGATTTTATATATGGGCGTGCCCCTGCGCAGGAGGGCTAACGCCCTTCTGCTTCGGGTCGGTGCTTTCCGCACTACGCTATCGCTTCGGTGCAATGCACACCTGCTACGCAGGTTGCTCCAAGCACCTCACGCAAAACCAATTAACATAACTGCACGGCATAAAAACTTGAAAAATTATTCAAAATCTTATAATCAATTAGCTTTTGTATTTCAAATTTTTGTTAACTTTGCACCCTCAAATGTATTAGGCAAATCCTGCGGAAGGTTTTGTCTAATCTTTTTGTATTTTTTAACTATATAAGGAGGAAAGCGTATGTCAAACATAACACATGTTACTAAAGATGGGCTTGAAAAACTAAAAGCACAATTGCAATATCTTACTACTGTAAAAAGAAAAGAAATTGCACAACAAATTTCGGAAGCACGCTCACAAGGGGATTTGAGCGAAAATGCAGAATATGATGCCGCCAAAGAAGCCCAGAGCTTATTAGAATTAGAAATATCCAAATTAGAAGAACTTATTCTTAATGCCAAAATTATAGATGAAAGTAGTATAGATACTTCAAAAGTACATCTACTTTGCACGGTAAAAGTCAGAAACATGGATACCCGTAAAGAGTTTAAGTACACTATTGTTCCTGAAACGGAAGCTAACCTTAAAGAAGGTAAAATTTCTGTGGAATCTCCTATTGGCAAAGGACTTATTGGAAAAAAGGTAAACGAAGTAGTAACTATCGCTGTACCTGCGGGAAAAATAAGATTAAAAATACTGGAAATTTCTTTTGTAGGATAAAAAATACTGTTGCTTTTGTAATTTGTGTATATTTGTACAATGGCAGAGCGCAGCAGTATTTTTGATATGATAGGACCCATTATGATAGGACCTTCCAGTTCGCATACCGCGGGAGTAGTACGCATCGGGTTAGCCGCTAGGTATATCTTTGGTGAGCAACCTGATATTGTCAATATTACCTTTTACAATTCTTTTGCTACTACTTATGAAGGGCATGGTAGCGACAGGGCAGTAATTGCTGGTTTGCTTGGTTTTGCCACAGATGATGAACGTATCAAAAATGCTTTTGACCATGCCAAAGACGCAGGTATGGAATATCACTTCAAAGGCGTAGGTAATGCAGGTATTTATCACCCTAACACGGTCAAGATTAACCTTCAAAAACAGGATAAAACCCTTGAAGTGTTGGGCATATCCCGCGGGGGTGGTTTGATTGCCATTCGTGAAATAGATGGTTTTACTTGTAATATAAGCGGTCAATATCCTACACTTATCATAGAAGCAGGAGATGTAAAAGGCAGTATTGCATTTATTGCCTCAGTCATTGCCAATGATAACGTAAATATCGGCACTATGACTGTAAACAGAACTGCAAAAAACGGAACTGCCAAACTATTTATTGAAATGGATAGCGAAATAAAACCTATTGCATTGGAATATATCAGGCAATTAAGTTGGGTAAATGAAGTAAAGGTTATTCCCGTGGTTGCCTGATACTACGTATTTTCTATCCATTTACGTTCCTGCAACTGCACAGGCGTATCCAAAAATATCTGTGTGGTTTGCTGAAAACTTTCCGTAAGGTCGGATACATAAAAAACATGTTCAGGTTTATGATTAGGTTCAGCGGATAATTTTTTCTCTGCAAGTACATTTTTAATTTCTTTGGCTACGGCTTCTGCGGAGTCTATTACATTCACTTTTTCTCCAAAATACCGTGCAATATTTTCTTTGATAAGTGGGTAATGCGTACAGCCCAAAATCAGCGTATCTATGGTTTCAAAAGTAGTTTCAGAAAGGTACGCTTGTATAATTTCGTCAGAAATGCCAAGATTAGCCCAACCTTCTTCTATCATAGGCACGAGTAAAGGAGTGGCTTTGGCGGTTACGTAAGCGTCTTCTTTTTTTTCTTTTATCTTGATAGGATACACCCTGCTTTGAATGGTCGTTTTTGTACCAATAACCCCAATACGGTAATTAAGAGTATGTTGCAATGCCATTTTTACGGCAGGGTCTATCACGTTAACTACGGGAATGCTCCCTGCAATTTTCTGCACAATTTCCAAAGCTACCGCAGATGCCGTATTACAAGCAATCACTATCAGTTTTACTTTTTGTTGTACTAAAAAATACGTGATATTTGCCGCATACTTCTGAATAAGTTCAGGAGATTTATCTCCATAAGGCAAATGTGCAGTATCCCCAAAATAGATAATTGACTCATTGGGCAAATGATTTTGCATAGCTTTAACAATGGTCAGTCCTCCAATTCCTGAATCAAAAACGCCGATAGGTGCAGTATTCACGGTGCAAAGGTATCAATAAATGTAAAAATACAGTTTGCGTTTTATGTACAACATAAAAACAAATGCATTTTTATAACAAAAAAAGCGTGAAAATCAGTGTTTTAAGTTTTATATCCGTATTTGTACTGATTTCCTGATAATAAGTGAACCCTAATATTGTAGGGCTATGAAATACATTCTTTTCATTATTCTTTCAATATCCCTTCAAAGTGCATACATTTTTGCGCAGGAAAAAATATGGTTTGAAGAGGATTTTCTCAACAACAAAAAAAACTGGTACTTACCTAATAAAGCCAACTTCAAAGGTAAAATAGAAAACGGAAAATACCTTGTAGAAGTAAGCGATGATAACCTGCACACTATCTCAAAAAACATCTATATTAACAGCAAAAAGAATTATACTTTTACCATGGACTATGTTCATAAAGAAGGTTCAGGAGATATAGGCATGATAATATATGGCAAAAATGACTATTGGTATATTGTTTATATCAATGGTAGTCAAAAAATGGTAAAGTTTGCAGGAATAGATGGAAAAGGTAATAAATATATGTATTTGCCCAGCAAAAAAATGAAAAAAATGAAGCCTAATGGTGAACCTAACACGTTTATAATCAAATACACCCCTAAAAGTGTGTCTTTTTACCTGAATAAAAAGAAGTTTTACAGCGGTTCGTTTAAGAAAGAAATATTTAACTGGAAAAATGGAACATTTACTTTGATGTTTAATGGTAAAGGAACGTATGAAATAGACAAAATTACAGTCATGCAAGACAATGAAATTAACTTGGTAAAAGACTTGGATACGACATTGGTAGTAGTTCCATTAGGTAAAAATATCAATGACCCCAAGGCACAAGACCAAGTTGCACCTTTAGTTAGTCCTGACGGTAAATATCTTTATTTTGTACGGGATATAACAGGTAAGAATCAAGATATTTATATGTCTGAATGGCAAGATACTGCGTGGTCTGAAGCAAAGC
>Ga0272446_1004866_pt1 | contig 15398 bp, 13 predicted proteins | sample YNPCB0061_FD_194587 | JGI IMG/M metagenome (GOLD analysis project Ga0272446, IMG submission 194587) | Hot spring microbial mat communities from Yellowstone National Park, WY, United States - YNP-CB-006-1 | ecosystem: Environmental > Aquatic > Thermal springs > Hot (42-90C) > Sediment | place... | reverse complement strand
CTGCGATCGCCCGCCATTAGCGCCCAGTGAGTCAGCCGGCATCGAAAAACCAGCCACTTCCGCCAGGGTATAGAGGGGGCGATTTTTCACCTCTTCGTAAATTCGGCCAATGTACTCTCCCAGAATGCCAATACTGAACAGTTGCACCGCTCCTAGGAAAAACATGGCCGCTGCGATGGTGGCATAGCCCGTCAGGGGAGACTGGGGATAGACGATGCGCCAGTAAAGCACCAGGAAAAACATGACCACAGCGACCAGGGCTGCGATCAACCCGACATAGGTGGCCATCCGCAGGGGCGCCTTGGAAAAGGAGACCAGCCCATTGACGGCCAGTCCCAGAGATTGGTGGAAGGTATATTGAACCGTGCCAGCAAAGCGAGCTTCTCGCTCAAACTGGACGGCGGTCTGGCGGAAGCCAACCCAGGAGCGTAACCCCCGGATATAGCGGTTCCGTTCCGGCATGGCATTTAAGACCGCCACCACCCGTCGATCCATTAAACAGAAGTCGCCCGTGTCCAGGGGAATCTCCACATCGGCCAGTTGCTTCAGCAAGCGATAAAAGAAGTGGGCCGTCAGCCGCTTGAACCAGCCTTCCTGGCGGCGGCGGGTGCGCTGGGCATAGACTACGTCATATCCCTGTCGCCATTGCTCAATTAAGCTGGGGATCAGTTCGGGGGGATCCTGCAGGTCGCCATCCATCACCACCACAGCTTGTCCCCTGGCAAAGTTCAGTCCTGCCGTGACGGCAATTTGGTGGCCAAAGTTGCGGGCCAGACTGAGATAGCAAACGCGGGCATCGGTGGCATGCATCTGCCGCATCAGTTCCAGGGAGCGATCGCGGCTGCCATCATTGACCAGGATCAGTTCCGCCGGTCCATCCAACTGATCCATCAAGGCCTGCACCCGACGATACAGTTCTGGTAAGGTTGCCGCCTCGTTGTAAATCGGCACCACCAGCGAATAGAGGGGCGACATGGGGGCACTACCGTCCTAACTGATTGGGAATGCCTTCACAGCCACCGGGAATGGTGGCGCGGGTTTTGCTGCCGCCCCAGGCACAACAGTAGTAGCGTTGCTCTGGTGACAGGTTGACCACGTTGGTCAAATCGGCTCCTTCAATCACGACGCCGGTGTGTTCGCCGGTCTGATAATTGGGCGGCTCCACCGGACTGCGGGGACTGGCGGTTTCAACCTTGCCGTAAAATAGGCGAGTTCCTTTCAAGTCGGCCCCTTCCAGGTTGGCATCCACCAGAATCGTCCGAGCCAGGTTGGCTCGGACCAGGTCACAACGGGTCAGGTTAGCTCGGATCAAGTTGATTTCACTCAAATCGGTCCAGCGCAAATCCGTTTTGGCTAGATTAGCCCCAGCCAACATCACGCCCAGATCAATCACCCGAATGCCAGCAGCTCGATCCTCGGCATAGCCACCGGCCCCATCCAGGATGGCCCGGCCTAGCCGCTGATCCCGTTTCAGGGGACTGAGCAGATTGGCCCGGCTGAGGAACCGCAGAATTTTGGCCTTGCCGCCTGCATCCACACTGCTGAGGATAGCGGCGGTACGGGCTTCTGCGATCGCCCGTTCCTGGGGCCAGTCTTCCAACAAGCCCTCTTCATCCACCACCAACTCGGAAATTCCCTGGAAGTAGCTGTCAATGGTTTGCTGCTGGGTGATCAGGTTTTGTTGCGTGGTCAACTCTTTCTCAATCACATACTGCCGCCAGGCCACATACACAGCCAGTACGGCAATCAGAATTTGGCCGAGGGCGCCAAACACCTCACCTAAGGCTCCCACCGCATCCCAGTTGGCTGCTGTCCAGAGGGCCGCAATCCAGCGATCGCCGCCCAGACCCCTGAAAACGCCCCAGGCCGCCAGCAGACCACCCACAATGCCGACGGTCAGGTTCCACTGCTGGGCTGAGATCAGGTCACTCAGCAGAGGCCGCAGGGCCAACCAGATCACAGGTAAGGCAAACACTAGGGCGGCGACTGCTGCTGGTAACCAGAGCCAGAGCAGATTCAGACCCATGCCCACCAGCATGACGGCGATCGCCGCCAGAATCAAACCGGCGATCGACAGGTCAGGGGGTACGGACTTGCCGGTTCGTTGGCCGATGGCTTCGGGATAACTTCGCCCGGTCGGCATGGGAAGGCGACGCTGCGGTTCCAACTCTGTCAGGGGCAATTCTTTAGAGGTCGATGTCGGCGGTTCTGCGGGCGACAGATTAGCATCAGTTTCAATCGGTTGAGGAGACTGGGTCATGCAACACAACTCAGCATTGGGCTATGGCAACAGTTTACAAGACCTGACGGCTATCCCTATGGGTGATGCTGTTTAGTTGAGGGGTATGATGCCTGATCCTGCTCCGCACTTTGAAGGACGACCAGGATAGTCCTCGGATTTTACTGTGTTTCAGCCGATATCTTGATCGAGTTAAGACTGTTGTCCCAACCGGACTAGGTGCTGTCGATCTTCTGACACCAGGATAAAATACTTCTGAGCTGTTCATGTGTAGGAAACAGATGTGCCAGAAATTAGCCGTTTCTTCGGCATCATCGTTACGATGTACTACAACGACCATCCTCCGCCCCATTTTCATGTTCGCTACGGGCAACAGAAAGCGATTATTGATATCAGTTCGTTAGCAATTCTGGAAGGGAATTTATCACCTCGCGTTTTGGGGTTGGTGACTGAATGGGCGACGCTGCATCAGGCTGAGCTGTTGGAAAATTGGGATTTGGCAAGACAGGCACAACCACTAGAACCGATTGAACCCTTGGAGTAATTATGCTGAAGGATATTGTTTTGGCCCAATCAAAAGAGCCTTATCAGATTTACTTGCTGTTTGAAGACGGAGTAGCAGGTGTTGTGGATCTGCGAGAGTTGGTGGAGTTTGTCGGTGTGTTTGAACCCTTGCGCGATCCCGCTTACTGTTCACAGGTGCAGGTGAATCCAGAAGTTGGAACCATTTTTTGGGAGAACGGAGCTGATCTTGATCCAGATGTACTGTATTCCATTGTCTCAAAGCAGCCTATACCACCCTACACATCTCACCTCGTCACTGCTGAATAGACATCATTTCTGCTGGCTGGCGAATAAAACGACTGCCCCTGTGATGTAACGGTGGGGCTATGCAGCCAATAACCCCTACTCTGATCTCAAATCTGGCTCACAGTAAACAACCATGATCAATTGGTTATCACTTGGGCGGAGTGGGGAACTGGGGTAGGGACGGCAATTTGGGCAGTGAGGGCGGGGACGGAATGATCCGGCGGCCAGTGATGCTTTGATAGCCCCAAATGCCACCAGCAATCATGACCGATAGCAGCAGCCACTTGGGAATCAAACTAATGATCCACTTGAGCACACTGAACAGGAATTTGCCGGTCCATTTAGTCAAGAAAAAGGTGCCGATCGCCAGGACGCGAGTCCCCTGCTTGAGGACTTGAAAACTGTAGTGTCCGAACTGCTGGACGAAGCGATCCCAGGCGGAGAAGCTATCGGGATAGACGGCAGAACCGTCAGGAGCCGTGGCTGGCTGGATTGGACGCCGACCAGCCGCTTGGGTGGGAACCGCAGTTGGAGACGGGGAGGACGGAACGGGCGGCGGCAGAGTAGGCTGGGGCGATTGCAGCGCGGCCAGCACTTCACGGGCAGAAGCATAGCGATCGCCCGGTCGGTCACTCAACATCCGGTTTAAAACGGTTACCAGGTCTGGGCTCACCCGTACCCAGCGTTGCCATTGCCAGGTGCGCCAGTGGGCGTCATACAATTCATCGGGGCTTTTGCCAGTCAGCAGTGCGATCGCGGTAACAGCCAGTGCATACAGGTCACTGCTTGGATAAACCGTTCCCGTCTGCATCTGTTCTGGGGGAGCGTAGGAAGGTTTGCCGACAATGGTCTGACTTGACGCCGCCTGGGACTGGGTCAGGGCTGCTTTAACTGCCCCAAAGTCAATCAGAACTGGCAAATGGTCAGATGTCCGCAGAATGATGTTGTCAGGGGAAATGTCACGGTGAATAATGCCGCGATCGTGGAGATAGGCCAGAACTGGCAGCAGGGAGAGCAGCAACTGCCGCACCTCTACCACAGAGCAGGGGGTTCCCTGCAGTAGGCGTTCGTCCAGTATCTGGCGCAAGGTTTTTCCTGGTATATATTCCTGCACCAGAAAAAAACGGTTTCCCTGTTCAAACCGCTCACTGAACTTGGGCACCTGGGGATGTTGAATGCCGTACAAAATTCGGGCTTCTCGATGAAACAGATCCTTGGCCTTAGCCAGGGAGGATGCGTCCGTCATCGCAGGCACCAGTTCCTTCAGTACGCAAGGCTCGCCAAAACGGTTCCGATCTTCTGCCAGATAGGTCCGCCCAAATCCTCCCTGACCCAATACTTTCAGAACTTGGTAGCGATTTTGCAGGTTGGTGCCAGCAGGAAGTGGTGGTTGCATGGAAGAGTTGTATCTTATTTCCCGGCAGACAGAACAGCTTTGGGATAAGCAATTCGCTGGTGGTGAAACTGCTGCCAGACCTCCACGAAAATTTCGGCAATCCGGGTCAATTCCTCTCGAGTGAGGCCAGAGTCCACCAGTTGGTTATCTTGCCAGCGGGCTCGCAGAATTTTATTCACTGTGGATAGGGCTGTTTCCGGCGTTGCATCTTTCAGCGATCGCAACGCCGCTTCACAGGAGTCGGCCAGCATAACAATCCCCGTCTCTCTGGACTGGGGAATGGGACCATCATAGCGAAACTCAGAGTCCAGCACCGGTCGGGGCATCTGATTCGCAGCAAGGGCTTGCTGAGCCAGTTGCTGGGCTTGATGATAGAAATAGGCAATCTGCATCGTGCCCTGATGCTCCGGAATAAAGGCCTGCACCGCTTTCGGCAAACGGAATTTGCGGGCCATTACCAGCCCTTCTGTCACATGCTTTTTGATGATATCAGCACTAATCCACGGATCATTGATCTGGTCATGCTTGTTGGGGCCCCCCATCTGATTTTCAATAAACCCCAGCGGGTCATGCATCTTGCCAATGTCATGGTAGAGGGTGCCGCTGCGAACCAATTCCACATTGCACCCCAGGTGACGGGCGGCTGCTTCCGCCAGAGTCGCCACGAACAAAGTATGTTGAAACGTTCCCGGTGTTTCAGCCGCTAATTTTTTTAGCAGGGGACGATTGGGATTGGCTAACTCCACTAATCGAACCGTGGTGACCAGATCGAACAATTGCTCCAAATAGGGGCTGATGCCGATCGCCACAATGCACCAGGTCAACCCGGCCAGACCCCGCAGGGCTGCTTCGGTCAGCAGGACATACCAACCAACACCGGAGGTTAAATTCAGTACCAGATAAAGGCCCGCCTGCAACACTCCTACGCTTGCCCCTAGAAGCGCCTGTTCTTCCCGAGTGCGCAGTCGTCCACCCAGTAGCCCACATACCAGTCCACCCGCTCCGCTGGACAACAGTTGGGTCAGGGGTAAATTCATCCCCAGAGCCAGCAAAACAGTCAGCAACCCTGTGACTGTGACGCCCACGGGAGAACCATAGAAACTGCCAATGAGTAACCCAACTGCTGGCAAATTGATGGAAGGCACTTGCAGTAGCAGCAGGGAGGGTGTACTCAAGGTGAGTAAGCCGATCAGTAGGCGATCGCGATAGCACAGCTTCACCTGAAATCGCCTTTCCACGTAACGAAAAATGCCGATTGCAACACTGACCAGGCCACCAAAAATCAGAAACTTAGTCCAGTTCACTCCCCGACGGCTCAACTTAAAGTAATCCAAAACGGCAAAGGCATTGGAGGTAATTCGATCACCTGCCTTTACAATCAAATCCCCCTGGCTCACTTTGATCATTTCCGGTTTCACCTCCCGAGCAGCTTGCTCAGCCATGAAACGGCTCTGTTCCTCATCCTGGATCAAATTGGGTTGCAAGGTCGTCATCAGTAAGCGGACAGAGACCGGCACAGCAACTGCTGGAAGCTCTTGTTTAGCGTTAAGTTGTACAGCTTCCTGCAAGGCGGATGGGGGCAGCCCAGTTGGAATTCCCTGAGCCAACATCCGTTCAGCAATCCGTTGGGTCTGAACCTGGGTTTGCTGCCATTCAGCGTCGGTCAAGTCGAACAATGCCGAGTCATAGGCAGACAAACTGCTTGAGTCACTCGGTTGAGGTAAGGCACTGACCGCTGCTAGATATTGATTGCGAGCAGTTGTGAGTGTCTGTAATAAACGGGCAACTTCAGCTGGCTGAACCGAGCGACGATATACCTGTAACTCCGATAACGCCTGTGAAGCTTGCTGGTTGGATAGGTGACCAGCCTTCTTTCCGGGCATGGTTGGTTGAATAGTCGAATGAGCAGTTGGTCGAGCTGACGCGGAAACGCCCTGCACAGATGCCAGAATGCGTAACCAGTCTTCCTCTTCTGCTTGCCGGAGATAAGACTGTACCCGCCGGGATAGAGCCGCTGTTGGGACAACTGGAAAACTACCCGCAATCTGTCGTAAGTCAGTACCCTGCTGCAAACTCTGCTGCAAGGTTTGTTGAACCTGTTCCGTTACTGTGGGACTCAGCATCAGAACAGAGACGGTTTGGTTCAAGGCCGTTTTGCGCTTCTCTTCAGTCGCTTGCTTGTCTTCTACCTCCGCATCTCCGGGGGCGTAAATTGTCTGGGGGGCAATCTTGCCAACATCTAGTCGGGGAGAATTATAGAACCGGTAGCCGAGGACGGTGGTGAACGAAAGGGTGGCTAGCAAAAAAACAACGGGTGGATGGAGGATTGCCCGCTGGGAACTGCGCACTATCCTGGAGTCAACAGCCGCTTGCAACCGTTGATTGACCAGCCGGGAGGACTGTTCCAGCGATTCCGTGAGTTGGTGAAACCAGGTCATATGAACGGCGATCGCAATCGACCCCTGCAGTGACCCTATTATACGAAGTTCGTTCCAGTTCACCAGCGAGTAGAACAGAGCTACTCTTCCTGGAGGGCTCCTTTCAGATGGGGGCGGTGGAGCCATTGGGGGGGCAGGAAACCTGAGGGGACGGGATTAAACTCAACAATTCTTCCGTGGTCAGGTTCCGTTTCATCTGGGTCGAGCGATCGCGCACGGCGTCCAGCACCGACTGGGTTTCCTCTGGATTAAGGGTGACGCCGTGTTGCTGCAGGATGCTCAGGAGCAGATGGCGGCCAGAGTGTTTGCCGACTACCAAACGGCGTTGCCAGCCAACTTCGGCCGGGTCAAACGGTTCATAGGTACTGGGATTGTTCAGTACCCCATGTGCATGAATGCCAGATTCATGCACAAAGGTATTCTCACCGACGACTGCCTTCCAGGGCGGCACAGGGCAATTGGACGCTTTTGCAACCAGGCGAGATAACTCCGATAGGCGTTGCGTATCAATGCCGGTTTTGATGCCGTAAATGCATTTCAGCGCCATCACCACTTCCTCCAAGGCGGCATTGCCAGCCCGCTCACCCAATCCGTTCACGGTGGTATTAACCGATCGGGCTCCAGCCTGGATGCCGGTCAAGGCGTTGGCGGTTGCCAGGCCCAAATCATTGTGGGTGTGCATTTCCACTGGAATGTCCAGCACGGACACTAGCCGATGAACTTTGTGATAGGTGGTGAGTGGATCCAGGATGCCGACAGTGTCGCAGAAACGGAAGCGAAAAGCGCCCCACTCCTGGGCATAGGAAGCGACATCCTTGAGAAAAATTTCATCGGCGCGGGAGGAATCTTCCCCTCCCACGGAGACTTCCAACTGGTGGTCACGGGCAAAGGTTAGGGTGTCTCGTAAGCGTTCCAGCATGAGTCGCCATTGCCCTTGAAACTTAACTTCAATCTGAATTTCGGACACTGGCACGGAGACATGCACTCGAGTTAAACCGCAGGCGATGGATGCCTTTAAATCCGAGATGACAGCCCGGTTCCAGCCCAGCAACTTTGCTTTTAGCCCCATTTGGGAGATGGCCTGGATCGCCTGAATTTCCTCCTGTCCCATGGCTGGGATGCCGACCTCCAGTTCCTGCACCCCGATTGAGTCCAGAAATGCTGCGATCGCCTGTTTCTCTGCCAGAGTAAAGGCGACGCCGGCGGCCTGTTCCCCGTCTCGCAGGGTGGTGTCGTTAATTTGGATCATCTGGTGATCGAGAATGCCAGCTACATCCCCATGCTTTTACTTAATACTCATGCCATCCTCAACCTAACTCATGGCATTATTAACCGGATTTTTTAAGCCGCTGGGGTGCAAGACTGCGATCCCTTGCTGCTGACCTCACCAGTTGAGCTATTCTGGCAACACTCGGAGGCACTACTTTTGCCATCAGGTTGGCCTCAAATTTTTTGCCCGCAAATAGATAACTCGGTTTGGATGCTCAGTGCAGCTTGGCTGGGCAGTCTGAGTCAGAGAATTCAGTCATTTCCTGGAATTCTCCTTAAACTGAGAGAGAGAATTAACAGGATCAAACATCCATGCGTGGTGAATTGATGGTGTCTCGGCGACTGCCCAGAGTGCCAATGGGGCGCCGAGCCGGGGCTTTTGCCATTGATATTGGGGCTGTGTCCCTATTAAGTTTTTTGTTGGCGGGTTCCCTGTTTGCGCCGGTCTTCCTGCTGATCTGGTTGGGCTTGCGGGTGTTTTGGGTATCCCGCAACCATGGCCAAAGTTGGGGCCAATGGGCACTGGATATCAAAGTGGTCAGTACACGCTTTGGGTCACTGCCGACTGTGGCGGATCTGATGAAGCGGGAGGTGGTGACGGGTCTGGGCAGTCTGCTAACGCTGATCGGGGTGGTCAGCCTGAGTCCAACCAATGGCTGGATCCTGATTCTGCCGATTCCGTTGTTGGTCGATTGCGGCGCTGCTTTTTTGGACACTGAAAACCGTCAGGCATTGCATGATCGCCTGGCTGGCACGGTCATCACCCAATCTCGCCGGGGTTATTCCCTTGATCTAAAGGTGAGAAAGTTATTTGCTGAAATGAAGCAGCGTATGAAATAATAAATGTTTGCGTCTAATTTTTCTGTTTCCTTCTGAGCGCATAGGGTTATGGCTAAGAACAAAGGGGTCCGTATTGTTATCACGCTGGAATGTACCGAGTGCCGCACCAATCCCGACAAGCGATCGCCCGGTGTGTCCCGCTACACGACCATGAAAAATCGTCGGAATACCACCGGTCGGTTGGAACTCAACAAGTTTTGTCCGCATTGCAATAAGCACACGGTTCACAAGGAAATTAAATAGTCCGGCCCAGTGCTCATTGGGTTTGAGCCATTGTTCTTCTGCCTCGGATGCTCCTTTCCGCTCAGCTAGGCTCCTGGAAACCCTGATTGCGACTATGCCATTGGCTTCGCCGTTCCAACCAGGACTGACCGATCGCACGTTTTGAATTACCAAACTTTACTGAACTGAACTATGACCTACCTTCGTCGTCGTATTTCTCCCATCAAGCCCGGAGACCCCATCGATTACAAGGATGTGGATCTGCTCCGTAAATTCATTACCGAGCGAGGCAAAATTCTTCCCCGTCGGATTACTGGCCTGACAGCCAAGCAGCAACGAGACCTGACCCAGGCGATTAAGCGGGCTCGGATTCTGGCCCTGCTGCCATTTATCAATAAAGAAGGCTAAGCTAAATCCGGGCCCAGAGTGAATGGCCCGGTTAGTGCTTCTTACCCTTTTGGTGTCTCAATGGAGAAGGGAACATTAGTTGAATTTCGGGTCAATGGGGATCGGCGACTGGCTGTTGTAGATCGTCCAGAAGGGAAAAAGCACTGGGTTGTGATCGATGATCGGGGTCATTCCCACGTTCTGCATCCCCGGCAAGTTGCCTATGAAATTGGTGAGGGATACAAACCTTCGGAAATTGCTCACTTTCAAAGCGAAGTACAGCCCTATCTAGATTTATCCAGCCTGGAGGTTGCCTGGGAACTGCTGGTCGAGGATGGTGAAACCGTTGACCCGTCGGCTATGGCAACCTTATTGTTTTCCGACCAGAGTCAGCCGTTGCGGTACGCGGCCCACTGGTTGCTGACAGAGGATCGGCTCTATTTCAAGCAGAAGGGCGATCGCTATGAGCCACGCTCGAAAGCGCAGGTTGCGGAGCTCAAGCACCAGCAACAGATGGAGCAGCAACGTCAACAGGAATGGCAGGGCTTTGTGGAGCGGTTGCACCAGGGCTTGGCGGGTGAGTCGGTGGAGTGGCAAAGCAGCGATCGCCTGCGCCTGGAAGCCCTGGAACGATACGCCATCCTGGGTGAAGAAGCTTCGCATCGAGCCGCCGCCGTAGAAACCCTGTTACACTTGAAGCGTCCGGAAACGCCTGTGGCTGCCTTACAATTGCTGGTCGATCTTAGGCTGTGGAGTCCCCACGAGAACCTGTTTTTGCGGCGCAGCCAGATTCCCGTTCTCTTCTCTGAAAAGGTTTTGGAAGTGGCGCATCATCGTTTAACGTCTCCACCTCCGGATTTGCATTCAGACCGACTAGACTTGACCCATCTCAAGGTCTACACCGTCGATGATGAAAGCACGCTGGAAATCGATGATGGCCTCAGTTTGGAGTTTTTGTCGGATGGTCGGCAGCGAATCTGGATCCATATTGCCGATCCAACACGCTGGTTGATGCCCGGTGATGAGTTAGATCTGGAGGCTCGTCGGCGCAGTACTACCCTGTATTTGCCAACCGGCATGATTCCCATGTTTCCCTCAGAACTGGCCACCGGGCCGATGAGTCTAGTGCAGGGACGAATTTGCAATGCGCTCAGTTTCGGGGTCGTGCTGAATAGTCTGGGGGCCATTGAAGACTATGAGATTCATGCCAGCTTGATTAAAACCACCTATCGTCTGACCTACGAAGATGTGGACGAGATGCTGGAACTGGGGGTGCAGGCCGAGTCGGAACTGGAAGCGATCGCCAACTGGGCTCAGCAGCGCAAAGCCTGGCGGCAGTCCCAGGGCGCCATCAGCATTTCCATGCCAGAAGCGTCCATTAAAGTCAAAGACGACGATATCCTGATCGAAGTCCTGGAAGATTCCCAGGCCCGTCAGATGGTGGCGGAAATGATGATCCTGGCCGGAGAAGTGGCCGCCCACTATGGCCAAACCCACCAAATTCCGCTGCCCTTTCGGAATCAGCCGCAGCCAGAGTTGCCGCCTCAGGAAGAATTACAATTGTTGCCTGCTGGGCCGGTTCGGGCCTGTGCTATTCGGCGGTGCATGCCCCGCAGTGAGTTAAGCGTTACCCCGGCTCGCCATGCCAGTCTGGGCCTGGAACTGTATACCCAGGTCACTTCTCCCATCCGTCGCTATAGCGATCTGCTGACCCATTTCCAGATCAAGGCCCATCTACGTGGAGCACCCCTGCCATTTTCGCTGGAGCAGATGCAGGAGTTGACCCAGGGAATCAGCTCTACTGTGCAGGAAGCGGTGCTGGTGGAACGACAAACCAACCGCTACTGGGGCCTGGAATTTTTACGGCGGCACCCGGAACGCATCTGGCAGGCATTAATGCTGCGCTGGCTGCGGGAGCATGAACGGTTAGGGTTGGTGTTACTGGAAGATCTGGGGTTGGAACTGGCTATGCGGTTTACCCGCAGCGTCACTCCGGGCGATTGCCTGCAATTACGGGTCAGCCATGCCGATCCCTGGCAGGATGTGATTCATTTGCAGGAAGTGGGCTAGAGCCTCGGTCTGAGAAAAGACAATATGAAAGCGGAATATGATTTTAGTCAAGCTAAACGAGGGGCTGTTGAAACCCAGGCCGTTAGGCTGAATCTGGTGTTGCGACCTCATGGGATTTTCTTCCGGCGTGTGGATCTATTTGTTCAAACGGTTACTGGGTCTGATTCCAGTCTTGTTGGGGATTACGCTGCTAGTCTTTAGCTTTTTACACCTGATTCCGGGCGATCCGGCGGTGGTGTTGTTGGGCGAACGGGCGACCCCGGACCAATTGGCGGCCCTGCGATCGCAACTGGGGTTAGATCAGCCCCTGCCGTTGCAGTATCTGGCCTTTCTGCGCAACCTGTTGCATCTGGACCTGGGCACCAGCATCATCAGTGGCATTCCAGTTGGAGATGAATTGCGCAGCCGCTTTCCCGCCACCTTTGAGCTATCCTTGGCGGCCATGCTGGTGGCTCTGATGGTGGGGATTCCGGCGGGCGTGCTGGCCGCTGTTCGCAAACAGAGTTGGCTCGATCATCTGGCTATGACGGGTTCCTTATTGGGGGTCTCGTTGCCGGTCTACTGGCTGGGACTGCTGCTGATCTACCTGTTTGCAGTCAATTTGCAATGGTTGCCCCCCAGTGGTCGCATGAGTGTCGATGCGGGCTTAAACTTTACTCCCATCACCGGCTTTTATGTGCTGGATGCATTGCTGCAAGGCAATGGCCCAGTTTTAGGCGACGTCCTGCTCCATCTGGTGTTGCCTGCGCTGACCCTTGGCACCATTCCCCTGGCGATTCTGGCCCGCATTACCCGCAGCGCTCTGCTGGAAACAATTAGCCAGGACTACATCCGCACGGCTCGGGCCAAGGGGGTCAGCGAGTTCTGGGTGATCGGTCGGCATGCGCTGAAAAATGCACTCCTACCCATTAGCACCATCATTGGGCTGCAATTTGGCACCCTGCTGGGAGGGGCAATTCTGACCGAAACCATTTTTTCCTGGCCCGGTGTGGGGGCCTGGATCTATGAGGGCATCCTGACTCGGGACTACCCAGTGGTGCAGGGGGGCGTCCTGTTTGTGGCGATCGCCTTTGTTCTGATCAACAGTCTAGTCGATCTGTCCTATGTCCTGATTGATCCGCGCATTCGCCATCGCTGAGGGAGGCTGGTCCATGTCGCAATCGATGCAACAGCTCTGGCAACGGTTCTGGCGATCGCCCGCTGGACGAATCGGCCTGGGGCTGACCATTACCCTGCTGCTGCTGGCTCTGTTAGCCCCGCTGTTACATCCCTATGACCCCGCCACTGAGCAGGATTTGACGGCCCGCTTGCAACCTCCCAGCAGCACCCATTGGTTCGGTACCGATGGCCGCGGGCGGGATATGCTGACCCTGGTCTGGTACGGCATCCGCACATCGCTGTTGATTAGTCTGCTGTCAGTGGGGCTGGGTCTGGTGATTGGCGTTTTGCTGGGGCTGTTGGCCGGCTATCTGCGGGGCTGGGTGGATACCCTGATTAGCTGGCTGACCGATATTTTGCTGGCCTTTCCCTCCATTCTGCTGGCGATCGCCATCGTCACCGTTACCGGCCCCAGTTTGCAGAGCGCCCTGATTGCGATCGCCATTATGCAGATCCCGATTTACATCCGACTGACCCGGGCGATGGTGCTGTCCTTACGCGAACAGGAGTTTGTCCTGGCGGTGCGAGCTTTAGGTGCAACCCCGACTCGCATCATCTGGCGCCATATTCTGCCTGCCAGCCTGGCCCCCATCATTGTTCAGGCCACTCTGTCGATTGGCACGGCTACCCTGGAAGCCGCCGGTCTGGGCTTTTTAGGCCTGGGCGCCCAACCCCCGACCCCCGAATTGGGCACCCTGCTGGCCGATGCCTTTAAGGGCGGCTACTCCCTCACCTCTCCCTGGACCACCCTGTTTCCCGGTCTGTTCATCACCCTGAATGTGCTGGCCTTCAACCTGCTGGGCGACGGTCTGCGTGACAGCAGCGATCCGCGCTAATCGACTTTGGGTATTTAATCGACTTTGGCTATTGCGTTCCTCCACAACCGCTAAGCCGTTGCGGTCTGGACAGAATGCATGGACTACAGGTTGCCGGAACAGGAATTTCTGGCAGCTTCAGACACTTTCACGCCTGGCATAGGGCTTGAATCAGTTTTTGCTAGCTGGTCTGAAACCAGGGGACGGCAGGGGACGGCGTCGGCCTGGGCCCAATTAGTAGACCCAATTTGCCGGTCTACTCATCCAATCTTCAGGTAGCTTACGTACTCTATTCAGATTGAAAGGCAGGTTAACGTAAGGATGGTTCCAGTCTGTGGTCTGGCAGTTCCCCCCTGGGGGGATTCTTCATTTCTCGACTCATGAAGGTTCTGTTGTCCTGAGAGGAGCATTATGGCTGTGTCCCGAACGGAACGTCGTACTTGGAAACGCTTGAAGTGGAAGGGATTGCAGCCAGGATTGGCCTTACTGGCTCTGGTTGGAGTGGCTTTGGTGGCTGGGGCGATCGCGATCGCCTGGTTCGCCAGCAATGGCTACCTGCAGCCCATCCTGGACGCGGTTCTGGCTTTGCAGCAGTATCCTCCCCTCTGGCTAGAGGTGCCCATGGTGGCCTGGAAGTATCTGCTGGCGCCAACCGTGATTTTGCTGGTGGTGGCTCTGATTGTGATGGGGATTTCGCCCCTGCCCCAGCGCTGGTCGCGGGCCATTGTGGTTAGTATCCTGCTGGCGCTGACGCTGCGCTATCTGGTCTGGCGATCGCTGTCAACTTTGAACCTGAGCAGTCCCCTCAATGCCAGCTTCAGCCTTGGCCTGTTTGGGCTGGAAATGTTGATGCTGAGTAGTGGTGTGATTCAACTGGTGCTAATGCTACGGTTTCGCGATCGCCGCTGGGCCGCTGATCGCTATGCAGAAGCCGTCGTGACAGGCCAGTTTACCCCCACGGTGGACGTGCTGATTCCCACCTACAACGAACCCCCTGAGATTTTAAGACGGACGGTGATCGGCTGTCAGGCGATGGACTATCCCCACCAGCGGGTCTATTTGTTGGATGACACCAACCGGCCAGAAGTTCGGGCGTTGGCGACGGAGTTGGGCTGTGACTATCTGGCCCGACCGGACAATCGCTATGCCAAGGCCGGCAACCTGAATTACGCCGTTGCCCATAGCCACGGTGAATTGATTGTGGTCTTTGATGCGGACTTTGTGCCCACCCGCAATTTTCTGACGCGCACCGTTGGTTTTTTTCAGAATCCAGCCGTGGCGTTGGTGCAGACGCCCCAAAGCTTCTACAATCCCGATCCGATCGCCCGCAATTTGGGACTGGAAAATATCCTGACGCCAGAGGAAGAAGTGTTCTATCGCCAGATTCAACCGATTCGGGATAGCGCCGGTAGTGTGATTTGTGCCGGGACGTCTTTTGTGGTGCGGCGCAGTGCGTTGGAAGAGACAGGGGGCTTCTTCACCGGCTCTCTCAGCGAAGATTACTTTACGGGCATCAAGCTCTCAGCCAGAGGCTATCAACTCATTTACCTGGATGAGAAGCTGAGTGCTGGCCTGGCAGCCGAAAGTATGGCAGACTATGCCGTCCAACGGCTGAGATGGGCCCGCGGTACATTGCAAGCCTTTTTCATTGAGGCCAATCCCCTGACGATTCCTGGCCTGACTCCTTTACAGCGGCTGGCCCATCTGGAAGGACTGTTGCACTGGTTCACCAGTCTATCCCGAGTCGGCTACCT
>Ga0272446_1004865_pt1 | contig 15402 bp, 14 predicted proteins | sample YNPCB0061_FD_194587 | JGI IMG/M metagenome (GOLD analysis project Ga0272446, IMG submission 194587) | Hot spring microbial mat communities from Yellowstone National Park, WY, United States - YNP-CB-006-1 | ecosystem: Environmental > Aquatic > Thermal springs > Hot (42-90C) > Sediment | place... | reverse complement strand
AATTCTTTTTTGACGCACGCGTCGCGCAATTTTGCGGCGGGTTCGTAGTCTTCGTTGAAGTAAATGCCGCGCGCATCGCTCTCGCGCACGACGCTGCGTAGCACGTCTAAAAATCTTCCTCTGCGCAAAATAAATTTTCCGCCGAGGCGCTTGTAGTTCTCGCGGAGTTCTTCGAGGGAGTCGAGCATAAAGCGCACACAGGCAGGTGAAAAGTCGTCGCGCTCTTTGAGAATATCGTCTGCCAAAATAAACAGCGGCACAATTTCGTCGGCGTCCCGCAGCGCGTGGTGCAGCGCCGTGTTGTCGTCAAGCCGTAAATCGCGGCGATGCCAAACAATGATGCGGTTCACGGGCGCGCGTAGAAGTTATCGTTAGGAAAGTCGTCGTTAGTAAATGATGTGAATATGTCGCTCGTTGAAGCGTTGCATCAGGGCTTCTTCGTTGAGGTTACGCTTTTCTTCGCCTCGAATGTCGCAGACGATGTCGCCGAGATTCATCATAATGACGCGCGTGCCGAAGCGGGCGGCGTAAGACATAGAGTGCGTTACCATCAGCGCCGTCAGGTTGAAGCGTTGAATTAAATCATTGGTAATGTAAAGCACCTGTTCGGCGGAAATTGGGTCGAGCGCGGCAGTGTGTTCATCGAGCAATAAAATTTTCGGCTTTTGCATCGCCGCCATGAGCAGCGTAACGGCTTGTCGCTGTCCGCCAGAGAGCAATCCAATCGGCGTGTCCATGCGGTTTTCCAATCCCATTTGCAAGGCTTTGAGTTGCTCTTGCAGATACGCGCGCCGCTCTTTGGTCAGACCAATTTTCAGTCCCTTCCGCTCACCACGTAGCGACGCCATTTGCAGGTTTTCAGCAATTGTCATCGTTGGCGCTGTGCCGCTATACGGATTTTGAAAGACACGCCCAATGTATTTCGCCCGCTTGAAATCGGGCTCTTTGGTTACATCGGCATTATCGACCATGATGCGTCCCGAGTCGCAAATGAATGTGCCTGCAAGCGCGTTGAGCAGTGTCGATTTGCCGCTTCCATTGACGCCGATGACCACGACAAATTCGCCTTCTTCAATCGTCATTGACACTCGGTCAAGCGCGACGACTTCATTCGGCGTGTTCTTGCCGTAGTATTTTGAAATGCTCTCGACTTTAATCATAATCGATTTTCTTTCGGACGAAATACATTGTTCATAAAAACTTTATACCAACGCCACCTAATTCCACATCATCACGACAAGGTATTTTGACTTTTGCCAAAAGACCTGCGGGTCTTTGATTTTCAACACCGCTTGCTTTTCACCCAACGCAGAAAGCTCGTAAGAGGCTTTGCTGTGCGTCGTCAAGATTTCCATATTGTTGATGTTGCGGTCGATTTTGATTTCTTTCATTTCCGTGATGTCGATCTTGTTGAACTTTGTTGGGTCAAAATCCTGATTGACGCTCTTGGTTGAGCCGACGCCAATGACGCCGCCGCGATATTCTAAGATGCCTTTTTCGCGCAGGCTGTTTTCGGTATCGACCACGTAGTAGGCCGTTTTGAGCGACTTGTCTTGCTCTTTAATCATCGTTTCTTTTTCCTGCACCGCCGTCGTGAGCGTAGCGACTTGCACATTGAGTTTCATTACTTCTTCTTTGAGCGCAACGATTTCCTTTTCCTTTTGCGCGATGCTTTCCTGCAACGTCTTCACGGTTTTTTCCAAGCCAGCGATTTTGCCTTTGTAGCCTTTGATTTTCTGTTGCAAGCCGTCCATTTTCTTTTTGTTCTCCGCCATTGCCGCGTCGATGTCGGAGATGTTGCGCAGAATGTCATCTTTAACAGATTGAGAGTTTTCTTTTTGCTTCGACTCAACGTCGCTTGACACCTTTGTAACAATCGCCTGCTTTTCACGCACGGCGTTCAGCCCCATTTGAATTTCGTTAATTGCCGCCAAGACATCTTCCACCTGCTTTTGTTTGGCGTCTGCCTCCGCTTGAATTTCGGCTTTCTCTTTTTCCAAACGGGCGACTTTATCTTCCATTTCCTTATTGGAACAACCGACGACAGTAACGATCAGCGCGCTTGCCGCAAGAAGTTTTGACAGGTGAACGATTTTCATTTCAATGCCTCCGAATTTTTTGCAATCGTGTTAATTTGAGTTTTAGGTTACAGGTTTTAAAATATAATCAAACGCCTAACACAAATTGACATCTGCATCGCGCGCCCGTTTTTTCTATCCGTTGCTCCGATTCTTTCGGCTTGAAGCGGCATTTTTCCGCAACTGCCTCGTGCGCGACCTTCAATATCGCGGCAACTTCCTGCTGGTCTTCCTTATGGACATCATTTGGTATGCGGTTCACTTGGCGTTCTTTCAAGTCATTTATTTCAACACCGACACCATTGCGGGATACACCAAAGCCGACGTGTTTTTCTTCATGGCGACGACCTTTGTCATTGACGCCGTCGATATGACCTTCTTCGCCTCAGGCTTATGGATGCTGAACGAATTTATCCGCAAAGGCGACTTTGATATGATTCTCTCTAAGCCCGTCTCTCCGCTGATGTATGCCTCGATGCGGTATGTGTCGTTTGGCTCGCTGCTCGATTTGTTTTTCGCCATCGGGCTGCTTGTGGTGGCGTTCCTGAATTTAGGCGCATCGTCAACGGCGCTCGATATTGCCGCGTATTTATTTCTGATGGGCTGCGGTCTCGTGGTGATGTATTCAATGCAACTTTTTTTTGCGTCGATTGGATTTATTTTCGTCAATGCGTCGACAGGATTGCAAATGGGATTTCATCACTTGTATCAACTGGCGATGAAGCCCGAAGCGATTTACAAGGGCGTCGTGCGGTTTTTGTTGTTATATTTTTTGCCGATGATTGTCATTTCCGCGCTGCCCTCGCTGATGATTCTGCGCGGCTTTCAGTGGGAGATTTTTCTCGCCTGCGCTGCGGTCGCCTCGGCAACCTTGTTTGGCGCAATAAAATTTTTTTACTTTGCGCTTCGCCGCTACGAGAGCGCATCGAGTTGAAGATTTGAGAGTGCTTTTTCAACTTTTTGAAACGCGCGCGGCGACACTGACAACATCAATCTATTTACGCCAATGTCTGACTTGATTTCGCTCGACCCAAAACTTTCCGCTATGATTTCGCTGATTGACGACGACGATGAAGCGGTCTTCAAATCCGTCAGCAAAGAACTTCTTGACATTGTTAAGTCCGACCGACCCGAAGCCGCCGAAGTCATGAAACGCATCATCGAGAAAAAAAACGCCGCGCCGTTTTCCGTCTCGGCTCGCATTGAGGATTTCATCGATGAAGTTCAGTTTCAAAAGCTCTCGCCGCAGTTCTTGCGCGGCTTGCTCGACGGCGCCTCGCTCGAGTCGTTTGTTTTTTTGATTATGCAAATTGGCTACCCAGACGCCAACCCGACGATTTACAAGCGAGACCTCTCCCGCCTTGAAAGCGCCCTGCGCGTCGAGTATTTTAATTCGTCCATGACCGAAGTCGATAAGGTCTTTATGATGAGCGTTCTGGTCTTCGAGCGCGAGGGCTACCGCGGCAACTCTGCCAATTACTACGAGCCGGACAACAGCTACATCAATCGCGTGATGGAACGCAAGCTCGGCATTCCGATTACACTCGGCGCAGTCTATTTAATGCTTGCCGAGCGGCTTGGGCTGCCCATCTACGGCGTCAATATGCCCGCTCATTTTATGCTCAAATATGAAAAATACAACCTCGAGCTTTTTATTGACCCGTTCAATCAAGGGCGCGTTTTAGATAAGCAAGACTGCATTCGATTTTTGCAAAATTCAGGCTATGGCTACGTGGAGCAATATCTCTCGAGGGCTTCAACGATTGAAATCGTCGAGCGCATGCTCAACAACCTTCGCAACAGCTACAGCGAACTCGGCAATACGCCAAAACTGCGCGTGATTGAACGCTATTTGAACATCATCCGAGAGTTTCGCGGCGATGCGTCAATGCCGCTCGATGAACCGCCCGCCTCGCCCGACGACGATTCCGAAGAAACCGACGTGTAACACCTTTTTATCGCGTTAATTGTCGTCCGTTTCAACAGGTTTTTCTTTTTCCTTTTCTTTGTCGTTGGTCGAGACGGTCAGCGCGATGGGTTTGCCGAGCGGCGCAAGTTCGTTCTTCCTGGGCGTTTGCGCCACGACGGTGTTCGGCACAAGCGACGTTGAGTATCGATAAAAAATCTCACCGACCGTAAAGCCCGCCTCGACCACCATTGCTTCGGCTTCAGCAAGCGTTTTGCCGCCGACATCTGGCACAATGCCCTGTTGAACGCCACTTTCATCAGGCGGAATTTTTCCAATTGTGAACGAGACCGCTGACTCCGTCGCCACCGACGTTCCCGCCGAGGGCGACTGTGAGAGGATCACGCCTTCGTCTTCTTTGCGCGCAGCTGGGGTTTCTTTAATTGCGCCGACTTTTAAGCCTAAGCGTTCCAGCGTCAATTTTGCGTCGCTCAATGTTCTGCCTTTGAAATCGGGCAAGGGCGCAGTGGTTTTGCGCGGCGCATTGACAGACAGATACACCGACCGACCTTCCTTGACCTGCGAGCGCGGCGCTGGGTTCTGCGACAAGACAATGCCCGCCGCGCGTTTGTTATCGGAGACCTCATAGCCTTTTTTCGCATGAAGCCCAACATCTCTCAATCGGCGTTCTGCTTCTTCGAATGTTTTTCCAGACACATCAGGCACAGCCACAATGCCGCCGCCCTTGACATAGAACGGCATCAGGACTTTATCGAAGAGCAAGAGCAATACAAGCGCCACACCCAGTGTTGCATAAATTTTCAATGCAAATGGCGTGCGCAGCGCAACCAGTATTTTTCCGAGCGTCGCATTCATGATGGTACCAATAGTCAATTCGTTGAGGCGGCAAAGTTAGGCACGGCGGTCGTTCAAACAAAGCCGATTATGAGGCACACTGGCGAGTAAATTGTAGTTACGGGGATTTGTTCATCCCACATGTTCAATGGGATAGCTTAGGGCTTAAATTCGCCGCGAAAAATTTTGACGGGATCGACCTCGAAGCGCGGTTCGAGTTCAGTTTTTAAGATGGCGTCGAAGGCGTCTTTCTGGTCGTTCTGCACGCGCACCACAGCGACATTTCGGATGAGCGTTTTTTTGCCGTTGGGCTGCGTTTTGGCGGTGTTGTAGAAGAAGTGGTATTCGGTGTAGTGCTGCTTGACTTTGTGGAAGTAGTCGGTAATGCTTCCCCATTTGAGCAGCGCGTTCTTTCGTGAATTGACACTGAGAACGATGCCCTCGTTGGTAACGGGACGCTGTTCTGCCGCTGCTGCGCCCACAAACCAAAACGCGCTGGCCAGCAGATAGAACAAAAATTTCAAGATGGACTCGCCGTCGCCTATGGCGTATGCAACAGCGATGCACGCCAACTGAACGGCTGCGTAGATGGTTGGAAAGAGCGGGTAGCCCGCCAGCATTCCATGTCGCACGCTCAGGCGGACGTTTTTGATGCGAAGCCGATTGGCAACAGAGATGGTGGCAAAGATGGGCATGACTAACACGACGACGTAGAAAAAGTATCCTTCAATCGTGACCACCACGTTTTTCAACTCCATTCCCATAGTTACTTCCTTTTATTTGCGTTAATACGGCGATGTTGTGAAGATATTGGAACGTCTTTAAACTTTCAAGCAAAAGTAAAAAAGATTCTGCGCCCTAATTCGTTTCGCTGTTCAGAAATTTTTTGCGCTGCTGCGCGTTTGAGAGTGCGGTGGAAATTGAGTTCATTGGCTCTGTTCCACGATTTAAACAGGGCGACGCCCGCGCTTATTTTTTTTCCACGCGATTATCGCTAAATTTCTTTCAGAAGTTTCCAGTGTTTGGTCGCGACGCGACGCCTGACTTTCTCTGAACAATTGGTCAGCTAACTACAACGCAACGTTATGCATCCCGAACAACACATTTTGGACGACGGCGCAAAGCAAGGTGTTTCCGATGTTCCGTCTCCGCTTGTTGAGTCGTCCGCTGTTCGTTCAAGCCGTGCCGATTTACTCACCCCCGAAAAGCTCGCTTATGCCTACGAATACTGCCGCCTCGTCTCGTGGAAACACGCCAAGACGTTCTACTTCGCCACACATTTTCTTCCGAAGCAAAAACGCACATCGGTCTATGCCGTCTATGCGCTCTGCCGTTATGTCGATGACCTCGTCGACCGCTCCGAAGACAAATTTTCACGCAGTTCGCTCACGAAAGAAAATATCGTCTCGCTGCTCTCGCAGTGGCGCGCTGACCTTGATGTCTGCTACACGGGCGAGGTTCTCGATAACCCGATTATGCTGGCGTGGCACGATATGCTCAAACGCTATACGATTCCGAAGTCGCTGCCCATGGAACTCATCGACGGCGTCTGCATGGATTTAACCACCTCGCACTATGAGTCTTTCGACCAACTTTACGTTTATTGCTACAAAGTCGCTTCGGTTGTCGGCTTGATGACCGCCGAAATTTTCGGCTACGAGTCGCAAGCGGCATTGGATTACGCTGTCAAGCTCGGCATTGCGATGCAACTGACCAACATTCTGCGCGACGTCGGCGAGGACGCTCAAAAAGGCAGAGTCTATTTGCCAAAAGAAGACCTTGTGCGGTTCGGATACAGCGAAGCGGAGTTACAGCAAGGCGTCATTAACGAGAACTTCGCCAAGTTGATGCAATTTCAAATCGAGCGGGCGCGCCGATTCTACGCTGAATCGGACAAAGGCATTCCGATGCTCACCAAAGACAGCCGACTTGCCGTCAGGCTCAGCCGCGTCAATTACAGCAAAATTTTAGACAGCATCGAAAAAAACGGCTACGATGTCTTCTCGCGTCGCGCGTATGTGTCTTTAACCGGTAAACTGATTAACTTGCCGTATCTTTGGCTACGCACCACGCTTTCTTGAAAGGAGAATACTATGGAAGTCGTTGGCACATCTCACGGTCAAGTTCTGCTACACGCCGACTTGCAACAGGTCTTTCCATACTTCGCCGACCAAAAAAAAATTTTGTCGTTCAACCCGTTCTGCAAGCAAGTCGTCGAGACCGAACTGGGCGGCGTTACTCGTTGGGACTTTGAAATCACCGACCCGCACTCGCACCCGATTCACATCATCTTTTTCGTCGAGCAACTCGAAGAACGCGCTACTCCATCGACGCCGACGGACGATATTGTAACCGATAAAATTTTTTGGCAAGATTATCCTGTCATCGTTGAAGGCGACATGCCCGACGACCACACGTTCATCGGCAAAGCCTCTGGCAAAATGGAATTGAAGCCGACGCCAACCGGCGATACAGTCGTCGATGTTACCATGCGCGTCATGGTCGATTTCGATATTCCCGTCCTGCTTCGCGCCTTTCCTGAACCGGTCATTAAGGTCATGGCAGAGACGGCAATGAGCTTCGGCATGCAGCATGTCTCGCGCAAAATGCTCGACAGCATCAAACAGGATTTTCAGTGCGCACTGGTTTCATCAACCAATAGCGGCTCGGCAAAGATGAATTGAACACCGCCATCTTGAATCTTCCCCCCGTTTCTCTTAACTGGCATGTCGAACGGCTTTCAAACAACGATGCTTCAATTCACGCCTTAGAGACACCATCAATTCGTTTTAGACCGAAACTTCGTTATTTACAAACATCAATATCTCTGTTATGTCCGACCTTGAACAGCGACCAACACACGCCGAAGATCTTAACGACCAAATGCGTCAGAGGCGCGAGAAACTTCAAAAACTGCGCGACGCGAACATCAACCCATATCCATACAGCTTCGATGTAACGCACTTTGCTCAACCGATTCTCGATGCGTTTCAAGACGGCATGTCAGACACAGTCGCTATTGCTGGTCGCGTGATGACAATTCGAAACATGGGCAAAGCCAGCTTCTTTCACTTACAAGATTCGTCGGGACGCATTCAGGTCTATGTTCGCAAAGACGATGTCGGTGAGGCGGCTTACACTGCGTTCAAGCTCTATGACATTGGCGACATTGTTGGCGTCAAAGGCTTTACCTTTCGAACCAAGATGGGGGAGATTTCCGTCCACGCCCAATCGCTGGAACTGCTCGCCAAATCGCTGCGCCCGATTCCCGTTGCCAAAGAACAGGAAGTGGACGGGAAGAAAGTGGTCTATGATGCCTTCTCGGACAGAGAAATGCGTTATCGCCAGCGCTATGTCGATTTGTTTGTCAATCCCGATGTGCGCGATGTCTTTCGCAAACGCTCGAAGATGATTTCATCGATTCGCGCTTTTCTCGACGCGCGCGGCTACTTGGAAGTTGAAACGCCGATTCTACAACCCATCTACGGCGGCGCCTCAGCACGCCCCTTCACCACGCATTACAACGCGCTTGACGCCACGTTCTTTTTGCGCATCGCCAACGAATTGTATTTAAAGCGCCTCATTGTCGGCGGCTTCGACGGCGTCTATGAATTTGCCAAGAATTTTCGTAACGAAGGCATGAGCCGATTTCACAATCCTGAATTCACAATGCTCGAGTTCTACGTCGCCTACAAAGATTACATCTGGATGATGGAGACGACGGAACAGCTGCTCTCGACAGTGGCGACAGCCGTCAACGGCAGCACCACCGTCAGGGTCGGCGACCACGAGATTGACCTTGCGCCGCCATATCGACGGCTCACCATGGCAGAGGCAATTAAAGAACACACGGGCAAAGACATCGAGGGAAAATCAGAAGCCGAGTTGCGCCAGATTGCGCGCGAATTGTCGTTGCATCTTGACGCCAACATTGGAAGCGGGAAAATCATCGATGAAATTTTCGGCGAGTTCGTCGAAGCCAAGCTCATTCAGCCAACGTTCATCACCGATTATCCCATTGAAATGTCGCCGCTCACGAAGAAGCATCGCAGCAAAGCCGGGTTGGTCGAGCGCTTTGAACTCATCGTCGCTGGCAAAGAACTGTGCAATGCCTATTCTGAACTCAACGACGCGCTCGACCAGCGCGAGCGGCTCGAAGAGCAAGCCAAACTGCGCGCGCGCGGCGACGACGAAGCTATGTCGCTCGATGAAGATTTCTTGCGCGCGTTGGAATACGGTATGCCGCCGACGGCCGGCATCGGCATCGGCATCGACCGCTTGGCAATGCTCTTGCTCGGACAAGACAGCATCAGAGATGTGCTGTTCTTCCCGCAAATGAAGCCAGAGTAAGCACAATTCCTGTGCAGCTCAATAAATCGCAATGTGGATGATTTGATTGCCTCGTTGGAAGACTTTTCCTTTTTCATTGACAAACGCGCGTTGCGTGTCGGGATTGAGCAACATTGCTACATAGCGCTCGATTTCAGCCTGCGAGACGCTAATCGCGCCGCGCTTTGATAAGACAGCATTGACTTTGACGCCACGCCGACGCCGATGTAATGCGTTTTACTTTTTGGTTTGGCTTTCACCCACGCTGGACGCTTGTCGCTCTGCACGGGTTGCGCTTGTGCAAGCAAGGCAAGTCCAAACAAAAAAATTAAGTTTAGCAGAAGACATCGGGTTAGGAAAATGGTTGTCGCCATTGGCCGCGTTGGTTTGAATGTTCAGAAGCAGTGAACGCGGCCGCACTCGACGCCGTTCTTTTGAATTTTATTTCCATAAATCTGTTGAAACGCGCTCAATGCCCTTTGGACTTACCGTTGTTTCAGTTTTCAGTATTCATCGCAAATCTCCTATCTTCAACCCAAGTGCGGTCTCCGCTCTTTTTTTTAATCGCTTAAATGAGGCATCAAGGTATGCGATACTGGTTTGTTTTTTTGTTGTCCCTGTTTCTGTTTAGCTGCAATTCATCAACCCAGTCTGTTGAGTCAGCAACGACCACATTTGATAAGCCCGGCTGGACGTTTGTCTGGGGCGACGAGTTCGACAAAGGCAATACGCCCGACCCCGAGAAGTGGCAATACGACCTTGGCGGAAACGGCTGGGGAAATCAAGAGTTGCAGCGTTACACCAATCGCCCTGAGAATGCCCGCATCGAGAACGGACGCCTTCTGATTGAAGCTCGCCGCGAAGCCCTTCAAGGAAATGCCTACACCTCTGCGCGGCTGAAAACCGTGCCGAGTTTTACCTTTGGGCGTTTCGAGATTTCCGCGAAACTGCCGACGGGCGTTGGCACATGGCCTGCGATTTGGATGCTCTATGCGCCGCCGGGCGCCTACGGTGGCTGGCCCGCCAGCGGCGAAATGGACATTATGGAACACGTAGGATTCGACCAAGATATGATTCACGCCACGATTCACACGCAGGACTTCAACCATTTGCGCGGCACACAGGTCGGCGCGAAAATTCGTTGGCGAGGCGTCAGCACATCGTTCAATGTCTATGCGCTCGAGTGGGCAAACGACAGCCTTCACTTTTTCATCAACGACACTAAGTATTTTTCCTATTACCGCGAAGGGCGGCGCGCAAGTGCGTATCCGTTTGATAAGCCATTCCAACTGATTCTCAACATCGCGGTCGGCGGAACATGGGGCGGCTTGCGCGGCGTCGATACCACTATTTTTCCGCAACGCATGGAAATCGACTATGTGCGCATCTATCGCCGCAAGGAGTAACGCTGCCGTTGCTTTTTTCAAAGGCGCATAGATTGACCATCAAGAAAAAACCACTCGTATGAAACTCACCTTTATCGGCGCTGCGGAAGGCGTTACTGGCTCGTCGCATCTCTTGGAAATCAACGGCCAAAAAATCTTGATGGATTGCGGCTTGTATCAAGGCAGGCGAGAGGAATCTGCTGAGCGCAATCGACGATTTTTATTTCAACCCCAACACATTGATACGCTTGTTCTCTCGCACGCACATACCGACCACTCGGGCAACATTCCGAACCTCGTCAAACAGGGCTTTCGCGGCAACATCTTTTGCACCCAAGCCACACGCGACCTCGCCAGCATTATGCTTCAAGACTCTGCGTTCTTGCAGGAAAAAGACGCCGAGTTCATTACAAAACGCCATCGCAAAAAAGGCTTGCCGCCCGTCGAGCCGCTCTACACCGTTGAAGATGCACAAGCCTCGTTGGAACATTTCATTTCTATGCCATATCACAAAACGCTGACGATTTCCAACGGCGTTGATGTAACCTTCTACGACTCAGGACACATCATCGGGTCGGCAGTCGTGGTGTTAGAGTTGCACGAAGGGTCTCGAAAAATTCGCTTGGCATTTACCGGCGATTTAGGCAGACCGCACACGCCGATTCTGCGCGACCCTGAATTTCCCGGAAATGTCAATTATCTCATCACCGAAAGCACCTACGGCAATCGTTTGCACAAGCCAAAAGACAAAGTGATTGAAACGCTCAAAAGCGTGATTGACGGCGCAATGAACCGCAATGGAAAAATTCTTATACCTGCCTTTAGCGTCGGGCGCACGCAAGAACTGCTCTATTTTTTCTTTCAGCTGCGCGAGCAAGGCCAGTTGCCCGATATTCCGATTTTCGTCGATAGCCCGCTCGCCATTGACGCGACGAATGTCTACAGGCTTCACCCAGAATGTTTCGATGCCGAGATGCGGCGCTACATGGCGGAAAATGAAAACCCGTTGAAGCTCTCGAACGTCGTCTTTGTCAGAACAGCAGAGGAATCTAAGCGGCTGAACGATTTGACATCGCCGTGCATCATTTTGGCAGGTTCGGGCATGTGCGAAGGCGGGCGCATCGTGCATCATCTTTACAATCATATTTCAAACCCGTCGACGACGGTTCTTATCGTCGGCTACATGGCGGAAAACACGCTGGGCAGAAAAATTTTGGAGAGACAACCGACCGTCAACATTTTCGGCGAAGCCAAAGACGTTCGGGCGACCGTCGTTGTGATGAACAACTTTTCCGCGCACGCCGACCGAAACGAACTGCTCGCGTATATCGCGCAGTTCAGCCCAAGCGTAATGAAAAAGATTTTCTTAGTTCACGGCGAAGGCGACGCATTTACAAGCTTTCGCGACGGCTTGATGGAAAAAGGATTTTCTCGCGTTGTTGTGCCGAAACGCGGCGAGTCGTTTGAACTTATATGACCTGCAATTCTGTCAATCGCCGCACACCGCGCAGCACAGCATCGGGTTCAATTGCGTCAATGACTTTTTCGCTTGCGTTCACCGCTTTGGCCACGTGCAGCGCATCGCCGCCTGCTGCAAACACCGTAATGCTTTTTTCGCCGCGTTTTTCCAAATCGGCTTTGAGCCGCGTAACAATGCCGCTTATTTCAGCAATCACGCCGAAGTAAAGTCCTGCAGCCAAACACGCTTCCGTCGACGTGCCAATCAGCGAGCGCATCGTTTGAAAATGTGTCATTGGCAACTGCGCCGTATTGCGATGCAACGCCGCTGCGCGAAGCCCAACCCCCGTAACAATCAGTCCACCCAAATATCGCCGCGTCGCTTCTCCGCCTACGGTCTTGCCGCTTGACATCAAAATGTCGTAAGTAATGGCGGTGCCAATGTTTATTGCAATAACAGCATTTTTGTAGCGCTCCGATGCTCGTGCCACCACCGCTAAGCGGTCTGCGCCTAATGTCGTCGGCGTTTTGTAATCAACTCGAAATGGCAGCGTGAGGGTTGCCGACACCTCAACGGCTTTTTGACGATAGGCGCGTTCCATCGAGGCAACAATCACCTTTGCTGCGTCGGGAACAACGCTGCTTGCGCCAAGTGCATCGATTGAACCGATGTCGGTTGAAGCTGCTTGAATGTCATCAATAAACTCTCGCGCGGCGGTTTTGTTTAAGAGCGCATGGGTTGCGCGGCTTGCGCGCCACCGCACACGCTGCCCTTTGAACAGCGCGACTTTTGTGAAGGTGTTTCCAATATCGAGAGCGAGAATATTCACCGTGTGCTTAAATGTGTTTCGGGCGAATATACAGAATCTCCGAGGGCGCGGCGACGATGCGCTCATCGACGGTCTCGATTTCAAGCCTGCCGAAGCGGTCAATGTCAACGGCTTTGCCCTCCATTGCTTGTCCATTCCATTCAAAACAAATTTCGCGACCCAGCGTCGTGCATTTTTCCTTCCAGCGCTCAATGAGCTGTTCGTCATTGTCGTCGCGCAAAAACGCATCGTATTTTTCATCTATCATTTTAATCATTTTTTCCAGCACAGCAGCGCGGTCGAATGTTCGAGCGGTTAGTTGCCTAAGCGATGTTGCGGTTTCTTGCACGCCCGCATTGAATTCGGTTTGATTGACATTGAGTCCGATGCCAAGCACGACGAACTCGACCGACTCGCCGACACGCGATTCCAATAAGACACCAGAGATTTTTTTTTCATCGACCATGATGTCGTTAGGATATTTTATCATCGCCCGTAGACCGTTGATTTTACTAAGCAATTCGGTCGCAGTTTGAGCGACGGCGTCGGCTGCCAACAGCGGCAATAGCAGCGCACGCTGTACCTCTATTTTGGGGCGTAAAATTAGCGAGAACATCAGGTTATCTCCTTTGGAGGATTGCCATGCTTTTCCGCCTCTGCCTTTGCCGTTGGTTTGATGTTCTGCCGTGATGAGCAGTCCTTCGGGAGCGCCCTCCTTTGCCAAACGATATGCAAGAGTATTTGTGGAGCCCACTTCGTCGTAACACAAGACGGATTTTCCTAACCGTTTCGTTGCCTGCAGCAGTGCGGTAAGGTTATCTGGGTTGAGCATGGCGGTTAGAGCGCGCGCTCGATTTTGCGGTTGCTTTTTTCGGAGAGCTTTTGCAGGAATTGGTCGAAGTTCGGCAATGTTTCTTTGACGCCCAGTGAATCGACGCGAAGCGAATCGACCAGCGCGACGATGTAATATGTTTTCGGTGGGTTGAACGTAACAGGCTCTTTGTAGATGCGCTGAATTTCAGCATACTTGATGGTCTTTTGTTTGCCTTGTCGCGATTCGTAGAGCAGCGCATCGTTTGAGAGCGTGAGTTTGTCGCCCTCGTGTCCGTGCTGCGCGAAAAATTTGGTGTTATACATCAGCGGCAAGCCGAGCGCGAGCGTCGTCGAGATAATAATGAGCGCGGTCTTGAACAGGCATCCTAAATCAATGCCGTATTTAAAATTGCCGTATCTAAAAAAAATTCCCCAGACTGTGCCAAGCGCGAGCATGCCGAGCGTCCAAGAAATCGTTGCATAGTGGTTGAGGAGCAATTCCGACTGTGTCATCGGATAGGAAAATACCTCGTTCATTCTACTGCACTTACAAAGGTTGATTTTACTTCAAAAGTTTCTTTTAGAAACTAAGGCAACTTTTCGACAGCGATGCGCTCATAGTTGCCCGTATTCGTTCGGTCGGCGAAGACAAATTTGGTTTTGATTTCATCATACACCCATATTTCTTGCGTCGGGCGGTTGATGGGAAATTCACGCGAGATTTTACTTGGCTCTCCGAAAAGAATATAGGTTTTGCCTCGGTCGGTGCGCCAGCCAAACTCGCGGTTGGTATAAAAATTGAAGAAGGCGTAATCGACGCGTCGATAATACTCTGCCATCATCTCGTTGTATTCGGTTTGCGGGCTTGGGTCGCGCTGTTTCCAATACTCGAGGAATTTCTTTTGTCGCTCCTCACTCGAGCCGCTGAGCATTGCGTTTAACTCTTCGGGTTTTAAAAGGTATTCCATCAAGCGAATGGCGATGTCGATGTCGTAAAGCGCGTAGGGCATATCTGTCCATGCATTGTCGAACTCTTTGCGCGACTCTGATGTTTTGCCGCCCGCTTTTGCAAAGACTTTCAAGAGGTAGCGCGTGTTTGCCAAACGCTCGCCGCGAAAATCAATCAACGCTAAATATCGAGTCGAGGTCGATGCTTTTTTGGCAAAGAGCGGAAACTCGGCTTTCTCACTTGAACTAATTTCAACACCGTTGATTGGTATGAGTTGTTCTTTCGTCAAGTTTTTTTTCTCGACAAGTTTTTCTTGGTTGTTTTGCTTTTCGTATAGCTCGTAGCTGACGTCGTCGAGCGGCGCATTGGGCGAGTTAATTTCAGCAACCGCGATAAACTCTCTGCCGAAGACGCCGTTGCCCGATACACCGAGAAATTTCATGCCGACGGTCTCGCCGTTTATCTGCGGCTTATAGACCAGCACCGGGTCGGAGAGCGCAGGCGATTGCATGGCTCTGGATTTGAGCATCAGGCGTCGGCGGTCGCCTCGCATTTGCTTTTGCAAATCTTCGCTGTAGACTTCCGAAATCGCTTCATAGTCATCGGCTTTGACGGTGAAATCAAATGTGGCTTCGAGAAAGCGTTTGCGGTCTTTGGTTTCGGAAAAACTATCGACGACGGCGATACGCCGAGCTATGCTGCGCCCGATGCCTGTTTTCGTCGTTGCATTCAGAAACTCGGTTGAGAACACCAATTCCGACGAGAACTTTCCGTCGGGACGGCGCGAGAAGACGATGTTGTCGTAAGAGATTCTCATGCT
>Ga0272446_1004864_pt1 | contig 15407 bp, 13 predicted proteins | sample YNPCB0061_FD_194587 | JGI IMG/M metagenome (GOLD analysis project Ga0272446, IMG submission 194587) | Hot spring microbial mat communities from Yellowstone National Park, WY, United States - YNP-CB-006-1 | ecosystem: Environmental > Aquatic > Thermal springs > Hot (42-90C) > Sediment | place... | reverse complement strand
CGCAGGACGAATATCCCGCCGCCGAAGCCCGCCGCGCTGAAATCTTCCGGCGTGGGCAAGAGACAAACGCCCAATTCGAACAAGAACAAGTTCACGTCGAGGCCGCCCAAGCCGCCCTCGTCGCCCTCGAACAAGAGGCGAAAGAGGCCGCCCAGCGCCGTGCGGCTTACGACAAAATCCGGGCGGAGTACGAACGGATGCAAAAAAATCTGTACGATGCCCAGCAAGAACTCCGCGCTGCTGAGGACGCTCATGACCGGATCGCTGAATTGCGGGCGCACCTCAAAGCCATTGATGCCAACATCGATCTGTATAATGAACTGGCGGTGGCCTTCGGGAAGAAGGGCGTCCCCGCCATGATCATCGAGGCGGCCATCCCCGAACTGGAGGAGATCGCCAACGAATTGCTCTCCCGCATGACCGATGGCCGGATGCACCTCCAATTCAAGACGCAACAGGCTAAAGCCAGCGGTGACGGCGTGATCGAAACGCTGGAGATCATGGTCAGCGACGAACTCGGCCAGCGTGAGTATGAACTGTATAGCGGCGGGGAGGGGTTCCGGGTCAATTTCGCCTTGCGCGTCGGGTTGAGCAAGTTCTTGGCACGTCGGGCGGGCGCACGTTTACAAACGTTGTTCATCGATGAGGGCTTTGGTTCCCAAGACCTTACCGGACGGGATCGAATCGTAGACGCCATCAACGCCGTCCGAGACGATTTCGACCTGATCCTCGTCGTCACCCACATCGAAGAACTGCGCGAACGCTTCCCAACCCATATCGAAGTCCAGAAACGTATTGATGGTTCCACGATCACCATCAAGTAACCCACTCCCGTCAGCTTGCTTCCCCATACATTGACTTTCTGAAACTCTGTTGCGCGCTGTGCGTATAAGGTCTACTAGGGGGTTTTTGCCCTATCTTAACACGCACGAGGAGTCGTGAAGGTATGCCTGAAACAGTCATTGAAGTGCGTGGAGTCTCCAAGTTCTACGGGGACTTTACCGCTGTGGATAACGTAACGTTTGACGTGTATCGTGGCGAGATTTTCAGTATGCTCGGCCCCAACGGAGCGGGCAAGACCAGCACGATCCGCATGATTCTGGACATCCTGAAACCCGACGAGGGGAGCATTCAGGTGTTCGGCGCACCGTTCTCTGAAAAGACCAAAGAACGGATCGGCTACCTGCCCGAAGAACGCGGCCTGTACAAAAACGTGCCCGTCATTGAATTGCTGACGTACCTTGCGGCACTCAAAGGCATGAAGCCCGCCGCCGCAAGGCGCAAAGCAGAGGCCTTGCTGGAAGAATTCGGCATGACGGCCAACCGCAAGAGCAAGGTCAAGGAACTCAGTAAGGGCATGTCCCAGAAAATCCAGTTCATTTCGACGATCCTACACGAACCCGACCTGATCATTGTCGACGAGCCGTTCTCTGGCCTTGACCCCGTGAATACCGAGATGATCAAGCAACTCATCTTCCGTATGCGGGCGCGGGGAACCACCATCGTGATGAGCATCCACCAGATGAATCAGGTTGAGGAAATGGCCGACCGCCTGATCATGATCAACAAGGGCAAGCGTGTCTTGTACGGCCCCGTCGATGTGGTGCGCGATCAGTATGCTGAGAACGCCGTGATCGTACAGGGCGAGGGCCATTGGGAGGCCCTGCCCGGCGTGACAGAGGTGATCCGAGAAGAGAACGGGCGCGGGGCCAAACTGAAGTTGGCAGCGGTTTACACCCCGAACCAACTGATGGCCTATCTCGCCAGCGATGAGCGCTACAAAGTGCGGAGCTACGCCCTTGCCGTGCCCAGCCTTAACGACATCTTCATCCGGGTGGCGGGGGAAAACCCCGAACCAACCCCTGAAGCAGTGAGGTGATGGTATGCATCTCTCCAAAATCTTGATCATTGCCCGCCGAGAGTTCATGACGAACATCCGGCGGCGGGCGTTCTGGTTCACGTTGTTTGGGTTGCCGCTGATCTTGGCGGGGTCGACGTTTATTGGCGGGGCGCTGGGGGCCGCTGCGGCCAACGATACAAGCGGGTTCAAGGCCGTCGGCATTGTCGATCAGGCCGGGTTCCTGACCGCCAACGGCAAGACGCCGAGCATTGAACTCGTGAAGCCTTTCGTCTACTACCCAACGGAAGCCGCCGCCCAAGCGGACTTCGAGTCAGGGATCATCGATGGCTACTACGTCCTCACGGACGAATTTTACAAGACCCGCGTGCCGAAGGCCTACTACCGGCGCGAAAAGCTGTTCGGCGAAGCCATCAATGACCGGCTCTTCAAGGAAGTCCTGCGTCCGGCGGCGGCGGCCAAACTCGGCAATGAAGCGCTCGCCAAACGCCTGACCAACCCGTTAGAAGAATTGGTCGTATACCGCGAGGGGACAGACGTCCCGTTGGAAGAAAACGCCCTCCTCGCGGCAATCTTCGTCCCCGTCATCATGGGGATGCTCATGTTCACGCTCAGCATGTCCAACTCTCAGTACCTCATGCAGGGCTTGGTTGAAGAAAAAGAAAACCGCATGATGGAGGTGTTCGTCACCAGCGCGCTGCCTGTTGAACTTTTGTGGGGGAAGTTGCTCGGCTTAGGCGCGTTAGGCTTGCTTCAAATCGTCGTGTGGATTGCTCTGGGCCTGACGGGGGCGCTCCTCTTCAGCGGCCTGAACCTTGGCATGTTCCTCGCCACGTATGGAATCACGCCGAGCTACCTGCTCGTCCTAACCGCCTATGTGATCTTGGGCTTCGGCTTCTTCGGGGCGGTTATGGCGGCGATTGGGGCCGTCTCCAACACCGATCAAGAGAGCCGACAGCTGGCCGGATGGCTAACCTTACCGGCGCTATTGCCGGTCCTCCTGATCGCCTTGTATTTCGTCGATCCCAACGGCCCCCTGCCGGTGTTCTTCAGCCTGTTCCCGCTAACTTCGCCCGTCGGCATGATCCTGCGTGCCAGCATGACCTTCGTCCCGCCGGAACAGGTGATCGCTAGCCTTGCAATCTTGGCCGCCTCCGTCGTCGGGACGATCTGGATCGCGGCGAAGGTGATGCGGTTAGGGATGCTGAACTATGGGAAACGGCCTAGTTTACGTCAACTATTGCGGGCCATACGGCGCGGACAGACGGAACTCATCGCAAAACCCACATTGGAGGGGCGGTCATGAACGGCTTTTGGCGCGTCTTTCGCTTCGAATTCACGCGGCAATTTGGGCGGCGGGGCTATCAGTTCGCTACGTTTGGCATCCCCGTCCTGATGGTCATCGTCTTGTTTGTGATACGGGCTGCCAACGCTGCTCCCCCCGCCAATGGGGCGGATGTTGCCCCCTCACGCCAAAACCAGCCGCCCGAAATTGCGGCGGATAGCCCGCTGGGGCGCGCCCGTCCGAGTGGGTACGTCGATCTGAGCAACCTGCTTAAGATACCTGTTCCGGGGTATATCCCCTTTCGGGATGTAGAATCGGCGCGGGCGGCGCTGAAGGCTGGCCAAATCGGGGTGTATTACGTGATCGCCCCCGACTACAAAGAGACAGGTAAGATCGCAGCCTACTTTGAGTCGTTCAATCTCGGCAACCTGACCAATCTGCCCTTGCGGGCGGCATTGGTCGCGGCGTTGGCCGCCGATGCCAAGACCGACGAAGAAAAGGCGCTTGTGGCGTTGCTACAAAGCCGCGAGGTCGGTATCCAATCATTCGTGACGACGGCTCTGCCGGGCGTAGCGGGAACGTCGGCTTTTAACGAAGGGGCGGCCTTCATCCTGATCTCGCTGTTCTCGATGATGTTGCTGCTTTCCAGCTTCCTGACCAGCGGCTATCTAATGCAAAGTCTGGTTGAGGAAAAGGAGAACCGCACCATCGAAGTGCTGCTGTCCTCAGTGCGCCCGCGTGATCTGCTATTCGGTAAGTTTGTCGCGCTCAGTCTGGCGGGCTTGCTGCAAATGGGGCTGTGGCTGGCCGTCGTGATCTGGGGGCTGGGGCAGGTGGTCAATCTCGGCCCAGCCTTCGGCGGATTTCGCATCACCACCGATCAGATCATCGGGCTGAGCCTGTATTTTATGCTGGGCTATCTGTTGTTCGGGGCAGCCTTCGCCGTGATCGGGGCGGTGGCGACCAACATGCGCGAAGGCCCGCAGTTCGCCGCCTTCATCACGATTCCGGTGATGATCCCGTTCTGGGTGCTCAGCCAGCTTGTGGCCCAGCCTAACGGCAATCTCGCCACTGCCCTGAGCCTTTTCCCGATCACTGCGCCGCTAGCGATGGTCATGCGGATCAGCATCACGGCAGTTCCGGCGGGGCAGGTCATCCTGAGTGCGGGGTTGTTAGTCCTGACCGTAGTCGGCCTGACGTGGCTGGCCGCCCGCCTGTTCCGGGTGAGTACCCTGCTGGCCGGAAACATGCCCAAGCTACGCGATATTGTCCGCTTGGTACGGGAAAAGGCCTAAGCCCCGACCAAGCATTGATCGGTTCTGCTCCCCCCGTCGCTGTACAGGGGGAGCGCTTGCCCGATGACGTGCCTCTGAACATCATCTACATGATTTTTCCTGAATTCCTTCAAACGCGATGTTAGCCGTGCTTTCGCGGGTAACACGCTACGGCAAGACGGCGACGGCCTCAATTTCGACAAGGCAATTGAGAGGAAGGTTCAGGTTGCCTACCGTTGTGCGGGCGGGCGGGTTTTCGGGGAAGAAACGCGCATAGACGGCGTTCATGGCTTGGAAATCGGCCATATCATGCAGGAAAACCGTTGTCTTGACCACGTTGGCGAGGCTGGTTCCGGCGGCCTCGAGGACGGCCTTCAGGTTGTTCAAGACCCGTTCGGCCTGTACCTGCACGTCGCCCTCGACGAGTTTGCCCGTCGCCGGGTCGATCCCAGTCTGGCCGGAACAGAACACGAAGCCGTTCGCAACGATGGCTTGCGAATAGGGGCCAATGGCCTTCGGTGCGGATTCAGTATGGATAGGTTGGCGGCTCATTTGGTGATTTCCTTATCTGGGGTGAGGGTGAAGGTAAATAAAGCCGCCGGTGTGGCGCGCAAGGCGTCCTCAATGCGGCGGCGGTGTCGGGCGATCAGGGTTTCGGGCAGGGCATTCGCCGAAAAGTAGCGCACTTCTAGGGACTCATCATCGTGGGGGTGCGGTTCGCCGCTGACGGGGCGGCACAGGAACGTCATCGAGATGACCATCGCCTCGTCGCCGTTGGGGTAGCGTACCAGCAATTCTGGCCCGCCGTACACCCCGACCACACGCTCTGGAATGACGCGCACGCCCGTCTCTTCCCAAACTTCGCGCACGATTGCATCAGCGGGTTCTTCGCCGGGGTCAATGGCCCCGCCGGGGATTCCCCACAGGCCGTTATCGCTCCGGCGTTGCAGCAAGATTTCCCCCGCCGCATTGATCACGATCCCCCCGACGGCGGGCATCATCAACAGGTCAGTCCCGACTTTTTCGCGCAGGCGGCGCACGTACTCGGAAATCGCCATTTTGGGGTCTCCCCTATTCCGCTATTTAGCGCTATCCGGCGTCCAATTGAACACGAAATCGGTATGGGAGAGCAACTTCAACCCCTGTAGCAGATAACGCTTGTGGCGCGGGTCAATGTGATTGGGGAGGGCGTCGGGCCGGAAGTAGCGAATATCGGTAGATTCGTCGTCGGCAATTTGCGGCGTCCCTGCGATGGGGCGGCAGGCAAAAACCACCGTCAGAAACATCATTTCGTCGCCGTTGGGGTAGCGTACTAGCGCATCCGGCTCGGAATATACGCCAATGATCTGATAGGGGTGAACGCGCATGGCCGTCTCTTCCCATACTTCGCGGGCGAGGGCGTTGGCAGGTTCCTCGCCCGGCTCTAGAATCCCCCCGACGAGGCTCCAAAGGCCGTTATCAGAGCGCTTTTGTAGCAGTGTCTCGCCCGCCGCATTGTTGATCACGGCGACGACGCCCGGCATATAGAGCAGATCGTGGCCGATCTTCTGGCGAATCTGGCGGATGTACTCAGGGATGGGCATGTGTGCTTCCTTTCCAGTTTGCCATTAGTATACCGTAGCCCGTTAGACACTATACAATTGGAGAGAATGAAAGACGTGTAGAAAATCACCCCGAATGCCGCGGCGGTTAATGCCGTGCCGACCTTTGACGAGGAACTGGGAGACCCATGACAGAACCCGACGATAAGAACAAACAGCCCGCATCGGGCGAGACAGGGCCAAAAGACCCTGACCCGCCTTTTGACCCTAACGCAACAGACCCCGGCTTTGATGCGCTGACCCGCCTCGCCCGATTGCAGAAGCCAGAATCGGCGCCGGCCACGCCGACTACGCCGACTACGCCGACTACACCGCCGCCCGAAGAGGCAGGGACAGGGACAGAGATAGGGACGAGCCACCCGGAACAGCCCGCCGATCCTAGCCCGCCCTCGCTATCAGCACTGGATGCCTCCAGCCGATTTGCCCGCCTCCGCAACCTGACCGAACTGGAACCGTCTCCATCCGCTGAAAACACTCCGAAAGCCCCCCTCCCCCCGCCGGATTTCAGCGTTGAGCCCAACCGGACGGGGCGTTTTCGGATGGGGGGCGCGGGTGGCCTCACCCCGCTCGACTTGCTGACGGGCGATATTCCGCGTGACCAGCGCCAGATCATTAGCTGGCTTTCGCGCCGGAAACAAGCCACGCTTCCCCACATTCAAGAGGCGATGCAGGCACAGAACTCCCCCCCTGAAAAGACCGAATCTGCCCTCGAAAAGCTGATTGAAGCGGGCTACGTCAATCAGGCCCTCGTCAATGGCGAATTGTGCTACCGAGTAGCGTTTAAGGGGCAAGTCCGCCGGATGGGGACGGGACTCCCCGATGATATTTGGGCGCGGATCGACCTTGACCGCATTGCATTCATGAAGACCGTCCCGCTGTTTCAGGGCCTAAATGATGAGCAGATCAACGAGATCGCGGCGAAGATGACTGAAGAACGCTATCAGCGTGATGACGTGCTGCTCTTTCAGGGCAAGAGTAGTGATCGGGTGTTCTTCATCAAAAGCGGGATCGTCGGGATTACGCGCATTGCCCCCCAAAGCCGCGAAGAAAAGGTCTTGGCCTATATTCGGCAAGGCGATGTTTTGGGCGAATACAACGCCATCGCCGGGCCGAGTGGCGTCGCCAGTGCAACGGCCTACGCGATGAGCACCGTCTTTGTGCTCTCCCTCAAGCGTGCAGATTTCATCGACATGCTGAACGCCTATCCCTGCGTGGCCATTGAACTGGCCCGCTTGTTGGCAACCCGTCTGTTGGCGGTGGGGAGCCGCCCAACCAACGCCAGAAATGCGCGAGTAGTGTTAGTGATTACGACGGGGGTTGGGGTCGGGGGAACCCTGCTCAGCAGCCTGATCGCGCTCACCTTGAACCGCAAAACCGGGCAGAGCGTGGCCTTTACCGAACTACCCGATTCTCGGCGGTTGCAAGAACACTTCCCCTTCGCCCCAGAGAGCGATATTTACGCGCATCCCGGCGGCTACGATGTGGTGACGGCTTCGGGGGCTTCGATGCTGCCGCCCGCTACCCGCGCCACCTTGATGATGGATCAGCTCTTCATGCGGTATGAAAACATCATTGTGACTGTTCCTGCCACCGCTTCGGACATCATCGGCTACCTGTGCGGCTTCGCCGATCAGATCGTGCTGCTGGCAACCCCCGACCCGGAATCGTTAGCGCGGCTGGGCACGCTCAGCGGGGAGGTGCGGGGCATGATCAACCCCGAAAAGGTGGACGTCTTCTTAACGATCAACCGCGTGAAGGAGTTTTACCCGTCCGATGCGCCGATCCGGGCCGATTTTGACCTGCCTTTCGCCACGCTGGACAAACCCCACCAATTCACCGATCTGGAACAATTGCCGCCGCCGCTCGCCAACTTCGCGGGGACGCTGGTAGACCGCTTGGGCCGCACGAACTCGGTTAGCTTGTACATCCCGACGACGATAGACGTTAACACGCAGGTGGATACTAGCGAGTACGTGAACCGGACACTGGCCTTTTTGGGCGGGATGTTCGGCGGAGCCACAGCTACGACGAAGGCGCGGGGGGTGTGGAACTCAGCGGAGGCGGGCCTCGTCCATGAAGACATCTTCATCGTGCGGAGTTACGCTACCCAAACCGCTCTGGATTCCAATTTACAGCGCATCATCGACTACGTTGAACAGATGAAGGTGGAACTCCGTCAGGAGGCGATGGCCGTCGAGATCAACCAGAAGTTGATGCTGATCTAATCTAGTCTAGGCCTTTTGCCTCAGCCTCCTATGCCAGCAGGGAACCTCACCCCCCCTCTCCCACGTGAGAGGGGGAATCTGGGTTGCGGGCGGGGATTAGGCTTCGTCCTCGAAGGCATCCGCGCTCAGACTGACGGCCAACAGGTCGTCTTTATCGGTCTTCAGCACCATGACTTTGCGCAGTTCGAGCATCTGGTCGCGCAGGGCGGCGGCCTTCTCAAATTCAAGGTCTTTGGCGGCCTGCTTCATCAGCTTTTCCAACTCGCGCACCATCTTATCGAGTTCCGCCTTAGACATCTCGGCAGGTTCAACCGGCTTCTGGACGGCGGCTTTGCCGTGTTCGGGGGCGGGTTGGCTGGCCTTCACCCGATCCGTGAGGTCGCGCACCTGCTTGACGATGGAGGCCGGAACAATCCCATGCGCTTCATTGTACGCCTTCTGAAGCTCGCGGCGGCGGTTGGTTTCATCAATGGCCCGCTGCATAGAGTCGGTAATTTTATCGGCGTACATGATGACGTAGCCGTTGACGTGCCGCGCCGCCCGCCCAATGGTCTGGATCAGGGCCTGTTCAGAGCGGAGGAAGCCCTCTTTGTCGGCGTCTAGAATGGCGACGAGCGAGACCTCTGGCAAATCCAGCCCCTCGCGCAGCAGGTTGATCCCGACGACGACATCATACACCCCCAAGCGCAGATCGCGCAGGATTTCGATGCGCTGAATGGTGTCGATTTCCGAGTGTAAGTAGTGCACACGAATCCCCATTTCCGTGAGGTATTCGCTCAGGTCTTCGGCCATCCGCTTGGTGAGCGTCGTCACGAGGGTGCGTTCGCCGCGCTTGATGCGCTCGTTCACCTCTTTAAGCAAGTTGTCAACCTGCCCCTGCACAGGCCGAATGCTGATCTCAGGGTCGACGATGCCCGTCGGGCGGATCACCTGCTCCGCGATCTGCTGGGAATGGCTGAGTTCATACGGGCCGGGCGTGGCGGACGTGTAGATCAGATAGCCGGTGCGGGCCTCAAATTCCTCAAAACTGAGCGGGCGGTTATCCAGCGCACACGGCAACCGGAAGCCGTAATCAACCAGCGTTAGCTTGCGGCTGCGATCTCCGCCATACATGCCGCGTACCTGCGGAATGGCGATATGGCTTTCGTCGATGACCATCAGGTAATCTTCGGGGAAGTAATCTAGCAGGGTGTAAGGCGGCGTGCCCGGGGCGCGGCGGTCAAAGTGGCGGGAGTAGTTCTCGATGCCGGAGCACGTCCCAATCTCCCGGATCATCTCCAGATCGAAGGTGGTACGCTGCTTGAGCCGCTGCGCCTCTAGCAACTTGCCTTCGCGCCCCAATTCAGCCAACCGTTCGGCCAACTCTGCTTCAATATCGCGGGCGGCGGCGGCGATGGTCTCTTTTTCGGCCACGTAGTGCTTGGCCGGGAAGATGTCGATGTGGTCGAGTTCTTCGAGGATTTCGCCCGTCATGGGGTCGTAGTGGGTGATGCGTTCAATCTCATCCCCGAATAGGGCGATCCGGTAGGCCGTCTCCATGTAAGAGGGCATGATCTCCAGCGTGTCGCCACGCACCCGGAACACCCCCCGACGGGGTTCGAGGTCGTTACGTTCGTACAGGATCGTGACGAGGTGCTTCAAGACCTGATCGCGCCGGAGGGTTTGCCCCACACGCAGCTTGAGGACGACGCTCTCCCACGTTTGCGGGCTGACCAAGCCGTAAATGCATGAGACAGAGGCCACGATCAGCACGTCTTTGCGGGTGAGCAGGGCTGCAGTGGCCGCCAGCCGCAACCGTTCGATCTCATCGTTGATGTCCGATTCTTTTTCGATGTACAGGTCAAGGCGCGGGACGTAGGCCTCTGGCTGGTAGTAATCGTAGTAGCTGACGAAGTACTCGACGGCATTACGCGGGAAGAATTCCTTGAACTCGGCGTACAGCTGTGCGGCAAGGGTCTTGTTGTGGGCCAGCACAAGCGTCGGCTTCTGGAGTTGTTCTACTAAACTTGCAACGACGTAGGTTTTACCAGTCCCCGTCGCGCCGAGTAAGGTTTGGTGCTTGTACCCCTTCCGGACGCCTTCTACTAATTTCTGAATGGCTTGGGGTTGGTCGCCAGTGGGGCGAAACGCGGAGACGAGTTCAAAGCGCGGCATGGGGCGTATTCCTCCCTGTTACGTGCGAACTGACGTTCTATTATACCCGATGCACCGCCGTCTGGCGAGGCAAGGCCCCGTTCAGAAGAGGAACACGGGGGCACAAGACGCCTTGCGCCCCTCCGCCTTCAGCAGACTACAGATCGCTGCTTGGCTTATAGCCCCACACCGCCATGAGTGGGTCGTGGCCACCGTTGCCGAAGAGGTTCAGGAAGCCCGTTCGGGGCAGGTCGCTCCGGTCTTCAGCACGGATTTCAGCGAACTGGGCGGCCTCAAAGTAGCGCGTGACCAAGGCGGCACGTTGGTTCATGGTGGCCGCTTGCCAGATGGCCACCGCCTTCGTCGGGAAGCAGCGGTTAGAGAAGGTGAAAACCGCCACCCCGCCCGGCTTCAACACCCGCCGCAGGTCGGTGAAAACAGCGATGGGGTTGGTTAGGTATTGTACGCTCACCGTGCAGATTGCGCCGTCAAAAGTGTTATCGGCAAAGGGCATTTGCGGCCAGCGGTTGAGATTGTGTATGACGTACTCGGTGAGTTGTGGGTTTTCGGCCATTTCTTCGGCGTTCATGCCCAGCCCGACGACCTTCGCCGCCTTGTGCGTCTCCGGCAGGTGCGTCCGCCACGACGACATCAGGTCGAGGATCACGCCGTTGGGCGGCAACAGTTGGCCGTAGAGCTTACTGGCCGCACTGATGGCTTTTTCGTCAATATGGACAACCATCCGCGGGAAGCTGTAGAAGTATTCATCGGGAGAATCATCGTACCGCCGAAAGTATTCAGGGGGGAATGGGGTGGACATGCTGGCTCCGCCTTTTCGGGATTAGAACACCGACTATTACACATCATGATAGCAAAGCTCCCTGAGAATAAGATTAAGGGCCTTGCGCTGATACCTTCTGAGACGCTCTTCAAGGGCAAAAAGTTCCCTGCACAGACCTTTAACAAGGCCGTCAACCCCGTCCATGACTTCAACACGCCGGATTCATTGATTACTTTCTACGCCTGAATTTGTGATTTTCTTCACCTTTATCTCCTCTCACCTTAGCTTATAGTCAGGTTAGCAAACCATAAGGGATAGATACGGCATCGTTGCCCCACCGATGCAGAAGGCAGACGATATGCTCAGCCTGAATGAATTAGAAATTTTCGTCCTTGCCGCCGAAAATGGTAGTTTTAGCGAAGCCGCTCGGCTTTTGCACCTCTCCCAACCGGCCATTAGCCAAACTATTCAAAATTTAGAGAAGCGCTTCGGCGTCGAATTGTTCAGCCGCAAAGGGCGGAGCGTGAAGCTCACCGATGCGGGCGAGGCCCTGCTGCCGATGGCCCGCGAATTATTGACAACGGCCAACCGCCTAGAGGAATCCATGACGGCCCTACAGGGGGTGGTGGCAGGCAAGGTTGAAATTGGGTGTTCGACGGCCTCTGGGAAGTACCTCCTGCCCAACCTGATCAGCCATTTTCGGGGGCGTTACCCCCGCGTGCGCATTGATGTCCACGTCAATAGCCGCGAAAACGTCATCGAACGGCTGATCGAAGGGCGCATCCATTTTGCCATCGTCAGCAAGCAGATCGACCATAGCGCCCTCGAATATGCCGAATTCTACTGCGATGAAGTGATCTTGATCGCCCCGGCGAGCCACCCATGGGCGCGGAATTGCCACATCTTCCCAGACGACCTGCTCGATGCCCCGATGATCACCCGCGAGAGTGGCTCCGGCACGTATGAGGTCGTTTTGCGGGGGTTGGCCGAACACGACATCACGCCGGACATGCTGAACGTGGTCATGTCGCTAGGGAATGCCGAAGCCATCGAAATGAGCGTGGAAGAGGGGATCGGGGTGGCGTTCGTCTCGCGGTTGGCGGCGGCGCGTGGGTTGGCGCTTGGCCGCGTGGTAGAGGTCAAGGTGGAAAATTTACACCTCACCCAGACTTTGTACATCTCCCGCAATACGCGCTTTCCGGGCGCACGCTCCCAAAATGAATTTTGGGATTTCGTTCGGCAGGCGTCGCTGACTACCGAACGGTAGGCCGGCCCCCGGTATCCCGCTCAGCACGCAAGCTGAGAGGAGCGCGGGGAACATGGGGCTATGCCCAATTGGCGTGGAACGTGCCGGGCCGGTCTGTGCGCTCAAAGGTGTGCGCCCCGAACAAGTCCCGCTGGGCTTGGATCAGGTTCGCGGGGAGCCGGGCGCTCCGGTAGCTATCGTAGTAGGCCAAGGATGCGCTGAAGGCAGGGGCCGGAACGCCCGCCCGAATCGCGGCCACCACGACGGCCCGCCAATCGTCCTGATAAGCGGCAATCGCATCGCGGAACTTGGGGGCCAGCAACAGGTTCGCCAAGCTCGGATCGGCTTGGTAGGCCGCCGTAATATCGTTCAGGAACCCGGCCCGAATGATGCAGCCGGCCCGCCAAATGGCCGCCGTCCGGTCGAGGGGCACGTTGTAGCCGTATTCGTCACTCGCCATGCGGATGAGGGCCATCCCCTGCGCGTAGGAACAGACCTTGCTGCAATACAGCGCCCGCCGCACCGCCTCGATCATGGCGGCCCGCTCCCCCGTGAACGGCCCGGCTTGCGGCCCACCGAGTACTGTGCTGGCGGCTACGCGCTCCGCCTTGTAGCTGGAGATGATGCGGGCCTCTACCGCGCTGGTCATGGTGTGGGTAGCCACCCCCAGATCGAGGGCGTTTTGGGTCGTCCATTTGCCTGTGCCCTTCTGCCCGGCCTTATCCAGTACATAATCGACCAATTCGCCCGCCGCGCCCTGATCGTCGGCCTTGCGGAAAATCTGCGCAGTGATCTCGATCAGGAACGAGTTCAGTTCGCCCGTGTTCCACTGGGCAAAAACCGCCGCTAACTCCGCGTTGGAGAGGCCAACCACGCGCTTCAAAATATCGTAGCTTTCGGCGATGAGTTGCATGTCGCCGTATTCGATGCCGTTATGCACCATCTTGACGTAATGGCCCGCCCCGCCCGGCCCCAAATACGTGACGCACGGTGCGCCGTCTTCTCTTGCTTTGGCCGAGATCGCCGTGAGGATCGGTTCGACGAGGGCATACGCCTCCCGCTTGCCGCCGGGCATGATCGACGGCCCCCACAACGCGCCTTCTTCTCCGCCGCTGACGCCAACACCCAAGAAGTGGATGCCCTTCTCGGCGAGGGCCTTTTCGCGCCGTTCGGTGTCCGAGAAGTGGCTGTTCCCGCCGTCAAGGATCAGGTCGCCGGGGTCTAGGAGCGGGATCAATTGGTCGATCACCTGATCGACGGGGCTGCCCGCCTTGACCATGATCTGGATTTTGCGGGGCCGCTGGAGCATGGCCACAAAATCGGCCAGTGTTTCCGCGCCGCCGATGGGCTGCCCTGCCGCCGGGCCGGACAGAAATTCACGGGTGGTGGCAGCCGTCCGGTTGTAAACGGCGACGGAAAAGCCGTTCCGCGCCATGTTCAGGACAAGGTTTTGGCCCATCACGGCAAGGCCGATCAAGCCGAAATCGTAACGCAGCATGGGGTAGGTATTCTCCTTCGTAGATGGGGGCATATGAACTTAGAGGGGAAACGGGCGGCAAGGTTTACTTACCGCCCACGAAGACTCATGCTTAGCCCTTAAGCGCCCCTTGCAACATGGCCTCAAAGAAGCGCCGCCGCAAGATCAAAAACAGGATCAGGACGGGCAGCATGATGATCATACAGGCTGCCGTCCACACATGATAGGCGATTTCGTAGGAGGATTGGAAGTCGTACAGGCCGACAGTGACGGTGCGGGCGTTCCCCGAAAGCAAGACCAGCGCCGCCAAAAATTCGTTCCATGTATCGACGAACATCAGCAAAAAAGCCGCGATCAGGCCCGGCAAGGCCAGCGGCACAATGACCTTGATCAGGGCTTGGATCGGCGTGCAGCCGTCGATCAGGGCCGCTTCCTCCAACTCCATCGGGATTTTGTCAAAAAACGAGCGAATGATCCAGATGGCGAAGGGCAGGCCGCCCGCCGTATAAACCGCGACAATGAAAGCGTTGGAATTGAGCGCCCGGAGTTCGCTGGCAATTCGGTACAGCGGGACGAGGTTGGTCAGGCCGGGGATCATCATCAGGCCCAAGATCGCCAATTCAAGGGTGCGGCTGCCCCGAAATTTGTAGCGGGAGAAGGTGTAGCTTGCTAACGCCGCTAAACTAACGACCAATACGGATGAGACGGTGGAGTTGAGCACCGAATTCCAGATGAAGTAGCGCACCATGTCCGAATTGAAGACTTGCTCGTAACCGTCGAGCCGCCATTCGGGGGGGAAGAAGGTCGGCGGGCGGGTCAGCACGTCGCCCTGACTCTTGAACGAGGTCATGAACGTGTAGGCGATTGGGAAAATGGCGATCAGGGCAAATACGAGCAAGATCACATGGGTGCTGATCTGGTCGAAGCGCTTGGTGAATTTAGAAGTGACCATGATCGGTTAATCCGCCTTCCGCCCCATCAGCCGTAAATAGAACAACGTCAGAATCATATTGATGAAGAACATCGTCACCGAAGCCGCTGAGCCTAGCCCGAAATCGCCTTGCTCCCAGCCGGTTTGGAGTAGGAAGAAGGCGGCAGTACGGGTGGCCCCGCCCGGCTCCCCCTTCGTGATGGCGTACACCAACCCCACCGAGTTTACCGACTGAATGGTTACCAGCAGGATCATGACTAGCAAGGTAGGCCGCACAAGGGGGAAGATGATGCGGAAAAAGCGCTGAAAGCGGTTGGCCCCGTCTAACGACGCCGACTCGATGATCTCGCTCGGCACGGTTTGGAGCGCCCCCAAAGAAAGCAGCGTCGTGAAGGCCAAGCCACGCCACACCGCCGCAAGAATCACGATGGCCTGTGCGCCGCCCGCCGTTGTGTACAGGTGGTCGCTCAGGCCAATGCCCGGTAGGTACAGGTTGATCCAGCTCTGAAGCAAGCCGTAGCTAGGCTGGAACAACCAGCGCCACATCGTCCCCGCCACCACGTCCGAAATGACCCAAGGGATGAAGATCACGACCA
>Ga0272446_1004863_pt1 | contig 15408 bp, 12 predicted proteins | sample YNPCB0061_FD_194587 | JGI IMG/M metagenome (GOLD analysis project Ga0272446, IMG submission 194587) | Hot spring microbial mat communities from Yellowstone National Park, WY, United States - YNP-CB-006-1 | ecosystem: Environmental > Aquatic > Thermal springs > Hot (42-90C) > Sediment | place... | reverse complement strand
TGCCAGGAGCGCACCAGCACCGAAGAACGGCAGCGCCGCCAGCGATGGGAGCATGCCGTACGGCGAGAACATCTGCCCATTGCGGCCCTCGCGCAGCGGCATAGGCACCAGGTCATCCCCCACGACAGCAACATCCGCCCGGGTAACGATGCTGCGGGCCACATAGTACATTGCCTCTTCGTCCGGCGAATAGAGATGGCCACTCGCAGTTAGCACGTACACTGCAAGCAAGCAACAAAAAGCAGCGAGCGCGTCACGCCGGCGTGACGCCTCCCTGCCAGCCGTCAATGCCGGCGGTGCAGGTGTTGACCGATTCGCTCTACGCACAGCGGGCATTATACCGCGTGTTCAGCGCCCTGCCGCGCGCAGTGCCGCAATATACTGCTGCACTGCCCAGTACGCCGGGCGCGGCGTGTAATCCGGATTGACAATGCTGAATGACGCCTGTTCATGGAATGGCTGGCCGCTTCGTGCCCGCAATGGCGCAAAGTTCAGGTTCCAGAGAAACATTGCGTCAACCCACGGGTACCGCTCAGCCGCGAGGCGCATCGCACCAACGATGTATTGCGCCTGTTGTTCATACGACACCTGGTGGCCGAACTCAAACCCGGGAGTATCATTGCGCGTTGCCCAGCCAAACTCGGTGATCCAGACCGGAATGTCCGCCAGGCGATACTCTTCCATCAGGCGCCGTACATGCTCAACATTGCGGAAATAGAACGTTGGATCATCCGTCCATCCCTGCGCCTGGCTCGGCTCGCCGGGCCAGAGGGTCTCGGGCGGGTTCGCCGAACCGCCCGGATGAACACCAAGCGCATCAACATAGTTCCGAATGACACCGTTCTCGTAGGCGAACATCGCGCTATAGTAGCGCATGTCGGAGATCGCGACACCCGGACTATCAACCGCTGTCGAAGCCGGTGCGCCGCTCACGACGATAATCGCCGGGTCCACTTCTTTGATACGGGTATAGGCAACTTTCAGGATCTCGACATAGTGCCGCGCATCGTCGGTGGAGACATAGCCGCCATTCTCGTATGCCAGGTTCTGCTCGTTCCAGATCTGGATCGCATGGATGCGTCCCCGGTAGCGCTGCGCAAGTGCCGCAACGAAGTTTCCCAGCGCCACGGGATCCTCCGGCAGGCCATCACTGCCGCCGCGGCCATAGAACGATGGCGACCTGACGATCGAGATCATCAGCTTCAGCCCCCGCGCGTTGACGTCAGAGACCAGCAAATCCAGTTCATCGCCCCAGGCGTAGAAGCCGGGCGGGCCTTCCTGATCCTTCCAGTGGATCTGCTGGCGAATCCAGCCGAAGCCGGCATCATGTGCCAGACGTAATGGTGTGGCGCGGTCGGTCCAGAAAAGATGCGCGTGAACGCCAAACTCCAGGCGACCGGTCCGCAGGGGATGCGGCAACCCGCCTGGCCCGACTGGTTGCATCGTTGGCGCGGGTGGCGCCGGCAATGGTGTCGGAACCGGCTGGAGCGTCGGTGCCGGCGTGACATTGGCGGTTGACACCCGCGGCATGGCTACGGGAGCCACCGCTGCAGGCGGCGCAACCGGCGGCTGCACCACCGCCATCGGTGACACGCCGCCAGGCGGTGTGACGATCGTGGCCGGTGTGGCGACACACGCGACCAGCAGCGACAGCGCCACTGCGACCAGTATCGTCGCAACAATCACCAGCCGGGTAAGAGAAGCCATGGTCGCACTCCTGCCGGAAGACTACAATACGGAAGATGCGCTGGTTTTACTGTAGCCTGCCGTAGCCGGCAGAACAATAACGCCAGGTAACGTGCCGGTTACGTATGGCTGGCACCTCCCTGAGAAATGGCTGATTTCCACCGTCACCCGACACGATCTCACCTTCCCACCAGCGCCACACGACCACACGCGTGTCATGGTAAGATGATGCCAGGAGTCGGACAGTTGAGCACAGGAAACTATCGTATGGAAGAACGCGAGCGTATTGGCTTCATTGGTCTCGGCATTATGGGAAGCGGGATGGCGCGCAATATCCTGCAGGCCGGCTTTCCGCTCCGTATCTGGAACCGCACTGCCAGTCGCATGGATGAACTTGCGACTGCAGGCGCCGGCCCCGCGAGCAGCCCGGGTGATGTTGCGTTCCACAGCGACATCGTCATTACCTGTGTCAGTGACACACCCGATGTCGAATCGGTCATCCTCGGCGAGGGAGGCGTGATCCACGGCGCGCGCCCTGGCTCGCTGGTGATCGACATGAGCACGATCAGCCCGCAGGCGACCCAGCGGATCGCGGCGCGCCTGGCGGAACGCGGCATCCATATGCTCGATGCACCGGTCAGTGGCGGCGCTGAGGGCGCGGCGCGCGGTACGTTAAGCATCATGGTGGGAGGTGATACCCGGCAGTATGAGCGCGCATTGCCGGTGTTCCGGGCCATGGGCAGGACCATTACCCATATCGGGCCAATCGGGGCCGGGCAGACGACGAAGCTGGTAAACCAGATTCTTGTTGTCGGCCATGCGCTGGCGATGAGCGAAGCGCTGCTCTTCGCCCAGGCCGGCGGGATCGACCTGCATAAGGCGCTGGCGGCGGTCGCCGGCGGTGCAGCCGGCAGCTGGATGCTGAGCAATCGTGGGCCGCAGATCCTGGCGCGCGACTGGCGGCCCGGGTTCACGATCGATCTCCAGCAGAAGGATGTACGTCTGGCGCTCCAGGAAGCGGATCGGCTCGGCGTGCCGCTGCCGGGAACGGCGCTCATTCACCAGTTGTACCGCACCCTGCAGGCGCGCGGCCTCGGCCATGAAGGCAACCACGCCCTGGTCAAGGCGCTCGAAAACCTGGCAGGTATCGAAATCGCCGCGTGGGACGACGGCCAGTGATACCCGGTTGCATACAGACCGACACCGATCAGGCGCGACGGCGTGCACCCTTCGCTGCGCCGCTGCACGGCTCCTCAGGGTGCGGTCATCCGGTCCGATCGCATGCCACCTGGTTTAACGCGTATCAATAATGTGAGAGGAGTGACGCGGTCACGCGCGCAATCGGCCAGCCGGGCGAATGCCAGTCCGACGGGGGGACGACGTGCTTTTCCGCGTTACGACCGTCTTCCCGCCGTCGGATGATTGACCCTGGCAGGTGTGCCGCCCGTCAGGTCACCCTGCTGGTACGCCACCGCGTACGTCGTGTCATGTGAGGAGCGTCTATTGTGCGTATCTCCAAGGCAGTCATCACTGCTGCAGGGCGTAACCAGCGCACCCTTCCGCTGCAGCGCCTGGTAGACCGTGACGGCACGCCCAGGACGGTGCTGCGCATTATCGTCGAGGAGGCGTTGAGCGCCGGCATTGACGAGGTATGTGTTGTGATCTGCCCGGGCGATGAAACAGCATACCGGGAGGCGGCCGGTGACCTGGCAGCGCGCCTCGATTTCATCGAGCAGCACGACCCGCTCGGCTACGGCCACGCCATCGCCTGCGCGCGACCCTTCACCGCTGGTGATCCGTTTCTCCACCTGGTCGGCGATCACCTGTGGGTCAGCCGCGTCGCCCGGAGTTGTGCCCAGCAACTCGTGGATCTGGCTGAATCCGAATCGTGCGCCGTGTCGGCGGTGCAACCCTCGCGCGAAAGCCAGTTGCCGTACTATGGCGTGGTTGGCGGGCGGCTGGTGCGTGGGCATCGTGATATCTACCTTGTCGAACGGGTCATCGAGAAACCAACACCGACCGAAGCCGAACAACACCTGATGGTGCCCGGGCTGCGCGTCGGCCACTACCTCTGCTTCTTCGGCATGCACGTCCTGACACCCCTGGTGATGGAGATTCTCGAAAAGCGCGTGCGCGACAACCAGGGCCGCGGCAACATTCAGCTCTCCGATGCGCTCAACGAACTCTCGGGCAGTGAACGCTACCTGGCGCTGGCCAACCCTGGCGCACGTTACGATGTCGGCGGCGCCTATGGCCTGCTCAATGCCCAGCTGGCGCTGGCGCTTGATGGCGCCGATCGCGATGAGGTCCTGGCGATGATGGTGGAATTGCTGGCGTCACGGGCAGGGCGGGGGCGTTGAACGCTGGACGTGGGAACGTGATATCCATGAGGCAACAACGTGTCTGAACTGGTCACGATCATCACGGCAACCGACCCGGCGATACGCGATCGCTCACTTGATGCCTTCTGTCGCAGTGCAACGCTTGCAACCCTGCAGGCGGAGATCGAGGCGCTCGAGGCACTGCGGCGCAGGAGCGACAATCTGTACCAGCGAGTCCGGGCGCTGTTCTTTCTCTACGCCATCTACCGCTTCCACATGCCCGAAAAGCCAGGGGTACGCACCGCTGGTCACGTGCCGTTCGACGGTTACAGCCATCTGCTGAACCGGCGTTTCGAGGAGGCGATCCAGGTGTTTCGCGCGGCGCAGCGCGCCGCCGGGCCATGCGATGCGATCTGCAGCGCGCTCGCAGCCGCCTACCACCGGCTTGGCTTCCAGACACTCGCCGACCAGGTTCGTCGCAGCGTGCGTTCCGTGCGCGGCAATCAGTGGATGTTCCGTGTCGGTCACCCCGCCGACCAGCCGTTGCGGGTTCGCGCCGAACTGATGCAACGCAACCTGCACGATGACTCGTTTCCTATCCTGCGCGAGGCCACACCGGTACGGATGGACCTCTCACACAGCGCGTGGAGCGACATCTTCTTTCTGGGTATGGATTTCCCCGAGGGCGCGCGCGTGTTAAATGTTTCAATCGACCTCGGAGTACGCGGGCGTGACGCCATGCCCCGCCCGCCAGTCGAAGCCTATTTCCGTGTGCTTGATGAGCCTGTGCTGCGCCTTACCTCGGTTGACCTGGGCGCCAGCGCCGAGATAACGGACCTCGCCGAGGTATTCGACTATGCGCGCGATTACCTCGGATTGCTGAAAGGCGCGATTATTGCCAGCGGCATCGTGCCGCCAGGTATCGAAGGTTCAGGGCAAAGCCTGGCCGACCTGCTGGGCCGCCTGACCGCGCCCGGGCACGGGATCGAACTGGTCAGCAATGTCAACGGCATTCCCAAAGGATCACGGCTTGCGGTTTCGACCAGCCTGCTCGCCTCGCTGATTGCCGTCTGCATGCGTGCCACCAGCCAGGCATATGCTCTGACCGGGCCGCTGGATGAACCGGAACGCCGGCTGGTTGCTGCACGCGCGATTCTGGGCGAGTGGCTGGCCGGGTCGGGTGGCGGCTGGCAGGACTCCGGCGGCGTCTGGCCAGGGATGAAACTCATCAGCGGTGAACTTGCCGCTGAAGGCGACCCGGAGTTCGGTATCAGCCGCGGGCGATTACTGCCGGGGCATCGTATTCTCACCGATGACGACTGCGCCCCGGCGACACGCCAGGCACTCCAGCACAGCCTGGTGCTGGTGCATGGCGGCATGGCCCAGAATGTCGGGCCCATCCTCGAGATGGTCACCGAAAAATACCTGTTGCGCTCTGAGGCGGAATGGGAAGCGCGCAAGGAGGCAATACGCGTACTGGATCGCATCCTTGCGATCCTGCGTGAGGGTGACATTCGCGCGCTTGGAGCTGCAACGACACACAACTTCTTCGAGCCGATCCGTACCATTATTCCCTGGGCCAGCAACCTGTATACCGAAACATTGATCCGCCTGGCACGCGACCACTTCGGTGACGATTTCTGGGGCTTCTGGATGCTGGGCGGTATGTCGGGGGGCGGTATGGGGTTCATCTTCGCGCCGGGGCGCAAACCCGAGGCGCAGGACCAGTTGCACGGCCTGATGCACGCAACGCGCCGCCGGCTGGAACATGCGGTTCCCTTTGCCATGGAGCCGGTCGTCTATGATTTTGCCATCAACGAACATGGCAGCGTGGCGACCTTGCTACGAGAACATACTGCCTTAATGCCGCCAGGGTACTACACGCTCCATGCACCCGCCCTGCTGCGCCTCGACCCACGGTCACTGACGCCGACCCGCCGTGCCGAACTCGACCGCTTCGCTACGGCCTGTCGCAACCAGCCCGAACTCGCCGGCATGGTGCAGACCCTCTTCGACCGGTTATTACCGCGTGCCAGTCGCACCGAAGCCGGCGCGCAGACCCTCCAGGCATTACTCGAAGCCAACGGCTTTGACCGGTTGCAGCACGAGCAGATCCGCGCCGACCTGCGTAGCGGGCGGATCGGCCTGGTGCAGAACCGGCTGCCCGCCAGTAGCGAAATCCGTGATGTCGAACCAGGTGACGTTGCTGACGCCACTGTTGGCCTCTCGGCGCAGTATCACGAGCTGGGGGCAGCCGCGCTCGCCAGCGGTGCCGTGGCGGTTGTATCGCTGGCAGGCGGCGCCGGCAGCCGCTGGACGCAGGGCGCCGGCACGGTCAAGGCAATCAACCCGTTCGCCCGGCTTGGCGGCGCGCACCGTACCTTCATCGAGGTGCACCTGGCGAAGAGCCGGCGCGTCGGCGAAGCCTGCGGCGCCTGGTTGCCACACATCGTCACCACCAGCTACCTGACCCACGACCCGATTGAAGCGTACCTGCGCCACGAAGCGGCACACGACGCTCTCGGCCGCCCCTACGGCTATCCCGGGCCGCTCCTCCTCTCGCCGGGGCGCGCCGTTGGCCTGCGCCTGGCCCCCATGACGCGCGACCTGCGCTTCATGTGGGAGGAGATGCCGCAGCAGTTGCTCGACGAACAGGCCCAGAAGGTGCGCGACAGCCTTCACGCGGCATTGATCGCCTGGGCGCAAAGTGTGGGCGAAGGGAGCGATTACACCGACAACGTGCCGCTCCAGTGCCTCCACCCTGTCGGGCACTGGTTCGAAGTGCCCAACATGCTGCGCAATGGCGTGCTGGAACGATTGCTGGCCGAACGGCCACAACTGAAGTACCTGATGGTGCACAACATCGACACACTCGGCGCCGATGTAGATGCCGGGTTGCTGGGGCTCCACATCGCGCGGGGCGCCGCGCTGACCTTCGAGGTCATCGCACGGCGCATCGAAGATCGCGGCGGCGGCCTGGCGCGCATTGACGGCCAGTTGCGCCTGCTCGAAGGGCTGGCGATGCCGCGCGAGGAAGATGAATTCGGCCTGTCGTACTACAACACGCTGACTACCTGGGTGGACATTGACCATCTGCTGGCGGCATTCGGACTGACCCGCGACAGTCTGAGCGATGCCGCGCGAGTGGCAGCGGCGGTCCGGTCGCTGGCAGCGCGTGTGCCGACCTATATCACCCTGAAAGACGTCAAGAAACGCTGGGGGCACGGTCAGGAAGACATTTTCCCGGTGGCACAGTTCGAAAAACTGTGGGGTGACATGACAGCGCTGCCGGAGCTGGATTGCGCCTTCGTTGCCGTACCTCGCATGCGTGGCCAGCAACTCAAGGACCCGGCGCAACTCGATGGCTGGCTACGCGACGGCTCGGCGGCATATGTCGAGCAGTTGTGCGGGTGGTGTGTTCGGCCAACATAATGTACGTCGCTCAGGTGTAGCCCCAGGACAGCTCAGGGCGCTTTCGCCTTCTCGCCTCGTTTCCGCGATGGCAACCATCACGCTGACCGACCAGGGACAGACGATCCTCGCCTGGATCGCGCAGCCTATCCGAAAACCTCTGTGCCCCCTGTCATTGCGCGGAGCGTCAGCGACGACGCAATCTCGGTGTTTGCTATGGAGATTGCGTCGCTTCGCGCGCAATGCCATCCAGCCAGCCGTTCTTCGGATCGGCACATAACACGCCGTTCGACCGCGCTGCCGTCCTCGCTCACGCCGTCCCCCCCGCATCCAGGTCTGCTGGGTGCTGATGGCCTGCACCAGCGACAGCCCGGTGCGGCAGCCATCGAAGGCGACCTGGAGCGCTGCTCCATCAAGGCCACCCGGAGTGCTCAGGAAGACCAGCTGCGTGCAGGGTGGCTCCTCACCCCAGGGCTCACCGATGACGACGTTCACCCGTTTGCCAACCATCTGAAAAATCACCCGGCGTGTAGGAGCCTCGGCCAGGTAGATCAGCCCTTTGGCACGAAAGATCGCCGCCGGGAGATCAAGTGCGACCTTTCGTAACGCCTTCAGGCCAGGTGGGTAGGTACTTGTATAGCTCCAACTGCTGAACGCCACCCCATGGTCATGGGGACGCTGGTGGTCGTGATCGCAATCTAACCCATGTTCATGGTGATCGTCATGATGCTGAGCGTGGGCGTGACCTGGCGCGCGTAGTGGCGTGAGCTCCAGCTGGTAACGACCAACGCCGAGCAGAAAATTGATCGGCACCTCGCCATGCACCGCAGGAAGTATACGCGCCCGCGGCACGATCTGGCGCACCCACGCCTCCACCGAGGCCCGTTGCTCTTCATCCACCAGGTCGACTTTGCTGAGTACGACGATGTCAGCAGCGCAGACCTGATCGACAATCAGTTCTTCGTAGTGTTGATTCTGCCACACATACTCAGCATCCACGACGGCAATCACGCCATCGAGAGTAAAGTATGGGCGCAGTTCAGGAAGATCGAACGTCTCAGCCACCGCCCACGGGTCACTCACGCCACTTGCCTCGATGAGGAGGTATTCAGGCGGCTCGGGCCGATCCAGCAAATCAATTGCGCTGTTGAGCAGATCGTCGCTGCAACATAATATCAGTTCGTTGATGATATATTCTATCATTTGTGCGCGCGCTGTCAATCGCCCTGCAATTAAACGCGCTGGCTTGACAACATTAATGATATTTACTATCATTCATTACATCCACTCGATGCCGACGAAGATATTGTTGAGATGAAGAACGGCTGCATGTGCTGCACGGTGTGCCGTGACCCGATCAACATCCTCACAAGTATGTTGTGATCATCGGACACAACCTCAACCGCGAGAAGCGAACCCATGCCTTCCTCGCCTGTATTGACCAGCTAGCATGAGGAGGATTCTATGATCCGTCAGGCGGCAGTAAAACACTATGAACAGTTCGTGCCGGTTGCCGCGCTCGTGTTACTCACCCTGATTGTCGGACAGGCGCTGTTTCAGAGCTTGAGCGCCTGGCTCTCCGGAGCTGAGCTGAAGCAGGTCGTTCCGGTATTCGAGGCGCCGATCGCCAGCGCCGGCAAGGCGCTCGGCGCCGCGCTCACGGCCTGGATCCCCGCCTGGAGTATCCCCACGCCCGTTGGACCGATCGATGTGCAGAAGACGGTGGCCCACACCATCTACGAGTGGTTCAAGCTGCCGATCATCCTCTTCCTGACCACCTTTGGGATGACCCTGCTGCGCCTGCGGGTCGGCACGAAATGGATCGAGCGCACCCTTGGGCGGAACGACCTCATCGGCGCGGGGGGCGGCACACTGCTGGGCCTGTTTACCCCCGTCTGCTCATGCACAGTCACGAACCTCTATGCAGGCATTGTGGCGGGGGGGGCCAGCCAGCGCTCATCGTCGGCGTTTCTCTTTGCCAGCCCGGCCCTGAACGAGTTCGCGATCATCTTTATGTTCGTGATCGCCGGCCCGCTCGGCGGTGGCATCTATCTGCTGGCCGGCATCGTCGCCGCCCTGATCACCGCCTACGCAGCCCCGCTGCTGGGGCTCACGCCCGGGCGTTTTGTGGGTGACGTAATCCCATTACAGCCCACGAATCAGGCGCAGCCTGGGTCCCTGCTCGTGCGCGCCCATCGTGAAGCCTGGCACCTCTTCAAGCGCCTGTTCGGCGTGGTGTTGCTCAGCGGGCTGCTGGCCGGTCTCCTGATCAACTTCAACCTGACGCTGGTTACGAGCCTGCAGCAGGCTGGTGCGGCCTGGTGGGGACCGCTGGTGGCCACGGTGATTGGCCTGCCGCTGGATATCAACGCGGCCTCGACCGCGCCGATCCTGGTGGCTCTGGTTGAGTTCGTCCCGATCGGTACCCTGGTGGCGGCCATGATGGCCACGACCGTCTCATCCATCCCCGAGTGGGCCATGCTCAATAAGCTGATCGGGCGGTGGAGCACGATCAAGGTGGTGGGCTGGTTCGCCGCCTACGTGATCCTGCTCGGCCTGGGACTGAACGCCATCTTTGCGCGGTGAACGGTCAGCCGGGTATGAAGCTCAAGCGTGTTTCAGCCAGGCGGGTTGTGCTTGACCATCTGGCAGGGAAGCGCGGAGGTGCCAGGCTCCTCTGTAGCCGGGCCACGTACCCATCCGGGAAGGAGCCGCCTTGATCAACGACCATGAGCGACACACCCTTGCCGACCAGCTCGCCGCCTGCGAGGAGCGCATCTTGCTGGCCGAGTGCGAGCTAGAGCTGCCGGGCTGGCTACCGACGAGCGCCGCGTGGAGCATCCTCGACCGGCTGTGGCATGAGCGCGAGCGCCAGAGCTGGCTCCTGCGGCGCTGGCGGCATCGCCACAGTGCAAGTGAGGACACGCGATGATTACCCTTGACACGGATGGCCGAACCGCGTACAATAACTGCCTCAAGTGATATAAACTATCATTTGATGGATATGAACATGAACGAGTGGAAAGGAAAGCGCGCGTGAAGATCGCATACGTATTCGCTACCGACATGTCGGCTACGTACAAACTGGGCAAGATGATCCTGCCGCAACTTGAGCGGGGCATGCACGGCGCTCAGGTGGTGGGGATGATGTTCTTCGATGACAATCTGTACGTCTTGCGTCAGGGTGAGCCAGTTGGCGAGCGTCTGGCGAAGATCGCCAGAGAGCAGAACATGCTGCTGATGGTGTGTGACCGTTGCGCCATCGAGCGCGGTCTGGCAGAGGGTGATTTCTCGCAGTGCGGCATGAGCGAAGTGCACGTAAAAGGTCTGGTGGAAGGTGTGGTGGCCGGCTGTTTCCCGCAGCTGTACGCTGCGCTGGCGGGCAATCCGCCGGATCAGGTGATTTCACTATAGGGCTGACGCTCGCCGTGCGGCCTGGCGCAACACTTACACACCGGGCTGGCGCCCGACGACGGAATCCTGGGGCTGCGGCGTGGCCAGAAAGGCATACGGCAGACAGACCGGCGTGCCCGTGACCGGGTCGGTTACGATGCTCGCCTGCACTCCGAAGATCTGTTCCAGCAGGCTTGCCGTTAGCACCGCCATAGGCGGGCCATCGGCGACAATCTGCCCCTGGTGCAGGGCAACCATCCGGTCGCTGTAACGCGCCGCCTGATTCAGGTCATGGAGCACAAGAACCACGGTTAGCCCACGCTCGCGGTTCAGGCGACGCACCAGTTCAAGCACTTCGAGCTGGTGGCCGATGTCGAGGAAGGTCGTCGGCTCGTCCAGCAGAAGGATGGGGGTCGCCTGGGCCAGAGCCAGGGCGATCCATGCCCGTTGCCGCTCGCCGCCTGAGAGGCGCTCCAGGGGCCGGTCGGCGAAGCGCAGCGTGTCGGTCAGCTCCAGCGCCTCGCGGATCGCCGCGTGGTCCTGGCGACGCAGCATACGCAGCGCGCCAGCGTGTGGGTAGCGCCCCTGCTCCACCAGTTCAGCCACAGTGAGCCCGGCGGGGGCAACCGGCCCTTGCGGCAGGATCGCCAGTTCACGGGCGACCACACGGGTCGGCTCGCGGGTGATCGCCTTGCCATCGAGGTAGACGGCCCCGGCCTGGAGCGGCACCAGCCGGGCCATTGCTTTGAGCAGCGTGCTCTTCCCCGAGCCGTTCGGCCCCACCAGGGCCGTGACCCCGCCGCGGGTAATGTTCAGCGACAGCCGTTCGAGAATGGTCTGGCCATTGTACCCAACGCTTACCGCATCGGCTGTCAGAGTAGCAGAGTCTGTCATGGCTGGACCTCCAGCGGCTTGCGACCATGGGCTAACAGGCCGATTTGCAGGCAGTAGTAATCCGGTTGATCCAGGCAGTATTCGGGCGACTCAGGGTCGCTGATCCGCTGCCAGCGCGCCCATGTGGCATCGTCGAGGTCGGGCGCTTCGGCCCGTAGCACGCGCCGCAGTTCCTTAAGCATATAGCCCTCCAGATAATCACGCACCGCCCCGGCGATTGGCGGGCGGGCAAGTGCCTGATGGGCGCTGATCCGCAGTTCGGTGAGTCCAGCATCACGCAACCAGCCGAGGGCTTGCTCGTGATGATCGGTGGCAGGCTGCGGCGGCCCATGCCCACCAGAGCGTGCCGCATGCAGAGCGTGCTCCAGGGCCGGCTCGCCGGGAAGAAAGATGCCACGCCGTTCGGCGACAAACCAGATGGCAAGCCGCCCGCCCGGCCGTAGCACGCGGGTCGCCTCGCGCACGACCGCCCGCGGCTCAATGCCATCAGGCCAGAGCACATCGGCGCTCCAGACCCAATCGAAGCTGGCGTCGGTAAAGGGCAACGGGCGTGCGAGGTCAACCCACTCCAGCCGCACCTGCGCTGTGATCCCGTGCTCGGCGCTCAAGCGCCGGGCCATCGCCAGGTGAGGCATCGATACATCGACGCCGATGATCCGCCCGTTCGGTCCGACTTGCCTGGCCAGGAGTGGGAGCAACCCACCCGGCCCACAACCCAGATCGAGCCCACACGAGCCAGTAGGGAGGCCCAGGGTCGCCAGGGCGCTGTGGTAGGCCGGTTCCATCATTGCATTGTAGTTCAGTTCGCTCACGCCATAATCGGCCTCGACGAGCGCCTGATCGGTTGGCGGTGCATCACTCGGCCCGTGGGCTGGCCGCTCCAGGTAGATCAGTGGCACGCGATAACCGGCGTACTCCGAGTCGGCTACGTGGGTCACGGCGAAGCCAAGCCGCTCATAGAAACGCAGCGCCGGGTTGCCCCGCACCACCGAGGTACGGAAGGTTCGGAGAGAGGCTGGCAAGTCGGCGATGACGGCCTGCCAGAGGCGTGTGCCGAGCCCGACGCCACGCACATCCCGCAGCAGATACAGACGCCAGAGCGAAGCGATGCCCTCGTCGCTCCAGCCAAGCTGTACCATGCCAACCACCCCATCAGCGGTCTCGGCCACCAGCAACCGGGCGTGCGGGCTTGCCAGGGCCTGCTCGAAATCGGGGCTTGCCCACGAGCGAGCAAAGCCGTCGTCCAGATACCCGTCGTGCACCAGCCCGGTGTAGGTGTCGCGCCAGGCCGCCTTGCCAACCGCCTGGATGGCAGGGATGTCGGCGACCGTCGCGGGACGAATCGTGAAGCTCATAGGATCAGACATCGATTTGCTCCTTCCGCTGCGCCACCAGCACCAGGCTGCGACTCTCATCCGTAGGGGGCTCACCGCTGTAGTCGCCATACACCGCCTCAAGCACAAACCCGTGGCGCAGCAGGGCGGTCGCAAGCTCCTCGCGCAGCCACTCGCGGGCGATGCTGACGTTATCGGTGCACTCGATCAGCGCATCGCCGTGCAAGATCTCATAGCGGAAGGTCCAGCGGTGAATCGCCGGAGCGAGTAGCTCCTGCCGCATCGTAGTGCGGTAGACCAGGGCGCCAATCGGCACCTCGCCGGCCAGGGTCGGCGGCAGGGGCAGGGTGGTTGGCTGGGCGGCAACGCTGTCGAGTACCAGCCGCCCGCCCGGCGCGAGGGCCTGGTGGAGCTGCGCCAGCGCGGCGTCGAGCTCATCAAGGGTGAGCAGGTGGTGCAGCACGCCGGCGAGATAGGCCAACCCAACTGAACTGGGGAGCGCGGCAGTGGTAATGGAATCCGGCAGCAGCGTGATGCGTGGAAAGAGCTGCGGGCGCTGGGCCAGCTTCGCAAGGAACACCGCCCGCATCGCGGGCGAGGGCTCCAGGCAGCTTACCGTCACCCCGGCCTCGGCGAGCGCCAGGGCGATTCGCCCGGTACCCGCGCCAACGTCGAGCACGTGGCCGGCAGCGCGCGCGAGCGGCTCCAGCAGAGCGAGCTCGGGCGGCGCTACGGCGCCGCGGCTCCAGAGCAGATCGTACCAGTGGGCATACCTGTAGCTGTCAGCCGTCATGTGCGCCTCCTCTGGCGTAACAGCACCAGCAACACCGGGGCCCCGAGCAGCGCAGTGACCGCGCCGACCGGTATTCCGGCCCGCTGCGGGTTGGCCGCAAACGGTGGGTTCACGCTGATCATCTGGGCCAGACAATCGGCGCCGAGCAGCAGGCCGGCGGCGACCAGGGCGCTGATCGGGAACAGCCGCCGGGCGTCCTGGCCGACCCAGCAGCGCGCGATGTGTGGCCCCACAAGGCCGATAAAGCCGATCGCACCAACAATGGCAACCGCGCCTGCGGTGAGGGCTGCGGCCACCACCAGGAGCAGCGCTCGCACCGCCTCCAGTCGTGCGCCAAGCCCCAGCGCCACGTCGTCGCCAGGCTGCAACACGTTGGCGAAGCCGGCGCAAGCTACGCCGCAGAGGAGCGTGGCGAGTCCCCAGGGCCAGAGTGTCCACCAATGGATCCAGACGAGTCCGTTGAGCGAGCCAATCAGCCAGAGCAGGGTGCTGCCCAGGTAGGCCTGATTGAGCACGAGCACAAACGAGGTGCAGGCGCTGAGCAGCGCGCCAACCACCACGCCCGTGAGCATGAGCCGCGCGGTGTCGATCCGCTGCCGCCAGCTGAGCCAATACACCAGGGCGCCCGCCCCAAAGCCGCCGAGCAGCGCCACTGGCGGCAAGGTTTGCCCAGGCGCGGCCATATCTCCCCGTGTGAGCCAGAGCACCGCGCCAAGTGCGGCGCCCGGGCTGATCCCGGTGAGCCCCGGCTCGGCGAGCGGGTTGCGGACCGTGGCCTGCAGCACGGCACCTGCCAGACCGAGCATGGCACCGGCCACCAGGGCGATCAGGCCGCGGGGCAAACGCAGGTTGACGACGATCTGGTCGTGGCTGGGGTCCTGCGGCGCGCCGCGCAGCGCCGCCGCCACCGCATCGGGCGGCAGACTCACGCTCCCCAAACCGAGATGCACGATAAACAGGAGCAGCACCACGCCCAGGCTCAGCCCCAGGGCCAGGGGAAAAGGCATCGGTCGGCTCATCGCAGCCTCTGGCGGCGTAGGAGCAGCAGCAGGGCCGGGCAGCCGATCACCATCGTCCACAGGCCAACCGGCAGCTCAAGCGGCGCGAAGGCCAGGCGGGCCAGCAGATCGGCGCTGACCAGCAGCGCGCTTCCGGTCATGGCGGCCAGCGGCAGCACGATGCGGGCGTCGGTGGTGCCGAGGCCGCGCCGAATCAAATGGGGGGTGAGCAAGGCGATCCAGCTGATCGGCCCGGCGACCGCCACTACCGCTGCCACGATGCCGGCGCTGATGAGCATAAGCAGCGCCCTGACCGCGAGCGCCGGCAGCCCCAGGCCGCTGGACACGTCGTCGCCCAACTGCAGCAGGTTCAGCACCCGTCCGCTGAGGCAGAGCAGCGGAACGCCCACCAGTCCCCAGGGTAGAGCGACCAGCACATGCTCCCACGTGCGCGCCGCCAGGCTCCCAACCAGGAACAGGTACAGCGCGCCAACATCATTCTGGGTGCCCATACTGATCACGCCGATCACCCCGCCGTTGAGCAGGGCGCTCATCGCTACCCCCGCGAGCAGCAGATC
>Ga0272446_1004862_pt1 | contig 15408 bp, 12 predicted proteins | sample YNPCB0061_FD_194587 | JGI IMG/M metagenome (GOLD analysis project Ga0272446, IMG submission 194587) | Hot spring microbial mat communities from Yellowstone National Park, WY, United States - YNP-CB-006-1 | ecosystem: Environmental > Aquatic > Thermal springs > Hot (42-90C) > Sediment | place... | reverse complement strand
AGCTTCATCGATGACCAGAGTTTCAATCCTAGAGAGATCGCAGTTTCGCATATTGACATGGTCAAGCAGTCGGCCGGGGGTTGCGACGAGAACGTGCACGCCACGCTTCAATGCGTTGATCTGCGGGCTTTTGCCGACGCCACCGAGTACGACGGTATGACGAATGCGCATGTTGCGGGAAAGGCTTGCGATTTCCTGGTCGATCTGGATCGCAAGTTCGCGTGTTGGCGCCAGGACGAGTGCCAAAACTTGTTTGGGTGCAGGTTCGACGGCATTGGTCGCGATTTTCTGCAGGAGGGGAAGTACGAAGGCCGCGGTCTTGCCCGAGCCCGTTTCGGCGAGGCCGAGGATATCCCGTCCCTGAAGCTGAGGGGTTAGCGCTTGCGCCTGAATAGGCGTTGGCGTTGCGTACCCGCATTGGCTGAGGGCACGGCGAAGAGGCTCGGTAAATCCCAACGCCTCGAATGTCTGGATTGTCAAAATAGAAATTTCCCAAGGGCTTCAAAGCCCGTGCATGTCATGCCCGGGCTCGTCCCATGGCCCACACCGGCGCTTTCGGGGTGTGGCCTCGTCTTAAGGATTGATCAGGATGCAGGGTCGATCATGGCCGTGAATAGGCGGCACGAGGACCCGAGCGCCATCGAAGAGCAATGCTCAGGGTATGGGTGTGTTCGCAGGCGAAGTCAAGGCAACACCGATCTGGCGTGCGGCTCTGCCGCGGGCGTGACAGAGGCCGGGGGTCAGGTTCCGCATTCCGAGATCGCAAGCCGCATGGCCTCCATGACGCCTGTTTCCGTCATCGCGTGGCCGGCGCGATCGAGAATTTGAAGGTGGGCATCGGACCAGACTTCGGCCAAGGCGTAAGCATTCGCGGGCGGGCAAAGGAGATCGTAGCGGCCCTGCACGATCCATCCGGGAATGCCGCGAAGCTTGTCGGCGTTTGCGAGAATTTCGCCGGGGCGCAAAAAGAAACCATTGCGAATGTAATGAGCTTCGATGATCGGCGTCGGCGGGAGCCTCGCCCCGTCGCGGGGTTCGCCGGCGAGCGCGACGCTTTTCGGGGCGATTTCGGAAAGCGCACGTTCGTACGCAAACCAGATATGCGCAGCGGGACCATGAATATTGGGATCGGGGTCGGACAGACGCGCGAGATAAGCAGAAAGCGGGTCAGAGCGTTCGGGCTCAGGAAGGAGATCGCGGAACGAAGCAAAGAGCTCGGGCCGAAATATCCTGGGGCCATCGCGGAACGCCCATTCAATTTCCTGGCCGGTGCCAAGGAAAACGGCGCGCAGGACCAGGCCCGCGACGTGCTGAGGATGGCGTTCGGCATAGGCGAGCGCGAGCGTCGAGCCCCAGGAGCCGCCGACGACGAGCCACTTTGAAATACCGAAATGCCGACGGATGATCTCAATATCGGCAATCAGGTGAGCAGTGGTGTTGGCAGCGCGCGACAGATAGGGATGGCTGCGACCAGCGCCACGTTGATCGAACAGAAAGACGTGATCGCGCGCCGGATCAAAGAGGGTGCGATGCAGGTATTGTGATCCGCTTCCCGGGCCTCCATGCAGGAACACGACTGGCCGGCCGCCTTTGTGGCCGACTTCTTCGACATAGATCCAATGGCCATCGCCGACGTCGAGCATACGCGCATCGAAGGGGCGGAGCGATTCGGGCAACGACTTCATCGCAGGTCTGGTGAGCATGCTTTCTGGCCGCGGGCAAGCGCTGGACATTGCCCAGGTGTTCAAGGTGTCACACGCCCGTCATTCAACATCGCTGCCTTGGGCAGAAACACCGTCGGACGGTTGACCTCCACGACGGCTGCACCACCTTACGCTGCAATGCAATCATCGTCGTTTTACCGGCCAGGGAGCGCGGGAGGGGGCCTGACGGGCAACGGCTGTCTGCGGTTGATAATTTTCGAGTCGATTGGGGTTTCCAACGTCCTGCAAACGGCATTCAGGTATACTATATGCGTGCTGCAGGAATTGCCTCACAGGAGCATAGAGGAGCATGACGATGATCCGGAGCGGTCTTTCACGCGCGCGCGGCATGATTGCCGCGAGTGTCGCCTCGGCGGTCATCTTTGGTTTGGCCGGTACGGCAATGAGCGCGGCTGGAGCCGAATCCGGCGCGCTCGTCGGCACGTGGAGCGGCACCGGTTCGATTGCCTTCGCATCGGGTTCAAAAGAAAAGGCGCGGTGCCGTGCCCGTTTTGCAAAGACGGGCGAGATCAGCTACGAGATGACCGCAACCTGCGCAACGTCCTCGGCCAAGGTCGATCAGACAGCGACGCTGATCAAGACGGGCGCCAACACCTACGCCGGAAGCTTCTTCAATCAGCAGTATAATACCGGCGGCTCGATCCGCATCACCGTCTCGGGCCGCACTCAACACGTGCGGATCTCCGGCGAAGCGGGGACTGCAGTATTCAGTATGAGGAAGCTCTAGGGCCAGTCGCTTCACACCATTTTGGGCCGTGTGAGAACGGCGAAAGATGCGGCCCCCAAAAGAGATGCAAAAACGCGAGGCGGGCGAATTGCGGCGCCTCCAGGCAGAGCCCTATTCGGCGGCTTGCTTATCGACGTATCCGAGCTGCTCGTTGAGCTTTTCGATAAGGTCGGCGGCGGCTTCGGGGATGTTGGTGCCGGGCCCGAAGACGGCCTTGGCGCCCGACTTGAACAACTCGTCATAGTCTGACGGCGGGATGACGCCGCCAACGACGATCATGATGTCACCGCGGCCTTCCCTATCGAGTGCGGCCTTCAACTCGGGGACGAGAGTCAGATGCCCGGCCGTCAGTGACGATACGCCAACGATGTGCACGTCATTCTCTACCGCTTGGCGGGCGGCTTCGTCGGCGGTTGCAAACAACGGTCCGATGTCGACGTCGAAGCCCAAATCGGCAAAGGCCGAAGCGATGACCTTCTGGCCGCGGTCGTGACCATCCTGACCGAGCTTGGCAATCAGAATGCGCGGGCGGCGGCCGTCATTTCTTTCAAAAGCTTCAACCAGCTTCTTGACGCGCTCGACGCTCGGATTCATTGCCGCTTCCCTTTTATAGACGCCACTGATGGCGCGGATTTCCGCTTTGTGGCGCGTGAAGACCTTTTCGAGCGCGTAGGAAATTTCTCCGACGGTTGCCTTGACGCGTGCGGCTTTAACGGCAAGGTCGAGCAGATTTGCATTGCCCTTCGCACCTTCCGTCAATGCATCAAGTGCTGCCTGCACTTCCGCTTCGTTGCGTTCGGCCCGGAGCTTTGCGAGCTTGGCGAGCTGGGCTTCGCGCACGGCGCGATTGTCAACCTTGAGAAAGTTGATCTCTTTGTCGCCCTTGATCTGATACTTGTTGACGCCCGTGATCGTCTGACGGCCGGAATCGATGCGCGCCTGGGTCCGTGCCGCGGCTTCCTCGATACGCATCTTCGGAATGCCGGCGGCGATCGCCTTTGCCATCCCTCCCTGAGCCTCGACTTCGTCGATGTGGGAGAGAGCCTTCTTGGCCAGTTCATAGGTCAGCCGTTCGACGTAGTAGCTGCCTCCCCAGGGATCGATGGTGCGGCAGGTGCCCGATTCCTGTTGCAAGAGAAGCTGCGTGTTGCGCGCGATGCGCGCCGAAAAGTCGGTCGGCAGGGCGATGGCCTCGTCGAGGCCATTTGTGTGCAGCGACTGCGTGTGCCCCTGTGTGGCGGCCATCGCTTCAAGACAGGTGCGGGTTGCATTGTTGAAAATGTCTTGCGCGGTGAGGCTCCAGCCCGAAGTCTGCGAATGTGTGCGCAGGGAGAGCGATCTTGGGTCCTTCGGATTGAACTCGTCCTTGATGAGCTTCGCCCAGAGAAGGCGCGCGGCGCGCATCTTGGCGATCTCCATGAAATAGTTCATGCCGATCGCCCAGAAGAAGGAAAGACGAGGCGCGAATGCATCAATGTCGAGGCCAGCGGCGACGCCGGCGCGGACATACTCGATGCCATCGGCGATCGTATAACCAAGTTCAAGGTCGGCGGTCGCTCCCGCTTCCTGCATGTGGTAGCCGGAGATCGAGATCGAATTGAACTTCGGCATGTTGGCGGAGGTGTAGGCGAAGATGTCCGACACGATCCGCATCGAGGGTGCGGGCGGATAGATGTAGGTGTTGCGCACCATGAACTCTTTCAGAATGTCGTTCTGAATGGTGCCAGCGAGCTTTTCGGGCGGCACGCCCTGCTCCTCGCCCGCAACGATGAAGAGTGCGAGAACCGGCAGCACGGCGCCGTTCATCGTCATCGACACGGTCATATCCTGCAGCGGGATGCCGTCGAACAGCGTGCGCATATCGTAAATCGAATCGATTGCGACCCCGGCCATGCCGACATCGCCTTTGACGCGCGGATGATCGGAGTCGTAGCCGCGGTGGGTTGCAAGATCGAAGGCGATCGACAGCCCCTTCTGGCCCGCGGCAATGTTGCGCCGGTAGAAGGCATTTGAATCTTCGGCCGTCGAGAAACCGGCGTACTGGCGAATGGTCCAGGGCTGCAGCGCATACATTGCCGGGTAGGGCCCGCGGACGAAGGGGGCAATGCCCGGAAGCGTGTCGAGGAAATCGAGCCTTGCGGTGTCGGCGTCGGTAAAGACGGGCTTCACCGGGATGCCCTCGGGCGTTTCCCAAACGGGGGCCTCGGGCGCCGCCGGACGCGGTGCAGGTTCACTGGCGCGCGGTGGGTCAAGGGGTAGTTGGGCGAAATTCGGGATCGAGGGCATCGTTTGTTACGGGTCCCGTTTGGGTGGTCGCTGTCTCGTGGCGCACGGTACGCGAAAACGGGGGCGGGGGACAATCGCGGTGCGACATCATACTTGGCGTGTGCGACCCCGCTTCGCGGAGGTGCTGGGGTCAGCGCGGGCGGGCGGCCTCGGCGTGCTTGACCGGGGCGACGTTCGGTCCGCCGCTCGCGGCCTTCGGGCGGTTAACGGGAGTTCCGGCAGCAATTAGGCCTTTGGGAGCGAAATGACCATGAATTGCGCCAAGGTAATTTCAGAGGCCTGGGCAGTCCTCCGAGGTCAGATATGCAACACACAAGATTTTGGAGGGGTTCCATTTACCGCGAATGCGACCTTGTTATCACGCGCACCGGCTGTGACGTAAAATGCTTGGACGTTCAGCCAAGGAATGTCGGACCGAGGAGTGTGCGGCATGACAGTCTCAGCATATCTGGCGGTTTCGGGTTTCAGCCTTGCCGTTGCTTGCTTCGCATGTGGGGCGCAGGCCGGGGAAGAGTCATCGGTCGAGATCCTGGCGGCGAAACTCCGTTCGCAAGGCTTTGCATGCGAGAAAGCCGAGAGCGCCCGAAAAGACGAGGGGCAGTCGCATCCGAACGAAACAGTCTGGATTCTTAATTGCACGGACGGCTCCTACAAAATGACCCTTATTCCAAACATGGCGGCCAGGATCGAAAAGCTTTCGGAATAATGAAGTCGTTGCCGCCGCTAATGGGCTGACACCAAATCCTGTACTTTTGCGCTCGCAGGTAAGCTCACTAGGCAACTGTCACCTGCGGAACAGCGGCAGGCGTGCTTCTGAAGCAATCTCCTCTCAAGACGACGGGCCGAGCATGGTCCGAACCGAACTTCGAGAGGAGATCACGCCATGTCAGGTATCGTCCTTGGCTCAGCCGCTGCCGCAGTTGCCACCGCCGTCACGGTCGTCGTCGCCAGCCTTCCCGATGCCCAGGCGCTTATCTCGCCGCTGACCGAAAGCGGCAACGAATATGCGATCGCTGCGGCCTCCGTCTTTGCCTCTCTGCCGATGCTCGCGGTTTTGACGGTCCTAGCGGCCTCGGGCCGCGAGTAAGCCTTCCATTTTGCCCACGCCTACCTTCTGCTTGCCTCCCCCGTGCCTTGGCCGGCTCTCCCCTCGGAGCCGGCCTTTTTTCACTTGCCTCGTCCTAAAAGACTCCCGCCGCCGTATTAAGCCAACTCGCGCGTCTTGCGGATGTCATCGCCGCGAGCCCAATTGCGACATTCGATGGTCGGCGCCGATACTGCCTCGCTCGTGCCTTGGTTGGACGGTGAACTGGCACCATGGCCACGGGGGCCTTACCGCTTCCCCGCCATTCATTCCGCGAATGCGTTCGGGTGTGCGGCTCAGATCCGCATCGACGCGACAAACCCAACTTCGTGCTGCGTGGGGTGGATTTCGTGAAACTGAATGCAATTGCCATTTTGCTGCTCGGGGCCCTTGCGGTCTCATCGTCGCCGGATCGCGTGACGCGCGCGACTCATCCTGTATCCGAACCCGTTCGCGCGCCGCCGGCGGAGCAGCATCGCCGGGCTGCGGTCCTGGAGTTTGTCCCGGTTCTTAACTTCGACGAGTTCCTGCTCGCGGCCGAGGAGAATGCGCCGGTTTCTCCTGCCGCGCGCCAAGCGGCGGAAGCGTTAAGTGCTCGGTTTGCTGATCCGCCTTCAAAGTCCGATACCGATTTTTTGCATGCGGTCGTGCAGGGGGAACCGGTAGCGGCAGCGTCGCTCGTGGGGTCAGAAATCATGGAAGGCACTTCTCGGCTGGAACAAGCCGGCGGCCTCGCGATCGATCTCAGTCGTGTTGCGGCGCTTCCGGCCGCGCAGGCAGCGATCTTGGAACACAAGGGGAGTGAGAACAGCGGTCATCAGGAGGAAGCGGATACGACTAAGGGCATTGGAAGCGCGCAACGTCCTCATCCCGTTGTCCGCTTTCCGGCGCGCGAACTCGGTCCAAGAATGCTGGCAAGACCGCGCTGGAGCAAACTGCAACGCTGGCGTCCGTCGCCGTTGCGCAGCGCCGATCCCAATCCCAATCCGGTGAATGCGAGTGCGGAAACCAATGACTGGCAGGTGGGCATTCCTGGACAATCGATGGAACCGCTGATCTCGCAATGCGCCAAGGTTCCAAGGAACTGCACCGGCGTGCTGTTCTGCGGGTGTTGATGTGGAGCCTGGCCGCGCGCTGCCCGTTCGCTAACTCAACTGCGCCTGCAGTCTTTTGAGCGTCGCGACGGCATCGGCGCCGGCGGCCAGGAATTGATCGACTCCGGCGGACTTCAGCTCGGCTTCATTTTCGCCTGGGCGGCCGGCCATCAACACGAGCGTTGCACCCGCTGCCTTCAGGGCCGACGCAGTCGGCGCGGCTTGGGACGCATAGACGGTGTCGGAGGAGCAGATGCAGGCGGCTTTTGCGCCCGAAGCCTTGAAGGCTTCGGCGGCGGCCTCGGGCGTCTTGTAGCCGTCGCTGACGAGGGCCTCGATGCCGCCTGCCGCGAGGTAGTTCTTGACCCAGGTCGTGCGCACATTGTGATCGATGATCTCGCCCATGCTGGCGAGGAAAATCTTGTAGCCGCCGTGGGCATCGGCCGCATCGCGCAGGGCTTCGAAGGCTTCGCCGAGGCGGTGCGGCCGCATCGGGGTTACCTCAATAGCGGGTTTGCCGATTGGCGGGACTGGCGCCGGCCAGGGCTCGGCTTTGACGCCATCGTCGCCGAGCAGCGGGAAGGCGTTGACGCCGGTCAGCTCCTGTTTGACCGCGGCGATGGATCTGGCACGGACCTCCGCCGTCTTTGCAACCATGTCCTGCACGTAGCCCGAGGTGAGGCACGCGAGCATGCCGCCACGCGCCTCGATGTCCTGGAAAATTTCCCAGGCCTTTCGGGCTAGGTCTTCGGTCAGATTTTCGACGTACCAGGAGCCACCTGCCGGGTCGGAGACGCGGCCGAGATGGCTTTCCTCCTGGCAGACAATCTGAATGTTCCGAGCCACACGGCGCGCAAAGGCATCAGGTTTTCCAAGCGCAAATGTGAAGGGAAGGACAACGATCGAATCGGCGCCGCCGAGCGCGGCGCCCGCGCAGGCGACCGTTGTGCGAAGAATGTTGGTCCACGGATCGCGCTTTGCCATCATCCGGAAGGACGTCGGGCAATTGAGCTTGACGCGCGTCGCCGCATCGCCAGCGCCCGAGGCATCGGCGATACGCCAGATCAGGCGGCGCGCGGCGCGCAGTTTGGCGATTGTTGCGAACTCGTCGATGTCGGCGGCGAGCGCGACGTCAATTTTCGGCAAAGCCTCAACGGGGGCGATACCGCCATGCTCGGCTGCGCGCAGGTAAGCGACGAGTGTTGCCAGCATGCATGCAAGCTCTTGAGCCTCGCTGGCTCCGGCGACATGGAATATCACGCCGTCGGCCGTCATGGCCTGAAGGCGTGGGCTTGCCTCTGTGGCCTTCATCAGCGCAACGGCGCGCGCGAGGGCGGTGTCGACCGGCTCCGTGAGGCTGCCATTGCGTGTCAGCGTGCCGAGCGGGTCGGCGCCGAACGAGCCCTGCCGGTCACTTGGTGCGATGGCGCGCGCGTCCCACAGGGTGCTCATCGCCAGAGCCGCGTCAAAGAAGTGCTCACCGGCCACGAGGATGATCGGGCAGACGTCGAGGAGGACTCCGTCGAGGGCTTGTCCAAGCGCTTCCTTCTCAAGCGTCAGTCCGCCGTCGCCGATCTGCAGGCCGATCGACGTGACGCCACCGTTGAGGTCTTCCAGAATTGCGGCGTTGGCGGCTTTCGGGTCGCGTTCGATATGGAAGGTGCGGATGTCCCAGCCGAGACCTTCGCGTACGGTCTTCGTGCCACGGGTTAACGGCGGCATGCCCGGCAATGCACCGACACTACTCGCCAAGGTGTCAGCGCGGGTATAAAGCGGCTTGATGGCCAGGCCATCGGCCGTTCGGCTGACGAGGCGTTTTTCGAAGTCTGCCCCTTTGAGGGCCCTGTCAACGAGTGCCCGCCACTCCTTCAGGGCCGGTGCCGGAAAGCCTTCGGCGAGATGCAGCTCTGACGTCGACGAACGTGCCATGAATCAGGACTCCTGGACGGGCGAAGATAGGGTATGAATATGGGCTCCGATATACCCACTCAATCGCCGTGTGCGAGAGGAAATCGCGCCCAAGGCGTGGCCCAATTGCCGCGCAACGGCTTGATTGGTGAATTTTCTCGGGCGTGTCCCGACCAGATCACGTCGCTCAGGTTTGCCTCGTTTGGGCGCCCGTGCCATCACGGAATGCTCAAGAGCTCCTGATCGTTGGCAAGGAGGTGTCATGACTGGAACGCCTGGGTCTTCGGGGCCTCACGATTCGGTCGCCGATCCCAGAGACTATGTGCAGGACGGACTGATCCTGATTGGTTGCAGCAGAAGCGGAAACGAGCTCACGCCGGAATGCATCGAGCTGGCGCTCGCCAATCGGCACGGTCTCGTCACCGGTGCGACGGGCACCGGCAAAACGGTCACGCTCCAGGTGCTTGCCGAAGGCTTTTCGGCAGCCGGCGTTCCCGTCTTCGCCGCCGACATCAAGGGTGACCTCTCAGGAATTGCCGCCAAAGGCGAGCCAAGCCCGAAGCTCGTTGAACGGGCAAAGGAAATCGGGCTTGCCCGCTACGGGAATACAAGCTTTCCGACGGTCTTCTGGGATCTTTTCGGCGTCGATGGGCATCCGGTGCGATCAACGGTCGAGGAGATGGGGCCGCTGCTGCTTTCCCGGCTGATGGAGCTCACCGAGCCACAGGAAGGCGTTCTCAACATCGCCTTCCGCTGGGTTGGCGATGAGCGGGCGGCGGGTGATGATAAAATGTCGATCCTCGATCTCAAGGATCTGCGTTCCGTCATCGACGAAATCGGCAAACGTGCCGCAAGCCTCAGAAGCAAGTACGGGCATGTGGCGCCGGCGACCGTCGGAGTCATCCAGAGGCGCCTTCTCGTTCTCGAGGAACAGGGGGTCGACAAGTTCTTCGGCGAACCGGCGCTCGATATCCTTGATTTTCTCAAACTCGCGGAGGACGGCCGCGGGGTCATCAACATTCTTGCGGCCGAAAAGCTGATGAATACGCCGCGTCTCTATGCGACGTTCCTGCTCTGGCTTCTCACCGAACTGTTCGACCGGCTGCCTGAGGTCGGCGACCTGGACAAGCCGAAGCTGGTTTTTCTTTTCGATGAGGCGCACCTGCTCTTCAACGAGGCGCCGAAGGCTGTGCTTGAACAGGTCGAACGGGTGACACGGCTTATTCGCTCAAAGGGCGTCGGCGTTTATTACGTCACACAAAGCCCCGGGGATGTGCCGGACCGGGTTTCAGCGCAGCTTGGCAACCGTATCCAGCACGCACTCAGAGCCTTCACACCGAAGGAGCAGAAGGCAATCCGAGCTGCGGCGCAGACCTTCCGGCCCAATCCCGCGATTGATACCGAGCGCGCCATCCAGGAGTTGAAAGTGGGCGAGGCTCTCGTTTCACTTCTGCACGGCAAGGGCGAGCCGTCGATGGTCGAGCGGACGCTCATTCGCCCGCCGATGTCGCGGGTCGGACCTTTAACTCCCGACGAACGCAAGGCGTTGCTCGAAGCCGATCGGGATAATCGGAAAAAATACGGCACACCGCTCGATCGCGAGTCGGCCCATGAACGGCTTCTCGCGAGAAATACCCTTGGTGGCCAGATTAAAGAGAAGCTATCAAAATTCCCGAACCTCTTTGGCCTTAAAAGGTGATTGCTCGCCCGCATTGAAAGACACAATGAGAGCCGTTAGCCTTTCCCGGAGATTCGCTCGGCCATCAAAATCCTGCCGACGAGGAGAAACACATGGGCTACTTCCGGTTTCGCAAGACGTTCAGCATTCTTCCTGGCGTGCGGATCAACCTCAGCAAGACCGGGGTCAGCACCAGTCTTGGGGGGCACGGCGCCACAGTCAACATTGGCAAGAAAGGACCCAACGTGACGCTCGGGGCGCCGGGTACGGGGCTCAGCTATCGAACGCCTCTGAGTTCCACATTGATCATCTTGCTGCTGCTTGTGGTGGTCGCACTGGGAGCGTTCTACTTGGTGGCGCCTGATACGGTACGCGCCATCCTGCACTGGTGGCAGCCGCGCTGGTTCTGAGTCGCAGCTGATTGCACATTGATGCGGCGCGGGCGCAATGTCCGCGCTTTTTTTTCCGATTGGCTGAATTTTACCGGTGGGGGCGATGAATTGGTGCGGTGGCCGCGAAAGATGTTTTCAGCCATTGACCGCAGCCACAGGCGGTGTCACCGGTTCAGGCTTTGGCTTCAGTTGTGGTCCCGTTGCGCTCGGTGCCGGGGTGGTTGACGGCTTTGCGGCGGGCGCGCTCGGCGACTTGGCCGCTGTCGGAACCGTGATGGGCGTCTGTCCCGGGGGCGACTTCAGCCAAGCACCTTTGCGGCCCTCTTCGACACCTTCGGCATAGAGGGCGGCCTGGTACTTGGGATCGTAGATCTGTTTTGTTTTGAATTCGAACGAGGACGGGACCGCCATGAAGTTGAAGTCGGCGCCGCCATCGATCGCGATGCGATAGATACGATAGAGCTCGCCCTGGTTCTGGCTCTTGATCAGCGTCGAGATGGATCGCGAGGCGATTTGCAGCGTCGTCGGTTTGACGACTTCCTGCTCGGGCGCGACCTTGCCATTTTTGATGATGAAGAAACGGCGAATCGGCGGCTCGGGAAAAAGGGGATCGAAGGCCTTGAGGGGAGCCTGGACGGGAAGCACGAACAATTCGCGCGTCGTACCCCCGTCGACATGCAGCTCATCATAGGTTTTGCCGTCGGCTTCAACTTCAATTTTGACAGGCGGGAACGCGGCCGGGATGGCGGCGGAGGCAAGGATGACCTTGCGAAAGAGTTCCGTTGCCTCCGGGGTCCTGTGAAGTGCGATCTCGCCCATGTTCCAGACGACCGGACGTTGGGCGTCGAGATTCGTCGTCAGCACCATCAGAATCCGGCCGCGCTTATATTGGGCCGCGATACGATCAAGAAATTCACGGTCGACGTACTGAGCGATCAGCTTTTCGAGAGGCGTCGTATCTGCAAGGGCAGGTCCACCGAAAAGTGCCGGCAGGAACTGGGTGGTGATCACCTCATCCTGCTTATACTGGGTCCAGATCGTGTGCAGCTTCTCGTCTTCGGATGGGCCGAGATAAGCAAAGGGCGCAATGATGGCTCCGGCGCTGACGCCGGTGACGACCTCGAATTCCGGGCGGTCGCCGCGCTTCGTCCAGCCGGCGAGAACGCCGGCGCCAAAGGCCCCGTCCGATCCGCCGCCGGAGAGGGCAAGCGTCTCTATGAGCCGCCGCCCGCCCATGCGTTTGGCGTCGCGGGCTATGGGTGGAAGGTGCGCGGTGCGGTGCTTGATTTCAGCAATCGGGTCTTTCGGAACTTCATCCGCCCAGAACCGGACGTCCGGCATGCCCTTGACTTCGGCCACAGCGGCAAGCTTGGCGCTGGCGATACCGTTGCGCTCAATGGTTGCGGCGCAGCCCGATAAAATGAGCGCGGTCGCCACTATAAGGCCAACACTCAGCCTGACCCCGAACACGCATCCCCCCGGGCAACCGCAAAACCCCCTGATAGCACAACTGTTTTACGGCACAGTCGTGGCCAGGGCAACGACGTATGCTCGCGCGGGTAACAAGGTGTCGGTGAATCCGAGGTTAGCGGACCATTCATGCTTCAACGGTTGCGGTCTTTTCCAAAGCCCGGCGCGCGGCGATGGCGTCGCGGGTGTAGCGGTAAGCCGCTTCCATGAGCTCGGAATGGCGACGCCAGTCGAGCGCACCCATTTCAGGCGGGGTTGGCGGAATGAGTAACCAGTCATCGGGTTGGAGATGACGCTCGAAATGGCTGCGATTGGCCATGAGGCTTCGGATGAGAACTGTGGCAGCGGTCGGGGCGGATGGCAGCTCCCGCGCTGAGAGTGGATTGAGCGCCAGCCAAATCAGATCCTTGCGCCTGGGCAGCGTCGCGTAGTCGACGGTGAAGCGCTGCTTCTCCGCAGTCTGAAAACTTACGACGATGTTTGGGCCTCGCTTTAAGCTGTGCATCGTCTCGATTGGCACATTTGCGATGACCGAGCCGTCGACGAGCATGCGGCCGTCGTCGGTATAAAGGGGAGGCAGCAGTCCAGGGATCGCCGCGCTCGCGCGAATGGCGCGCCAAAGGTAGCCGCTGCGATGCACCTCAAGCTCGTAATCGGAGAGATCGGCTGAAACGGCAAAGTAGGGCTTCCATAAATCCTCGATGCGAACGTTTCCGTATTCTTTTTCGAGGTGGGTATCAAAGTGCGTGTGATCGAGCAGCCCGTAGCGGGGAAATGTGTAGCGCGAGAGCGCACGGCCATCGATAAACATGCGGTGCACGCCCGCGTCGATTTCAAAGGGGTCCATATCCTGAGCAAAGGTGGCCCCCATGGCGGCCCCGCCCGACGTGCCGCCGATAAAGTCGAAGCCGATGCCGGCCTCCCGGAAGGCGCGGTAGACTCCAATGTGCGCGGCACAGTAGGCGCCACCGCCGCAGGCAACATATCCCAAAGCCTCATCCGAGAGAAATCGCCAGAGCCGCGCAACGTCATCGGCATCGCCGAGAGCGACGTGGTGATGCATAACCGGTTCGCGGCGCGCCAGCCAATGGCGTGTACCTTGGGCGGTTCCTTTCCGTGCGTGAACGATCACGAGCCGTCGCGAAGCTTGACGATGTAGTGAAAGTGCAAAAGCTTCGACGGGGCTCAGCGCCACCTCGCTTCCGACGGGCTCACCGAGGGGGGCCGCGACGATAAGCAGTTCGTCGGCCTGGCGAACGGATTTCTCGGTCCACGGTGTCAGTTCGCGATCGGCGAGAAAGACGACAGTCGCGTAGCGGTTTTCGAGCGAATTCAGCGCTTCAGTCAAATCGAGGTCGTCAACCGATTGGCGCCCCAGCACATCGGCGACCGTGCCGCTTGAGACGACAAGGGTCGAGGGGCGCATCAGGGCTGCCTCGACGAATGCGGTCAGAAATGCCGGAGGGACATATCCTGTCGAGGCGCCGACGACGGCAATGGTTCGCGGTCGCGGCGGCGCCTTCGACATGTGAGCGCTGCGGTTTAACTCGGTATTGCGACGGGTCTGGGCGGCAAGCCGTTCGGCAAGCGTCGCCGTGACCGATCTCCAGATGGCGGGTGAGCCCTCCGAAATCGCGTCGAAATCGGCGCGCGTGAGGCGGACGACGACGCCATCGCGGATCGCCCGGACCGTGGCGGTGCGGTTGCCACCTGCAAAGAATGCGATCTCTCCAATCGTCGACCCGCGCGATATTTCCGCTACCGGCTCTCGCTCACCTTCGATTTCAACCGCGAAGCGACCCGAGACGACAACGTAAAGCGCATCGGCGCTGTCGCCTTGGCGGATAACACATTCCCCACGGCGGACCGGAAGGGGTTGCAATCGGTCCTCAAGCCGGCGAAGGGCCTCAGGAGAGAGGTCCTTAAAGGTCGTAACGCTCGCGAGAGAGAAAGGCTCGGACAACATCGGGACGCCCGCGTGGCAGGGCTTTTCGAGCCTTATACCACGTGGGCGTCCCGACAATGAAAACGCTGCAATGCGAAATCGAGGACGAGATTAACCGGCGAGCGTCTCGACGTGCTCCCAGTTGATGAGGTTGTCGAACCAGGCTTCGAGATACTTCGGGCGGGCGTTGCGGTAGTCGAGATAATAGCTGTGCTCCCAGACATCGACACCGAGGATCGGTTTCGAGCCATACATCAGCGGGTTCTCGCCGTTTGGCGTTTTCAAAACCTCGAGCTTGCCGTCCTTGATGGCGAGCCAAGCCCAGCCTGAGCCGAACTGCGACTTGCCGGCTTCAATGAAGTCGGTGCGTACTTTATCAAAACCACCGTATTCGTCGACAAGCTTCTCGATCTTGCCGGGAAGTTTCCTGCCACCGCCGCCCTTCTTCATCCACTGCCAGAAATGCAAGTGGTTCCAGTGCTGGCCGACGTTGTTGACCAGTCCGGCATTCTTGTCGGCGTAGGCATTCCTGCAAATGTCCTCAAGCGACTGACCTTCGTATTTCGATCCAGCGAGGAGTTTGTTGCCATTGTCGACGTAGGCGAGATGGTGCTTGTCGTGATGGAATTCGAGCGTCTCGGCCGACATGAATGGCACGAGGGCATCGTAGGCGTAGGGAAGATCGGGGAGTTTCAGCGTCATTTGTGGCCACTCATCGATTTGATTTGGTTGGGATTTGCAGGCCCTATCGGTCGCGGGAAGGTAGCTCTTGGAGCCTGCCTGCACAAGTGATGCAAAACGTGTCATGCACTGAGCTCGTTCCTGGTGGCGAACCTAGTGGCGAATGTCGAATCTCATCTGCGTGACGGGGGTGATACGCCAATGCATGGGACAGTAAGTGAACGATGGTTCTAACAATTGCCGATCATATTTCTCGGGTTGAATGCTCGGGCATCAGCGCTTGATGCTCAGAAAGTCATTTCTGCAATACGTCTCCTGCATGAGAACCAATTTTTTGGCGTGTGTTTCCCGACGGCCACTGGCGCATATTGCCCCATGAAACGCAACCCAAACTCACATCCCGAGCAAATAGGGCCAGA
>Ga0272446_1004861_pt1 | contig 15410 bp, 15 predicted proteins | sample YNPCB0061_FD_194587 | JGI IMG/M metagenome (GOLD analysis project Ga0272446, IMG submission 194587) | Hot spring microbial mat communities from Yellowstone National Park, WY, United States - YNP-CB-006-1 | ecosystem: Environmental > Aquatic > Thermal springs > Hot (42-90C) > Sediment | place... | reverse complement strand
CCTTTCAATCCTTTTGTTGGGTGGTATAGTTTCATAGGGATGTAGGGTTAGATATTTAATAATCATACCTATTCTACATCCCTCTTCTTGATAGGGGTGCACTTGAGATTCGTGAAACTACGTAGTGTCCGGTGTTGACAATCTAAAAAATTAGGGCTTCAACAGCTTGCATTAAATGGCTTTATTAATTTTAGAAACGCCAAAAAAAATATTTCACATTATGACGAAAATTTTATAAAATCAGTCAAGCGCGAAGCATGTGAGCGCAAATCATGAGGGAGCTAACCATTGCTAACCATGCTAGGGCGGGTAACCATCGCTAAGCTAAGCATGCTAGGCGCGAACCATTGCCAATCATAAGATAGCGAACCATGCTAGGCACGGGTAAAATTCTTAAGCTGGCAATGAATTAGTAGGCGCGGGAAAGATCCCGCCGGGACTTTACATCCTCATCCATGAAACTATTTGAAAAGATCAGGCAATTTCTATTGGAGAGCGCCGAACTCAACAAAAAGCCGCTTATTGCCATCGTCGGCCCCACGGCGTCTGGCAAGACCGCTTTGTCATTAAAAATAGCGAAAGAATTTCACGGTGAAATTATCTCGGCCGATTCACGGCAGATTTATCGGTACATGGATATCGGCACGGACAAAATTCCTGTCAATGGGCAAGCTGGCATTAAACACTATCTGTTAGACATCATTGATCCAAACGAGTCATTTACGGTTGCTGATTTCAAGAGGATGGCGTTAAAGATAATCGCGGATATTCACGCGCGAAGAAATGTGCCGATCTTATGCGGTGGTACGGGACTTTATCTAGACGCGGTGATTGAAAACTACCAAATTCCGCAGATTCCGCCCCAGTACGGCATCCGCCAGCAACTAGCGCGATATTATGAACAATACGGAGCCGCCGCTCTGCATGACCTCCTTAAAGATCGCGATCCCGAAGCGGCGCAAAAGATCCATCCCAACAATGTCCGTTATGTGATCAGAGCTCTTGAAATCAAGATGGTTGGCGGCATTGCGCAAAAAGAGCGCAAAGGAGAGAGGATCTTTCATGTTATGAAGATTGGAATTGAGTGGCCTCGGGAAGTTCTTTATGAACGCATCAATCGCCGCGTGGACAGTCAATTGGAAAGGGGTCTTTTAAATGAAGTCAAAACCTTGCTTATGAAAGGATATCATGAGAAGCTTCCGGCGATGTCTTCACTAGGCTATCTTGAACTCATAAGTCATATTAAAGGAGAAAAAAGCCTTGCTGAAGCCGCAGAAGAGATCAAAAAAAACACCAGAAACTACGCGAAAAGACAATTAACGTGGTTTAGAAAGTATAAAGATATAACATGGATAGAAGGACAAGAGCTAGAAAAGATCAATTAAAAAACCTATTCAGTGTCAGTACTCGGAAAAAAATGGAATATCAAAAATAAGGCAAAAGATAAGGATCCCATCAGCAAGATCCTGGAAAACCGCGGGCTTGATAGCCCAGAAAAAGTTCAGTCTTTTCTTAAGACTAGCTACAAGAAAGGGCTTCATAATCCCTTTCTGATGAAGGACATGCATCAAGCTATTGACCGTGTCAAGAAAGCGATCGCGAGCAAGGAAAAGATCATGGTTTTTGGAGATTACGATGTGGACGGCATCAGCGGTACGGCCATCATGGTCCATACTTTAAAAATGTTGGGCGCGCGGGTGTCATATCGCTTGCCTCATCGGTTGGAAGATGGTTATGGGCTTAGCAACAGGTTCGTGGAAGAATTTGCTAAGCTTGGCGTTAGCGTGCTGATCACGGTTGATTGCGGCGTCTCCTGCGCGAATCAGGTGGCCTATGCGGCCTCGCGCAACATAGATGTAATCATCACGGATCATCACACTATACCGGAGCAATTTCCCGACAAGGCCTTCGCGGTCCTTCATCCATTGCGGAAAGGCGATGAATATCCGTTCAAGGGTCTTACTGGGGCGGGAGTTGCTTTTAAGTTCGCTTGCGCGCTCGTTACAGACGCGCACGCGAAGCAAGAGCGCGAGAAATTCCTTTACAGTTTGCTGGATCTTGCCAGTTTGGGCACGGTCGCTGATTTAGGGCCATTGGTGGGTGAAAACCGTGTCATCGTTAAATACGGACTGGAAGCTCTGCGCAATACCAATTGGCCGGGGCTCAACTATCTCAAAGAACATTCCGGAATTGAACTTGACACAAAGCTGGATATCACCGATATAGGCTTTAAACTTGGGCCTCGCATCAATGCGGCGGGCAGAATTGACACACCGTATTACGCGCTTCAACTTTTGCTTTACGACCAGCCTAACGAAAAAGGCAAGGTGCTGGCTCAGCATCTTGAAAAACTGAATCAAAAGCGTCAGCAAATGGTGATTCAAGCACTGCAAGAAGCCGAAAACGACTTTGCTGAAAGCGCCAAATCTGAGAAGATCTTTATTGCCTGGAATCCGCGTTGGCATGTTGGTATTTTGGGACTAATCGCTAGCAAGATCGTGGAAAAATATTCCCGTCCTGCAATTATTTTGCAAGATTTTGGAGATTATTTAATTGCTTCGGCTAGAAGTCCGGATTCATTTAACATCGTTACCGCGCTTACCGAACACGCCCGCTTTTTGGAGAACTTTGGCGGACATGCTCAGGCCGCTGGATTCAATATCAAGAAAGCCAATCTTGACGCGTTTGTGGAGTCAATGACCGACTATGCCGAAAAAGTACTGCAATCACACCAAACGCAGAGCGAACTTAACATTGATTGTGAATTGGATGACAGCGACATTAATGACAAGCTATTAAATTTTCTGGAGCAGATGGAACCTTATGGCATCGGCAATGAACAGCCCAAGTTCTTGATTAGAAATCTAGCGCCGGACGCGGTTAAGAAAGTTGGCAAGGAGAATCATCACCTTCATTTTCAAGTCATGGGCGCCACAAGGCGTCTGCCCGTGATTGCGTTTAAATTCGGTGATTTTGAGCATGTGTTAAAAGAAGGCAAGATTGACTTGGTTTGTTACCTTAGCAAAAACACCTGGAAAGGTTATACGCAAATTCAACTTCGCGCCATAGATTTCAGGAAATCTGAATAGGGCTTGCCTGCTTTGCTTGGGTTTGATATCTTAATCCCTTATCTTTAAGGCATTTTAGATGAAACACAGTTTAAGTAAAATCCTAGCGAGCATTGTCTGTGTATTTTTGAGCCCGCGCCCAGATAGCGCGGCGCTCAGATATTGACCAAAAATAAAATATATTGTATTATGAACAGATGGAAAAAATAAGAAAACAAATTGTTTCAATGGTGAAGCGGAGCAAGAGCATACTTATAATGCCCTCAATTCCGGTTGATGGCGACTCGCTCGGCAGCGCTTTGGCGCTTTATCTTATTCTAAAAAAAATTGGCAAACAGGCCACGGTTGTCTGCGCCGACCCAGTCCCTGAAGCTTTTCGCTTTTTGCCGACAACTGGAATTATTAGTAGTGAATTTAGCGCGGCGCGTGATTTTATCGTTACCCTTGACTGCAAAAAAGCCAAAATCAAAGACTTGAAGACCAAACTGGAAGAGGACAAGGTCAACATTATTATCACCGCCAAGAAAGGTCAGTTCACCAAAGAAGACGTTTCGTTCAGCCATGGTCCCAGTAGATACGACCTGATTATAACCGTGGACACCGGCGATCTTGAACAACTCGGACGTTTTTACGAGGATAATACGGATCTTTTTTTCAACATTCCCATTATCAATATAGACCATCACGCTTCCAACAGTTTCTTTGGCAAAGTTAATCTTGTTGATGTGATGGGATCAGCCACCACTGAAGTGATGGTTCCGCTAGTGCGTGATTTTGAGGAGGAATTTGGACAGAAGCTCATGGACGAGGACATCGCAACTTTGTTGTTGGCCGGCATTATCACGGACACGGGCAGTTTTCAGAACGCTAACACTACACCGCGTTCCTTTGCCGTGTCGGCTCAGCTGATACGATTTGGAGCTCGTCAGCAGGAGATTATTCAACATGTCTTTAAAACCAAGCATCTTTCCACCTTGCGTTTGTGGGGAAGAATTTTAACAAATATTCGCGTGGATAAGGAGCACAGGTTTGTCTGGTCAACCATCTCCAAAAAAGATTTTCAAGATACGGGAAGTCGTGAAGATGAAACCGGAGGCATCATTGATGAGCTTTTGACAAACGCCCCGGGCACCGAAGTGGTGCTTTTGCTCAAAGAAAAAAAAGATGGCATCATTTCTGGTAGCATCCGCACCACCACGCCCGCCGTTGATGCTAGTGCCATCGCTGAAATGTTCGGAGGCGGTGGGCACACGCAGGCGGCTGGTTTTAAGATCCATTCAAACGACTTTGCCGAAACCGCGCAATCTGTAATTGACGGGATCAAGGCTTTTCAGGCAAAACGACTTAATCTTGGGGAAAAAACAGACTCAAGCGCTAGTTCTCCTTTACTAAAAGCAAAACGCGCTGAAGTGGTAAAAACGATGATTAGAAAAGCGGAAGAAGTAGCTGAAGGGACGCCGTTAAGAAGTCCTGCAATTGAACAAAGCGTCACCAAAAAGACCGCCATTGACGCTGAAGAAGAGGAGGTAACTTTTACTGAAACCATCTTGCGCAAGCGGGCTGAAACCACAAAAAACAGTGATGACGAAGGCAAGCTGATTGAGCCGGGCATCACCTATAAATTTGAAGATTAGTTGATTTTTTCCATTATTTCTTCTGATATTGATTCATTACTGTAAACTGCGGAGACATCGTCATCTTCCTCAATCGCTTCAATCAGCTCCATCAGTTTTTTTGCCGTGTCGGGATCATTGACCGGCACCTCCGTCGTGGGCAAGTAAGTCAACCTAGCCGCTTCCACTTTAATTCCGGCGGCTTCAAGTTTTTTCTTAGCTTGCATCACATCCTGCGGAGCAGTGTAGATCGCGATCAGTCCATCAGTCCTTTTAACGTCTTCAGCTCCCGCTTCTATTGCTGCAAGCTCTATCTCTTCAGCCGTTTTTTGGTTGGATGTTTCTTCAATTGGCACTTCAACCAGCCCCCGTCTTTGGAACATATAGCCGACCGATCCAGCCGCGCCAAGATTCCCGCCCTTTTTGCCAAAGATCATCTTTAAATTGGCAATTGTCCGGTTACGGTTATCTGTGAGCGCTTCAATGTACAAAGCCACACCGCCCGGACCGTAGCCTTCATACATCACTTCGTCAATTTGCGCCGCGTCCTTGCTTTCACCAGAACCCTTTTTGATCGCGCGGTCTATGTTTTCAAACGGCATGTTTTCGGCTCTGGCATTATCAATGGCGGTGCGCAGAGCAGGATTGGTGTCCGGATCTGCCCCCTTGCGAGCCGCCACCGCAATTAACTTGGCGTGCTTCGTGAAAATTTTGCCCTTTTTTTTATCTTCCGCCGCTTTCTTATGCTTTATGGAATGCCATTTTGAGTGTCCAGACATGAAAAAAAATTATTGTGTATTCAGGCCTGATTATATCCCTTTTTTCTCAGAAATGCATTTAGCTCCGTTGGCTTGTCAGTGATGATTCCATCAATCCCATAATCAAGCGCTTTCTGCCAGCATAATTCATCATTTAGCACAAAGCTGAAGATCCGATAACCTTTCTTCCGAGCGAATCTGATATAGCTAAGACGCAGGATTCTTTTGTTTACAAGAAGATACTGGGGTTGGATTAGGCGATGGAAGAATATTTTAAAAATAAACCTCCACAAGATATTGCCCATCAAATAGCCAATTTTGATATCCGGCGCTAACTTGCGCAGTTGAGCTAAAACGAAAGGATTAAATGAAATTACTATGCTGTTTTCTGGCTCTAGTAATTTACGATATTCTTTTAGAAAAGACTTTACATAATATTTTCTAAGCCACGCTAGCGATTTAAGTTCAACGATGATGATTGGTCCCGCGGGCAGAGCCGACAAAATCTTAGTCATGATGTTTTCACGATTTTTGCGCGGACTGTGGATGAAGTCATGTTCAAGATAGAAGCGTTTTTTTAGATGATCAAAACGAACATCTATTTCAAGCGCTTCGCATCCTTTTTGTAAAGCGTGGCGCAAAGCTTCTAGCGTATTTTCCTCGTAAGGGCCAAATCCTCCTCTATGAGCAATAACCAAAGGTCCATTCATTTTTGTGCGCAACTGATTATGGATTTTGCCACAACCGCGGCTACATCATCTTCAAACACGCCCGGTATGATTTTAGCTGGTGAAGGTTTTTTCACAAGTCCAGCCAGCGCTTCGGCCGCGGCGAGCTTCATTTCTTCAGTAATTTGAGGCGCGCGGGCATCCAGCACGCCCCTGAAAATACCGGGGAAAGCCAGCACATTATTGATCTGGTTTGGAAAATCAGAACGTCCAGTGCCGATGATGCAGGCTCCGCCCTTAACGGCTTCATCTGGCATGATTTCAGGCATTGGGTTTGCCATGGCGAAGACGATCGCGTCTTTCGCCATGGTTTTTACCATATCTCTTGTCAAAAGCCCCGGCGCTGAAACGCCTATAAAAACATTTGCTCCTTTAATTACCTCGGCAAGAGTGCCAGCATCTTTGTTTGGATTAGTTAACTTAGCCAGTTCAACCTTATGCGGATTTTCCACAATCTCGCTCCGGATGTCTTCTCGGTCAGTACTAATAGCCCCCTTTCTGTCGCAAACTATCACATTGGTGGCTCCGTACCTAAGCAGGAGTTTAGTGCAGGCCATTCCAGCCGCGCCTGCTCCTGAAATGACAATCTTGGCTGACTTAAAAGGCAATCCGATTATTTTTAAGGCATTGATCAGTCCCGCCAGCACCACGATCGCCGTACCGTGCTGATCATCGTGAAATACTGGAATGCCAGCGATTTTTTTTAGACGTTCCTCAATCTCAAAACAACGCGGCGCGGCAATGTCTTCAAGGTTGATGCCGCCGAAAACAGGGCAAATATTCTTTACCACATTGACAAATTCATCCACATTTTGCGTTTCAACGCAAATTGGGAAAGCATCAATATCGGCAAATCTCTTAAAAAGAAGACATTTGCCTTCCATCACAGGTATGCCTGCGCTCGCTCCAATGTTGCCTAACCCCAAGACTGCTGATCCGTCCGTTACTACTGCCACAGTGCGTTTTTTTAGAGTATAGCGATAAACATCATCACGGTTTTTCGCGATTCGTCTGCATGGTTCGGCCACTCCGGGCGTATACACCAAGGTTAAGTCAGAACGGCCATTTAGTGGTACTTTTGAACATACTTCAATTTTGCCGCTGTTTTTTTCATGCAGCTCCAAAGAATGCTGATAAACGTCCATGATCAATAATTAAAAGCTAATTTGCCGCTTTCACGGCAGAGCTTTGCGGTAATTCAAATTTAACCTTTTCTGTTTCCGTAACCGCTTGCTCTTGGCTGGCAGTGACTTCCAGTTCAGGAGGAGGAGCGGTTGGACCCTTAACGAAAGGCGGACCGCTTGGCCCCTTGCTGTAAGGAACGCCAGGAGCTCCTGACGCGGGAGCTCCTGACTGCTCTTGCTTGTTGCTTACGCACCCTGCGCAAGTAAGCATTGAAATCAACAATAATCCCGGGATCATAATTTTAAAACGCTGTCTCATCACTATCAGTACTTATAAATTAGGACTTTGGCGTAGTCGTGTTTGGAGCAACTGGAGGAACGGGGGGTGGAGGAACTGGTGTTGGTGGAACAGGCGTTGGCGGGGTTACGGACAAAGGCGTAGATTTTGCTGAATCATCGTTCGTAGATTTTGCTGAATCTGCGTTATCGTTGACAGGAGTAATTTCAAGCGTGCCTACACTTGTAGAAGTCGTTTGCTGACTTGTTTGTTCCGAAGCGGGCAAAATCTCCAATGAGCCCGATGATGTCGCGGATGAGGAATCATTTATGGTTGCAGTCGCCGTGGTTGTGGCTTGATCACCGGCTGGATTGGTAGTCACAGCCTGTTGAGGCTGTTGTTGCTGACAGCCCAAAAGCACAACGGACGCTGTCGCGAGCAACCCTATTGCGATACCTTTTTTCATGTGGGTTTAAGGATTAAAGAATAAAAATGAATTCAAACTGGGAGTATTTTACACAAGTTTTAATAAAATTAAAAGTTAAATGTTAAAAAGCGGTTGAACGACCATCCTTGATTTGCAGCAAGGTATTGGAATTGCGTTCATATTTAAGAGTAACCTCATACGCGGCGCTGTAATAGTAATCAATTGGGCCAGTCCCGATACCAATGGTGTCGGTTTCTATCAGGATGGCATCCTTAAAAAGGTTCAACGCGCTTTTGCCTGATTCTTTGACAAGGATTTGCGCGCGGACTTGAGAAAGGAGGGTGTCGCGGTCTAAAACTGACGCTTTTTCGCTATATCTTACACTGCCGATGATGTAGCGTATTTCTTCCAGCAAATATTCTCGATTAGGTCCGCTTCCCGTGTCACAATAAATCACCAAAAAAGTCTTATTGGGTAGTTCAAAATAATAATCAATCCTGTTCAAGTTCTTAAAAGTAATTACGGCAAAAGGCAAATTGTTTAGGGTCATTTTTTGAGTGACTCCTTCCGCATAATATGGCAAGGCATTAAGGTAAGCGTCAAAAGCGGTGGCATTTTCATTTTTGTCCACGACTACCGTCAATGTGGCGCCATTAGGGTAAATCCTCGCAAAACTCAATTGTCCCGCCGCGGTGTCCTGTTTCCATAAGACTGTCTGTTGACCCGCTGGAACTACTTGCCAGTCAAAAGGATATTTAAGAACATAATGATCCGATGGATGCGCGAAGGTCGGCCAATCTTTGCTCATTGGGAACTTGTCCAAATGGTTATCTTTGATGTACATCAGTCTGTAAATAATCTGGGCGAATTCACCGCGGGTGATTTGTCTTTCGCCGTGAAGTTTTCCATCATCAAGAGGCCAAACCAGTTGTTTGGATTTGCAAATCGCGGCGTACGGGGCATACCAAGCGTCAGTGCCGACATCGGGATAAGGACCCTGATCAACGCCGGTTGGCACGGATTCGCCAAATGCGAGCAAAATCACTTTCAGACTTTCGGCGACATTAATATTGTTACCGGGCTTGAAAGAACCATCATCATAACCTTTGATGATGCCAAGCGCATATCCTTTTGCCGCGTACTGGTAAAACCACGCGTTCTTATTTACGTCATTAAATCTCAAAAGAATTTGGGAATCACCCGCCTTGCCGGAAGCGAGCAAGACAATTTTTAGCGCTTCTGCTCTATTGATAGTCCGATCCGGACGAAAAGTGCTGTCGTCATAACCTGAAACCACGCCTTTAGCTTTCAGATACTCAATTGCGCCAAAATGCGCCGAAGTGGCGGGGACATCAGGAAAAGAGGGGGTGGGGGGAGTAGATTGCGTTAAACTTGGGTTTGTTTGTGGGTTTGAAGCTGGCGCCGATGAAGCTGGCGCCGATGAAGCTGGCGCCGATGATGCTCCTTCCACGCTGGGGGATGCCGACTCAACGGCCGTCAAGGCTAACGCGGGCGTCGTGCAAAAAACAAAAACAAGCAGAGAAATACTGAGTATTTTATTTATCTTCATAGCGTGTGAGTAAAATTGCTTTAGTTTGTTGAGGAACAGCCCGCGAATGCCGCCAACGCCGACCGGGTTTGCGTGCCAAGAAGTTTTCTTTCTCCAAAAGTCCAGACCGGATAGGTGGCGATATTCATCTTGCGGCATTCATTGTAAAAAAATTCACAGTTGACATATTTGATGTTCTTGAAATCCTCTCCCAAAATTTTTTTTTGATTTTGGCAGGCCTCGCAAGTGTCCGCGCCATACATTGTTACCCCTTTGTCGGTGAGGCATCTTGCTAAGCTTTGTTGGCCGGCCACATGATGAGGCCAAAAAACCAAGATCAGTAAAATTGCCGCGGCAATCAGCGCTATTACTAAGTGATAATTTAACGGCGCATCTGGTTTTCGCAATACCTTTGGCATTTACAGCTAATAAATGGCTTCTGATGGAGAATAGGCATCACGGTTTTCTGCTCCGATCAATTTAACAATCTCATCCACGACATCATCAAAAGGCACGGTCCGTTGTGTTCCTACCGCCATGTCTCTGATGATTGCCGTACCCTCTCTAACCTCAGTAAGCCCGATGATAATGGTGTAAGGCACTTTGAACTTGTCCGCCAGCCTCATTTGAGCTTTGATGGAGCCTTTGCCCAACGCTCCCATTGTTTTAATGCCGGCTTCACGCAATGCCGCGATCAAAGGCAAGCATTTCTTCTTGGCTTCTTTCCCTAACTGAGCCACAAACACATGCAGATCATCTTTGCGGGGAACACGGATTTTTTCACGCTTCATGTTGGCAATAATTCTTTCCATTCCCGCGGCAAATCCGCAGGCGGGGGTTGGCTGACCGCCCATAAGTTCAACTAATCCGTCATAGCGTCCTCCTCCGCCAATGGCATTTTGCGCTCCGTCTGTTTTATCCCAAAACTCAAACACAGTCTTGGTGTAATAATCAAGCCCACGCACAAGGTTTGGATTTTCCACATATTCAATTTTAAGCTCTGCCAAAAACTCTTTCACGTCCGCGTGGTACTCCTTGCATTCGTTACATAGGTAATCACTTAGTTTGGGCGCGATCTGCGCTAGGATCATGCAATCTTCTTCTTTGCAGTCCAGTAACCTAAGCGGATTTTTATCAAGTCTTTGTTTGCAATTAACGCACAGAGAACGTTCCTTGCCAAAGTAATAATCTTTAAGGGCGTTCAAATATCGCGGCCGGCAAACCTTGCAGCCAATGCTGTTAAGCTGGAGAGTGAATATCTGGGCGATGCCAAGGTCATCAAGAATTTTGTGGGCAAGATAGATTGCTTGAACATCCAAAGCTGGGTCGCTTTCCCCAATGATCTCGTAGCCGAACTGGTGAAATTGCCTGTACCTGCCTTTTTGCGGCCGATCGTAACGGAAATGCGGCTCAATATAATAAAGTTCAACTGGTTGCGGAAGATTCTGCATCCCGTGTTGTATGTACGCGCGCACCACGCCGGCAGTGCCCTCCGGTTTTAGGGTCAGACTGCGTTCTTTGCGATCATGAAACGTATACATTTCCTTGCTGACGATATCGCTGGTGTCGCCTATGCTTCTTGTGAACACTTCGGTAAATTCAAAAATTGGAGTGGAAATGCGTCTGAAACCGGCCTGCCTTAAACGATGGCGGACGCATTTTTTAATAAAGGTATAATATTCATGATCCGCCGGAAGAATATCATGCACTCCCTTTGGCGTTTGATAAGGCGGTTTCACGCTTTTAATATTCTCGTCTCCACTTGTATTTTGTTCAATCATATTTACGTTTAAATTGCGTGATAGAGTGTATCATGTAATATTGCCATCAGCAAGGCATTATCCCTTGGTTAAAAACTTTTTTTAAAAACCGCGCGAATTAAATTTTGGTCAAACTGCGCTGTTGCTGGTGAAAGCTTCTTTAAGCATTTTAACTCCCTGCTTTGAAGCATGCAACAGGCCAATCATGACAAAAACCAAGTCTCTCATTCTGATAATGAAGACCAAAACAAAGGCGTTGATATTGACACCCAAGATCGCGAACATTCCCGCTGTGGCTCCTTCCAACAATCCTAGTCCTCCGGGAATTGGCATCATGTAGGCCACATACGGAATCGTGCTAACCAAGAAGGTTTGAAAAAGGGTTAATTTCACGCCCATGAACCTTGCCACTAGGTAATGTTCAAGCAAGAGAAAGGCGCTGATGAAGAGTGAAATTAAAATTAAGAACAGAAAGATCCGCAGATGATGTTTATAAAAATTTGACATTTGTTTTTCAACGTCAAGCAGTTTTTCTTCCAGTTTGCTGATTTTCTTATATTTATTGAGTCTGGTCGCGCGCAGGATTGAACTGAAAAATCCGATATCCTTAACCGAAGAATAATAGAACCAGAAAACCAGTACGGCGAAAATTACGATCAAAACACTAAAAAAAACTTCCGTGCGAGGGGGCAGTGATCCGTCCATCAGCGCCAAAGCAATGCCGGTGCTAATAAACACAATCAGCGCCGCGAATTCTAAGGCTTTATCAACTATAACCGATGAGACGGCCGTTTTCAAAGAAACGCCTTCATGTTGCAACATCATGACGCGGAGCGGTTCTCCTCCGGTTTGAGCGGTTGGCGTAAGGTAACTCAAGGCAAAGGCGGACATCCTGTGCAAAAATAAACGGCCAAACGGTATTTTTTTGGTTTGATCAAAATGAATGTGAGTTAAAATAATATCCCAGCGCAAGGTATAAAGTCCAAAATTTAGAGTTGAAAGACCAATGAAAAAAAGGAAGTTAAGTAACGAAAAATGGCGCAGTGTCATCCAGATTTCTCCCACTCCAGTATTGATGATCACTCCGATGAAAAAAACGATGCCGATGACTAAGAACAGAATGAATGCCGCCAGCCGTGTCTTCATGCAATTTTTTTAAATGGACGATACCGATCGTAATTTTACTGGACAACATCGTACATACGAAGTTCTGGATCCGCAAGTACCGGGCCTATGGGTTGATGGCCGCCATTTTTTTTTACCGTAAAGAACGCGGCTGATGCTACCATGGCGGCGTTATCGGTACAGTAAGCAAGATCAAGCGGGTACCTTAACTTAAAAGATGAATTCAGCCTAATTTTTTTACCATTTTGATCGCAATAATACTTGCCCTCAACTTTTTCTTGCGCCATTGCCCTTAATCTTTGATTCGCGGATACGCCCCCCGCCAGATGAACTTCTTTTGCTTTAAACTTTTCAGCCGCGCTTAGAAGTTTATCCGTAAGGACTCCGCAGACCGTTTCCTGAAAAGACGCGGCGCAATCGGCGATGAATTCCGCGGAAAGGCTTCCGTTTCTGGCGCATTCTTTATTAACAAGGTTCAAGACCGCGGTTTTTAGGCCGGAAAAGCTGAAATCAAAACTGCCCCTGCCCATTCGCGCCTGCGGTAAGTTAAATCGGCGCGGGTTACCTCTGGACGCGGCTTTCGCGATTTGGGGACCGCCCGGATAGCCAAGCCCAAGCAGGCGCGCGACTTTGTCAAAAGCCTCACCGGCGGCGTCGTCAAAAGTCTCTCCCAGCAACTGGTACGAAGCGTGTTCTTCCATCAGCACCAGCTCATTGTGCCCTCCAGAAACGGTTAAAATGATCACAGGGAATTTGATTTTGTCCGATGGCTTCTCTTCCAGCCAGTTCGCGTAGATGTGTCCAGCGATATGATTTACGGGAATTAGGGGTTTTCTTAAAACGGCGGCCAGCGTTGAAGCCGCTGAAACACCAATAATTAGCGAACTGACCAGTCCCGGGCCTCGCGTCACCGCGATCGCGTCAATGGCGTCAATGCATAAAGAGGCATTTTTTAGCGCTTTATCCACCACCGGCACTATTCTAACCACATGCTCGCGAGCCGCTACTTCCGGCACCACTCCGCCAGTTCTCGCGTGCAGAGGAATCTGCGAAAAAATTACGTTGGATAAAACTCGCGTGCCGTCTTCCACTACTGCCGCCGCGGTTTCATCGCATGATGTTTCAATGCCAAGTATTTTCATAAATATATTTCACAAAGTTATGTTAACACAAAAGACTTTAGCTTGGGGACGCGGCGTCAAAGTGCCGTGTGGAGTCGGCCGCTGGTCTATCTTCTGTGTAAGTCAATTTCACAGCTATGACTTACCATATCATCGTGAAAAATGATACAATGGTTTCATATGATGCCAACATCAATTGAGATTATAAAAAAATTGCGGCGAGCCGGTTACGAGGCTTATTGGGCTGGGGGATGCGTCCGCGATATTTTGCTTGGCATCAAGCCAAAAGACTTTGACATTGTCACCTCCGCAAAACCAGATGAGATGGAGAAAGTTCTTCGGCATACTCTTGAAAAGACCATTCTCATCGGCAAAAAATATGGCGTGTTGATGGCGGTTAAAAACGGCCATCATTTTGAAATAGCTACTTTTAGGTCAGATAGCGGATACAGCGACGGGCGTCGTCCCGATGCCATCACTTTCACCTCTGCCAAAGAAGACGCCAAACGCCGTGATTTTACCATCAACGGCATGTTTTACGATCCTATTAAAGACAAGATCAAGGATTATGTGGGCGGGCAAAAAGACCTCGCGGCTGGACTTATTCGTTTCATCGGCAATCCGGGGCAAAGAATCATTGAAGACCATTTGCGGATCCTTCGCGCCATTCGCTTCAAGAATCAGTTTGATTTTCAATATGAGCCAAAAACTTACACAGCCTTGCATAAACACGCGCGCCTTGTAATAGACAAGGTGGCTAAAGAAAGAATTGCCGCGGAATTGGATAAGATGTTATTGATGACGCACGCCGCTGATGCTTTTAAAGATATGGATGATCTTGGCGTGCTGGGAGTCATTCTGCCGGAACTGGAAAAAATGAAAGGCGTGGCTCAACCGCGCCAATATCACCTTGAAGGAGATGTCTGGGAGCATACCATCCAAGCGTTAAGAAGTCTGACTGAAAGTGCTTCCTTGGCCGTGCGTTGGGGAGTGTTGCTCCATGACAGCGGCAAGCCTGATACTTTTGACTTGAAAGAGCGTATCCGTTTTGACCACCACGTGGAGTTTTCCAAAAAACACGCTCAAGAGATTTTGACTCGGCTTCGCTATCCCTCAAAGTTTATTAACGAAGTCTGCTGGCTGGTGGAACACCACATGATGATGGTACCGTTGCTTGAGATGCCGGAAGGACGCAGGCGCGCCTGGTTTTTGCATCCTTGGTTTTTAAACTTAATGCAAGTTTTTAAAGCGGACGCGCAAGGAACTATACCAACCGATTTATCGCTCTACGAAAAGATTTTAGCGCTATATCGCTCAACCATGAGTAAAATGCCGTTTATGCCGCCCGCGCTTCTAAATGGGGAAGATGTCATGAAGGTCATGCGGATGCGACCCGGGAAAAAAGTTGGCGCGATTTTAGCTGAATTAAGGGAGGCTCAATTGGCGGGAAAAATTTTAAATCGCAAACAGGCGCTTGCGTGGTTAAAGAAAAAGGCTTAAAATGCGTACTTGATTAAACATTATTTTTTAACTCCACACACATGTTCAACAAAAAGTTGATCAACGTGCTCTGCTGGATCTTGCAGATCATGGTTGTCGCAAAGACGCTTTTTGAATTAGTTATGTATGTCTGGGGGCTAATTGCCGGCACGCCTCCAATTGGTATCTTCCAACAGGGCGTCGTCTACGGTTCATTCCTCAGCGTTCTGTTGCTTTTACAAGTCCTTGGTGGTAATATTTTCGCTTACATTACGGTTGCTGTTCTCAAGGCAATTGCTGATGGCGCTCCCTTAAAAAAGAGATAGTCATTTTTCCATTACGGCCACGCACTCAATGTGATAGGTCTGAGGAAACATATCA
>Ga0272446_1004860_pt1 | contig 15412 bp, 9 predicted proteins | sample YNPCB0061_FD_194587 | JGI IMG/M metagenome (GOLD analysis project Ga0272446, IMG submission 194587) | Hot spring microbial mat communities from Yellowstone National Park, WY, United States - YNP-CB-006-1 | ecosystem: Environmental > Aquatic > Thermal springs > Hot (42-90C) > Sediment | place... | reverse complement strand
ATTTGCGTCATGGTGGAGGCCAAGTCGCCCTCGCACACCCCGTACAGTCCCGCGTCGTTCAACTTGGAAAAGGCGATGCAGGGATAGCCGGGCAGCGTGTTCGCCGCCATGGTGCCGAAGCAGTCGATGGTGACGGCATTGGCTTTTTCCCGCGCCAGCATGGTTTTCAGCGCGAGATAGAACCGCAGTCCGTTCAGGATTTCTTGCGGTTTGGGCTCGACGACGCGCAAGGCGCCCCGCACGAAGGCGTCGGTCTCCTCCCGCGCGGCGCGCAGATCCACCGCCTCGAAGGCGTCGCGAAACTCGTTGCCGGTGACGAACTGGAACTTGACGCCAAAGGCTTCGGAGAAAGCCTGGGTAGCCTCCAGCCGGCCTTTGGGATTCGCGGCGCCGATCAAGACCTTGCTGTGTTTCAGGTGATGGGCCGTTTTGAACATGGGCAGATACGGATCCAGGTCGCCATAACTGCTGCTGGCGACAAGGGCAATGTTGACGCCCTGCTGCTGCATGGCGGCGATGCCGGACCAGGCGTGCGTGGCTTAGGGGCGGGAGAAGATCAGTTTTGGCGTGCGGGTGGCTTCGGCCAGCGGGCGCAGCGCCGGGGTGGGCTGCGCGAGCGGCACCAGGAGAATTCCGTCGACGTCGCCCACCTTGTCCAACCACGGCCGGACGTCGTCCGGTCCGCGCAGAACTTCGCCGCCCACAAAATGCGCCTGGTGGGCATGCTTGCGGGCGACTTCCCCGAGGCGCGTTTCGATCTCGGCGACTTCGGCCGCCTCGTTCAGGTCAGGCCTGGGCCAATGCATCCGCGGCGCGGACAAGTAGGCTTTGGCCACCGTGGCGGGCTGGTTCCAGGGCATCGACCGCAATTCCCCGTCGAGCTTGGCCAGTGCGGTCAGGGGCAGGCCGCACAACGCCAGTCCGAACTGGCGGCGGCTCCAACAGGCAGGATCAGGCATGCATCACTCCTTCCGGACCGGCCTCCCGGTCCGATTCGCCTGCATTATAGGTGCCCCATCCGCAAGGGGGAAGCGTCCGCCGCGGCGGACGCGGCTGTTGTTCAATAGGGAGGCGGGCATGTCCGGAGTTCCTGGTGGTTCCCTGTCCTGGCGGCGCGACGCGCTCGTCGTCGCCGCCTTCGTGCTGCTGGTCCGCCTGCCGTTTCTTGCGCACCCGGTGCAAGGCGACGACCTCTACTACCTGGCCGGCGCGCAGCACGCCCAGATCGATCCGCTCCATCCGACCCACACGCGGTACGTCTTTCTCGGCGACTGGGTCGATATGCGCGGTCATCCGCATCCGCCGTTGAACTCCTGGCTGCTGGGCGCGCTGTTGGCGTGGCGTGGCGATGTCGAGGAGGTTCCGTTTCACGCCGCCTACCTGGCGCTGTCGCTCGTGGCGGCGCTGGCGATGTACGCGCTGGCGCGCCGCTTTGCGCCGCATCCGCTCTGGGCGACGCTCTTGTTCTGCTCGATCATTCCGTTCGTGGTCAACGGCGCTTCCCTGGAATCCGATTTGCCGCTAGTGGCCTTTTGGACCGCGGGCGTGGCGCTTTACGTCTGGGAGGCGCACTGGGCGCTGACCGCGCTGGCCTTGGCGCTGGCGGCGCTCACTGCCTTCCAGGCCGTGCTGCTCACGCCGATTCTGGCTGTCTATGCCTGGCTGTTCCGCCGCCGCAGTCTGGCCGCCTGGCTGCTGGTCCTCACGCCGCCGGCGGCGCTGGCCGCGTGGCAGCTTTTTGAGCTGCTTTCTTCCGGAACGCTGCCCCTGGCTGTCTTGCAGGGGCATTTTCAAAAGTACGGATTTCAGGGCCTGACCAACAAACTGCGCAACGCCGCGGCGCTCACCGTGCACGCCTGCTGGATCGTCCCGCCGTTCCTTTCGCTGGCCGCCGCCTGGAAGTGGCGGGGCCGCGGCCGGGATGCATTCTTCCTGGGCGCTTGGGCCGCATTGTTCTTCGCCGGCGCGCTGGTGATGTTCTTTTCCGGGTCGGCGCGCTACCTGTGGCCCATGGCGGCGCCGGTTTGCCTGCTGGTGGCCCGGCTTCCCGTTCCCTGGCTGGCGGCGGGCGTCGCGGCGCAGCTCCCGCTCAGTCTCGGCCTGGCGTGGGTCAACCTCGAACACTGGAGCGCGTACCGCAACTTTGCCGAATCGTTACGCGAGCACGCCGAGACCCGCCGGGTGTGGATCAACGGAGAGTGGGGGCTGCGTTTTTACCTGGAGGCGCTGGGCGGCCTGCCCCTGGTGCATGGCCAGGCCGTGCGCCCGGGAGAAATCGTCGTCACCAGTGAATTGGGCTATCCGGTCTCCTTCACGACCGGCGGGGGCGCCTTGACGCCGCTGGCCCGGATGGAAATCCGGCCCGCGCTCCCGCTGCGGCTGATCGGGCTGGAATCGCGCTCGGCCTACTCGACCTACCGCAACGGCTACTGGCCGTTCGACATTTCGGCGGGAGTGATTGACCGGGTCCGCGCGGAATTGGTGGTGGCGCGCGAACCCGTCCGCGAGTGGCTGCCCATGAACGCTCCCGATGCCGCCGAGCACCTGGTGAGCGGCATCGACCGCCTGGAAGAGAACCGCTACCGCTGGATGATGCGCCGCGGCGTGCTCCTGCTGCGCAATCCCGCCGTGCCCAAACCGGTCCGCGTCCAGCTCTACCTGCCGGCGGAAGCGCCGGCCCGGGAACTCACGATTGAGTTGGACGGGCGGGTGATCGAGCGGCGGGCGCTGTCCGGTCCCGGCGCGCACACGGTGGAGACCGCGCCGCTCCGCGGCGGCGGGCCAACGGTCACGCTCGCCCTGGAGGTGGACCGGACCTTCACCTCTCCGGGCGACCGCCGCGAATTGGGGATGGTGCTGGCCGAAGCCGGTTTCCGGTAGTTCATTGCGGCACGGACGGCTCACAACCAGCGCCGCCGTTCGCGAGCAGAGGGAGCGTGCGGGCTTGAAACTCCCGCGCGCCCGGGTGGACGCGGCGCGTTGCTAAGATAGCGGCACTGCCGCCTCATGTCTTATCTCCGCACCAAGAGCATCGACAAGCTGATTGCCGCCGCCGAGGTTCCCGAATCCCGGCTGGCCAGGACGCTAGGCCCGTGGAGTCTGATCGCGCTGGGAATCGGCGCGGTGATCGGCTCGGGCATCTTCATCCTCACCGGCACGGCCGCGGCGGGGGAAACCCTCAGTTACCACTCGGTTCTCCATGCGCCCGTCTTGGACCTGCTCCGGCATGGCGCCGCCGCCGTGTCCACCATCGGCCGGCCCGGAGCGGGACCCGGGATCTCGCTCTCGTTTCTCCTGACGGCGATCGTCTGCGGTTTCGCCGCGCTCTGCTACGCCGAACTGGCTTCGATGATCCCCGTGGCGGGCAGCGCCTACACCTACGCCTACGCCACGCTCGGAGAACTGATCGCCTGGATCATCGGCTGGGATCTGATCCTCGAGTACGCCGTGTCCAATATGGCGGTGGCGGTGGGGTTCGCCGCCCACGTCAATGACGTGCTCGACAGTCTTTTCGGGGTACATCTGCCGGAAAAACTCTCCGGGCCGGTGTTCGCCAACGGCGCGCTCACCGGCAACTGGTTCAACGTACCGGCGCTGCTGGTGCTGCTGGCGTTGACCTATCTGCTGGCCACCGGCATCCGGGAGAGCGCGCGGGCCAACAACCTGATGGTCATCGTCAAGGTGGCGGCGATCCTCATTTTTGTCTTCGGCGCGGCCCACGCGGTGAATCCCGCCAACTGGTCGCCGTTTTTGCCGAATGGTTTCTCCGGGCTGCTGACCGGGTCGGCGATCGTCTTTTTCACCTACATCGGCTTCGACTCGGTGTCCACCGCCGCCGAGGAGTGCCGCCGCCCGCAGCGGGATCTGCCTGTCGGCATTCTGGCGACGCTGTTCATTTGCGCAGCGCTGTATATTTCCGTGGCGCTGGTGCTGACCGGCGTCGCCGATTACCGCACGCTCGGCAACGCCGCTCCCGTGGTGAACGCGCTCAAAGAACTGGGCTTCGACCATATTCGCCGCTGGGTGGGCGTGGGGGCGCTCATGGGAATGGTTTCGTCGCTGTTGGTGTTTCAGTACGGACAAGCCCGGGTCTGGTTTGCGATGTCCCGCGACGGACTGCTGCCGCCGGTGTTCTCGCGGGTGCACCCCACGCACCGGACGCCGCACGTCAGCACCTGGATTGCCGGCCTGTTCGTCGGCATTCCCGCCGGCGTTTGGGATATCGGCGCCTTTGCGGACTTGGCCAATATCGGCACGCTGTTCGCGTTTGTCGTGGTGGCCGCCGGCGTGCTGGTGCTGCGCCGGACCCAGCCGGAGCGCCCGCGCGGGTTTCGCGTGCCCTGGTCGCCGGTGCTGCCAAGCCTGTCCATCGCCGCCTGCCTGCTGCTGATGTTGGGATTGCCGCTGGAGACCTGGGTGCGATTCGTGGTCTGGCTGGCAGTGGGCCTTGGCATCTACTTCGCCTTCGGCCGGCGGCACAGCAAACTGGCGCGGGAAGGCGACTGAAGGATTTCCTTGCCTGTGCTTGCCACCACGCGCGAAGCCGCGCTATTCTAACAATTGCGCCGTGACATTGCGGGGACGTAGTTCAGTTGGTTAGAACGCCGGCCTGTCACGTCGGAGGTCGCGGGTTCGAGCCCCGTCGTCCCCGCCACCTTCCGCCAGTTGTTCTCCCGCATTGCCTCTCACCGCTCTGTCTCCCGCGCCCGCGGTTGCTAGAATCGGCTACCGGATGTGTGCTCGTCTGACCCTTGTATTCGCCGCGCTTCCGCTGGCGGCGCAAACCGTGACCCTTGTCGATGTGCAGCGGGTTCCTGTGTTGGGCGATTCCCGCTCGGCGGTCCGGACCGTTCGGATTCCGCCGTCGGCGCCGGAAGAACGTTGCACGCTGTTGATCGCCGGAGCGGGCATGGGCGGCGTCGCGGCGGCGCTGGCGGGCGCGCGGCGCGGCCTCGATGTCTGTCTGCTCGAAGAGACCGATTGGGTCGGCGGCCAGGCGACCGCCGGCGGCGTTTCCGCGCTGGACGAGCACAAATTCATCGAAATCGCCGGCGGCACGCGGTCGTACTACGATTTTCGGGAGCGCATCCGCCGGCACTATCGCGAGAAAACGGCCCTCAAGCCCGAGTTCGCGGCTTTCCGCGCGTTCAACCCCGGCGCGTGTTATGTTTCCGCGCTGTGCTTCGAACCGGCGGCCGGCGTCTCCGCGCTCGAGGCCATGCTTCGCGAGCAGCCCCGCGTCCGCACGTTTCTGCGCACCCAGGTGATGCGGGTGGGCCTTCAGGGGCCGGACATCGACTCGGTGTGGGCTTACCAGTGGGAGCCACAGCGGGTGTTGCGCTTCCGCCCGCGCTTCGTGCTGGACGCCACCGAAATGGGCGACTTGTTGCCGCTGGCTGGAGTTCCCTACGTGGTGGGTGCGGAAGCCAAGGGTGAAACCGGAGAGCCCCACGCCGCGCCGGAGCCAAATCCCGCTTGCGTCCAGAGCTTTACCTACCCTTTCATCGTCGAGCACCGGCCGGGGGAGCGGCATGCCATCCCGAAACCGCCCGGATACGAAAAATGGCGCGACACGCAGCCGTTCTCCTTTCGGTTGAACTACCCTCCCGAATACGGCTGGCGGGGCGTGTTCACCTATGCGATGTTTGGAGACGATCCGCCCATCCCGAACAATATGTCGCCGCGGCCGTTTTTCCCGTGGCGGCGCTTGCTGGCGGCCCGGCACTTCGCCGAGGGCGTGCCGAACGACGTGGCCCTGATCAATTGGCCTCGCCAGGACTATCACACCGAATCGGTGCTGGACCGCACGCCGGAGGATACCGCCCGCATCTTGCAGCAAGCCAAGCAGGTTTCGCTGGCCTTCCTGTACTGGCTGCAACACGACCTGCCGCGGGACGAAGGGCACGGAACGGGCTACCCCGAATTGAAGATGCGCCCCGACCTGATGGGCGCCGCGGACGGTTTCTCCAAATACCCTTACATCCGGGAGTCCCGCCGCATCCGCGCCCGCGGCCGGGTGGTGGAGCAGGATATCGTCGCCGAGCACCAGCGCGGTCCGCGCGCCCGGCCCTTCGCCGACTCCGTAGGCGTCGGTTTCTACATGGTGGATATCCATCCCTGCGGCGCCAACGAACGCGGCCGCATGATGATGCCGAAACCGTTCCAGATCCCGATGTCCGTGCTCCAGCCGGCCGGAGGCCCGCGCAATTTTTTGCCCGCCGGCAAGAACATCGGGGTTACCCACCTCACCAATGGCGCCTTCCGGCTGCATCCGGTCGAGTGGAACGTGGGCGAAGCCGCGGCCACCATCGCGGCGCTGCAATTGGCGGGCGGCGCGCCTCCTTCGCCGGAGCAGGTCCAATGGGAGTTGGCGCAGGCGGGCGTGCCGGTGTTCTGGTTCGACGATCTGTCCCCCGCGCATCCCGCATTCGCCGAGGTGCAATGGGCCGCGATCCGCGGCTGGTATCCGGTCGACGCCCACGGCTTGCACGCGTCGCCGGACGCTCCCATCACGCGCGCCGAAGCCGCCCGGGCGCTGGCCGCCTTCTTCGGCGCCGGGGCGGAAGACCCGGTCCGCCTGGCGGTCAACCAGGGCTGGATGGCGGTGGACCATCGCAACTGGTTCCACCCGGACCTGCCGCTGCACTGGCCGGATATCCGCGCGCCGCTCCCGGACTTCCCCACGGCGAATCAACCCGGCCCCGTCACCCGCGCCGAGTTCGCCCGCCGTCTGGCCGCGCGGCGCCGGTGATGCCGTTGCCCGGCGCTTTGCTCGCACTGCCGCTTGCCCGGGAGACGCGCGTGACGAAACGGGGCGACACCGCGTCCACCCCGTTCGCCGCCGGGATGTGCAGGGACGCCTTGGCGTCGGCCAAATGCCTCACCATCGCCGCGCGCGCCGCCCGCGGGTCCCGCCGCTCGATTGCCTGAAAGATCAGCCGGTGCGCCTTCAGCGTAGCTTCCTGTTTCATCAGGCGCGCCGAGTGCTTCATGCTTTGCAGCACCGCCCGCTGGATCACGGTGAAGATCAGGAGGCAGAGACCGTTGCCCGCGGCGCGAAAGATGGCTTCATGAAAAGCCAGATCCGCGTCGATGCGCTGCTCGGTGGTCCGGCTCCGCTCCAGGGCGTCCACGGCGCTGAGCAGTTCCACCAGGGTGGCGGTCGAGGCGTTGGCGGCGGCGGCCGCCGCCAGTTCCGGTTCCACAAACAGACGCAGGTCGAACAGCTCGTCGTTCGAGACGCCGCTCATCAGCAGGAGAAAGTCCATAGGCTCGCGCAGGATCTGACGCGCGTCCGCGCACAGGTAGGTGCCGTCCCCAACCCGCTGCGACAACACCCCCATCACTTGCAGCACCTTCAAAGCTTGCCGCAGCGAACCGCGGTTTACCTCCAACTGGTCCGCAAGCTCGCGCTCCGGGGGCAGCCGGTGGCCCGGCTCGAGCTCTCCCTGGCGGATCAGGTCTTTGAAATGGGAAATCAGCCGGGCCGTCATGTCTTCCCGCGGCGCTTTGCTCCTGCCGGAAACGGTGGGCATCTTTTTTTTATTGTCGGACATTCACTTTTCCATTGACCGAGGCGCTCCGTCCGGAGTATACAATGGTTGAGCCAATATGGCAATTGGATGAATCATTGGAGTCCCCATGTCGCGACTGTTTCTCACCCTGACTCTGGCCCTGGGCTGGTTACCCGGAGCATTGGCGCAAGGCACGGGATCCCTGTCCGGAACGGTCTCCGATCCCAGCGGCGCGGCGGTGGCGGGCGCCGCGGTCCGCGTGATCAACGTCCTGACCAGCACCGCGCGCGAAGCCTCTGCGAACGAAACCGGCGTCTACCAGGTGACCGCGTTGCCTCCCGGTTCCTACCGCGTCGAGGTCGAGGCGCAGGGTTTTCAGCGGTTCGTCCAGACCGGAATTCAGCTTCAGGTGGACGAGCGGTTACGCGTGGACGTGGTGTTGAAGGTGGGCGCCGTCAGCGAAGTCGTGGAAGTGACCGCACAGGGCGTCGCGGTGAACACCCAGGACGCCGTGCTGCGCAACGTGGTGGACCAGAAGCGCCTGGTGGACCTGCCGCTGAACGGCCGCAACGCGCTCCAACTGGCGGCGCTCACGCCGGGCGTGCTGCCGATCCGCGCGGATGTGGGCGGGTCGTTTCAGCCAGCGGACCAGGTGTTTGTTTCCGTCAGCGGCAGCCGCAGCAACGGGATCAACTACGTCATGGACGGAGGCGACAACATGGACACCTACCGCAGCGTCGCCAACGCGTTTCCGAACCCCGACTTGTTGCAGGAGTTCAGCGTCCAGACCAACAGCTACTCGGCGGAATTCGGCGGCCGCGCCGGCGGCGTGTTGAACGTGGTGACCCGCTCGGGCACCAACGACTACCACGGCACCGCCTTCGAGTTCCTGCGCAATTATGAACTGAACGCGCGCAACTTCTTTGCCGCGACGCGCGACGGCTTGAAGCGCAACCAGTTCGGGGCCACCTTCGGCGGCCCGCTGCTCATTCCAAGGCTCTACAACGGCCGCAACAGGACTTTCTTTTTCGGCGGGTTTCAAAAGACGATCGTACGCTCGATTCCGAACACCCTCACCACGCGGGTGCTCACCGCGGGACAGCGGCAGGGAGACTACAACGGCGTCCTGGACGGGCGCGGCAACCCCATCGTCATCCGCGACCCCGACGGTGGCCAGCAGCCCTTTCCGGGCAACCGGATCCCGGCGGCGCGTCTCGATCCGGTGTTCCAGAGATTCCTGGAACGCGGCGTGCCGGTGACCAACGATCCCACGGGCTTGCTGCTGTTCTCGCGTTCGACTCCCTCGGACAACACGGAGTGGAGCCTGCGCGCGGATCATCACTTCAACGAACGCAACCGCGTCTTCGGGCGCATCTTCCGTGAGGACAACACGAATCCGAACGTGGGTACGCCCGGCAACATCATCAGTTTCAATAACTCGCTGATCCAGTTGGCCACCAATACCGCGCTCAACTACACGCGCGTCTTCCGGCCCACGCTGCTCGGCGAGTTCGGAGTCACCTTCAACCGCTCGTACGGCATCCGCGCGCAGGTCGCGCCGTTCACCTGGCCGGAACTCGGCGCGCGGCTCACGCCGGCGGCCTCGTCGAGCGACTTTATCCTCAACAGTGTCCCGGGCTACTTCGCCATCAACCTGTTCGGCGACACCACCCTGGTCCGCAATAACTTCCAATACAAGGGCGCCTTTACCTGGATCCGCAGCCGCCACACGCTGAAGTTCGGCTATGACATCATCCGGCGTCAATTCAATCTGCCCCACGTGAATCTGAGCGGCAATGGCGCTTACGCGTTCGGGCAGGTGACCGGTGACGGAGCGGCCGACGCGCTGCTCGGCCGGCCTTCGAGTTTCAGCCAGGCCGATGGATTCCGGGTCACGGTCCGCCAGACCGATTGGGTTGGTTTTGTCCAGGACGATTGGAAAGTGGCCCGGCGTCTTACGCTCAACTTCGGCCTGCGGTATGAGCCCTTCCGGCCCTGGGAGGATCAGTGGCTGGATATTCCGCAGGCGGCCTACTTTGTCCCCGGCCAGAAATCGAACGTGTTCCTGGACGCGCCGGCGGGCATGATCTTCTATGGCGACCCCGGCGTGCAGCGCCAGTTGGCGCCCCAGCGCAACTTGCGTCTCGCGCCGCGCCTGGGCGCCGCCATCGACCCGTTCGGCGACGGCAAGACCAGCGTGCGCATCGGCTACGGCATCTTCTACGACACGCTCCTGCCCACCGAGCAGGTGCAACAGCCGGCCAACTTGCCCATGTTCGCCACCGCCATTACGATTCCGTTCCCGGCCAGCACCGGCGACCCGTACCTGGGCCGGCAAAGCCCTTTCCCCGGCCCTTACCCGAAGCCGCCCAACTACGTGATTCCCCGGCCGCTAGGCTGGAACGCCATGGCGCTCGACTTCAACAACCCGTACACCCAGCAGTGGAACGTGACGGTCGAACGGCAGATCCTGGGGGAAGCGAACGTCCTCCGCGCCACTTATCAAGGATCGAAGGGCACGCGCTTGCCTTTGGTCTACCGCGAGAACGTCGCGGTCTACATTCCCGGCCAGTCCAACCGGCAGAACTTCAACCAGCGGCGGCCGTTCTGGCCCGATTTCGGCGACATCCGCATGTTAACCAGCGTGGCCAACTCGACCTATCATGCCGCGATCGCCAACTTCGAAAGGCGCTTCAGCCGGGACTGGACGGTGAACGTTTCGTACACCTTCTCCCGGGCGATTGACTCGGCGGCGAACGCCGCCACCTCCAACGCCGCAGTCATCAACAATCCCTACAACTGGAACAGCGACCGCGGACTCTCCGACACCGACCGGACACACAGCTTCATCCTGTCCTATTTGTGGGATTTACCCCGGCTCCGCCAAGCCAATCCGCTGGTGCGCGCCCTGCTCGGCGGTTGGCAAAACAACGGCATCGTCACGGCTTACTCCGGTTTGACGTTCAGCCCGGTGAGCGGCATTGACCAGTCGCTGACCGCCAACGGCGCCGACCGCCCGGATGTGGTGGGTGACTGGCGTCTGCCAGACAACCGGCCGAAGGCCGAGCGCATCGCCCGGTGGTTCAACCCCGCCGCGTTCGTGCTCCAGCGGGAAGGCACCTTTGGCACCGCGGGCCGCAACATCCTCCGGGGCCCGGGCTCGGTCAACGTGGACTGGGGCCTTTTCAAGCAGATTCCGCTGTTTGAGCGCCACACGCTGCAATTCCGCAGCGAGTTCTTCAATTTGTTCAACCGCGCGAACTTCGGTTTACCGAACAACAACTTGCAGTCCGCGTTGTTCGGAAGGATCACCAGCGCCGGATCGCCACGGATCATCCAGTTCGCGTTGAAATACGTCTTCTGAAAAGTGCCCGTGCGATGAACTATTCCCTGGTTGTCTTTCCGGCCGCGCTCCTGATGGCTGGGTGCGCCGGGTCTCCTGCCGGTGCGCCTCCTGCCCAAGAAAACGCGCACCGCCCTTCGCTTTTCCTGGCGTTGCCCTCCACTTGCAACACGCCGGATGGGATGACGCTGGATGCATCCGGAAATATCATCCTTTCCTGCCCCAATTTCAACGAGCCGCAATATCCGGGGGTGCTAATGCGGATCGACCCTCAGAACCGGCTGAGCGATTACTTCGCCACCCCGCCTCACCCCGATACCAGGCGCGCCTGCCCGATGGGCCTCGAGTTCGGACCCGACGGCCATCTCTATTACGCGGACAACCAGTATTTCCACGACCAGAATTACAAGTCGCGCCTGGTCCGGGTGGTGCATGAAAACGGCAAGCCGGTTCGCGCCGAGGTAGTGGTGGAAGGGTTCAAGCTGGCGAACGCCGTCCGGTGGCAAGGCGACGCGGTTTTCGTCAGCGACACCTTTTTCGACCTTCCGGACCGGCCGGGGCAGAGCGGCGTGTATCGTTTTTCGCGGGACGAACTCCGGGGAGGTCCGCTCCGGTTGCGGCCCGCGCCCGCCGACCCGCATCTGATCGCTACCTTCACCACCGTGCCCAACCACCGCAACGACCTGGCCGGGTCGGATGGGCTCGCCTTCGATCTGAAAGGGCGGTTGTTCACCGGAAATTTCGGTGACGGCGTCCTCTCGCGCCTGACTTTCGACGCGGCGGGTAAGCTTACCGCGAATGAGATCATCAGCCGCGCCCTGACGTGCACCGACGGGATGGTCTGCGACCGCAAGTCGGGCAGCCTCTATATCACCGATTCGGAGAATAACGCGATTCATGTGCTCAGCCCGGATGGCGTGCTCACCAAGCTGTGGGAAAACGAGGATACGGACGGCGCGGACGGCTTGCTCGACCAACCGTGTGAGCCATTGGTTCGCGGCGGCGAACTGATCATCGCGAACTTCGATATGCCGTTTCCCGGGCTGAAGAACAAGGCCTACGATCCACACCATACCTTGTCGGTGATTCGCCTGCGGTGATGCGTTTCCTGCTGGGCATCGACAACGGAGGCACGGCCACCAAGGCGGCGCTGTTCGATGCCGCGGGACGGGTGCAGGCGGTGGCGGCGCGCGCGGCTGGTCTGCACGAGCCGCACCCCGGCTGGGCCGAGCGCGACATGGAAGCACTGTGGCAGTCGACTGCGGCGGCGGTGCGGGAAGTGCTGGAAGTTGCCGGCCAGCAGCCGGAAGCGGTCGCGTGCACGGGCCATGGCAATGGCCTCTACCTGATCGATGCCGAGGGCCGCCCGGTGCGGCCTGCGATCGGCTCCGGCGACACCCGCGCGCAAGCGTACATCGACAAGTGGCGCAACAACGGCACGGCCGAGCGCGTCCGGGCGAAGACGGCCCAGCGTATCTGGGCGGGGCAACCCAACGCGCTCCTGCGCTGGCTGGCGGACCACGAACCACATTCGCTGGCGCGCACGCGCTGGGTGCTCATGGCGAAGGACTATATTCGTTTCCGGCTGACCGGCGAAGTGTGGGCGGAGCTGACCGATTTTTCGGGCGCGAGTCTGGTGAACGTTCCTGCCGGGCGCTACGATGCGGATTTACTCGCGGCGTTTGGGATCAGCGCCTGCCAAGATCGCCTGCCGCCGTTGCGAGGCGCGCTGGAAGTGTTAGGCAAGGTGACCCGGGAAGCGGCCGCGGCCACGGGAATCCGGGCCGGGACGCCGGTGGCGGGAGGGATGTTCGATATCGACGCCTGCGCGCTGGCGTCGGGCATGCTGGATGAGAGCGTGGTCGCCGTGGTGGCCGGCACGTGGGGCAACACGCTGTTCCTCGGCCGGGCGCCGGCCGCGGATCCGGAGCTGTTCATGAGTTCGTGCTACGCGCTGCCGGGCTGGTTTCTCATGCTCGAAGGCAGCCCCACGTCGGCGGCAAACCTCGACTGGGCGCTGCGCGAGTTGGGAGTGGCTGATTACGCCGAGGCCAACCGGCTGGCCGCCGCGGGGGAGCCGGCGGCGGACGACCCCTTGTTTCTGCCGTTCCTGCATGGCTCCCACGCTGGAACCCAGGCGCGGGCGGCCCTGCTCGACCTGCGCGCCGGGCACGCCCGGGCGCACCTGGTTCGCGCGGTGTTTGAGGGCGTGGCATTCGCGCATCGCTGGCATTACGACCGCGTGCGGCGGCAGCGCCCGCGTCCGCACGCCATCCGCCTCAGCGGGGGCGCCGCGCGCAGTGCCCCGTGGGTGCAAATGTTCGCCGATGTGTTGGACACGCCCGTCGAGATCCCCGCCGGCGAGGAGTTGGGCGCGCTCGGCGCGGCGATGGGGGCGGGCATCGCGGCCGGGGTTTTCGCCGACGCTCCCCGGGCCGTCGCCGCCATGACGCGCGTTTCGGCGCGCCACGATCCCAACCCGCGCCGCACCGCGGTGTACGAGGAACGCTATTCACGTTACCGGCAGGCGCTGGCCGCCTTGCAACCCTATTGGAACTCCGATGTACAACGCTCATAAAGTCCGCCTGCACCGCATGTTTCGCGCGACGGGCAAGTGCCTCGACGTGGCGGTGGATCACGGCGTGTTCAACGAAGCCAGTTTTCTCGATGGCCTGAAGGACATGGCCGGCGTGGTGACCGCCCTGGCCGCCGCCCGCCCGGACGCCATCCAGATGAACTACGGACAAGCCGACTTGTTGCAGAACATCCCGGGCAAGGACAAGCCTGCTCTGGTGATGCGCACCGACGTGGGCAATCCGTACAATGCCACCACCCATAAGGTAATGTTTGATGTCCTGGCGTGCGAGGAGGACCCCGTGCTCCCCGCCGTGCGCCTGGATGCCGCCTGTGTGGTGGCCAACCTGCTGCTGCTGCCCGGCGAGCCCGACTTGCACCGGCAGACCATCCGGAACATCGCCCGGCTGCGCAGCTACTGTGACCGCTACGCCATGCCGCTGATGATCGAGCCGCTGGTGATGCGGGCCCACGACGGACGGGGCGGCTACCAGGTGGATGGCGACAAGAACCTGATTGTGCCGCTGGTTCGCCAGGCCCGCGAACTGGGCGCCGATATCATCAAGGCCGATCCCACCGAGCACCCCGAGGATTACCACGAGGTCATCGAAGCGGCCCGTTGCCCCGTGCTGGTGCGCGGCGGCGGCCGGGAGCCGGTGGAAACCGTCTTCGCCAAGGCGTACGCCTACTTGCGGCAGGGCGCGCACGGGCTGGTCTATGGCCGCAACATCTACCAGCACCCGAACCCCACTCGCATCGTGCAAGCCTTCCTGGCGATGATTCACGATGGCTTTACCGCGCAACAGGCCTGGGAGTTGTATTCGCAATGAGAATCGCGCTGTTGGTTTTCGCCGCTGCCGCGGCGTCCGGCCAGACGGTAGACGTCGACCTGCTGATTGTAGGGGGCTCCGAGTCCGCCGTGGCTGCGGCGGTGCAGGCCGCCGACCTGGGCGTGCAGCGGATCGCGCTCGTCAACGACATCGAATGGTTGGGAGGCCAGTTCAGCGCCGAAGCCGTGGGCGCGGTGGATGAGTGGACGATTTACCGCAGCCGGCGTGTGAACTTTCCCCGCTCGGGTCTTTTCCTCGAGGTGATGCGCCAGATCCGGGCGCACAACGGCCGCAAGTATGGCGTGGTTTCGCCCGGCAACGCCTACACCGCGCTCGATACCGTCGAACCGCGCGATGCGGCCGGCATCTTTGTCCGCCTCCTCGAGCCTTACCGCGGACAGATTACGTATCTGTGGCCATATCAGCCGGTGGCTGCGCTGCGCTCCGGAAACCGCGTGGAAGGCTTCACGTTCGCGCACGTGAGCAACGCCAAGCGGCGCCTGACCGTGCGCGCGCGGCTCACCATCGACGCGTCGGACTGGGGAGACGCCATTCGGCTCTCCGGCGCGCGGTATAGCGCGGGTCCCGACCTGCGGCGCCGCTTCGGCGAGGAGAACGCTCCGGAATCCTTGCGGGGAGAAGAAGCCAATGAGATGAACCCCATCACGTTCTGCTTTGTGCTGCGCGACGCCGGCAAACCTTCCGTCGTTTCGCCTCCGCCCGATTATGACCCGCGCAAATACCAGGGTTCGAACGGCAACACCATGGCCGCTTTCCGCAAGGCGGGCTGGCCGCCGGGGGTCTGGACTTCGCAGTCTCCCATCTTCGTGGACACGGACTATCCCGAGGGCATGTACTCGGGCAACCAGAGCATCTATACGTTTCGCCGTCTGGTAGACCGGTATCACAACCGGCTTCCGCCCGGCTCCGAGAGCCTGCTGATGAACTGGCCGGTGCAGGACTACCCGCTCTACCGCTTTCCGCAACGGGTGGTGGACGAGCTGGAGCGTTTGGAAAGAGGGGCATCGCACAAGAACCTCGTGGACATGACCTACGCGCAGCGGCGCGTGGTGTTCGAGGACGCCAAGCGCCACTCGCTGGGTTTCCTTTATTTCCTCCAGACCGAGGGGCATGCGGCGGCGGGCGATTCC
>Ga0272446_1004859_pt1 | contig 15417 bp, 12 predicted proteins | sample YNPCB0061_FD_194587 | JGI IMG/M metagenome (GOLD analysis project Ga0272446, IMG submission 194587) | Hot spring microbial mat communities from Yellowstone National Park, WY, United States - YNP-CB-006-1 | ecosystem: Environmental > Aquatic > Thermal springs > Hot (42-90C) > Sediment | place... | reverse complement strand
TCCCAATTCTCAATCCGCGCCTCCATGTCGAGGCCATCGGCACGAGAGCCTGGGGCGGATACTGGCTGAGCGTCCTCGTCACGCCTTGGTTCATCAATCTCATGCTGTTGCCGCAAGATGATGGCGAGGCCCCGGTCTGGGATTCGCTCGCAACCGGGGAAAAAATCCTGCAGCGCTTTCCGGCGGGACGTTTCGAATTCATTGCCGGAGAAGAGACGGGACTTGGCCGTTACCTGATGTGCTCGCTGTTCTCGCCTGTGCTCGAGTTCGAGGATCAAGAGGCCGCCCGCATTGCGGCTACGGCCTCGCTTGAAGCCCTTTTCGACGCCGAGATCGATTCGACGAACGATGGAGAGGCCAAAGCCGAGAAAAGTGAGCCCGCAACCTCCACTCCGCCCGGAACGCGCGCGCCCGATGCTCCACCAGAGATGTCCCGCCGTGCGTTCTTCACCGGTGGGACCCGGTCTGAAGAAGGGGCCTCCTGATGCGGCCCGAGGGCAGGCTGATGATCGACATTTGTCCCGGTGGTGAAAACCGGACGCTGGCGACGATCAGCTCCAGCCGCCCTCTCGGATTGACGCGCACGTTTCAGGGGCAGCGGCCGGAGGAAGTAGTGCAAATGCTCCCGCTGTTATTCAGTGTGTGCGGAATGGCCCAGGGCGTGGCGGCCGCCGAAGCAGTCGAACGAGCGCTCGACGTCGAAGTGGCTGCGCCAACGCGTGTCGCCCGCCAGCTGCTGGTACTTGCTGAGACTGCGCGCGAGCATCTGATCTGCGCCGTGCGCGATTGGTCACGCGCGAGCGGCCTCACACCCGACGGTGCTGCCATTTTGCGCATCATGCAGGTGTCCGAGCGCGTGCGGACGGCCATCGACCCACAGCGCAGTGCGAAATCTATCGGCGCTGTGCCGTGCCTCGATAGGGAGAAAATTGCCGCTGCGATCGAGGCGCTGGCGGAGACAATTGAGCGGGTCGTCCTGGGCGAGCCGATTGCCGACTTTCTCTCTCGGGCGACCGCTGCGGATTTCCGGAAATGGCATCAGACAAAGACGACTCCCGCACAGGCACTCATCGAAATGATCTCCGTACGTGGCTGGGAAAAGCTTGGCAACGCCAAGACGCGGCATTTGCCGTGGACCTGCGGAGTGCGACTTTCCTCCGTTCTCCTCGGGGACAACAGTCGCAATTTCATTGCTACACCCACTTGGGAAGGAGAGCCCGCTGAAACGACGGTGCTTAGCCGTCAGCTTGGGCAGGCCGTTGTCGGGGAGCACGCCCGCCTGTTCGGTACTGGTCTGTTGACCCGCCTCATCGCTCGGATCGTGGAGATCGCGCGGTTGCCCGCGGGAATGAGGAAAATCGTGGCGTCAGAACAGCCTGATGGTGGCTGGCCCATCGCCTCCTCTAAGTTGGGCGATAACGAGGGGATTGCCGAGGTCGACGCGGCGCGCGGCAGGCTGGTTCATGCCGTGAGCATCGAGGCAGGGATTGTTCGTCGCTATGCAATCCTGGCGCCGACGGAGTGGAACTTTCATCCTGCGGGGACCGCGGCGAGAGGGCTTCAGCAGATCGAAGACGTTGGCGCTGATGTGCTGGTGCTCGCAAACCTCTTCATCAGTGCGCTCGATCCCTGCGTCGGATTTGAGGTGAGGGTCCATTGATGCACGAGATGGCTCTCTCTGAAAGTATTATAGGCATTTTGGAGACGGAAGCCGTCCGGAACAACTTCGCCCGTGTGAAAAAGGTATTTCTCGAAATCGGGCCATTTTCCGGCGTGGAAGTGGAGGCGCTCCGTTTTTCGTTCGAGGTCGTTGCCAGAGGGACGATCGCTGAAAACGCGGACCTTGAGATCGAAACACCAGAGGCGCAGGCACACTGCTTCGTTTGCGACACGTACATCCATCTGAAGAACCGTTACGACGCCTGCCCTCGTTGCGGCGGCCACCAACTGCACATGACATCAGGCGAGGAAATGAAGATCAAAGAGCTGGAGGTCGAGTGATGTGCAACGTTTGCGGATGCAGTACGGGCGAAACACACATCGAGGCGGCGGGACCGGGAACGGTAAACGGACATCAGCACGCGCACGCGGGCGGTGCGCCCCACGGCCATGACCATGGAGAGGCCCACGGACACCATCACGAGCACGGCGAGGCCCACCACCATCATCATCACGATCCGCAGGTGATCGACTATGGTCAAGGGCCAGCCCGCGCCCACGCGCCAGGAATGAGCCAGGCGCGCATGGTTCAGATCGAGCAGGACATCCTGGCGAAGAACAACGCCTATGCGTCCGCCAACCGGCGTCAGTTCGAGGCGCACGGTATCCTCGCATTGAATCTCGTCTCGAGCCCAGGTTCCGGAAAGACGACGCTGCTCGTCAAGTTGATCGAGCGGCTCCAAAGCCTGCTGCCCATGGCCGTGATCGAGGGAGATCAACAAACCTCGAACGATGCCGACCGAATTCGCGCAACCGGTGCTCCAGCAATCCAGATCAACACCGGAAAAGGCTGTCACCTCGACGCGCATATGGTGGGTCATGCATTCGAGCACTTGGCCCCGGCCGATGGTAGCGTACTGTTTATTGAAAACGTTGGCAATCTGGTCTGCCCAGCGGCCTTCGACCTCGGGGAGGCGCACAAGATCGTCATCCTGTCGGTGACGGAAGGCGAGGATAAACCGCTTAAGTATCCGGACATGTTCCATGCCGCCGACCTGATGATCCTGTCGAAAACGGACCTCTTACCCCACGCCGGTCTTGATGTCGCGCTGACGATCGCGAATGCGCGCAAAATCAACCCCACCATCAAGGTTCTTCAGGTGTCGGCGAAATCGGGTGAGGGGATGGACGCAGTCCTGCAATGGATCAAAGCGGCGCGTATGATGGCACTGACGGGACATCCGGAGCCGCTGGCCGCTACGACCGCACAAGGAGGTTGATGTCATGTGCCTGGCCCTGCCTGCCGAAGTCGTTTCGATCGACCGCGCCAATGACACCGCGATTGTGACGCTTGGCCCGGTGAAGAAGGAAATTTCGATTGCACTCCTCGACGACCTGGCCCCCGGCGATTTCGTGCTCGTCCATGTTGGGTTTGCGCTTCACAAGCTCTCGCCCGAAGAAGCAGAGCGCACGCTCGCGCTGATCAGGCAATCCGGAGAGGACCCACTTGAGGAGTTCGCCGCATGAAGTACGTCGACGAGTACCGCGATGGCGGATTGGCGCGCAAGCTTGCCGCCACGATTTCGCGCGAGGCAAACACCGGGCGCACCTACAACATCATGGAGTTCTGCGGCGGACACACGCACGCGATATTTCGCTATGGCGTACAGGATCTGATGCCGGAGAATGTCCGCTTCGTGCACGGTCCGGGCTGTCCCGTATGCGTGCTGCCGATCGGCCGGATCGACAACGCCATCGAACTTGCGGAAAAGCACGGCGCCATCGTTTGTTCCTACGGAGACATGATGCGCGTTCCGGCCTCCGAGCGCCGCAGCCTCATCAAGGCCAAGGCCGAGGGTGCAGATATCCGCATGGTCTACTCCATCCGCGACGCCCTAAAGATCGCTCGCGAGACGCCGGACCGCGAAGTGGTATTCTTCGCGATCGGATTTGAAACGACCACGCCGCCGACGGCGGTGGCCATCAAAGAGGCCAGGGCGGCGCGTTTGAAGAATTTTTCCATCTTCTGCAATCATGTTCTCACACCGGCAGCCGTCGCTCATATTCTTTCAAGCCCGGAAGTGAAGGATCACCGCACCGTCGCCATCGACGGTTTCCTGGGGCCGTCACACGTCTCTTCGGTGATTGGCAGTCGCCCCTACGAGGCCGCGGCGCGCGACTTCCAGCGTCCGGTGGTTATTGCTGGCTTCGAGCCGCTCGATGTCATGCAGGCGACTCTCATGGTCATTCGGCAGTTGAATGAAGGTCGGTACGAGGTCGAAAACGAGTATTTCCGCGTTGTCACCCGTGATGGAAATCGCAAGGCACAGGCTCTCGTTGCTGAGGTGCTAGAGTTGCGTGAGACGTTCGAATGGCGTGGACTCGGTGAGGTTCCGCTAAGCGCGCTGCGCATCCGCGACGCATATGCCGAGTTCGATGCCGAGGAGCGTTTCTCGATCGCCACTCGCAAGGTCAAGGACGCCAAGAGCTGCGAGTGCCCCTCAATTCTCCGAGGCGCCAAGCGCCCAACCGACTGCAAGCTGTTTGGTCGGACATGTACACCGGAAAATCCCATCGGATCGTGCATGGTCTCCTCCGAAGGCGCGTGTGCGGCCTACTGGACCTATGGCCGTTTCCGCTTCGGAACTGAGGGGCGTGCACTCGATCGAGCGAAAGAGGCTGTCCAATGACCTTGATGAGCCGTTTTTCGAGCCGTCTCGATGTGACTAGTGGCACCATCGACATGACTCACGGAAGTGGTGGGCGCGCCACGGCCCAGCTGGTGTCCGAGGTGTTTGCCCGTCATTTCGATAATCCGATCTTGGCAGCCGGCAATGATGGAGCAGCCTTCGATGTTCCGGCAGGGCGACTGGTCATGAGCACGGACGGACACGTGATCTCACCACTTTTCTTTCCTGGTGGAAATATTGGCTGTCTTGCGGTCCATGGGACCATAAACGACGTGGCGATGCTCGGCGCCCGCCCGCTTCACCTTGCGGCCGGCTTCATCATCGAGGAAGGATTCCCGCTCGCCGATCTCGATAAGATCGCCGCCAGCATGGCGGCCGCGGCACAAGAGGCAGGGGTGCCGATTGTCACCGGCGATACGAAGGTCGTTGAGAAAGGTAAGGGCGACGGTGTGTTCATCACCACGAGCGGAGTTGGCATCGTTCCACCAGGCATTGATATTTCCGGCGCCAACGCACAGCCCGGCGACAAGATCATTCTTTCAGGCTCCATTGGCGATCATGGCATCGCCATATTGTCGAAGCGAGCCAATCTCGAATTTGATACGGAGATCAAGTCGGACACTGCCGCACTCCATGAACTCGTGGCGCACATGATTGCACAGGTGCCGCAAATTCATTGCCTTCGCGATCCAACGCGCGGAGGGCTCGGCACGACCTTGAATGAGCTAGCACAGCAATCTCGTGTCGGTATGCGTCTCCGCGAAGCGGCGATTGCTATCAAGAACGATGTACGCGCGGCCTGCGAGCTGCTTGGCCTTGATCCGCTTTATATTGCCAACGAGGGCAAGCTTATCGCGATCTGTCCGGCCGAACATGCCGACCGACTCCTCGCCGCAATGAGGGCGCATCCGTTGGGTCGCGAAGCGGAAATCATTGGTGATGTCGTCGCCGATAGCAATGCCTTTGTACAGATGGAAACCCACTTTGGCGGCAATCGCATCATTGATTGGCTGTCGGGTGAACAATTGCCGAGAATATGCTGAGCGGAAGCAATGTGACGCTGGGTGACGCGGGGCAAGGGAGAAGGAAATGACGGGACTACCCACAATCCTGGTCGTCGATGACGAGCAGAGAAGTCTCGAGTCCTTGGAGCGCATCCTGGAAGATTATTTCGACGTCAAGACCGCATCGAACGCCGAGGAGGCTCAGGCCATTCTTGAGCGAGAGTGGGTACAGGTAATCCTCTGCGATCAGCGCATGCCGCACGTTTCCGGCGTCGAGTTCCTGAAAATCGTACGAGAGCGCTGGCCAGAGATCGTGCGGCTGATCATTTCCGGCTATACGGATTCAGAGGACATCATCCGTTCCATTAATGAATCCGGAATCTACCAATACGTCACAAAACCATGGCAGCCTGAGAATCTCATTCTGACTCTCAAAAACGCTGCGCGGCTGTTCGAACTTCAGCGTCAGAACGAATTGCTTGCCGTCGAACTCAAAATGTCGACCGAGCGTGCCGAGAGCGTGATTATTGAAAGGAAGCGCGGTCTCAAGGCGCAGTATCAGCGGGACGATGGTATCATTCGAGCGACCGGCAGCCCGATGAATGAGGTCTGTGATCGTGTTGCCCGCATTGCGCCCTATGACATATCGGTCCTGGTCACTGGAGAATCGGGTACCGGCAAAGAGCTTATTGCCAGAGCGCTCCACTACAACAGTCTCAGATGGAACAAGCCGTTCGTCGTCGAGAACTGCGCGGCAATGCCAGGGGAACTCCTGGAAAGCGAGCTTTTCGGCCATAAGCGCGGCGCATTTACGGGAGCGATTGAAGATCACATTGGGCTTTTCCAGCGCGCCGATGGTGGCACGGTATTTCTTGATGAGATCGGTGAGGTCTCCCCCGCATTTCAGGTCAAACTGCTTCGCGTTCTGCAAGAGGGTGAGATCCGCCCGGTCGGAAGCCGGCAAACGCACAAAGTCGATATTCGTGTCATCGCCGCGACCAACAGGGATCTCGAGGCAGAGGTGCGATCAGGACGGTTCCGCGAGGACCTCTATTACCGCCTTTCGGCCGTAACCATTCACATTCCCGCCTTGCGCGATCGCCGCGTTGATATTCCAATTTTGGCCCGCCTACTGTTGGAGAGAGCGCAGAAACAGCTCGGAAAGAACGTTCAGGGCTTTTCCGATGAAGCGATCGCCTGCATGATGGCCTACCACTGGCCGGGCAATGTGCGCGAGTTGCAGAATGAGATTCAACAAGTCCTGGTCATGGCTCAGGAGAATGAGGAGATCGGGGCGGACCTCTTATCGAGCCGCATTCTGAGAGCGGCGCCCGGCGAGGAGGCCGAGGACATCGATCTCATTGGATCGCTTGACGGCACTTTGCGCGAAAGAGTGGAATCGGTCGAGGCGCGGATCATTCGCGAGATTCTGATACGGCACCGCTGGAACAAGAGCCGCGCCGCCAAGGAGTTGGGCCTCTCTCGTGTGGGCTTGCGCAGCAAACTCGAACGCTATGGGCTCGAGAAGGTGGAAGGTTTGAATGCCGAAGGCCGCAGAAAGGCTGCCGGTTAAGTCCGGCCAGAAGAATCCGGCCGCAGGTGATGGCAAGGCTCAGCACCCTCTGCTTGTTGAGGCCGGTGTGATGGGTGCCCTTGAGCTCAATCCGGCCGGTGAGGAGGCATGGATTGAAGTCATCCAGAAGATGGACGCCGTCTACGCCGATCTCGTCCGGCATCAGGTCGAGCTTGAACGCAAGAACGCGGCTCTTGAGGAGGCGCAGCAGTTCATCGACGGCGTGCTGTCGTCGATGAACGACGTGCTCATCGTTTGCGATCGCAATGGACGGATCGAGCGGGTCAATTCGGCGCTTGAACGTCTGACCGGGCGCCGTGAGAGCGAGGTCATCGGCGAGCCGATCACCACGTTGTTTGCTGATGTCCCAGGTTCAATGGAAGGGTTCGCCGACAAAGCCATTGGCCGGGGTGCGATGATTGATCATGAAATGGCTCTACTCGGGCCTCAGGGCAAGCACGTACCGCTGGCAATGAATTGCTCGGAACGGTTCGACCACCGCGGCGCGCTCGCAGGCTTTGTATTGCTCGGCCGCCCCGTGGGGGAACTGCGCAGAGCCTATGAGCGCCTCAACATCGCGCATCGTGAGCTGCATCAGGCTCAGCGGCATCTCGTCGTGTCGGAGAAGATGGCAGCCCTTGGACGCCTCGTTGCTGGCGTCGCGCACGAACTCAACAACCCAATCAGTTTTGTGTTCGGCAATATGCACGCCTTGAAGCGCTATGGTGAGCGGTTGACGGAGTACCTCCAGGCCATTGATCGCGGCGAAAATGCCGAGAACCTTCAGAAGCTTCGCGTACGACTGAAAATCGACCGCGTGCTTTCTGATATCGCACCGCTTGTTGAGGGAACGCTCGAGGGTGCCGAGCGCGTTAGCGATATCGTCCAGGACCTTCGCCGCTTTTCCAGTACTCAATCGGAACCGCCGGAGCATTTTGATGTCACCAAGGTCGTTCGCACGGCAGTCACCTGGGTTCTGAAAGCATCCCGCATCAAGCCGCTCGTCACTTTCGAGATGCCCGAGATTTTCGAGATCGCTGGACGCAAGGGGCCGGTCCATCAGATTATCGTCAATCTGGTGCAGAATGCCGTTGACGTCATGTCGTCCGTACCGGACCCACATCTGGACATCGCCCTCTGTCCCGGTGAGGCGAGCGTCACCATCACGGTTCGCGATAATGGCCCCGGCATTCCTGCGGACGCCATGGCACGTATTTTCGAGCCGTTCTTTACTACCAAGATGATCGGAGAAGGCACCGGCCTTGGCCTCTACGTCAGCTATGGGCTGGCGGAGGAGATGGGCGGAAAGCTCGAAGCCGGAAATCACCCCGACGGGGGAGCCATTTTCAGCCTACGTCTACCATCCGGCGAGAAACCCCATGGTACTTGATGCGGGTCACACCTCTATGAAGACACTTCTCTGGCTTCAGTCGGGCGGCTGTGGTGGCTGCACGCTCTCTCTCATTTGTGCCGAACAACCGGATTTCATCACCGCTCTTGAAATTGCCGGAATTCGCCTGCTCTGGCACCCCTCGCTCAGTGAGGCGACAGGCTCGGAACTGCGATCCGTTATCGATGACGTGCGCGCCGGCATCATGCCGCTCGATATTCTCTGTCTCGAGGGTTCCGTCATTCACGGTCCTGACGGGACCGGGCGCTTTCATCTCCAGGCCGGCACCTCAACCCCGATGAAGGAACTCATCGCCGATCTTGCGAGGCGTGCAGGTACGGTGATCGCGATTGGCTCATGCGCAGCCTTCGGCGGCATTACCGCCTCGGGCGCAAATCAAGTTGAAGCCTCGGGTCTTGCGTTCGATGGGGCAGAGCCCGGCGGCCTGCTTGGGGGAGAATTTCGCTCACGCTCCGGTTTTCCGGTCATCAACATTTCCGGATGCCCGATCCATCCCGATTGGGTCGTCGAAACGCTTTTCCAGCTTGGACGCGAAAACCTCAAGCCATCCGATTTGGATAATTTCGGTCGACCGCGCTTTTATGCCGATCATCTCGTGCATCATGGGTGCCCGCGCAATGAATATTATGAATACAAGGCGAGTGCCGAGCAGCTATCAAATCTTGGCTGCCTGATGGAGCATCTCGGATGTATGGCGACGCAGGTTCACGCCGATTGCAACATCCGCCTTTGGAACGGCCATGGGTCGTGCACGCGCGGAGGTTATCCGTGCATCTCGTGCACGGAGCCGCAGTTCGAGCGGACAGCACACTCATTTTTTGAGACCCCGAAGCTCGCCGGAATTCCGATTGGATTGCCGACGGACATGCCGAAAGCATGGTTTGTTGCGCTCGCGGCCTTGTCCAAAGCAGCCACGCCCCACCGCGTGAAAAGCAATGCCGTCTCCGACTACATTGTGACCCCGCCGGTAGGGCAAAAGGGGAAGAAGGGGAAATGAGCCGCCGGATTGTCGGACCCTTCAATCGCGTGGAGGGAGATCTCGAGATTAGCCTCGAGATCAAAGACGGTACTGTGGAGGCGGCGTGGGTGAATTCTCCGCTCTATCGTGGTTTCGAGCAAATGCTCACTGGTCGCGATCCGAGAGACGCCATCGCTGTAACCCCACGAATTTGCGGCATCTGCTCCGTGGCCCAGTCACTCGCATCGGCAATGGCGCTTGCAGATGCGCAGGAAATCGCTCCGCCGCCCAATGGCGCGCTGATGCGTAACATCATTCTCGCAACCGAGAATGTCGCCGACCATCTCACCCATTTTTATATGTTCTTCATGCCGGATTTCGCCCGGCCGATCTACGAAGGCGAGCCGTGGCACGACGAGGCCATCGCCCGCTACAAGGCCGTCGAGGGAATGGCCGTCCGCGAAATGCTGGCAGCCCGCGCAGCATTTATGCACATCATGGGTATGCTCGCCGGACATTGGCCGCACACGCTTGGTCTTCAGCCGGGCGGGACGACACATGCGATTGATGGGGCCGGGCAGGCGCGCGTGCTCGCCACGCTGGCCGCGTTTCGTCGATTTCTCGAGTCGCGGCTTTTTGGGGACAGGCTTGAATCCGTAACGTCGAATGGATCAGGCGCCGATCTCGAACGTTGGGCAAAGCTCCCGGGCCCGCAAGCGAGCGACTTCGTGGCGTTTCTTCGGATTTCAAAGGCGCTTGATCTCGGTCAACTCGGCCGCACGTCGGGCAGATTCATGAGTTATGGCGCCTATGAGATGGAAGGCGCCCATTTCTTTCGCCGCGGGATTTATGAGGCGGGCACGACCGGCACTCTGGACCCGGCCCTCATTACCGAGGATCTGTCGAGCGCCTGGTTCGCGCATCGCAATGGTGCGCGCCATCCGTCGCGTGGCGTGACGATCCCAGACGCCAATGCGACGAACGCTTACACTTGGTGCAAGGCGCCGCGCCTCGATGGCAAGGTCGTTGAGGTCGGTGCAATTGCCCGTCAGGTCGTGGATGGAAATCCACTGATCGTCGACCTCGTGAGATCCGGTGGCAGCAACGTCGCCACGCGCGTTATCGCACGTTTGATTGAGATCGCCCTTCTTGTTCCGGCACTGGAGGAGTGGACGCGTCGCATCACCCCGCATGAGCCATTTTTCAAGCAGGGCGGCATACCCGACAATGCTGAGGGCGCTGGGCTGATCGAGGCTGCACGCGGGTCACTTGGGCACTGGCTTACAATCAAGAATGGCCGCATTCTCAATTATCAGATTATTGCGCCGACTACTTGGAATTTTTCGCCGCGCGATCATCGAGGCACCCCGGGCGCATGCGAGCAGGCACTGGCCGGTGCTCCGGTTCGCCAGGGGGAAACCGAACCGGTCGCCGTTCAGCACATCGTGCGCTCATTCGATCCATGCATGGTTTGCACGGTGCATTGAAGAGGCGGCACCAATGATAATCATGGGCGCAGAATTTCGTGTTCGCGGATTGGTGCAGGGCGTAGGCTTTCGTCCGACGGTATGGCGCCTTGCGCATTCCCTGAAGCTCAGCGGAGAAGTTCTGAATGACGGCGCAGGAGTCCTCATTCGCGCATGGGGCACACCGGATCAGTTATCAGCCTTTGAAGCCGCGTTAGCTCGCAATCCGCCTCCGCTTGCACGCATTGCCGCAATCGAGCGCGCCGAACTCCGGGAGGCGCCACCAACATATGAATTTCGCATCGCAACGACGATGTCCGGCGACGTATCGACGGGCATTGTCGCTGACGCCGCTACCTGTCGGGAATGTCTTGCCGAAATTCTGGATCCGGGGAACCGGCGCTATCGCTATGCCTTTACCAACTGCACGCACTGCGGTCCGCGCCTGTCGATCGTGCATACGATCCCCTACGACCGGGTCTCGACATCGATGGCGGCATTCACCATGTGCAACGCCTGCCAGGCCGAATACGAGAACCCTGCCGATCGCCGGTTTCACGCCGAGCCCAATGCCTGCCCGGTTTGCGGACCGAAGCTTTGGCTCGAGGATAAAACTGGTCGCCCAATAATTCTCCCTGTCGGTGAGGATGTCATCACCCGCGTGGCCGCAATGATTGGCGAGGGGGCGATCGTCGCCATTAAAGGGATCGGCGGCTTTCATCTCGCGTGCGATGCCGCCAATGATCGGGCCGTCGCCGAACTGCGCCAGCGCAAGCGCCGCTATCACAAACCCTTCGCCCTGATGGCGCGCGATCTCAATACGGTCCGCGCCTACGTCGAAGTCGGTGACGGGGAGGCGGAGCTCCTGCTAAGCCCCGCTTCACCAATTGTCATCCTGGAACGCCGCCAAGATGCGCCGGAACTGGCTGCAGAACTCGCGCCCGGCCAATCGACGCTTGGCTTCATGTTGCCGTATACACCCCTGCATCATCTTCTGATGCGTGAGGTTCTCAGGCCCATCGTTCTAACCTCTGGCAACGGCAGCGACGAGCCTCAGTGTATTGGCAATGAGGAGTCCCGGCGGGTCTTGCACGACATCGCCGATGTCTGGGTGATGCATGACCGGGACATCATCAATCGCCTTGACGACAGCGTCGTGCGCGTTGTTGACGGAACACCATCAATTATCCGCCGGGCGCGCGGCTATGCTCCCGAGCCCATTGCACTCCCTCACGAACTTGCAGGAACGCCGCGCATTCTCGCCCTCGGCGCGGAGCTGAAGAACACATTCTGCATTTTGTCGGACGGAAAGGCGATCCTGTCTCAGCATTTAGGCGATCTCGAAGACGCGGCGGTGCACGGCGAATGGCGGGCAGCGCTCCGGTTATACCGGCAGATGTTCGCTTTTGACCCTGAAATGATAGCTGTTGACATCCATCCCGATTACTTCTCGACCCAGTGGGGCCGTGCGCTGGCCCACGAAACCGGCGCGCGGCTCGTCGAGGTTCAGCATCACCATGCTCATGTTGGATCTGTGCTCGCGGAACACGGTATCGAACCATCGGCGCCACCCGTGCTCGGCATTATTCTCGACGGCCTGGGCCTTGGCATGAATGGGGAACTCTGGGGCGGAGAATTTCTTGTTGCGCGTTATGATGGCTTTGAGCGCCTGGCATCGTTTGCGGATATTCCGCTGATTGGCGGCAACCGCGCCATTCGGGAGCCGTGGCGCAATGCATTTGCGCACCTTCACGCCGCATTCGGTTGGCGCGAATGGGAGGCCACCAATGCCGATCTCGACATTGTCCGTTTCGGAAATACGCGGCATCCGGAAGTCCTCGTGCGCATGGTGGAAAGCGGCCTCAACGCGCCCCGCGCAAGTTCCGCCGGACGCCTCTTCGACGCAGCGGCCGCAATCCTTGGACTGTGCAGGGAGGAAGTTACTTACGAGGGACAGGCGGCCGTGATGCTCGAGGCGCTTGCGGCAGGCGGCCCCAGGAGTGCGGGGGGATACCCTGTAGAAATTGTGCCGGGGTCTCCGACCCGAATTCGTTGGGGGCCGTTTTGGGCGGCACTTGTCGCAGACCTGAAATGCGGCCGAGACCGTTCGTTGATCGCCGCACGCGTGCATCAAGGCGTCGTTGATGCCGTTGTCGAAGTGGCAACCCGGATTTCTTCGGAAAATGAAGTCGCAACGGCTGTACTGTCCGGCGGCGTCTTTCAGAATCGTTTGTTGGCCGAGGGCGTGACACATGCCTTGCGCAAAGCTGGAATGACGGTGCTGATGCCGAGAGCGTTACCGGCAAACGATGGCGGCCTGTCACTCGGGCAAGCGGTCATTGCAAGCGCGGGCACCCGCTTCAGCGGCCCTTTTGATAAGTTCCGATGAGGTGCGCTTCAGCCAGGATGTGGCCCTTCATGGCTTTCTCGAGTTCCGCTTTGGTCGGCCGGTGCAAAGCTGCAAGGACCGTGTCGAGCGCATAAAGCTTGTGGAAATAACGATGCCGCCCCACCGGCGGGCAGGGACCGCCGTACTGGGCCTTTTTCCAATCATTAAGACCCACCTTCGTGCCCTGAGGGAGTCCGGCCGGGTCGACAGCTTCGCGTAGCTCGGTTGCACTTGGAGGGATGTCATAAAGCACCCAGTGGACCCAGGTCATGCGTGGCGCTTTGGGATCTGGCGCATCGGGATCATCGACGATGAGCGCAAGACTTTTGGTCGCCACGGGGACGCCGGACCAGGCGAGGGGCGGAGAAATATTCTGTCCCTCGCACGTATATTTCGAAGGGATCGCACCATTGTCGGCAAACGCGGTCGATGTCAGACGGAGGGTCATGGGCGCCTTCTCCTCAGCACGAGATCCAAAGCATGCAAATGCTGCGACGCCGATCATAGCCCACAGCAAGCCGGCCCGCAGGTTTAAGCAGAAATGAACACGACGGAAGAAACAGGAATAACTTCGTCTCATGGCTTGAGCTATTCCAACCCTCTATTGAGGCGGGAGCAAGGGGGGCGTTAGGGTAGTCGCCGACCGGTTTTCAGAAGACCGATGACGTGCTGTACGATATTTGCAGGAGTGTCGTTGGCGGAGATCCTTTTCCACATGACCGGAGCAAGTTGGCGGGCAGCCTGAGCACGAACCACTTCCGTCGAGGCATCCGAAGCATCGCCATGGCGCCCCCCGACGCGCGTGAGAAGAGTGTCCGTCGGGGCTTCGAGCCAAATTCCTTCGAATGGAACGCCGGCATCAGCAGCACAACGTTGTATTCTCTCGCGATCTTGCGGGCGATCAAAAACGGCATCTGCGATCACCGCATGGCCGCACTTGAGGCCGATGGTGGCCTCTGACGCCTGGGTCGCATAGACTTTCTCGGAGATTTCCGGACGGTAGGCTTCGAGAGGAAGGCGGCTCTCAGCCTCAATTCCGTGCAGCCGCTTGCGGATACGATCACTTGAAAGAATGCGCGCGCCTGGCGGCGGGCCAATCTGATGAGCGATGAGAGATGCGAGCGTCGATTTCCCTGAACCGCTGAGCCCGCCGATCGCGATGAGCCGTGCCGGAACCTTGGTAAGCAGCGCTCCCGATAGTTCGAAATAGGCCTTGGCCTCTCTCTTCAGCTTCTCGCCGTCTGACCCGGCGAGTTGTGCACTCTGCGTTGCGAGGACGTGCGCACGGATGGCCGATCGGACAGCCATAAAAAAGGGTATCACCGAAAGTCCGGCATCGGCGCCGTCATTCTCATCGAGGTAGCGATTAAAGACGAGGTTGGCATCGCCTGTCCTGCCCCGATGCCAAAGGTCCATGAGCAAAAAGGCCAGATCGTATAGAACGTCAATCGTGGCGATCGCATCGTCGAACTCGATACAATCGAAGAGGGCTGGCGTGCCGTCCAAGAGGCAAATGTTGCGAAGGTGTAAGTCTCCATGGCAACGGCGAACCTTGCCAGCCTGTCCCCGAGCATCGAGGAGTTTCGCGTAGTGTCCCAGAGCCTCTCGGAATGCACCGGTGAGGGCAGCGACCTCCTCCGGTGCAAAGACGTCGGAGGTTGCAAAGGCCCGCTCGTTAATTGAGAGGACATCGGCCATGATCGAGCTGCCCTGGCAGAGATGGATCGGCGCACGTGCGTGAAAGCGCGAAATCATCCGCGCCGTTTCCGTCAAGAGCTGAGGCGTCAAAAGGTTCTCTGCGGCCAGGGCATCGAAGATCATCCGTTGATCGAGACGACGCATCTCGACAACGGCATCAATGACAGGACCCTTTCCGTCGAAGCTGAGCGATCCATCCTCTTCGAGCGTAATGTGGCGCACACCGAGATAGAGCGAAGGCGCCGTCCGCCGGTTCAGCTCAATTTCTCGTTCACAAGCTGCGAGACGCAAGTCGACGGTCGAGAAATCGACATACGGCAGGCGCACCGCGCGCTTGAGCTTGAAAGCGCGATCGCCCGCAAGAATAACGAGCGAGATGTGCGTTTCAATCGTGACGATATCCGAGCGCAGATCGCCATATGTCTTCGGGTTTGTCAGAAATGCGATGGTGCGGCCTTGATCTCCGATGGACATGCCGGGATGTATTCCGTTTGCTGATGTACGCCGACGAAGCCTCTCATTGTACTTGACTTGGCCCTCGGCGCAGCGCCGGCCAATCCGAAAATGCG
>Ga0272446_1004858_pt1 | contig 15419 bp, 15 predicted proteins | sample YNPCB0061_FD_194587 | JGI IMG/M metagenome (GOLD analysis project Ga0272446, IMG submission 194587) | Hot spring microbial mat communities from Yellowstone National Park, WY, United States - YNP-CB-006-1 | ecosystem: Environmental > Aquatic > Thermal springs > Hot (42-90C) > Sediment | place... | reverse complement strand
GTCAAGGGGAACCTGTGTCGTCAGAAAAGCGAGGATTAGACTCCCAGGGATCCCGTGGAGAGTGTCACAATGCAGGGAGTCTGTGACATTGTCTCTGGGGTCTATGGGCACACGCCACTGCTGGTTTTGGCTCCTCGCGATGGGGGTGGGACATTCTGCCATTGCCCAGGAACTGCCCCCCATTCCTACGATTCCCAACTTCACTCCCCTACCTGCTCCTACGACTTCCCCGACTCCCCTCCCCCCCAGTTCCACACCGAGCCCGGCCCTGATGCCAACCCCGTTGTCAACCCCCAGTGCAACGCCACTGCCCCCTCCTGAGTTTCCAACGCCGGCAGCGGTTCCCCTCGGCACAGATCTGCGCCAAGTTGTGCAATTGTTCATCAATGAATCCCTCCAGGCGGGAGCTAACCCGGAAGCAGTGAACTATAACGCTCTTTACGAGCAACTGCTGGCAAAACGATTTGGGGATCCCCGGCCTCCTGTGGAAACTGAGTATGAATTGATCCAGTCTCTTTTGGATCGCTACGGGGAGAAGGGGGATCGGCTCCTTAGGCCTGCTGAGTTTAGGAATCTGCTCAATCGTCCCCGTCCGCCGATCAGTCCAGAACAACCCCAGGCGGGGGTGCTTTTACTGCGGATCCCGGAAATCACGCCCAATACGCCTTTGGAAGTGCGGGAGATCCTCCGCCGAGGGGATGCCAGCCGCGGTGTGATCCTGGATTTGCGGGGGGCAACGGGCTATGACCCGGAGGTGATTGCGGCTCTGGCGCGGTTATTTTTGGCGCCGACGATTCGCCCGCTGGTGATCACAGAAGACCGCTTTGGGGAGCAAACGCCCTGGGACAACCCGGAGATTCCTTTGGCAGGGGAACAACCCCTGGTGGTTTTGGTGGATGAGAAAACGGAGCAGGGGGCAGTGCTTTTGGCGGCCCAATTGGGGGTGAGCGGGCGGACCCAATTGCTGGGGCAACCCACCCAGGGCACGGAGTTTCAGCGTAAGTTCTTTGTCTTGCCTTCGGGGGCAGCGGTGGAACTGACGGTGGGGCGCTGGCGCAGCGGTGATGGACGCTCCTTAGGGGGGGGAGTCGTGCCCCTCCAGACCTTAACCGGGGATCCCATGAGCTGGATTGCCACTGCCGTCACCCGTTTGGGGGATCCCCTGCTGAGTGGGGGCAATCGTCCGACCATTTTTCCAGCGACAGGGCGGGTGGGGCGCTATGCCTTGGGGTTGGATCTGCGGGAGGTGGAAGGAGGGGCCCTGGGGAATGTGGACACGATCAGCGCTGCTTCTGGGGCTAATGTTTTTCAGCCCAACAGTGATCTGCGAATTTTTTATGTCCAGGATTATGTTTTGTTTGGTTATCGTCCCCCTTCGATTTTGCGTAGTTTTTTTGCCAATCGTATTTACCATTTTGGTGCGGATGCCATGACCGCTGAAGGGATCGGCATTGGTGCCACCTATGAGGAGGTGATTCAAACCTACGGGCGGGCGGGAGAGAATGGCTTTAATGAAACGAAGCCCTTTCCGGTGGGCAGTCGCGATTATGGGCGCACGGATCGCTACTACATCAATTATGAAGCCCTGGGATTAGGGTTTGTGTTTGCAACCGGGACAAATCGGGTGATTGGCATCGGTCTGTATAAAGCAGGCTATTAGGACTTATGGGTGCTGTTGAAACCAGCGCCATGCTGTGGCAATGATGGTTTCTAAATCTGCGTAGCGTTGCTGCCACCCCAAAACCTCTTGGACCCGTCTGGCTGCCCCCACGAGGATGCCCACATCCCCAGGACGGCGGGGCTTGAACACCACAGGAATGGGTTTACCAATCACCTGCTCGGCAGTGGCGATCACCTCCTTGACAGAATAGCCGCGGCTGTTGCTGAGATTAAAGGCAGCGGAGCCTCCCCCCTGGCGGAGATAGTCCAGGGCAAGGACATGGGCCTGGGCTAAATCAGAAACATGGATATAATCCCGCACACAACTGCCATCAGGGGTTTCGTAGTCCGTGCCATGCACGCAAACAGCAGGGATCCGACCCAAGCCTGCCCGCAACACATTGGGGATCAAGTGGGGTTCCGGATCGTGGACTTCGCCAATCTCCCCTTCGGGATCCGCCCCGGCGGCGTTGAAATAACGCAGACAAACCGAACGAAGGGCATGGGTCGATTCGCAGGAGCGCAGCATCTGCTCGGTGGTAGCTTTGCTGATCCCGTAGGGATGAATCGGCAGGAGGGGGTGATCTTCAGGAATGGGCAGGCACTGGGGATGTCCGTAAACGGTACAGGTACTGGAAAAAACGAGATTCTCAATCCCCAATGCGGTGGCTACCTCAATCAGGGTCAGGGATCCGCCAACATTATTGCGGAAATAGCGGAGGGGATACTGGACGGACTCCGCCACGTAGGCATAGGCAGCAAAGTGGAGGATGGCCACGGGTTGGTAGTGGCGGATCACCTGAGATAACCGCTCCGCATCAGCAATATCCCCAATTTCTAAGGGGCCCCAACGCACAGCAGCGGCGTGTCCCCGACTGAGATTGTCGTAGCTGACAGGCATGTAACCAGCCTGAGCAAGCGCTTTACAGGTGTGACTGCCCACATAGCCTGCTCCCCCTGTCACCAAAACAAAGTCCATACCAGGATCCCGAAACCTGTTTGATCATACCGACCTCTTTCCCCGGAAGCTGACCCCACTATTGCGGATGGAATTTTTTATTTTTGAAGTATCATGAAGGGAACGTTACCACCCTTGTTCCCACCTCTTTGGAGGCTCAGCCGTGCTAATTCACTTCACTCCTCGTTCTGCTGTGCTGCCTTTGTGGTCACCGTTACTGCTGGTAGGTAGCCTGCTGCTCAGCTTCAATGCACTGCTCCCTGCCTTGGCCCAGTCTCCTGAAGGCTTTTCTGAGACCTCCCGTAAAAGCCAGGACATGCAATCCTTCAATTCTGAGCAAACATTGGCCCCAGTGGTCAGGATTGCCCAAGCTTCTACAAAGATGGAGCCCGCTGATCTTTATCAACTGTTGGAGGTGGCAGTCGCGCAACAAAACTGGACAGCAGCCATCAGTATTGTGGAAACCTTGCAGGTGTTGCAGCCGGAGCGGGCCCTTGAACTCGAACGGTACCGGCAACGCCTCCAAGCCTTAGCAGGCTCCCCGACTCCAGCCCCCTTTACCCTCAGTCAACCGGGCCCTGCCGGCAGAACCGGGGATCCCAGCGAGCTGCCTGCCAAGATTCTCATTCAAAATGCGAAAGGACAGGTGAAAACCTATCGGTTCGAGCGGCAAGGGGACTTTGAGGTGACCTATCCTGAAACCTACCAAATTGACATCACCTTTCAGTCCCCCCAGGGTTATGCAGCCCAACAGATTCCTGTGCAGATTACTGTCAATGGTTTTCGCTCTCGTCCGCTCACCTTTAGCCAGGAAGTGGTGTTGGGCACCCCCCGCTCCGGAGAAATTCAAGTGCAGTTTTCCACGAGCCAAGAACCGAATCCTCAATCGGTGACTGTGAAGGTGGCGGGGGGGCAGAAGAGGACCTTTCCTTTGAGCTTACCCAGTAGCAACGAAGTGGTGGGCAAAAGGCTGGTGAATTAAAGATTCTGAAAAACTAGGCTGTGAGGGAACCGCCCGTAAAGTGAGTAGGTACGTCAATACTTGTAAATAAGGCTGCCTTGAACCGTATTCCTTTGGCATAATCGGCTTGCCGTTTTTTCTGTCACTGTCGGGGTTACTCATGGTTATGCAAGTTTTACTGACCTTTTATGGGGTGATGCTCCTAGTGGGTGGCTGGATTGGTTATCGCCAGGCAGGGAGTCACAAATCCTTGGTCAGTGGGGTGATCAGTGGGGTGGTGATTTTTGCGGCGGTGGGCCTGAGTTTTTGGCGGATGGACTGGGGCCTAGGACTGGGACTGGTGACGGCGGTGCTTTTGGCTGGGGTCTTTGTGGGACGGTGGCGAGCCACAGGAAAGGTGATGCCAGCAGGGATCATGGTGGGACTGAGCGGGGCAGTGGCCGTTATGGCAGGGATGACGTTGTTGGCGGGTTAGCAGAACAGCCTAAGATAAGAAAAGTAAACATAATTTGATGAGCGTCTATGGCGGCTCCCCATTTATTGCAACGTCTGGCAGATATTGAAACCACCTACCGAGACCTGTCGGTGCGTCTGGCGGATCCCGATGTGGTGAGTCAGCCGGAGGAACTGCAACGGCTGGCCCGGGCCCATGCTCGCCTAGAAAACACGGTCTCGGTGTATCACCGCTGGCAAGAGGTGGTGAAGTCCCTGCGGGAAACGGAGGAACTGAAACGGACAGCAGGGGATCCCGAAATTGAGTCTTTGGCAGAACAGGAGATCCTCAGTCTCAAGGAACAGATGCAGGAGTTGGAAGGACGGTTGACGCTGCTGTTGCTGCCCCAAGATCCCAACGATGACAAAAACATCATGTTGGAGGTACGGGCAGGCACTGGCGGGGATGAGGCAGCGATTTGGGCTGGGGATCTGGTGCGGATGTATATGCGTTATGCCGAGAAGATGGGCTGGTCGGTGGCTCTTGTCGGCGGCAGTGATGGGGAAATGGGGGGCTTTAAGGAGGCAGTGCTGGAGATCAAAGGGGATCAGGTTTACAGCAAGCTCAAGTTTGAGGCAGGGGTGCACCGGGTGCAGCGGGTGCCAGCCACAGAAGCCCAAGGGCGGGTGCATACCTCAACGGCGACGGTGGCGGTGATGCCGGAGGTGGATGAGGTGGAAGTGGTGATCGACCCCAAAGATATTGAGCTGAAAACAGCCCGATCCGGCGGGGCAGGGGGACAAAACGTCAATAAAGTGGAAACTGCTGTGGATTTGATCCATAAACCTACCGGGATCCGGGTTTTTTGCACGGAAGAGCGGTCGCAACTGCAAAACCGCGTCCGGGCGATGCAAATTCTCCGGGCTAAACTCTATGAACTGAAGCTGCGGGAGCAACAGGAAGCCATTGTCTCCAGTCGGCGGATGCAGGTGGGCACGGGGGAGCGGTCAGAAAAGATCCGCACCTATAATTACAAGGATAATCGCGTCACCGATCACCGTCTCAATCAGAATTTTGATCTGCGAGCCATTCTGGAAGGAGATTTGGAAGATTTGGTGCAATCTTGCATTGGACTTTATCAAAAAGAACTCTTGGCAGAATTAGCTAATCAGGGCAATAACTAAAACTAACCCAACTATCTTTATTCTCCCGGACACCTCAAAAAATTTTCAAAAATTCTCAAAAAATAGGGATGTAGCTACTCATCTGTTCCAGGTTCGCCTTTCTCGCTCTGGGAGAAGAGGTGAGGGATCAATCGAAGTGACGATTCTTGAGAATAACCTGGTATAGCCAGATAGTTTTTTTGCGGTCAGGCAATTATTAGAGGTGCCCTCCCATCTTGCAGAATCGGCAGAATCGATTTTGCAGAAATGAGCTTCCTGTAAGGGGCTAAAATCATCTTGGATTCTGTTGGCATGGTCGATTTTCATGCTCTTTTTGTCTTTAGTGATCAGCGTTGATCAAAGTATGCAGAGTCCGATGGATACTTTAGTTTATGTCCTGCAGATTTGCCGTGGAATCTCAATCTGGCCTCACCTTCTGGACAGGCAAGGAGGAATCACGACAGATCACTCAGAATAGATCTGGAATGGGGGGTTGCGTTTTGGGAAACCGTGGTTTAGCGTGAAGGGCAATTTGGTGTGTGGTGTGTATGGATCTGCCCATTGGCCTGTTTGACAGTGGGGTGGGGGGGTTGACGGTGTGGCAGGCGGTGCGGCGACATTTGCCTGAGGAGCGTTTGCTCTATGTGGGGGATATGGCCCGGGTTCCCTACGGTGAGCGTTCTCAAGGGGAAATCATCCGTTTTGTCCAAGATATTGTGGCGTGGCTGCAAACTCAACCGGTGAAGTTGATTGCAATGGCCTGCAATACCAGTTCGGCCTGGGCCCTCGAAACGGTTCAGCCCTTCTGTTCGGTGCCGATTTTGGGGATCATTGTGCCGGGGGCCCAGGCAGCACGGCGGGGGGGATCCCGAATTGGGGTGGTGGCAACGACGGCTACGGTGAGGAGTCGCGCCTATGAACGGGCTATTCAAGAGCTGGGGGGGCAGTGCTGGCAGGTGGCTTGTCCCGATTTGGTGCCCTGGATTGAGGCGGGACAGACCCATAGTCTAGAGGTGATGACAGCGGTGCAAGGGTATGTGCGCCCCCTTTTGGAGCAGGACATTGATACCCTCGTTTATGGCTGTACTCACTACCCCCTTTTGGATCCCCTTTTTGCGGCTGTTCTGCCCCGCTGGGTTCACCGCGTTGATCCGGCCCTTGCCCTAGCAGACGCCATTGCCCGGGAACTGGATCTGTGGGGGTGGCGGCGCAAAGGCCCCCTGGGGAAAGACCATACTCAGTTTTATTGCAGTGGGGATCCCGAGATTTTTGCCCGGCGGGCGGCGACATGGTTGGGATTCCGTCCCCAGGTTACCCAGGTCCACTGGTCGGAGGGCGTGGGCAGAGGCATCACTAGTGACGTGGCACAAAGCATCCATGAAAGCTAGGGGGAATGGGCTGGGGTAAGGCCAGACGACAGAGGGGATCCCGACTCAGATCCTGGGCATCCAAGATCCAGACTTCACTGCCCCCGGTCTGGGCATTCAACACCACTGTCAGCAACCAGGGATCCACCACAACTGCCTCACTGGGGTAGATCCCGACGGGCCAGGGGGTTTCCTGCCAGGTTTGCCCATCCCAACGTCCGATTCCTGTAAATAGGTCGGGCAAAAATCGGGATCCCTGACGATGCACACTCACGTAGGTTGCCCCTGCCCCCACCACGGGAAAATCACAGGTGCGATCCAGAATGACTTGGGGGGATCCCGTCTGTTGTTTGGCCACATCCAGAGTGATTGCTCCAAAAAAACCCTGGGGATCGGTGCGAATCTCCCCGGTGATCACCTCCGCCAAATAGGTGTTGCTGGCAAAATCGGGATAAAAACAGCCCTCCAGGGTCAGCCTTTCACCCTGGCGACGAGCACAGGCAAAATGCCAGACAAAACAGGGATCCCCGCCGATCTTGGCGATCACCTTTAGAGAAGTTAGTTCAATCACCCACCACTGGCTGCCGAGTGTGGGGATCCAGCGACAGGCCTGGCTAAAGGAGCGCTGCCCGCTCACCACAGCCCAGAGATCAACTTTGAGGGGTGGGATCAGCACCACTACATAAGGCGGGACCAGGATCACATCGTGAATGAGGGTGGCATAGGGCAACAGCAAGCGGCGGTGGCAGCGCAGAGCATCCCTGGTGTGGGCGTACAGATGCAGCCAACTGGGGATCCCGTAGCTCACCCCCACATTCCACCACCAACCGGTTTGGGGATCCCGCTTGGGATGAGCGCCGTAAGCAGCGGGAAACATCTGCACCGCCCCTTGGGTGACCAGGGTCTGGGGATGCAACGCCCAGGGGGATCCGGCCTCACACAGGGCCCAGAGCCTATCTTGGCAAGCCAGCACCGAGGTATTGGCAGGATTTTTGATCCCCCGCCCCCCCCGCCCATAATGACCGTAGATCAGACGGTTCTCCCCTTCTTCCCGCCGCGCAAATGGGGTATCCACAAACCGATAAACCGCCTGGGCTTGCCCCCCCTGAAAATGCACTGCCAAAACCGCCCCATCCCCATCAAACCAATGTCCCGCCCGATCCCTGCCCCGCTCAAACCGCGCCGCCCCATTGCGATATAGGGATCCCGCCAACCCTGGGGGGATTTTGCCTGCCAGCACCGGCAGCGGCGTGAGATCAAACTCCTGGGGCGGATCCCGAAACAAGGGTAGCCAGGAATGAAGTGTTCTAGACAACGGTTTTTACCTTTTCTCAGGGGCACCGTTTAGAATTAAAGTACCTTTTGTACTTATGAGTTTAGCGTGGGCATGCAAGGGATCCTGACAGGTTTCCACTGGTCGGACCTACTGGTCGTGGCAGTGCTGGTGGTATTAGAGGCCGCCTTGTCGGCGGACAATGCCGTAGCTCTGGCCGCTTTGGTGCGCCATCTCCCCAGTGATCAGCAGCGGCAACGAGCCTTGCGCTGGGGCATGGTGGGAGCCTATGGGTTTCGTATTGCCATCGTCTTGGCTGCCACCTGGATTGTGGACTATCCCCCTGCCCGTTTCCTAGGAGCGCTCTACTTACTGTGGCTGACATGGCAGCACTTTCGCAGCCCCGAAGACCAACAAGCGGAGCGCTTACCCAATACCGCCAACTTTTGGCAAACCCTGGTTTTGGTAGAACTGACGGACTTAGTCTTTTCCTTTGACAGCATTGCTGCCTCCATTGCTGTTTCCCACAAAGCCTGGGTGATCATTGTGGGCGGGATCCTGGGGATTACGCTGATGCGCTACATGGCATCCTTTTTTGTGCGCTGGCTCGATGAATTTTCCCGCCTCGAAGATGCCGCCTACATCATCATTGCCCTGGTGGGGGGACGCATACTTCTGGAAGTGGTGCTCCCCAGCCTAGAACTCCCGGAATGGGCCATGACCCCCTTGGTGATCGTGTGTTTTGTGTGGGGATTCTCCCGTCGGGATCTCCCTTCTTTAGATCTCGACCTCGACAGCGAAACCCAGCCGGATCCCGAAGAACTGGCTTCCCAGCATCCCCTCAGCTAAGATACAGACTATGACCCAGGCATCTTGGCGACACGGCTACGCCCTCAGTAATGGTCTCCACCTCCACTATGTCACCCAGGGAGAAGGGGACTTGGTGTTGCTCCTCCATGGTTTTCCGGAATTTTGGTATTCTTGGCGGCATCAGATTCCTGCCTTGGCCCGCAAATTTCGGGTGGTGGTACCCGATTTGCGCGGCTACAACGACTCTGACAAACCTGCCACAGGCTATGACCTGGATACCCTGATGGCAGATCTGCAGGGATTGGTGGCTCATTTCGGTGCCAAATCTGCCCATGTGGTGGCCCATGATTGGGGAGGAACCATTGCCTGGCACTGGGCCCAGCAGGTGCCCGCCCAAATTCAAAAACTGGTGATCCTGAATTCTCCCCATCCTGCCTGTTGGCGGCGGGAACTCCTCAGTAACTGGGAGCAATGGCAGCGCAGTTGGTACATGCTCTTTTTTCAAATTCCTGGGATCCCGGAGTGGATCTTGGAGCGCAACCTCACAGACTGGGTGCAGCGTCTTTTTCAGGACACCGCCATTCGCAAAGGCGCCTTTAGTCGTCTGGATCTGCAACACTACCAGCGGGCTTTGGCCAAGCCGGGGGTACTCCAGGCAGCCCTTAATTATTACCGGGAGTGGGTGCATCCCCGTCACTGGCAGGGGTGGTTGACTCAACCCCTCAAACAAGTGGAAGCTCCGACCCTGGTGATCTGGGGGGAACAAGACTTTGCCCTTAGCCCCAAACTCATTGAAGGCATGGACGGACTCTGCCGCGGCGAACTCCACCTAGAGGTGATCCCAGAGTGCGGCCACTGGATCCAACAGGAGGCACCCCAAACCATCAACCGCCTCCTCCTGGATTTTTTAACAGATGAGGGGTGCAGGGAGCTATAAGTCCCGCGCTCTACTCGTAGGATGAGCGTCGGGATACATGGACTCCCCGCGCTTGTCGATTCCCCTCGTTGGCATAGCCTGCGCTCTGCGCATAGGGGATGAGACAAGCATTTACCAGTAGCTATTTTGTGATAAACTGTAGCATAGTAGCCCAGGGACTCTGGGGAACGGAAACCGCCTGTCAAGTCGTTCTGTCGGGGGTCTATGACCTAGATAAGTGGCGTGGGGCAGGAATGCCTAACCGCGAGGTTGGGAAGCCCGCGCTGTACCCGTAGGGTCAGCGTCAGGAGGGTGTCACTCGACTCAGGGCAGACCAAGCAGGGAAAGGGAAATTGCCCTCAATCCTACTAGAAGGAGCGGGTTGCTGCCGGCTGCAATTGCTGTCGAAACTGGCGGGCTGCCGTCAAGGCTCCCAGGGGATCCCCTTTGTAGAGGCGGTAGTGCATCAGGGAGATGTAGCGCAGCCCCAACTGGGAAACCTCTTGCAGCCAAGCCGGTTGACTCATGAGTTGGAAATCCCGCTGGGCCGTGTCTGCCCGGCCCCCATTGGGGTGTAGTTCTTTCACCGCAGGTTCATAGTGAGCCAGGATCAAGTTATTGCGAATCGGGGAAAACAACTGGCAGCAAAGGCGAATTTGCTCCGGGTTACCGGGATCCGGAGCGTTCAATTCTGGGTTAAATTCTCCGGGTTGGCGCGGGCGCATCGATTGAAAAGCAATCGCATCCATTTGGCTGAGGGTCTCAGCAAAGGGCGGCACCATACTGCGTCCGCTCCCCCGATCTGGTTGATCAAAGGTGGCAATCCACCCCCCCCAGCAGAGGGCCACTACCGCCGTGGGCAGACGGTCTTTAATGGCTTGCCGTGCCCTGAGGATATTCCTCATCAATGCCTGGTAGTAGGGAGCCGTATCAGCATTGTAGGTATCCGCCGGAATGCGCCAATAGGAAAATTCCGTAGCCAAACTCCAATAGGTGGGACGTCCCCTGGGGTTAGCCTGGGCAATGTAGCCAGCCAATTCCGCCAGATCCTGAACAAACTGTGCCGAAATGTGGTAGTCCCCACAGGGGAGGGTGGTGTCATCTTCCCACGTGATAACATGCAGGCTATAGCCCCGTTCAAACCACCTGGCCAGCCGCCCATCTCGGTGCCAGTCCCGCCAGTAGGAAAGGTCGCCACTGCGGTGGTCAAAACTATTCAGCCAGCCCGTTAAAAAATGGGGATCCCATTCCCGGGCGACAGCGGCAAGCTGGGAATCGCTCTCGATTTCCTCCAAAAACCGACCGGGATCTTCCCCGAGGCCCACCTGCCAGCGGGCAAGCAGTTCTGACAAAGTTGGGTTCCCACCAGAAGGAGTAGGGGTAGGAGCAGGGGAAGGAGTAGGAGTAGGGGTATTGGCTGGGGGAGTCGGACTCACCCCTGAATTCGTGCCACAGCTGGCAACGCCATAGGCAGCCATTAGGGATCCCCCCATCTGGAGGATCCGTCGCCGCGACCAAAAACCTCCAGCACGAGATCGTCTCATCAGTCACCCTCCAACCGAGGGGATTATACCCAAAGTGCTGGGAGATATTCCCCCCCTAGTGACTGCTGTAAGCCACCAACACCTCCAAAGGGGGATCCCATTCCTCATCCACCTCTTCCGACAGACTGGGATAGTAATCCCCTGCCGGCAAAGGCACCAGATCCCCAAGGGGGATCCAATCCGTTGTCCGCCCGTCTGCAAGCAAGCACCGCGCCCGGGATCCCTGGAGATGCATAACTTTTAAGACTTCCTGGTGATAATCCCACTGGGATCCCTGGTAAGTCACAAGACTATAAAGAGAGATCATCAGAGCATCTTGGCCAAAAGCTGTTGTTTTTGCAGTTCCACAGCGATCAGTTCAATCAAAGAGCGGATCCCTGTACTGTGATGGTAAACCAAAGGCACACCCAAGGGATCGCAAAGACGCTGGACGGTCTGCTGGACAGCGGTGGCCGTGTAAGTCGTTAACAGGATCACGACATTGGCATCCTTCACCACCGCCGCTCGCTCCTGAATGGTTTCAGGATCCTGGTCAAACTCAAACCAGACAAAGTTTACCCCCGGCAGGCGGCGCACCACATTCCGTTGCAGGCGGGGATGTCCCCCATAAATCACCACCTTGCCCTTCAAGCCGCGATACTCATAGGGGCGTTCCGGGGTGTGGCGATGCTCTTGGCGCAGCACACTGATAGGGGGAACCGAACCACCCAAACTCCGGGATCCCGCCAGGATAGCTGAGCGCTGCGCCCGCTGGTTCAAGGCAAAATCCACCATCCGGTTTAGAGTCGTTTCCACCGGATAACGCAGCTCAAAGGGATTTCCCCGGGTATTGAGTTCATTGATCCGGGCAATGAGACGGCGCAAAAGAGGCTCAAGTTGATCCGTAGACAGTAAATCCTCCCGATAATCTCGCAGATAGACCGCAATATCACTGGCTTCAAAATAGGTTTTTGCCCCGTTAATCGTATCCAACAGATCCTGTACCAAAGCCTGCCGCCACTGGGTCAAAGTCTCATCCATACGGCGCTCTTCAGCCATGATCAATTCTTCCCATTCTCGTTTATGTAAAGCGATCTCTTCCTGCTGGAGATCTCTTTGGTATTGCTGTTCTGCTAAGGGACGGGGATTATCAATTTGCTCAGAAATAATGGTGAGTTGCTGTTGCAAATCTTGATAGAGAGGATCACTTTCTCCCAAAATGGTACATTCCTCTAAAGACTGCTGCAATTGCCTTTTTAGTTCTTGCAATCGCTTAGTAATTTGTTGTATGTACTGGTTAATTTTCGCTTCTTTTTGTTGCTCTTGTTGTCGTCGTAGCTCTTGCTTTTGACGTTCTTGGGCTGCTTTTTTCGCTAGATTAATTTTCTCTAAGATCTCTTGCTCTTTTCGTCGAATAGGGTCAAGCATGATTCAAAGATAAGGTAATGTAAGTGACGGGGGACACACCTCCTCATTCTACTGCGGTAGGATAAATCTGGTGGCAGAGCAGCGGGGATCCCGGGGGTGCAGGTTGGCATTATTGGTTCAGGCTATGCTGCCAAACAACGGGTAGCGGCGCTCAAAGAAGATCAGCGGGTGCGCATACTGGGGATTGCGGGGCAGTACCGCGAAGGGGTGGAGGCTCTTGCTGCCAGTGCTGGGACAGTGGCTTTTGCCCATCCGGAAGCTCTTTTACAACATCCCCGGTTAGAGTTGGTGTTTGTCTGCGGGGTGAATCGGGATCACGCCCACTGGGTGCAAGCAGCTCTGGAAATGGGCCGCCATGTGGTGGTGGAGTACCCCCTCGCATTGAGTCTGGCAGAGGCGCAGCGGTTGCTGGCCTACGCCTGCTCCCGCCAGCGGCTGCTGCATGTGGAGCATATTGAGTTGTTGAGCGGGGTGCAGGTCTTGCTGCGCCAGCAGGTGCCCAAATTAGGCGCGATTTTTGCCGCTGAATACCGCACCATCACCGCCTATCCCATTGCTCCCCATCGCTGGACCTTTCAACCCCACCTGTTTGGCTTTCCCCTCTTTGCCGTGGTCTCTCGCCTACACCGGCTCATGGATCTGTGGGGGCCCGTGGAATCTGTCTTTTGCCAAGTGCGCTACCAAGGCCCAGAAATGCCAGAGCGGTTTCGCAGTTGCTACTGTACCGCCCACCTGCACTTTCGATCCGGGATCCCGGCAACAGTGGTCTACGGCAAAGGGGAATCCTTTTGGCGTTCCCAGCGTACCCTCGATATTCAGGGATCCCTAGGGGGGCTCTTTATGGATGATGACCAGGCAGTCCTGGTGCAAGGCACGGAAGCACAATCCCTCAACTCGGGATCCCGCCTCGGTCTGTTTGCCCTTGATACCCGCATGGTGATTGATCATGTGATCGAGCACAAACCCCTCTATATTCAGCCAGAAACCGTTTTAGCCGGTCTCGCCGTAGCCCAAGCAGCGCAGTGGTCCGCAGAGCGAGGCGAGGTAGTGCCTGTTCCTGATCACGCCAACACCACCCTGCAGCCACAACCCTAGCCATCACCATCCAGCAGAATCTAAAATAATCCAAAATAAAGAATCTCCCCACACAGGGGAGACCAAGGGAAAAACCAAGGGAGAATAGGAATAATCAATCGGCTTTAGCCCGGCAATTCAGCCTTGAGGGGATTGATAATATGAACCTTCTTGGCAAGACCAACCTTTTGTAGCACCCAAATCACCCAGAAAGTCGGGTCATATTCCCACCAATGCAAACCTGCCTTCGCATTCCGGGGATGGGCGTGATGATTGTTATGCCACCCCTCCCCATACGCTAAAACCCCAACCCACCAGAGATTGCGGGCATTATCTTCCACCTCAAAATTGCGATAACCCCAAAAGTGAGTGGCAGAATTCACAAACCAAGTGCAGTGCCACAGAGCCACCGCCCGCACAAACGTTCCATACACCACGAAAGGCCAACCACCCGCAAAATACAGCGCCACCGCAATGGGAATTTGCCACAGCAAAAACCAAGTATCCAGCCAGCGGTAATAGGGATCCCGAGCAATATCCGGAGCAAACTTGAAATAGGTTTCCCGGTCAAAAAAGCGTCTGACAGGAAAGATCAACCAGCCCATGTGGCTCCACCAAAAGCCCCGATCACTAGAGTGGGGATCCAACTCAATATCCTCAGCGTGAGCGTGGTGCTGCCGATGCGCCCCCACCCAAAAAATCGGCCCACCCTGCATCGCCACAGCCCCACAGGTGACCAAGAGATACTCGAGCCACTGTGGCACCTGCAAACTGCGGTGACTGAGGAGGCGGTGGTAGCCCAAACAAATCCCCAAGCTGCCCGTGAGCCAATGCAAAACCACGGCAATCCCCAGAGCCTGCCAGGAAAAACACCAGAACGCACTCAGAGCAATCAGGTGGAACGCCGAGAAAAAGACGACATTAGCCCAAGAGACTGGGCCGCGGGGGAATTGACGGCGATCTGAGGGGGGTACCTCAACCTGCCGATCAACAGTTGCAGTCATGAAAAACCTCTTCAAAAATCCGATGGAAAGGGCGGGTCAGGGCTACCTTAGTCGCAGGGATACACTCGCCGCGTGCAACATCTCAACCTAACTTATCATTTAGCCTACCGATAATCGGGGTATTGTGCAAGTACGACTTGCATTTTTTAGTTCATTTTGTCACTTGTCTCCTTCCTCCTGGCTGCTCACGCATGGCTCCTGCTCGCTCCTCCGCCCGTCAGCGTATTCTCGAAACGGCTCGCGAACTTTTTAGCCGCCAGGGGATCACCCAAACCACCACCCGCCAGATTGCTGAGGCAGCGGGGGTGCATGAAGTCACCCTCTTTCGGCACTTTGGCAGCAAACAAGGATTACTCTTGGCAGTGTTTGCGGACCTGGGGGTCTTTACCGGCACCACCACCCTAGCGTTGGATCTCAAGCAGGGCAGTGTCACTTATGCAGATTTGCTTCAGTATGTGAGTCGTTGCTTCAAGGCTTTGGTCACTAACCCAGAACTGGTGCGCTCCGTTGTTGGCGAAGCAGGACAGTATTCCGGATCCCAAACCCAAGCGCTACAGCAAGGATTTTTGCAGGCTCAAGTGCATCTCACGGTGGCCCTGATGGGGTCGGCGCTTTTGCCCACAGAAGCACGGACGATCACTGCCTATGTGCATACGTTGCATCTGTTAATTTTGGGGTTAGCGGTGTTGCAGGTCACCTGTGGGTTGCCCCGCTTGGAAAGTCCTTTGCTTGATAGTGGTCGCCCAGAGCAGTTTTTGGATGACCCAGATCTGGAACCGATTGTGGCGCAATGGATTGAGTGGGTGGTGGCTTTTTGGGTGCGGGGTAGCGGCCTGGAAACTTTTGTGCA
>Ga0272446_1004857_pt1 | contig 15424 bp, 11 predicted proteins | sample YNPCB0061_FD_194587 | JGI IMG/M metagenome (GOLD analysis project Ga0272446, IMG submission 194587) | Hot spring microbial mat communities from Yellowstone National Park, WY, United States - YNP-CB-006-1 | ecosystem: Environmental > Aquatic > Thermal springs > Hot (42-90C) > Sediment | place... | reverse complement strand
GCATGTCGGCACTTTCCCGCGACCGCAGGCCGTCATCCCGGCGGGCGGCAAGGCCGGTGAGGAGATCGAGGTCACCTTCCTAGGCGATCCGACCGGCCCCATCAAGCAGAAGATCAAGATTCCGGCCACGCCTGGTGTCAAGTACGGCATTCACGCTCAGGATGCCGGCGGTATCTCGCCCTCGGCGATTCCCTTCCGCATCAGCGAGGTGGGCAACGTCGTGGAAGTCGAGCCGAACGACACGCCTGCCAACGCCACAGCTAGCCCCGGCCCCGTGGCGTTTCAAGGAGTCATCGACAAGCCCGGTGATGTCGATCACTTCCGCTTCCAGGCCAAGAAGGGCGAGACTTATGACGTTCATTGCTACGCGCGTCGCTCTGGCTCGCCGCTCGATCCGGTGATGACGCTGTCTGTTCTGGGCGGCGGAGCCATTGCCGCCAACGATGATGCCATCGGCCCGGATAGCTACTTCCGCATCACTTTCCCAGAGGATCGCGAATATCTGCTGAGCATCACCGATCACCTGGGCAAGGGCGGCCCCACCTACTTCTATCGCGTCGAGTTCCAGCCGGTGCGACCGACCGCCACGCTGTCGATCCCCAAGGTCAGCCTGTTTTCGCAGGAACGACAGACCATCACGATTCCCAAGGGCAATCGCATGGCGACCTTGTTCAGCGTTGGACGTGCGAACTTTGGCGGAGAAGTGGCCATCGTGCCCGAGAAGTTGCCGGCCGGTGTCACGCTGCACGCCGAGAATTGTGCGGCCAACCTGGACGTTGTGCCGGTGGTGTTCGAGGCACCGGTCACGGCTCCCGAAGCCGGCGTGCTGACCCCCGTTGGCCTGCGGCACGCCGATCCCAAGCATCCGCCCATCGCCGCCGCTTTCTCGCAACAGGTCGAACTGGTCACGGGCGGCCCCGGTCAATCGGTCTACTGGGCACCCAGTGTCTCCAATCTGGCGATTGCTGTCGCTGAGGAGTCGCCTTTTGCCATCGACATCGTCGAACCCAAAGCCCCGCTGGTGCAAAACGGGTCGATGCAACTTAAGATCGTGGCCCGACGCAAGCCGGGCTTCACCGCACCCATCACGGTTTTCCCGCTATTCAACCCGCCCGGAGTCAGCTCGGCCTCGGCAGTGACGATACCGGCCAACGGCAACGAGGTACTGCTGCCGATGAACGCCGCTCCGAACGCTCAGGCTCGTAAGTGGAAGACGGCCGTTCTAGGTGTCTCCGATGCCGGCAAAGGGCCGATCTGGGTGTCGTCGCAACTGGCGACTCTCGAAGTGGCCACGCCGTTTGTAGTCGTGGCCAATCTGTCGCGGTCGGCCGTCGAGCAGGGTAAGGAAACCGAGATGGTCTGCACCTTGCAACAGTTGACCCCCTTCGAGGGCACTGCCAAGGTGCAGTTGGTCGGCCTGCCCGTCCACGCCACCACTGCCGTGGCTGACATCACCAAGGACACCAAGGAAGTCATCTTCAAGATCACGACGACCAAGGACACCCCGGCAGGCATCCATCGCAACCTGTTCTGCCAGATCACCCTGATGCGCCACGGCGAGCCGGTCGTTGCCAACTCCGGCTACAGCGAGTTGCGAGTCGATGTGCCGATCGTCAAGACCACCCCGCCGCCACCTCCTCCGGCAGCGGGCACTCCGCCCCCTGCCCCGGCAGCGGCTCCTCCCAAACGACTCAGCCGCCTCGAACAACTCCGTAAGGAGCAGGAAGAACGCGAAAAGGCAGGTAACCCCGCGCCACCGCCTGCCACTCCTAAGAAGTGATCCGTGACCGGAAAACGTCGGCTCTGCGCTGGTGGCGACCTTCTCCGACGTTTTCCGTTTCGACATACCCCCCTAGGATTGCCTAGCCATGAAAGACACCATGAGCCGACTACTGATCGCCCTCGCTGTTGCCGGTTCTCTGGCCAGTGTGAGCCAGGCCAACGAACCTGCGCCGACCAGCTTGCAGGTCTTCCCCCCCGACGTGCAGTTGACGAGCAGTCGGTCGCAGCAACTGCTCGTCGTGCAGGCCGGCTATGCCGATGGTCTGACGCGCGATGTCACAGCCAAGGCCAAACTAACCCTGGCCAACCCGGCTCTGGCCAAGATCGACAAGGGCATCGTCACGCCTCTGGCCGATGGGGCTACCGAACTGGTCGTCGAGTTCGGTGGGCAGAAGGTCAGTGTGCCGGTCAAGGTCAAGGATGCCAAGCTCGATCGCCCCATCAGCTTCAAGCTCGATGTCATGCCCATCTTCATGCGGGCCAACTGCAACTCGGGCGGCTGCCACGGTGCGGCACGCGGCAAGGATGGCTTCCGCCTGTCGCTGTTCGGCTTCGATGCCGACGGGGATCACTATCGTCTGACCCGCGAGCAACCGGGCCGACGTATCAATCTGGCTCTGCCCAGTGAGAGTCTGCTTATCGAAAAGGCGACCGGCAAGGTGCCGCACACCGGCGGCGCACGCATCAAGGAAGGCGATCCGTACTACAACGATCTGATTCGCTGGATGGAGGCCAAGGCACCCAATGACCCGGCCACCATTCCCACGCCGGTCGCCCTCGACATCTACCCACGCAAGGCAGTGCTGGACGGCAAGGGCGAGACGCAGCAGATGACTGTGCGAGCCACTTACTCCGATGGCTCGGTTCGCGATGTCACCTCGCTGGCTCTGTTCCTGAGTAACAACGACAACTCGGCCAAGATCAGCGAGAATGGGCTGGTGACCGCCAACGAGCGTGGCGAGGCGTTCGTGATGGCTCGCTTCGCGACGTTCACGGTCGGCGCACAGGTGATCGTGCTGCCCAAGGGGCTGAAGTTCACTTGGCCCAACGTCGAGGAGAAGAACTACATCGACACGCTGGTTCACAACAAGCTCAAGAACCTGCGTATCCTGCCTAGTGAGGTCTGCGACGATGAGACCTTCCTCCGTCGCGTCACTCTCGACATTGTCGGCTTGTTGCCGACCCAGGAGGAATACACCCGCTTCATGAGCAGCAAGGAGCCGAACAAACGCGAAAAGCTCGTCGATGAACTGCTCGGCCGCAAGGAATTCGCGGAGTTGTGGGTGCTGAAGTGGGCCGAACTGCTCCAGATCCGCTCCTCGCAGCAGGTCAGCTATAAGGCCATGCTGCTCTACTACGACTGGTTGCAAGATCGCATCGCGCGAAATGTGCCGGTCAACGAGTGGGTGCAAGAACTGCTGGGTGCCTCGGGAGGCACCTTCAAGAATCCGGCGACCAATTTCTACCAGGCGGAGACCGACATCCTCAAGGTCTCCGAAAACGTCGCCCAGGTGTTCATGGGCATGCGAACGCAGTGCGCCCAGTGTCACAATCACCCCTTCGACCGCTGGACGATGGACGACTACTACGGCTTTGCCGCATTCTTCAGCCAGATCGGCCGCAAGGGCACCGATGATCCGCGAGAGGTGATCGTCTTCAACAGCAAGAGCGGTGAGGTGACGCATCCGGTGACCCGACAGCAGATGAAGCCAAAGTTCCTCGGCGGGGCCGTGCCCGATCTGAAGGGCGAGGATCGTCGAGTGGTGCTGGCTCGCTGGCTGGCCTCGCCGGATAACCCGTACTTCGCCACCAACCTGGCCAATCGCGTCTGGCAGCACTTCTTCGGCGTGGGCATCATCGACGAAGTGGATGATGTCCGCATCAGCAACCCCGCGAGCAATCCCGAGTTGCTGGCCGAACTGGGCAAGCGGTTCACCGCCTACAAGTATGACTTCAAGAAACTGGTTCGCGACATCTGCACTTCGCGCACCTACCAGTTGTCCACCCAGACCAATCCGAGCAACGAGGGCGACACGCGCAACTACGCTCGCGCCTACCTGCGACGTATCAAGGCCGAGACCTTCCTCGACTGTATCACGCAGGTGACCGAGACGAAGAACAAGTTCCCCGGCCTGCCCAACGGAGCCAGGGCGGTGCAGATCGCCGACGGCAGCATCAGCACCTACTTCCTGACGACGTTCGGTCGGCCGATGCGCGAGACGGTGTGTTCGTGCGAGGTGCGTCTGGAGCCGACGCTATCACAGTCGCTGCACTTGCTCAACGGCGACACGACCACGTCGCGCATCGCCTCGGGCAACCTGATCGGCCGTCGGTTGGCCGAGAACAAAACCCCTGCACAGATCATCGAGGAACTCTACATTCGCTGCGTGTCGCGTCGGCCGACCGCCGTTGAGATGGAACGCCTGCTCAAGTTGGTCGATGCCGAGAAGGACAAGAAGCAGGCTTTAGAAGATGTGTTCTGGTCGCTGCTCAACTCACGCGAGTTCATGTTCAACCATTAACGGATCGCTGATTGCGAAACCGGCAAGCGAATGGCAACCACAGTGGAAACCTTGCAACGGGACGACTCAGCCATGCGACGCTATCTGCTTCTTGCGATTTTGATCGGAGCCGTGACAAGCGGCTCAGAGGCCATCGCCCAGCCCAAGGGGCCACGCCTCACCTACGACGAACACGTCCTGCCCATCCTCAAGGATAAGTGCGTCAACTGCCACAATCAGGATCGCAAGCGTGGTGGATTGGTGTTGAACAACTATACGGCCCTGATGCAGGGCGGCTCTTCGGGAGCGGCGGTCAAGCCGGGCGATGGCGAAGGCAGCCTGCTGTATCGGCTCATGGCGCATCTGCAAGAGCCGATCATGCCGCCCAGCCAGCCCAAGCTGCCCCAGGCGCAACTGGACGTGGTACGCGCCTGGATCGACGGCGGGGCACCAGAGAACGCCGGCAGCAAGGTGGTCATGGTCAACAAACCCAAGGTCGATTTCTCGCTGGCCAGCGCCAGTCGCGGCAAGCCGTCCGGCCCACCGCCCATGCCGCCGGCTACGCTGTCTCTCGAACCCGTCGTTCGAGCCAGTCGAGACACCGCAGTGCTGGCATTGGCCAGCAGTCCCTGGGCACCCCTGCTGGCCGTCGGTGGGCAGAAGCAGGTTTTGCTCTACAACACCGACACCCTCGACCTGATCGGTATTCTGCCCTTCCCCGAGGGCACGCCGCAGGTTCTCAAGTTCAGCCGCAATGGTAGTCTGCTGCTGGCCGGCGGCGGTCAGGGCGGCAAGTCGGGCAAGGTGGTCATCTGGAGCGTGACCAGCGGCGAGCGATTGTTCGCGGTCGGCGAAGAAAGCGATGTTGTCCTGGCGGCGGATATCAGTCCCGACCAGAGCCGAATTGCTCTGGGTGGGCCGAGCAAGATCGTTCGCATCTACTCGTCGAAGGACGGCAAGCTGCTCCACGAGATCAAGAAGCACACCGACTGGATCACTTCGCTGGAGTTCAGCCCAGATGGAGTTCTACTGGCCACGGGCGACCGCAACGGTGGGCTGTTCGTTTGGGAGGCGTACACAGCGCGCGAGTACCACACGCTCAAGGGGCCGACACAAGCCATCACCGAGGTGAGTTGGCGACCAGACAGCAACGTCTTGGCCGTCTCCAGTGAGGACACCTCGATTCGCCTGTTCGAGATGGAGAACGGTAACCAGATCCGCACCTGGAACGCTCACGGCGGCGGTAGTCTGTCGGTGCGTTACGCTGCTGACGGTCGGCTCATCACCACCGGACGCGACCGCGTGACCAAGTTGTGGGACGGCAACGGCGGTGCCCAGCGCAATTTCGAGGCATTGCCGGACATCGGCCTGCGGGCGGTGTTCAGCCACGACGGCGGCCGCATCATCGCCAGTGACTGGACGGGTACGCTGGCCGTTTGGGCGACGGCGGATGGCAAGCGATTAGGGACGCTGTCGGCCAATCCTCCCTCGCCCGCCGAGCAACTGGCGTTGGCCCAGAAGGTACTGGCCGAGAAGCAAAAGGCTGCTGAGGCATTGCAGGCCGTCTACAAGGCCTCGGAAGCTGCTCTGAACAAGGTGAACGCCGATCTGGCGGCAGCTCAGAAAGCGGTCACGGACACAGCGGCGGCGGTTAAGGCGGCTGAGGTCAAGGTGCAGCAGCTACAGGCCGACTTGAACAAGGCGCGGACGGCTCTGGCCAATGCCCAGGCCGAAGTCCAGGCCAAGGACGTGCTGACCCGCTCGCTCAAGGAGGCTGCGGCCAAAGTCAAGGCCGAGGCAGAGAAGAACAAGGCCAACGCCCCGTTGCAGGCGGCAGCCGGTCGAGCGGCAACCCTAGCCGCTCAGGCCGCTGGGGAACTGGAGGCGGTGCAGAAGTCGCTACCGGCCTTGACGCAGGCGGTTCAGGCCATCGAGCCGATGTTGACCCAGGCGCAGCAGCAGTTGACGGCAGCGCAGGCAGCAGCCAAGACGGCTCAGGCCGCAGTTATGCCGCTGATGACGGCTCAGAAAGCCGCTGCCGACAAGGCGGCTGCCGACAAGGCGGCCGCTGACCGGGCGGTCGCCGAACTGGCTCCTGCTCAGGCGACCGTTGCCCGCTGGCAATCGGCCCTGGCGCGGAAGGGGAAGTAATCGGCTGTCGCGAATCCTGAGCCGAGTGGGACTTCCCGCTCGCTGTGCCGACTGCTATAGTAACGCTTTCGCCGCTCGAAGGCGGATTGCGCCTGGACGCGAGCCTGTAGATCGGCTCGCGTCCCGTGCTTGTGAGATTGCTACACAGGAGTCGTGGACGATGGGTATTCGACGTATTCGCCGCATGCAGCGGCAATCCGACATGGCGCTTTCGCGGCGCGTCAACGGCATGCGTAAGACCAAGGAACGCCAGCGCCGCGATGCCCGCATGCTCGAGATCATCAAGAAGAATCCGTTCCCCTTCACGCCGCCGATCCGCAGTTGGTTGAGTGTGCAACTGAACAAGCCTTTCTCAGAGATCCAGGAAGCCGACGTGCAGAAACTGCTCGCCAGTGCCCGTTGAACAGGCCGCACGACAGCCTCCGCCCCCTTACGGGAGGCGGCTCGCTGGACGAGCACTAGCGAGCCACCCGGCGTCAGCGGCTGGAGGTCAATCAACCTTGCTTTTGTATCGTCTCCAGGTAGGAGCAGCGATGGCCGCCGAGAAGATCACACCCCGGGCGCAGGATTACTCCCAGTGGTATCTAGACATCGTCTACCGCGCCGGCCTAGCCGACAATAGCGACGTGCGCGGCTGCATGGTCATCAAACCCAACGGCTACGCCATCTGGGAAAAGATGCAACGCGCCCTCGATCGCCTCTTCAAGGACACTGGCCACGTCAACGCTTACTTCCCTCTGTTCATCCCCAAGAGCTTCTTCCAGAAGGAAGAGCAGATGGCCGAGGGCTTTGCCAAGGAATGTGCGGTCATCACGCACTACCGACTTCGCTCGCGCGACGGCAAGATTGAGGTCGATCCCGAGGCGAAACTGGAAGAAGAACTGATCGTTCGGCCGACCAGCGAGACGATCATCTGGAATACCTTCAAGACCTGGGTGCAGAGCTACCGCGATCTGCCTCTGCTCATCAATCAGTGGGCCAACGTGGTACGCTGGGAGATGCGAACGCGACTGTTCCTGCGAACCGCCGAGTTCCTCTGGCAAGAAGGGCATACCGCTCATGCGACCCAGAAAGAGGCCGAAGAAGAGACCCGACAGATGGTCGAAATCTATCGGCGTTTCGCTGAGGAATGGATGGCCATGCCGGTGCTGGTCGGCCCCAAGAGCGAGGGCCAGAAATTCCCCGGCGCGGTCTACACGTTGTGCATCGAAGCCATGATGCAGGACAAGAAGGCCTTGCAGGCCGGCACCAGCCATTTCCTGGGGCAGAACTTCGCCAAAGCCTTCGACGTGACCTTCCAGAACGAGAAGGGGCAGCGGGAGTTTGCCTGGGCCACCTCCTGGGGTGTCTCGACGCGACTGATCGGCGGACTCATCATGACCCACTCGGATGACCAGGGACTAATCGTTCCGCCTCGACTGGCTCCGACGCACGTCGTCATCTGTCCTCTGGGCAAGAACGATCAGGAGCGTTCCGCCACGATCGCTGCCAGCGAGAAACTGGCCGAGCAGTTGCGCAGCCTGCCGCGTGAGGAGTTCTTCGGCTACGAACCTCTCACCGTGAAGATCGACCGGGATTTCGACAAATCACCCGGCTTCCGCTTCAACGAGTACGAGTTGCGCGGTGTGCCGGTGCGTGTGGAAATCGGCCCCAAAGATCTTGCCGGCAGCACCTGCGTGCTGGGGCGACGCGATGTGCCGGGCAAAGAAGGCAAGCAGGTCGGCGTGCCCTTGGCCGAGGCCGCCAATCGCATCGTCGAGTTGCTCAAGGCAATCCAGAAAAACCTCTTCGATCGCGCTCGTGCTTACCGCGACGCGGCCATCCAGGAAGTCAACGACTACGACGAGTTCAAAAAGAAGATCGAGGACGGCGGTTTCTTCCTAGCCCATTGGGACGGCACTCGCGAGACGGAGGAACGGCTGCAAGAGGAGACGAAAGCCACCATCCGCTGCATTCCTTTCGACCGTAAGAAAGAACCTGGCAAGTGCCTGGTGACTGGCAAGCCGAGCGAGGGGCGAGTGGTGCTGGCCCGAGCATATTGAGCAGGCGAAGCCATCCTCCCGCGGACAGGCAACCAGAAAAGGGATCTACGATGAGTCGTTTGACAGGCAAGACAGTACTAGTGACAGGCGGAGGCAGCGGCATTGGGCTAGCGACGACTCGCTTGCTGCTGGACGAAGGGGCGCGGGTGGCCATCACCGGCCGTAACGAGGCCAAATTGCAGGCCGCTGCCGCCACCCTCCAGGCCGGTGACCGTCTCCTCGTCCACGCGGCCGATCTGACGGATGCCTCTCAGGTGCAACGACTGGTCGCTGCCGTCGGGCCGGTGGATATTCTCGTCAACAACGCCGGCATGAATCTCAAACAGCGCAAGTTCAGCGAACTGACTGCTGACACTTGGAACGAACTGCTAGCTGGCAATCTCGACAGTGCCTTTTATTGCATGCACGCCGTGCTGCCGAGCATGCGGCAGCGGGGCGGCGGATTGATCATCGTCGTCAACTCGATCTCCGGCGTGCGCGCCAACCCTCTGGGCGGGATCGGCTACATTGCCGCCAAGTTCGGTCTACGCGGTCTGGCAATGGGGCTAGCAGCCGAGGAGAAGCCGAACAACATTCGCGTCACCAGCATCTATCCCGGAGAGGTCAACACGCCCATTCTAGAGATGCGTCCCGAGCCGGTCAGTGAGGAACGCAAGGCCAACATGCTCCAACCTGAAGATGTCGCCCGCACCATTCTCTTCGTCGCCACTCTGCCGGCCCACGTGGCCATTCCCGAACTCATCATCACGCCAGCGAACGCGACCTATATCTGAGAGACAGAGCCCACAGCAGCAACAGCAGCCAGGCGTATGAACACCTGTCGCACGCTTTGCTGCTGTTTGCCTATTTCACTTCCACGACATCGACAACGACGCAGGAGACGTTATCGCGCGAGCCCTGATCGAGAGCGAGTTGGCCCAGGCCGTCGGCGCATTCCTGAACATCGGCTTTGTCTTTCATGAAAGCCAGCAACTGTTCGTCGGAGACAACACCGGTCAGGCCATCGGTGCAGAGCAGAAAGCGATCGCCAGCTTGGATGGGAACGACCTTGACTTCTGGGCCTTCGCCCACCTCGGCCGATCCTAGATACTTCCACAACACGTTCTTGTAGCGATGGGTCTTGGCCTCGGCGGGCGTGATGGTCTTGGCCTCGACTAGTGCCTGAGCGATAGAGTGATCGACCGTCAGTTGCTCGATCTTCTTGCCGCGGATGCAATAGACGCGACTATCGCCCATGCCGGCCACATACATCACAGCAGAACCTTTTCGCCACACCGTCAGAACAAGGGTCGTGCCCATGTTCTTCAGCTCGCGATCCAGAGCGGCCATGGCCATGATTTCTTCATTGGCCTGTACGACGGCGCGACGGATGATGTTCTTGGATTCTTCGTTGCCCATCGCCAGACTGAGATGCTTCTTCAACTCGCGGGGCACGATTTCGATAGCTCGCTTGCTCGCTACCTCTCCCGCTGCCTGGCCTCCCATGCCATCTGCCACCAGGCAAACGGTCATGTCCGGGAACTGTTTGACATCGATAGCGTCCTCGTTGTTTTCCCGGTAATTGCCCAGCAACGTGCATTTGCCGATATTCAGTGCCAGGGCCATGAGGCTACCTCGTCTTCTCCAGATTTGCCAGTGCCAACGGCCTGGACAGGTAGGTCTGTGGGCACCGTTTGGCTTCACTCGCGACTATCCCCCGCGCGAGCGAGGGTAACGGTTTGCACAGTTTCGTGCAAGTACGTCGAACGGAAAAGGCTGACAAAAAGGGCGTCTTCTGCGTATCTTCATCCTAGCACACTGATTCTCTCTGACCAGTATGCCGGATTTACTTTCTAACCCTTAACCCTTCCTTGATCAACTATATCTCCAGGTCAGCAGGGGAGCAACGGTATCCCTTGTCTCTTTCCCAACTCGCCTCAATCGCTCGAATCTCGGCGGTATCGCACCGCTCTTTACTCTTCAGCAAGGACTAAGGTACACTTCGCTCTGCTTGTGTCGTGCCGATGTGAATTTGTCTTGAGTGAAGCCAACGATTTCCTCTAATCATGCCGAACGCCAGGGAGGGCGGAAGATGGCGGTACTTTCCCAATCGGGGCGATTGGTTCTGCTGGTGGCCTGTCTTCTGCTGGCTGGTTGTGTTCCTATCGGTCGTCGTTCTCCAGATCCCTTTGTGCGGGCACTAGTAATGCACGAGGATTCGAGCATTCCGCTCGTCCCCCTGCCGCCCCCGCCTCTGGGACAGAGTGACGCGTCGCCAGCCACGCCCGCCCCGCAACGCCCCGGCCCTGTAGAAGCCATCCCCGTCTCGCGAAACATCCCTGAGTCCGCCCCCGGTTCCACCCTCTTGAAACCGCCTGCGCCTGCAACTCAGCCTTCCGATACGCCCGCCTGGAATCGAGCCGGTGCCACTGTCGAGCAGATTCATCAAGTCAGTGCAGCACGCCTGGCACAAATTGACTCCTACATCGCTCGCTTGGTACGTCGCGAGGTCGTCAATGGGTCGCGCGGCCCGGAAGAGTTGATCCTCTTCAAGTTTCGTCGCTCGCCCTGGAGCGTGTATTTCAAGTGGCTCGGCAAGGAAGGGGCCGGTCGCGAGGTTACCTATGTGCGCGGTCAATACGATAACAAGATCCACAGTCTGCTGGCGGCTGGCGACATTCCCTTTGTGCCGGCTGGCCGACGCATGGCACTAGCTCCAGACAACATCCTGGTTCGCTCGGCGTGTCGACATCCTATCGAGGAAGCGGGGTTTGCCTCCTCCCTGGAACACATCCGCCGCGCTGCCGAGGCGGCTCGGCGCAACGATCCACGCGGCGGCACCTTGCGTGTCCTAGGGCCGTTGAACCGTGCTGAGTTCGACCGTCCCGTGTTGGCCATCGAACATCGCTTGCCGGCCGGTCTCGATCCCAGCCTGCCGCGCGGCGGCATTCGCCAGTATTTCTTCCACCCCACCGAAGGTTTGCCAACTCTCGTCATCGCCTACGATGAGCGGAACCAGGAAGTCGAATACTACTGCTACGACCGCATACAAGCCGGCGTGCGTCTGGATGATGCCGACTTCGATCCCGATCGACTCTGGGGCAAGCCGGCCCAGCTTGATGCGTCGGCACGCTGAAGATCACCCCGCCTTTGTGGCTCGTGCTTAGGCCATCCCTCTCAGGACACAATTCGCGGCATCGCGCCTTGTCGGCTCTCGCAGAAGCGGTATAATCGTATTTCTGACAGATTAAACCTGTGGCGGGAGATTGTTTAGATGCCGCATACCAAGAGTGCCAAAAAGAACCTTCGCAAGAGTCTCAAGCGACGCGCACACAATCGCGATGTGAAACGAACCCTCCGTTTGCATCTCAAGGCGTTCCAGAAGGCTCTGAACGGCCCAATCGAGGGCTTGCAGGCCGCTTACAACGCCGCTGCTAAGAAACTCGACAAGGCAGCAGCTCGCGGCTTCATCCATCGCAACCTCGCCGCTCGCAAGAAGTCGCAGATGGCACGCCTGCTGTTCAAGAAGACCAGTTCTGCTGCTGCCCCTCCTACTCCCACAGCCTGAGTCCGTGCATGTCCCCCAAGAAGTCCAACATTGCCGTCACCACGGCCAACGATCTGCAAGGCTACGAGATCGAGGAATACCTTGGGGTCGTCCGTGGCATCGTTGTTCGCGCTCAGACTATCACCCAGGGCATTCGCGGTGCCCTCTCTAGCATCCTCGGCGGCAACATTCGCGCTTACGAAGAGGTTTGCGAACAGGCCCGCTCGGAAGCCTTCGCCCGCATGGTCGAACATGCCGAAGAAAAAGGGGCCGATGCCATCCTCGCCATGCGCTACGATGCCACTGAGTTCGCGCCGGGGGTCACGGAGGTGCTGGCCTACGGCACCGCCGTTCGTCTGCGCCATTGAGTTGGGATTGACCGCTCATGCAACCCCTCTGTCGGCTTCTGCCGAACATTCAGGCCGACGGCCCCACCCAAATGGCTGCCGATGACACTCTGCTCGATTCCGCAACCCACGGCATCGCCTCGCTGCGATTCTATACTTGGTCGGTGCCCACGTTGAGTTTGGGCTACTTCCAGCAAGCACGCCCGGCACGTGACGATCCTCGGCTCAAGGAATTGGCTTGGCTGCGCCGTCCTAGCGGCGGTGCTGCCCTGGTGCATCAGCACGAACTCACCTACGCCTTGGCTCTGCCCGCTGGAACGTGCTGGCAGCCCGCTGGTTGCTCTTGGCTGCTCCGCATGCACCAGTGCATTCAGGCGGCTCTGGCGGAATGGAACATCTCGGTTCATCTTGCCGAACGAGAGCAGGTCTTCGGGCCAGTGCTGTGCTTTCTCCACCACACTCCCGGCGACCTGCTGCTCGGTGCTTGCAAGGTCGTCGGCAGCGCACAACGCAAGCAGCGTGGAGCCCTGTTGCAGCACGGCGGCATTCTGCTCGCCACCAGCCCCTACACGCCTCTGTTGCCGGGTATTCGCGAACTATCCGCCCGGGCTTTGGAGCCGGCCGACTTGCAAGCCGTTCTTGTCGCCACCCTGTCCCGACAAACGGGTTGGGCTATCGAAGTGGGAGACTGGACAGACGAGGAACACCAACGCCAACAAACTTGGCGAACTCGCCGCTATCTGTCGGCCGCCTGGAACGAGAAACGCTGAGAGAGCAGAGCGTTTCTCAGCGTGGCCTCCACTCACACAGCACGCGGAATCCCAGGTCGCTGTCGCGCTGGTCGGGTTCAAAGCTGCTGCGATCCGCCGAGCGAACCCGGCGAGTTTCCAGGTTGTAGGTGCCACCGCGAGCGTTGCGGCGTTCGCCCTCCTTCGGCCCAGGGGGATCGGTGTCCGGATTGAACATGTAAGCCGTCGATGCATACCAGTCCTGACACCACTCCCAGACATTGCCGACCATGTCGTACAACCCGAAGCCGTTGGGAGGATAGCTGCCGACCGGCGTAGTGTGCCGACGGCGACTGGAGGAGCGGTTGCGAGCCGTGTCGCGATAGTTGGCCAGTCGCGTCGAGATGGTCTTGCCATAGGGGAAAGGACAGCTCAGAGCCACACCTCCCCGGCAGGCGTACTCCCATTCGCATTCGGTGGGCAAGCGATAGACTCGGCCGGCCGCTTGTTCTCTAGGCAGATCGCTCAGCATCTGGCAAAAGGCTACCGCTTCGTACCAGTTGACGCACTCGACGGGGTGCATGGACGTGTCTCGACCGCTCACCACGTCGCCCAGTCGTCCCAGCGGCGCGAAGGCACTGGGATTGTGCCCGATGCACCGCTCATACTGCTGCTGGGTCACCGGATAGATGCCCAGATAGAAGGGTTGAGAGAGGGTAATCAGTCGTCGCGGACTTTCGTCGTTGTATCGGCCCACCTCATTCTCGGGCGAACCGAGCCAGAACTGGCCAGGAGGGATTAGAGCTAGCTGCATTCCAATTGAATTGGTTATCACCGGAGTCCAGGGCCGAACTCCTCCGACGAGCAATTCGGTCAAGCGTGATTCGAGAGCCTCGCGTTGCTCTCCCTCCGGCAAACCGCGCAGCGAGCGTTGCAGACGCAAAAACTCGGTGCGATGTTGCTGGCCCTGCTCCTCCAACCAGTCTGCCAGCACTAGCCAAGTGGATTCGTCGCAGGGATCTTTCTCAAGGGCCGTTAGGAGTACCTTTTCGATATCCATGTCGGCATTCTATCTTAGGAAGTTTCGACAGCCCAGAGGCAATGGCCCGGCCAGGATCCCCAAACAGGCAACCGCACGCCTACAGCAGCTTCTTCTCCCTGAGGGCTCCATGCGACCACTCTCATCACTGTAACTAGTGCCTGCCAGGCCGGCCAGAGACGGGTTGGCACCAAGTTAGAGCAAGCCTTGCTCTGCCGCGTCAAAAAGTGAGCTATAGTCCTACAGAGGCTGTACCAGTACACGCTGAACCGCAACCGTCTCGCCATCGTTACGACGGAGTCGGCCCCCTCCTCGTACAGCCGATGTTTTTGTCTACCTGTGCGCTCGTTTGTCCCCTCCTTGCGCTGACCTGGAGAGCGAGGTCATGTGTGGTATCGTTGGGTATGTGGGAGTTCGCAATGCCGAGTCCATCTTGCTCGAAGGTTTGAGCCGGCTGGAGTATCGGGGATACGACAGTGCTGGCGTGGCGACCCTGGAGGGCCATCGCTTGCACGTCCGAAAGAAGACCGGTCGCATTGTCCAGTTGCGCGAGGAATTGCGCCGCCGGCCTTGTCCTGGCTCGTTGGGCATCGGCCACACCCGCTGGGCGACGCACGGCCCGCCCAGCGACCGCAACGCCCACCCGCACATCGCTGGCGAGGGACGATGCCAAGTGGCGGTGGTTCACAATGGGGTTATCGAAAACTATGCCGCTCTTCGTCGCAAGTTGCAGGACGAAGGCGTAGTCTTCCGCAGCGACACCGACAGCGAGGTCATCGCCCATCTGATCAGCCGGCATCTGCAAGACGACCTGGCGGCTGCCGTGGCCACCGTTTTGCCCCTGCTCAAGGGCACTTATGGGCTGGCCGTCGTCAGTCCCGTTCAGCCCAACCTTCTGGTCGGGGCTCGGCTGGGAAGTCCGCTGGTAGTGGGCATCGGCAACCATGAGCAATTCTTGGCTAGCGATCCGCTTGCTCTCGCCGGCCGAGCCAAACAGGTTGCCTATCTAGCAGATCGTCAGGTCTGTGTTCTCCAGGCTGAGGAATGGGCCATCCACGACCCCGATCAGGTCAAAACGTCGCTAGCCCTACACGACCTGTCCACCGATGAGGTCGATATCGAGCGAGGCCGTTTCGACCACTACATGCTCAAAGAGATCTACGAACAACCCGAAGCCCTGGAAAACGCTCTACGCGGCCGGCTCGACGATGCCGATGCCACCGCGCGTTTCGGCGGACTGAATCTGACCAACCAACAACTCCGCGAAGTCGATCGCATCATCCTGACGGCCTGCGGCACCAGTTACCA
>Ga0272446_1004856_pt1 | contig 15425 bp, 17 predicted proteins | sample YNPCB0061_FD_194587 | JGI IMG/M metagenome (GOLD analysis project Ga0272446, IMG submission 194587) | Hot spring microbial mat communities from Yellowstone National Park, WY, United States - YNP-CB-006-1 | ecosystem: Environmental > Aquatic > Thermal springs > Hot (42-90C) > Sediment | place... | reverse complement strand
CGTTCGAGATCTGCTTTCCGCCACGCCCGTGGCCTGACGACGAGGAGAACGACATGGATGAGTTCAGCAGCATCGCGACCTGGCTGCAGGCGACCGGTCCCTACGGGCTCGTGGCCGTCCTCGGCTGGGCCTTCTGGCGGATCAACGAGAAGAAGGACGCGGCGCTCCGCGAGCTCTACGACAAGGTCGCCGAGATGGGGCGCGCGCAGACGGAGGCCGTCACCAAGGTCGAGGCCGCGCTCGTCGCGCTCAAGGACGCGATCGAGGACCTGCACGACAAGGCGGCGTGATGAACGCGCAGGCCTCGCCCGCGCGTCGCTTCGTCGACGAGGCCACGCTCCGGGCCGCCGCCGTCGAGGCCGCGCGCTTCGCATGCAACGGCACAGCGGGCCGCGTGCTCGGCGACCCCGTGTTCGACCTCGTCACCGAGGGGCGCAACCGTTGGAAGGGCTACTCGGCCTGCGGCGACCTCGCGCACTACGTGCTGTGTGAGCTGGGCTTCCGCGACGAGCGCATCCTCAATCGCGACGACGTTGGCGGTCGCGTGCCGTGGCAGAGCGGCACAAACCTCTCGCGGCTCGTGTTCGGCACCGGCGATGCGTTCGTCTGGGCGAAGCGCGACCTGCGACCGAGGCCCGGCGACATCCTGTACCTCGCACCGCCCGAGCATGTCTGCGTGCTGGAGCGGCTCGACGAGGAGCAAGGCCGGCTCGCGACCTTCGACTACGGGCTCCGGGATCACGCGACGAACAAGCCCGCGGGACGCGGGCGTGAGTCGACGTTCGCGGCCAGCGGAGGAGCGCTGCACGTGGGCGCGAGCGTGCTGCGCGGCTGGGTGGACCTGGCCCGCCTCCCGGGACTTCTCGCGAGGTAACGCGTAGTTGTGTTCGAAGCGCGATTCTCGCTTCTTCGCCTTGGAAGGTCGGCAGAAGGAAGCCTGTATGTCGCTCGCGAACGGGGCGCATTCACGGACCACCCCGAGACGGAGCACGACGATGAAGGTGCGCGAGTTGATCGAGCTGCTGGAGGACCAGGACCCCGACGCCGAGGTGTTCATCATGAGCCAGGAGAATTGGCCCTTCGAGAACGCCGTCGCCGGCGTCGCGGTGCGCGAGGAGATGATCGAGGACGACGACGACCTCACCGACGAGGAGCGCGAGGAGCCGCGCTACGAGAGGGGCACCGCAGCGAACGACGTCTTCATCGTCGAGGGCGAGCAGCTCCGCTACGGGTCGAAGGCCGCGTGGCGGGTCGCGACGCGCTGAGGCCCACGCTGGCCTCCGCGGCGCCTGAAGAAGCGCTGACCACTCGCTGAACGGCTCCGACGAGGAGCAGCCCACCACGCGAACCACGGGCGCGCGTGAAGGGCGACGTGTACCCAGCGCCCGACGAGGAGAGCATTCATGAGCACGAAGACCAAGACCGTGAAGACGAAGTCCAAGAAGGAGAACCTCGCAGCCCTCGGGCTGCCGGCGCTGTGGGAGCGCTTCAAGGAGGCGACGGGGGAGACTACCAAGAGCCCGAACAAGAAGTTCCTCGTCCGGCGCATCGAGGAGGCGCTCGCCGCGCGCGCCACCGAGTCCGAGCCCGCGTCGGCGCCCCAGCCCCCGGCGAAGCGCACCGCGCGCCCGTCCGAATCCGTGGTGGCGACGACGGAGCCGACGGACATCGACCCGCCGAAGACGCGCGGGCGCTTCGCGTCGATGACCGTCGAGGAGCTGCAGGCGAAGTACCTCGAGGTCGTGCAGAGGCCGACTTCGTCGGTAGCAAGGACGTACCTCATCTGGAAGATCCGCGAGGCCGAGAAGGGCCGCATCCCCGTCGGGCCGCGCAAGACGCGCGAGCGGAGTGGCGAGCCGCTCGACGTGAAGATCCTCCCGCTGCGCATCGAAGCCGACGTCGCCAACAAGATGGACGAGGCCTGGCGCGCGCGCGGGATCAAGAGCCGGATGGAGTTTCTCCGCGGCGCGATCGGCGCGTACCTCACGCAGCTCGGCGCGCGGGACGTCGCCGCGCTCTTCACCAACCCGGGCTCCGCGCGTGCGTGAAGGCGGGTGGATCTCGGGGGCGTCGGCCGGCCTACATCGGCCTCCGACGCCCCAAGTTCGCGGAAGGTCGCGCCTTGAAAACAAGCTGGAAAGTGACGTGTTCGCCCTTGCTATGTGCGCGAACGGAAGCCTGTATGTCCTCACGCGACAGGCGCGGGGCTCGACGCGAAAGCGAGGACGACGACGATGAGGATCAAGAGCACCACCGCCTTCCGCGCCTACGCCGACGCGCGCGCTAAGCGCGCCACCGAGCAGGCGGCAGCCACCGCGCGCTTCATGGTGAAGTCGGTGAACAAGGACGGCTCGATCAGCCGCATGGCGCCCACCAGGAACGACTGGAAGTACGACGCGTTCGCCACCGCCGAGGACGCGGAGAAGCGCGCCCAGCTCGAGGCGATGAACCCCGGCTCCCGCTACGTGGTGGTCGCTCTCTGACGGACGCCTCGGCCGCCGACGTGGGCCGCGCGGCCGCGTCGCGCAGGCCCGCGCCGTGCTCAGGCAAACGGCCGTGGGCGGCATCAGTGCCGGTGTCCCGACGGGAGTCCCTGGGATATCCTCGGGCGCTCGCGGCGGGTCCATCCGCGGCTGCTGCCCATGTCCACATTCGACTCGACCAAGACCCTGCTCAGCGACCTCCTCGCGAAGGTTGTGAAGGGCAAGCTCCAGCTGCCCGACTTCCAGCGCGGGTGGGTCTGGGACGACGAGCACATCCAGTCGCTGCTCGTGAGCATCGCGCGGTCGTTCCCGATCGGTGCCGTGATGCTGCTCGAGACGGGAGGCGAGACGCGCTTCCAAGTGCGCGCCGTGGAGGGCGTCGACCTGCCCCCGAATACGAGCCCCGAGGAACTGATCCTCGACGGACAGCAGCGGCTCACGTCCCTGACGCAGGTCCTCAAGCTCGACAAGCCGGTCGCAACCCGCGATGCGAAGAAGCGCGAGCTCAAGCTCTACTACTACTTCGACATCGAGAAGGCGCTCCAAGGACCACTGGCCTTCGAGGACGCGATCGTCACGGTCGACGAGCAGCGCACCCAGCGGACGAACTTCGGCCGCGGGGTAAAGCTCGACCTCAGCACGCGCGAGAAGGAGATCGACGCCTTCCACTTCCCATGCAGCCAGATCCTGAACTCGGACGACTGGGAGCAGGCCCTCGCGGAGCGTGCGCCCGAGAAACTCGCGCGGTTCATGAAGTTCCGACGGCAAGTCGTGGAGCCGTTCCGCAACTACGCGCTGCCGGTCATCAGCCTCCGGAAGGAAACCTCGAAAGAGGCGGTCTGCCTCGTGTTCGAGAAGGTGAACACGGGCGGTGTTCCGCTTTCGGTCTTCGAGCTCATCACGGCCACGTGGGCCGCGGACGGCTTCAACTTGCGCGACGACTGGTTCGGCGGGAGAGGCAAAAGCGGGCGCCATGCGCGGCTCGGCAAGAGGCCGCTGCTTCGTGATCTCCAGCCGACCGACTTCCTCCAGGGCATCTCGCTGCTGCACTCCTTCGAGAGGCGCACACAGGACCTCGCTGCCGGGCGCTCTGGCAAGGAAGCCACGGCCGTCACGGCCAAGCGCGAGAACATCCTCAAGATGCCGCTCGGGGCCTTCGAGAAGTGGGCCGAGTCGCTGACCAAGGGTTTCGAGGAGGCCGAGCGCTTCCTGCGCAGCGAGGGGTTCCACCACCCGAAGTTCCTTCCCTACCAGACACAGCTCACGCCGCTCGGGGCCGTGCTCGCGCATCTCGGTGAGCGTTGGCTCGAGCCGCAGATCAAGACGAAGCTCGCGCGCTGGTTTTGGTGCGGCGTCCTGGGCGAGCTCTACGGTGGCGCCGTCGAGACGCGCATCGCGCTGGACGTGCAGCAGCTTCTCGCTTGGATCAACGATCCTGCGGCGCCGGAGCCCGACACCGTTCAGGCCGCAGGCTTCAACCCCAATCGCCTCGACACGCTTCCCTCTCTGCCAACGTGCCTGAGACACCAGCCCGGCTAGAAATTACTGTAGAGGGCGAGATGGTAGAGACGGATGCGGAAGCGAGCGAGGAGCTCGGCTTGTACAGGGCGATGGCCGACGGCTCGCCGACCACCGCCGACGACCTCGCCACGAAGACCAAGTGCAACCCGAGGCTCGTCCGCGAGTCCCGTCGTGGCTGCCGGCCCTCGACGGCGTCGTCGCGAAGCTCGAGAACGGGGCGAAGGTCGCCGACGTCGGCTGCGGTCACGGCGCATCGACGATCATCATGGCGAAGGCGTACCCGAAATCCCGGTTCACGGGCTTCGACTTCCACGCCGAGTCCGTCGAGACGGCGAAGCAACGCGCCGCGGCCGCGGGCGTCACGGACCGGGTGAGGTTCGAGAAGGCCACGGCGAAGGACTACGCCGACAGGGGCTTCGACCTCGTCTGCTTCTTCGACTGCCTCCAAGACATGGGCGACCCCGTCGGCGCCGCACGGCACGCGCATCAGGCATTGAAGCCGGACGGGACCGTCCTGCTCGTCGAGCCCCTTCGCGAACGACAAGCTCGAAGCGAACGTGAACCCCGTCGGCCGCATGTTCTACGCCGCGTCGACGTTCGTGTGCACGCCGAACTCGCTCTCGCAGGAGGTCGGGCTCGGGCTCGGGGCGCAGGCCGGAGAGGCGTGCCTGCGCTCGGTCTTCCTCGAAGCCGGCTTCAAGCCGTTCCGTCGGGCCACCGAGACGCCGTTCAACCTGGTGCTCGAGGCGCGGAAGTAGGGAGGAAGCTCGTCGCCGAGCGTGGCGCTCCCGGATCGGGGGGCGCCGCGCTCGGGCAGTGGAGCGCCGCTGATGACCCACGCGCGTCGCGCTCGCCCGCGGGTTGACGCTCCCGTGTATTGGTGTTAGTGCCACTTACACGAAATGGCGCGCGGCTATCGCATGACAGCTCGGGCCGAGGCGGCGGCGGAGACCGCGCGCCGGATCGTCGACGTGGCCAAGCGGCTGTTCTTGCAGCGCGACTACGACGACGTGACGCTGCAGGACGTCGCCGACGGCGCCGGGGTCAGCTTGCAGACCGTGCTGCGCCGCTTCGACTCGAAGGAGCGGCTGGCCAACGCGGTCGGCGAGGAGATGACGCCGCAGATCGAGGCGTCGCGCGCGGTCCAGCATCCGGGCGACGTCGGCGAGGCGGTGCGGCGGGTGCTCGCCAGCTTCGAGGCGATGGGCGAGGTCAACTGGCGCATGCTGCGGCAGGAGCACCGCATCGCGATCCTGCGTGAGCTCCTCCAAAGGGGGCGGGCGAGCCACCGTCGCTGGATCGAGGCGGCCTTCGCGCCGCACCTGCCGGCGCGCGGACGGGCGCGCGAGCGGATGATCGTGAAGCTCTTCGCGGCGACGGACTTCTACCAATGGAAGCTGCTGCGCGTCGACCTCGGGCTGCCGCTCGGGGAGGTGGAGCGCACGATGCGCGAGATCGTCGAGGCCATCGTGAAGGAGAGGTCATGAAGCGATTCCTGTTCGTGACGGTGGAGGCGGGCGGCAACATCCCGCCGCTGCTCGGGATCGTGCGCCGGCTCGTCGCGCGCGGGCACGTCGTGCGGGTTCTCGGCGATCGCGTGCTGAAGACGCAGATCGAAGGGGCCTCCGCCCACGCCAAGAAGGAGCTCGAGGCCTACCTCGACTGCGGCCTGCTCTGCCGAGGCTTCGCGCGCCTTCGGTGCGAGTCGTGCGGCGAGAGCCGGCTGGTCGCCTTTGCCTGCAAGGGCCGCGGCTTCTACCCCTCGTGCCGGGGCCGCCGCATGTGCGCCACCGCTGCCAACCTGGTCGAGCGCGTGCTGCCGCTCGAGACCGACCTGCGCCAGTGGGTGCTCACGTTCCCCTTCGCCTGGCGGCGTCGGCTCGCGCAAGACGGAGAGCTGCTCGGCGCCCTGCCACGGATCTTCGTCCAGACCGTGCACCGCTTCTACGCCGAGCGCGACGGCTCGCCCGGCGCGAAAACCGGCGCAGTCACCGTCATCCAGAGAACCTCGTCGGACCTGCGGCTCAACCCGCACCTGCACGTCGTCTTCCTCGACGGCGCCTATCACGAGCAGGGCGACGATCTCGGCTGGCAGCCGCTCGGCCACCTGAAGACCCGCGAAGTCGGCGAGGTGCTCGAGAAGACCGTGCGCCGCATCGAGAAGCACCTTCGCCGCAAGGGCCTGCTCGACGTCGCCGCCGGCGTCGATGATGCCGCCGAGCCCGAGGACATGCTCGCCGCCTCGGCCGTCTCGGGCCAGGTGCCGCCCGCCGGCCCGCAGTGGACGCGCGGCCTGTCGCCGCTCGTGCCCGGCGCGCTCGAGTACGAGAAGCCCCTGTGCGCCTCGCTCGACGGCTTCAACCTGCACGCCGCCACGCGCGCCGGTGGGCTCGACCTGGCCGGTCGCGAGGCTCTCTTGCGCTACGTGCTGCGCCCGCCCATCGCGCAGGAGCGGATCGAGCGCCGCTCCGACGGTTTGGTGCGCATCGCCCTCAAGCGCGCGTACGCCGACGGCACCGTCGCCGTCGAGATGGATCCGCTCTCGCTTCTGTGCAGGCTCGCGACGGCCGTCCCGCCTCCGCGATTCCACACGGTCAAGTACGCCGGCGTGCTCGCGCCCGCGAGCCGGTCAAGTACGCCGGCGTGCTCGCGCCCGCGAGCCTCTGGCGCTCGCGCCTGGCGCCGCCCCAGCCCGAGCCGACCGAGAAGAAACAAGAGGAGAAGCCTGCCAAGCGTGGCTGGGGTGGATACCGCCCCTGGGCCGAGCTTCTGGCACGCACCTTCGCGGTCGACGTGCTCGAGTGTCCCAGGTGCAAGGGCCGCATGAAGCTCTGCGCGATGGTTACCGACCCGGCGAGCGTCACGCGCTACCTAGCGGAGATCGGCGAGCCGACCGACGTGCCCGGGCGCGCGCCGAGCCGAGGGCCGCCGTACTGGAAGAGCATAGTCCTGCGCAGGAAGGCGCTGGGCGACGAGGCGCAGTAGAGGTCGACTGAAGCGCGGCAGCGACGCCCGGAGGCGAGGATACTCCGCCGCGAAAGCGGCCGACATCGAGCGCCCGACGCCGACGACCACGGCACACCGGGCCGAGGGGAAGACCGCCTGCGCCGTCTCGTCCGCGCCCGGACGCGGGCCTCGCCGCCGACCGTTGACAGCGCGAATCGCGCTTGTTTCGCTTACGCGCTGGACGCGCACGGGAACGGTCTTCCCCACCCCCGCGATGCTGGCGAGCCACCGCAGCTCGTTTTGATCCGTGATCGCCTTGCCGTCGAACGAGACGATGACGTCGTCGGCCGAGAGCCCGGCGCGATCCGCGCCTCCCCCGGGGACGACCATCTTGATCCAGGCCCCCTTGCGGTCCGGCCGCTTGAGCCGGATCGCCTCCGCCTCGTTGATCCCGTCGACGATGACGCCGGCGCGCCGGCGACGGAGCGTCCCGACGAGGGTGACCATGAGGAGCGCGGCGGCGGCGCCCGCGGCGCAGGGGGGGCCCGCCACGCCGAGGCCGACGAGGTAGAGCGCCGGGGCGAGCGCGGCGAAGAGCGCGACCTCGCAGATCCGGCGCATGAGGCCGAGCCGCGTCCACCCGGCCGCCGACGCCGACTGCACGAGCTCGTCGGCGAGGCCGAGCAGCGGGAAGGCCGCGAGCGCGGCGACGAGGTAGCGGCGGGCGAGCGCGGGATCGGACATCCCGTGCGTGAGCCAGCCCGCGATCGGCGCGCCCGCGACCGCGCCGACGATCGCGACGCCGCCGGTCGCCGCCACCACGAGCACGCCCGCGCTCCAGAGGATGCGCGTCGTCGACCTGCCGGCGCCCACCGCGCGCGCGACCAGCGAGCCCTGACCCACGGTGATGACCGTGATCACCCACCAGCCGACGGTGGCGAGCACCGGGTCGATGGCCGCCGCGACGCCGAGCGCCTCGGGGCCGCCGAGCCGGCCGAGCCAGAAGGTCTGCAGCAGCGGGACCAGCGCATAGAGCTTGCCGGCCAGCGCGAGCGGCCACGCCAGGTGGAGCAGCGCCGCGACGAGGGAGCCCGAGTGGATGCGTGCCTTGGACATGCGTCGGGCCGATCAGCAAGCGCGAGGTGCGTGCAGGCGGGTCACGTGCAGAATCTTACCAGCTCGGCCGCGGCGGTCAGCTCCGGGGCTCGAGCGCGGCCATCGCCGACAGCACCAGATCCTCGCGCCACGGTCGGGCGGCCAGCTGCACGGCGACGGGCAGCCCGGTCGAGCCGCGCTCGGTTTCGCGGGCGGCGGCGTCCATTTTGTCGCGCGACGGTGGCCGGTCGCTCTCCTCGCCCTCGCGGACGCGGGTGGTGGGCGCGATCCCGGCGGGCCAGCCGAGGAGGTTGTAGAGACAGGTGTAGGCGCCGGCGAGCGCGAGCTCGGCCGCGGCGCCGTGGCGGAAGGCGGGCAGCGCGGTGGCGGGGCCGAGCAGCACGTCGGCGTCGCCCACCGCGCGCTCGAACTGGACGCGGTAGTCGAGGGTGGCCTCGACGAGCTGCCAGTAGTGATCGGTGTCGGTGCGGCCGTAGTTGGCCACGATCTCGCGCTTCGAGCGGCCGCGCCCCGAGAGCGACAGGAGCACGTCGACGAGCCACTTGTGGCGCGCGGCGAGCTCGATCTGGGCCACCCGCGGGTCGCGCGCGTCGCGCCCGAGCGCGCGGCGGCAGCCGGCGAAGCCGTCGGCCGCGAGCAGGCCGAAGAACAGATCGCGGGCGCGCCCGACGTCGGGCGGCGTGAAGCGCCGGACCGTGGCGCCGCGCGCCTCGAGCGCTGCGGCCGCCTCGCGCACCGCCCGGCGCACCGCCGGCGAGGGCGTGAAGGTGCCGTCGTCGTCGAACCAGGCGACGCGCAGCCGGGAGAGGGCGACCGGGTCGAGGAGCGGCATCGCCGGCGCGAGCGTGCCGTCGGGCGCGGGCCGCTTGCCGCCGTTGAGCACCTCGAGCCCCAGCCACAGGTCGGCCACCGACTGCCCGAGCAGCCCCACCTGGCTCGGCACCGTGCGCTGCCCGACCGGGATGCTGAACCGGCCGAGGTCGTCGCAGCGGCCGCTGGTCGGCTTGAGCGCCCAGGCGCCGCAGAAGGCCGCCGGCACGCGCACGGAGCCGCCGATGTCGGTGCCGATGCCGAGCGGGCTCGCCCCGCCGCCGACGAGCGCGCCCTCGCCGCCCGAGGAGCCGCCGGCCGAGCGGGTGGGATCGTGCGGGTTGTCGGTGCGGCCGAACAGCGGGTTGTCGGTCTCGATGTAGGCCAGGAGCTGCGCGACGTTGGTCTTGGCGACCACGATGGCGCCTGCCTGGCGCAGGCGGCGCACGTGCGTTTCGTCGACCGGCGCGACCGCGCCGCGTCGCGACGGCAGCCCGAAGGTCGACGGCGTCCCGGCGAGGTCGAGGCACTCCTTGAGCGTGATGGGGACGCCATGCAGCGGGCCGAGCGGCTGGCCCGCCGCTCGGGCGCGATCGGCGGCCCGCGCCTCCTCGCGCGCCTCCTCGTAGCGACGGTGCACCACCGCGTGGACGCGTGCGTCGAGCGCGTCGATGCGCGCGATGGTCGCCTCCACCGCCTCGATCGCGCTCAGCTCGCCTCGCGCGATCGCCGCCGCCAGCTGCGCCGCTCCGTGCCCGCCCGTCTCGCGTCGCGCCAAGACCTCCGCCAGGTTCTCTCGCATGCCGTCCTCCATGCGGTCACCCTAGGGAACCGCCGGGACGGCCAACATCGGCCAAATGGCCTATCGCGCGAGGAGCGCGTGCTCGACGGCGAACAGAGCGGCCGCGGCCCGCGTCGAAACCCTTGTCTTTTCGTAGATGTGCGCGACGTGGTGCTGCACCGTCTTGGCCGAGATCGCCAGCCGCGCCGCGATCTCCTTGTTCGACAGCCCGCGCGCGAGGAGCACCAGGACCTCGATCTCGCGATCGGACAGCCCGGCTGGCCACCCGAGGTGCACGCGCTCGCGCCGCCCCGCCGCCGCCAGCACCGCCTCGACCGCCTCGGCGTCGTGGCGGCCCGCGCGCGCCTCCTCGAGGAGCACGCGGGTGGCCTGCTCCTCGCCGCGCGCCGGGCGGTGGGCGCGCTCTTCGGTGAGCGCGGCGAAGGCGTCGGCAGCGGCGAGGAGGCGCGCCTCGCGGGGCGCCGTGGTCCCGCCGCGGTGGTAGCCGCTGCCGTCGGGGCGCTCGTGGTGGTGGCCGACGATGGCTGCGTACGGCGCCAGCAGCGGCGAGCGCGCGAGGATGCGCTCGCTCTGGTAGGCGTGCAGGCGCACCCGCTCCCACTCCGCCGCGTTGAGCGGGCCGGGCTTGTCCCAGATGCCGTTGGGGACGCTGCAGCGGCCGAGGTCGTGCAGCAGGCCGGCGACGCGCACCGTTGCCGGGTCGACGCGGAAGGGGGCGGCGGCGGCGGCGGCGAGCGCGGCGACGCGCGTCGAGTGGGCGAGCGTGAACGGCGACTTGATGTCGACGAAGCGGGCGAACGCCTCGGCGACCGACGCGGCGTCGGTGACCGTCTGCACCGGCCGAGGCTCGGCGGCGAGGAAGGCGTCCCACAGCGACGGCGAATCGGCCAGCAGCGCGGGCGCCTCGCGCACGAAGCGGGTCGCCAGCTCCGGATCGAGCTCGCCGCCGGCGCGCGCCTCGATCTCCGCCACCGCCGCCCGCGGCCCCTCGAGCGCGCGGTGCACCTCGGCGCGCCAGGCGACGTGCATCAGCCGGGCGGGCAGCTCGAGGGCGTCGCCGCGGACGCCGTGTGGGTTGCCGCGCCCGTCCCAGCGCTCGTAGATCTGCCCGAGCGCGGCGACCACGCGCTCGCTCATGCCGAGGTGCGTCGCCAGCCGCACCGCCAGATCGCAGTGCGCGGTGGCGAACTTCTTCGGCCCCGCCGGATCGCCGAGCGTGCGCGCCACCGCCCGCGCGCGCACCGCCGCCGGCGCACCGCGCCCGACCTGCGTGACGATGGTGGCCACCATGCGCCCGGGCCGCGCCACGTCGATGGGCGCGAGGTCGTGCGACCAGGCGAGATCGTCGCCGCCGCCGTACCAGGCCTGCTCGTGCGAGAACGCGGTGCAGCCGATGAAGCGCAGCAGGCCCGTGTAGTAGATGTCGCGGAGCGCCGCCCCCGTGACGCCGTGCGCGCGCGCGAGCTCGACGGCGATGAGCGAGGTCCGGAGCGCGGTCTCGAGCGCGAAGCCGGCGGCCAGATCGGTCGCGAGCGAGAGCGCGCCGACCAGCTCGGCGAGGCGCGCAGGCTCGGGAGGCGGGGTCGCGGCCGGGGTCACCACGCGACTGTAGCCCGTCAGTTGCCGACGCGGGACGGCTGCGCGGCGGCGAGGAGCGCGTCGCGGTCCTCGGGGAGGACGAAGCCGGCGGCGATGGTGGCGTCGGCCGACGCGATGAAGGCGTCGAGGTAGGCCTGGAACGAGGCGTAGCGCGCCGCCAGCCGCGCGGGCGGCAGCGGCGTCGTCGAGCCGAACAGGCTGCAGTCGATCCCGCTGCTCGCCGGCGCGCCCGACAGGACGTCGACCGGCACGTCGACGAGCGGCGAAGGGCGGTACGCCTTGCCGTCGATCTCGAACTCGACGTCGCCCTCGATGACCATGACGAGCTCGTCGACGTCGTGCACGTAGTCCGCCCAGACCTGCCCGGGCGGATCGACCCAGAGGCCGCACGAGAAGCCGCGCTCGCGCCAGTTCTTCTCGACGGCGCTTCGATCGACGGACGTCACGAGCGACCTCGAATGGCGCGTCGGACCCGGGCGAGGGCCTTCTTCGTGCCCGCGTCGTTCCGATCGGCCACGTTCGCGACCACGGCGGTCACCGGAACCTTGTTGCCGCGGTACCCCAGGATGTCGTCGAAGACGGCGGCGTCCTTCCGGATGCGGTGTACCTCGGCGACGAGGCGCGCGCCGCGCCCGCGCTCGCCGTCGTCGCGAGCGTTGATGACCACGAGCTGCGCCCGCTCGATGCCCCGGTAGCCGTCCGCGATGGCCCAGTGCTCGGTGGGCTTCGGCGGAGGAGCGCTCCGCGCTTGCGCGACGGCTTCGAGAAATCTCGCGCGGGTGTCCTCCGCCAGCTTGGGGCTCTTGCGCGCGAGCTCGGCGAGCGGCTCGCCGACCATCTGCCCGAGGAGCTGCGCGACGCCGTCCGGCTCGCGAAGCAGGCGCTCCATCGCATCGGCCTTGGCGCGTTCCTCCTTCGCGCGATCTCGCTTGCGCCGGACGAGGAGGGACGCGCCGGTTGATAGTGGCGGCGCGACGAACACGGCAAGGTCGACGAAGCCGAGCGGGTTATCGCCCTCGAGGAGGACCGCCTTCGAGTAGTCCTCCATCAGGTGGGTGAGGAAGAACGCGTCGGATCCGATGTCGCTCTCCGGGAAGGTGAACAGGGCGGCGCCGGTGGCTCCCGCTTCCCGATATCGGCGGATCTCCGGATGAGACTTGGGCATGGTCTCCCGCGCTTGGCGGAGCGAGTCGTCCTGCACGCAGCGCGCCGCGAGGATCCACTCGCCAGCGCCTCCGAGAATCTGCTCGATGAACGCCGTCTTGCCCGCGCCCTTCGGTCCGCCGACGTGGATGAGCGCGCGCTCTCTCACAGACCGAGCTCCCGTCCGAGGATCTGCGCGACGAACCCGCCGGGCCGTTCGGCGACCATGCTCTTGATCTGCTCGCGGGCGTCGCGAGCGGTCCCGTTCTTCTCGGCAGCCTTCAGCGTGCTCGAGTACGCCGCCCAGACGTCGGCGCCGGTGATCTCGTAGCCGTAGCCCTGCACGAGCCAGTGAAGAGCGAGCAGCCCGGCTCGCATGGCGAAGGCCGGTTGGTCGTCGGCGAGATCGCGTGCCGCGCGCGTGAGCGTCTTCGGGTCACACGGCGTGCGGCTCGCGAGCGCGAGCGCCTCGTCGTAGAGGCCCGCCTCCTTCGCCGCCGCGAACCACTTGCCTTCGTCGCCCGGCGTCGACTTCACCAGGTCGGCGAGGATCTCGCCCGGCTTCTTGTGCGGGTACTTCTTCGCCACCGCGCGGAAGGTGGCGAGGTACGTGCCGCCGCGGTGGGCGCGGACGCCGTAGCGCCGGTAGGCCTCGTCGACGAGCCCGCTCAACAAGAGGATCTCTTCGCACAGCGCGTCGATGTCGCCGTCGGACGCCCACGGGCTCCGGCAAGACTCGGCGTACTGGATGGCCTCCGCCTTCTTGCCCATCGCCGCGAGCGCCTTCACCGCCCAGCGCTTGTAAGGCCAGATGATCCGGTCGGCCGCGACCAGCTCGACGATCTCCGGGTAGCGCCCGGCCGTAAAGAGCGCGCTGAGGCAGGCCGACGTGCCGTGGAAGTGCCCGCGCAGGTTCGGATCAGGGCTTAGCGCCATGCGCGTGATGCCCACGAGGCGGTCGGCCCACCGCGAGGCCAGGTCCTTCGACGCGCAGAGCTCTCCCCAGTGGTCGCCGAGCCGCTCGATGTACGGGATCTGATCGGCCTCGTGCGCGTCCCACAGCCGCTCGAGCCAGGCATCTCGCGTCCTGGCATCGGCCGGCGCGCCGGCGATGATCGGCACGAGCTCAGCGAGGGCGTTGCTCACGGCCGTGCCGATCGCGCCCGAGGAGCCGTCGACGTGCTTGAGCGCAGGCGAAATCCGCTCGATGAAGGCGACCGCGCCGTCGGCCGCGAGCACCGGGTCGGTGCGTCCGACCTTCTTGATCTCCGCGACCGCCTGCTTCACGCGCTGGATCGCGGGCTGCGACTTCCATCCGAACGCGTGGCGGCGGAAGCGTGCCTTGAACTCCCACTTGTGCGCTTCAGCCTTCGCCATCATCCGACGGTCTTCGCGAGGGAGAGGCCGCTGGGCGGCGACGCTCCTCGTTCTGCCGCGCCGACGTAGCCGCCCGCTGCGGCTGCCGTGCCCCGGCGCTCCGCTCGCAGCTCCTTGGCGATCTGCTTCACGTCGACCGGCGCCATCATCGTCGTCCTCGCGGGAATGTACTACGCGACGCTCTCCGGCTGTTCAACGCCATCGCCGGCCGCAGGTTCGGATCGATTCTCGTTCGATCGCAACCGTGCCACACGCCTCCGTTGAACAGCGGCGGCGCGAGAAGAGAGGCGCGTCGCGGAGTGTTGGTTCCCACGAGCTAGGGACCCTGGGAGCCCAAATTTCTCACGAGCATTCCCCCCTGGCGGGCTGAGTTTCTCACGAGCATTCCCCCCCTCCCTAAGGCGGGTTTCTCACGAGCATTCCCCCCTGTACCGTTGTTGGTAGCCGAGTCGGACTGCCGCGTAGGCTGACCGGCAGGTGAGGCCAGCCGCCCGGGAGCAACCTTGTGCCCCCTGCGCCGCGAGCGCCTGGGGGGGACGTGTGCCCCGGCGCGGCTGCCGTGATGGACACCCAGTGGGGAGTTGCGCCGAGGCGATGCTGCCGCGAGCGCCAGTACAGGGCCGGTATCGAGCATCACGGTGGCCGAACCTTCGAGCAAAGAAGGAGGTCGGGATGTGAAAACACGAAGATGGTTTGTCGGCGTCGACTGGGCGACCGAGGAGCACGCGGTCTGCCTCATCGACAACGGCGGCAAGGTCCTCGGCGAGCGCGTCTTCGCGCACACGGGGACGGGTATCGCCGAGATGTGCACGTGGCTGCTCGAGACGACTGGCGCGGAGCCGTCCGCGCTCTTCGTCGCCATCGAGGTGCCGCATGGCGCCGTGGTCGAGACGCTCCTCGAACGCGGCATGGTCGTTCACTCGATCAACCCGAAGCAGCTCGACCGCTTCCGCGACCGCTTCACCGTCGCGGGCGCGAAGGACGACCGACGCGACGCGCACGTCCTGGCGGACTCGCTGCGTACCGACGCGAAGTGCTTCCGTGTCCTCCGCGTCGATGACGCGAAGGTCATCGAGCTGCGCGAGTGGTCGCGGATGGCAGACGACCTTCAACATGAACGCGTCCGGCTCTCGAACCGTGTTCGACAGCAGCTTCTGCGGTACTACCCGCAGATGCTCGAGCTCGCGGACGACGTCGCGAGCGACTCGTTTCTGGCGCTTTGGGAGCTGATTCCGACCCCCGCGGCGGCCGCTCGCGTGCGCGAGAAGAAGGTCGTGGTGCTCCTCGTGGAGAAGCGCATCCGCCGCTTCGACGCGAAGCATGTACTGACCACGCTTCGTCAGAAGCCGCTGACTGTCGCGCCAGGCACGACGGAGGCAGCGACGGCGCACATCGCGTCCGTGGCCGAGCGCCTTCGTTTGCTCAACCGCCAGATCAAGGACGCGCATCGACGCCTTGACCAGCTGACGAACGAGCTCGCCGCGGACGAGGAGGAAGCGCCGGGGCAGAAGCGCGAGCAGCATCGGTGTTCGGATAGGGGGCTCGATCCAGGCCGGATCTCCGTCGGCGGCGTGACCGCGTAGAGAAGTTGCGAAGGGCCATCGTTCCGGGGTCTCTCGCGGTTACCA
>Ga0272446_1004854_pt1 | contig 15433 bp, 13 predicted proteins | sample YNPCB0061_FD_194587 | JGI IMG/M metagenome (GOLD analysis project Ga0272446, IMG submission 194587) | Hot spring microbial mat communities from Yellowstone National Park, WY, United States - YNP-CB-006-1 | ecosystem: Environmental > Aquatic > Thermal springs > Hot (42-90C) > Sediment | place... | reverse complement strand
GTTAATTTTTTGAATTAAAAGGTCATTCAGCCTTTTAATCGGTAATTCCAGAAATTGCATATCATAACCCTGAGCAGCAAGAGAATTGCTGCGACAGAATGAGAAATCTGCAATCCTTTTCATTAGCTCAATTCTGAAGTGACAAGAGACCGCTGATTTGGTTGCATACATCTCGTCAAATTTTCTTGGAGAATCGATTGGCTGAATGTTGATAGATAAGTCTTCTAAGCTAGTAATCCACTCGAACTCCTTGCGCCTACTGTGAAAAAAACCAACCTTACCAAGTTGAACATTCGCACCTACTGGCCAAACCGGAAACCAGCCCAGTTGATCTCTAATCTCTTCAAATAATCTTCTTTGAATATATGCAGCCATTCAGGTTGACTCCACTCAATGGTCAATGTCTTAATTCTTACCCATGTCAAATATAGCTTTGGTCAGCAAGCTTAGGACAGACTTAAGCGCTCAAACATCGATGCTGAGTAGGCTTCCTGACTCGCGATCGCAATGTTTTTCACAGCAACCGCTACAACCATGCCATCCGCCGTAGTAGCGCGAATTCCGGAGGGCGGGTCTGCAAAGGCGATCGCCTAATCTGCCACCAACTCTCAGATAGGGGATTGTTTGCATCGTTTCTGTAACAGTCCTTAACCAATCGTAATCCATTCTTATTGATTAACTGATTAACTGACAAAACCATTGAAACCCCTGATACTTTGTGCTCACGGCTGGTGACGAAAGTCGCGCCGAGATCGCCCAAGTCCGCCGCCGCAGACTCGGTGCATCAAAGGTTTGTCACCCGCGCAAGCGGGTTTTGGTTGCTTGGCTGCAGTTTTAACCGCCTAGGAGAACAGATTTGTTAGTTAACCAGCCTCCCTCCTGATCTTCCAGAGGCAGTTGCAAGACTGGCACAGGGCTTGCTGCAATGGCAGAACAACCCTCGCTAATCTACGGGTATTTGAATCAACTCTAGGCGATTGGGGCGCGTTGGTGTTGGGCGTGTTGGATTCTTGAAACCGTTGCCGTGACGATTGGCTGACCGGGATCTGTTAGGTATGTCGGAATCATGCTAGTGAGTCGGTTAAGCGATCCTAGGCTGACCGATTAAGGTTGCACTTTTCTTCCTGAGGCCTTGAAAATGAAGTACTTTCTAGTTGCTACCCTCGTGACGAGTCTGTTGCCGACTCAACTGGTTCAAGCTCAATCAGGGCCTGATGCTAAGGCCCAAGCCAATGGTGCCGCAGCACTACAAGTTCAGCCGATATCGGTTCGGCGATCGCCTCAGAGGGTAACCCCCTCCCCCTACCAATCGGGTGAGCTGCGCAACTTGGCCGACTCACTGCAGCCTACGCCAGCCTCCACCCAACAATCAGGGCTTGCGATTCCAGAATCGCTGGTACCGAAGCAGTTGCAGAAAATGTTGCTGACCCCGCCCCCCAAGCCAACTGCTATCGATCCTCTAGAGTTCTTCAAAGTGCCACCCCCAGAGTCCGGTGTCAAGGTTAACGTGCTGCAAAACTAAATGCCCTCTCACACAAGAGAGGTAAAAAGTTAGAGAAAGCATCAGGGGCAGAGATTAAGTCAGGTCGATAGTAAAGTGGAATTGGTTCGCACTCTGGCGTGTACCCAGTGGTCACGGCTGCAATGGGTTGCGATTTACCTTCCCCAGGCTTTAGGCTGCGTTAGCCCTAGAGTCAGGTAATGCCCTGTTATCTCAATCCACCTGGTAGGCGCTCGAAATCCCTTGAGGACTTAGTCTAAAATTTTCCTGGGATGTTTCTCTCAGTACAGGAGAAACGCTTGCAGAGAAAGGGCGGAGAGAGGTTTCCGATAGCGCAGATCTAACCCCGACACAGGCGTGCCAGAACCTGTGACGAGTCACTCATACTCCTGAATCGTCGGATTCGGCCCCTTTGCTCTGGGGACAAAACTCGTTATACTAAGCGTAGTCATTATGAGTTTGCGTAAAGTTTTATGACGAGCCTACCTGTTGAGAATCTGGTCATCATTGGTTCGGGGCCGGCTGGCTATACAGCTGCGATTTACGCCGCGCGAGCAAATCTGAAGCCGTTTATGTTTGAGGGTTTTCAGGCAGGGGGGTTGCCTGGTGGACAGCTAATGACCACAACCGAAGTAGAAAATTTCCCTGGTTTTCCTGAAGGAATTACTGGGCCACAATTGATGGCCCGGATGAAAGCGCAGGCCGAGCGCTGGGGGGCCGAACTGGTTACCGAAGATGTCACTTCTGTAGATTTGAGTCAGCGCCCCTTTGTGGTGCGCTCTGAGGAGCGTGAAGTGAAAGCTCACAGCATTATTATCGCCACTGGGGCTACGGCCAAGCGACTTAACTTGCCCTCTGAGGCTGAGTATTGGAGCCGGGGCATTTCTGCCTGTGCTATCTGTGATGGCGCTACGCCGATCTTTCGAGGCGCTCCCCTGGCGGTAGTGGGTGGTGGCGACAGTGCTGCGGAAGAAGCGATTTATTTAACAAAGTATGGCAAACACGTACATCTGTTAGTCCGCTCTGACAAGATGCGTGCCAGTAAGGCGATGCAAGACCGCGTCTTAAATAACCCCAACATCACTGTGCATTGGCATACTCAGCCGGTTGATGTGGTTGGTGAAAATGGGGTAATGACTGGGCTAAAGGTCTCCAACAACCAGACCCATGAAGAAAGCGTGCTGGATGTGAAGGGGTTATTTTACGCGATCGGCCACACCCCCAACACGGGCTTATTTAGGGGGCAACTGGAATTAGATGAGGTTGGCTACATTGTGACCCATCATGATGTCGCCACTAGCGTAGAAGGGGTGTTTGCAGCAGGAGATGTGCAGGATCATGAGTATCGTCAGGCGATTTCGGCAGCCGGTACGGGTTGTATGGCGGCGTTGCTGGCCGAGCGTTGGCTGTCTGAGCATGGCTTGATCCAAGAGTTTCACCAAACAGCCGCAGCAAAAACTCAGGCAACTGAGCCACTCGAGAAAAAGTCAGAAGCGACCCAAGCTGATGAATTTGATATCGATCGCACGCGTCATGAAGGTAGCTTCGCTTTGCGTAAGCTTTACCATGAGAGCGATCGCCTACTTGTGGTGAAATACGTCTCACCGCAATGTGGCCCCTGCCACACACTCAAACCCATCTTAAATAAAGTCATAGATGAGTTTGATGGAAAGATCCACTACATCGAAATCGATATTGAGCAAGATCCTGATATAGCCGAGGCGGCTGGCGTTATTGGCACTCCAACTGTGCAATTCTTTAAAGCAAAGGAGAAGGTTGGAGAGATCCGAGGAGTGAAGCAGAAGAGCCAATACCGAGAATTAATTTCGGCACATTTATAGATGCTATGGCTATTTGCATCTTCGACTTGGCAGCATCCCTCCAAAGAAGCAACCTAGATAAAAATCAGGAGCACGGATAAATCAATCGAAAAACTGAAGACTCCACCCCAGAGCCATAGGAACCACCAAGTCAGTCCTTTGTGTTCTCCAGATCTCTGGGATGAAGATTCCAGATTATTCGATCCTTATTCCTTAGCCTTTGCTTCTCTGGGCTAGCTGCTGGGTTCGCTCACTGCCAGGCCTACCCCTGGCCAATTTTCTCAGCCACTCTCATGGCTGCTGTAATCGCCCCTTCATGCAAGCCATCTCCCAGATAAGCCCCAGCATGATAGGTATGATTTTCGCCATTGGTGGCAATCACCTCATCTCGATAGCGAAAAGCTTCGACAGTATAAAGAGGGGTGTGATGGGTTTGAGTATGAATGATTCGATCCGGCGAAATTAATTCCTCTAGGTTAAATGCCAGACTATAGGGCTGAGCCGGGGAAATACCACAGAGTTGATTCAAATAGGCGTTATATCCCCAGCCGTGCCTAGTTTGAAAAAAGTCAAACTCGGAGGGTTGTTGGATACCATATTTGACATACATGGATACATCAGTATGCATCACAGTAGTAGCATCGTTGGCTTGCCAGCCTGAAAATCGTCGGACTTCAGCATCAGTAGGGTCAGCTAAGAGTTTAATTACCTGGTCAGGTGGGGTTGCAAAGACCACGCGGTCAAAGCGGTGGCTCGTATCATCGGCCAGTTGGATTTGCACAGAATCCGACGTTCGAGTGATGGCAGTAATTTGAGTGTTGAGGAAGACCTCACCCCGAAAGCGATCTAAAATTTTTTGAATGTAGGAATAGACTCCTCCTTTAACCCTCACCCAGTTGACGAAGATATAATCTCGTAAAACCGGTAGGGCTAGTTCTGCTGGGAAATTATCGATCGCCTCAAAGGGCATTGAGTAGCTGTACATGGTCAGTAATTTAAGCCAACAGTTGCGCAGGCAGGGTCGTCCCAGGTAGTGCGCTAACGGGTGACCATAAAAATCCTGCATTTTGGCAAACCGAGTTGTTACCCAAAAACCTACTGAACGGGCATAGAGGGTATCGAGCCTGAGATACTCGATCAATCGCTGAAAACCACTGAAGTTTTTTTGAATCATCCCCCCAGAAAGCACATGATGACCGTCTTGTAAGAAGAGGGCTGAGCCAACACTAACGGGTTCTAAATCAACCTTTAGTTCTTTCATTAAGGCCAGAAAATTATGGAAGACGCAGGGAAATTCGAGTACCCCGCCTTCCAAAAACTCATCACAACGAGCGTGATTAGGTCGAATGTTTTGATTAAGGGTGCGGATATGGCCACCGAGAATCGATTGTTTTTCAAACACTGTGACAGCGTGCCCCTGCTTATCGAGCAGATAAGCAGTCACCATACCGCTGGCTCCCCCTCCAATAACTGCTATTTTCATCGTTCAAATAACCAATGGAGTGCTCTGAATCAAACCAGGTTTAGAGAATACTTGAAAGGCCTTCTGAGCTTTTCCCTAAAATTAAATCTCCGGATAAAGTTTGATAGAGAAGTGCGCCAGTCCAAAAAGTAGCAGCAAAACCAGGATAGCCGGATGAGGCATTGCAAAAATAGAGGTTTTTAAGGGAGGAATGGTAATTCAATCGGCCTAGCCCCATATTGCGGGGAGTCAAACTCGAACCATAGGAATTGCCATTTGGACACCAGCAAAATCGCTCATTTGTTGTTGGGCTACCCGTAATCTTAAAAACAAGGTGTTTTCTGAAATTCGGAACATACTGGTTTTCAACAATATCCAAAATTGATTCCAGAATCTCGGCTTTTTTCTGGTAGTAAGCTTTGCGATCGCGATCGCGCAGTTGTTTGAAGTAGGCATAGTTTGCCACCGTTAAAAACTCAATAATTTGGCAATCCTCTGGGCAATCTCGCTTTTTTTCAGTGAGTAGGGTGGGGGTTGTGATGGCAAAACTTGGATTAGAAAAGTCATGCTTTTCATACATCTGCTGAAAGGCTTGATTTAAATCGTGATGGCCGCTATGAAATGTATTCCATCGACCAAAGCCGTAGTCTCGTAAATCCAGATCCTTGACGACACAGTAGGCCATGTAGTTTGAAGGAGAATATTCATAATTCAGTTTCTGACGAATGGCGCGGGAGAAGTTCTCAAGACCAATCATTTTGGCCGCTTTTTGCGGATCGATATTGCAGATGATGGTTTCGGCGGTGAATTCTTGGGTTTGCTTACGGATGCGATCGCGAGCTTTGACCGCAACAATCCGACGATCTTTACACACAAAATCGGTGACTTCAAAATTGAGCCGCACCTCACCCCCATGGTTAGAAATTACCTGAACGAGGGAATCAATCACATGCTCAAAATGTTGAGTGGGGTAAAAGGCTCCCTGCTGATAGCCGGTAAATAAAATCACCCAGGCATAGAAGGAGAGTTGATTGGGCGGCAACAAAAAATCAGGCCACTGTAATGCCAATAGGGTTTGGGCCGCTTGCGGCAGCTTAAATTTATCGAAAACTTGCTGTAACGTGCTGTTGAGATACTGAATAGCCGTTAAAACCTCCCCACCATGTTGTAATAAATCGACAGGGTGAATCGGGGGAGCTAGCTGTTGCAGTCCTTTACTCGTTCTTTGAACTTCCTCCACAAACCGACGAATCGATGCCGCATCCTGGGGAAATAGCTGAGAAAGGCGGCGAATCAGCTCTTGCGAGTCTGAAGGGATATCGAGCGCATAACCTGGCATTCTCATATGATCAAACCCATCCGGGTCGTATCGTTCAAAGGCGATCGCTTGATCCAAATTCAGTTTCTTTAGCACTCGATTGACCGTATGACCTTCTCCACAATCCCAAACATAGTGAAGTTGGGCATTAAATGTGTATTTTTTCGCCATCGTAAATGTGTGCCCAAAGCCGCCTGGGTGCTCATGGGCTTCTAAAACTTGCACGGTCTTACCGGATTTTGCCATCAGAGCACTAAAGACCAGCGCTGATAAGCCACTACCTAAAACCAGGTAATCTGTTTTCATCGTGCACTTCCTAACACTAAAGTATGTAAGGACAAACTCAGCCACCTGTGGGCCTTTGAGAATGCAGTCGCTATTTAGATCAAGACATTCTACTATTTGCCAACCCGGCAGTTCCCGATTGGTTTTGACTATCGGCTCAGCAATCCCAGGCTTACATTTTTACCCGGTAGTAGAGCCTGCAGGAAAACTCGGAATTCACAAATGGCTTGAATGGCGATCTAATTTTTGGGCAAACTCTCGGCAAACAGGGTCATTAAAAAGTGTTGGGCTTGACCTTATTTCAATCTTCTCATGCTTTCCTTTAATCGGAACATAGGATGGGCAACCTCCCAGAGAGAAAGTCAAAAGATTTAAATCAGGAGCTTTGCCTAACCAGTGGCATCAGAGTGCGGCTAATTCTGGGCTTTCAAGTGATTTTGCGTTTGAAGCTACGCCGCCTTCTACTAAACCGTGCCCTAATGCAGTGATTACAGACCTATTATTACTTTAACAAATGAGAGATGATGTTTCTCCCTTTGCGAGATGTTTTATCTTTCATGTCGCCCCGCGCAACGACAAACCATAGCACTCGCTTAATTATGTGACCAGAGGCAAAGCCAGGTTGAAGGTGGGTGAGTCAGTTACCCGGAGCTAGCCTGACTGCTGAAAAAATTGCCCAGAAAGCCTGCTTTTTTTGATTCAATCCAGAAAGCCTGCTTTTTTTGATTCAATTCTGATAAGTAATGCTACATTAACTGCAACCGCTATATTTAGCGCGAACTTTACCCTGCTCCGCTATCCCTTGCCAAGGGAGAAAATTGGTAATCTCAAGGCATCTTAAATGGCTGGAGCGAGTATACTGTGCCAACGATGCAATGGAGCTAAGACCGTGAGTACCCCCGATCGCCAAACCCTGCAAAATCTTAATGCTGAGGTTGCCCGTTTGCGCGAAGAGTTGCAAATGCGCGATAGTCTTGTGCAACAGCTATCCCAAGAGCTATTTCGGCTGGTGAAGGGCAATGCCAATTTCTTGCCCAGCCCAGAAGTTTCTGAACGCCACCAGGCAGAAGTTCGGGCCTTGCGAGAGCAACTACAAGGTGTGGAGCAACAGGTTAATTTTTATCAGCAGCAAATCTCTGATCGAGATGTTGAAATCTACCAACTACGCCAAACCGTCCAGGAACTCACTGATCGCTCGCGCATGCTAGAGCAGGTCGTTCAGGAACTACCCCGGATTTATCGACAAAAGTTTGCTGAGCGAATGGCCCCAGTCCGTGAAAAAATAGCTTCCCTGCAGCGAGAAAATCGGCAACTTCATGCTGAGTTGCAAAGTGTTAGCTATCGACTCGCCGTGCGGACTCGCCGTACAACTAGCCTGGATTTGCCGAGTTTTCCTAGGAATGGTGAAGCGCTGCTGCCTAGCTTAGGAAATGCTTAGCGGGGACTTAACCGCTCAATCGCCAAAGTTCATCACGAACGGAGCGAGCCAATGATATCAGTGGCTTAGTTAGGGCAAGTTTGTCATACCAGTGGCCTCCAGCCAAGCTGCTGGGTGACCCCCTCTGGTTGGACAGGTTAGGGTTACTCACCAGACAAACTACCTCTGGATGAAATTGACGAAACAGGGTAAACGCGCCATCGATGTAAAGTCGCCCCCCTCTGGGATCTCCAGGGGGGTTTGTTAATGTTTCCTCCAGATAAGCAACAAGCGGGCGGAGGATGCGCGCATGGACACAGTAACAATGTGCCCAAATGAAATATTGGTTCCATTGCACCAGCCCATGTGGGTAGGGACGCAGATCGGCGGGCTTAATCGCATGGCCCAGATAACATAAATCCCAGTCATTCTGGAGCAGTCGATCAACCAGTTGCATTTGTTCCTCTGACCGCCTCAGTCGATGGCGAAAAATCGCATCGTCTTCCAGGATCCAAACTCGTTCTAGCCCGTCTCGTAGAGATTCCTGCAAAATTCCCAGGTGGCTGAGAAAGTTACCGTATACTCCCGCAGATGGAAACCCATTTGGCTCCTGGGGGCAGGGTGCTTCGGGAATTCGCACTTTGGGGGAATCTATACGAATGCCAATACGGGCGAGTTCGCGGCTCAGAGCTTGGTAACGATCTGTGCGCTCTGGTAGATGGATGATATAAAGACGATCAAAATAATCAATGAGGCGCATGCGCTGACTGTTTGAGCTGATGATTACAATCATAACCGTCCTGCGACTCGGCTAATGTCGCAGGACAATCGGAAAACTCAGTCAATCTTGACGCTAGAACCTCAGAACTGGGGCGCTAGGATTCGAACCTAGGAATGGCGGGACCAAAACCCGCTGCCTTACCGCTTGGCGACGCCCCATCACCTTTGCATTGATTATAGTAACAGCTATTACCGGGGCAGTGTCAAGAAGTTTGAAGGGAAAGTTTTGTCAGACAACATTCAGCGGTCTCACATCAATAAGAGACTCGCTGGGAAATAGCATGCCCCCTAAGCGGGCTGCGACTTCGCTTCGCCCTCAATAGCCTCATGGTGCAGTATTAACTTGCAGATTCCTAACCTGGTTAAATCCGAAGCCGGCAGATCATTGATTTGCTAGAAATCGCTTACTCTTCTTCCTGATTAAGTTTTACGCCAATTCCTAAGCGTTTACATGTAACGTTAAGAAACACTGAAAAAGTTTGAGAATCACTGCATTTCGTTAGCAGCGATCGCCCTTGGGGGAAATTTGAAGGATAGAGAAAACGGCATTCCCTAATCGTGCTGCCCAAACATCAGGTCTGTTTAGGTTTGAGACAGCATCGAAGAGAGAGGTGCGCCCTTTTCTCAGGAAATTACACCTCACAGGGGTTATGGTGCTATGCAAATGCTCAACCACACCTTAGAACGGGCGATCGCTACTGCAGATGGGCGCTACCTAGCTAGCCAGGAATTGATGCCACTTGAGCAGTATGTTCAAACCTATCGGACGCGCTTGGAGGCCTACCAATACCTGCGTGACAACAGTGATAAATTAGTACTTCTGGCTTTGCGTAAACTAGCACAAGTTCATCCTGAGCTGATTCAACAGCACGGCTCTCGCTGTAAGTACGATATGAACGAGGTGTTGCGTTATGTCGCCCTCTCGATTTTACGGGATGATGAAACCTTCTTTAGAGAGCAAATGATGTCTTGGTTAGACACCATTTTAGTTGCCCATAAACGCCATGCCCATTGTGTTGTTGCCTATGTTGCACTGCAAGATGCCATTGCGGCTGCTTTTCCAGCACATGTTGGATCGTTTGTGCGCCCCTACCTGGAGATTGTGCTGCAATCCTTGCAATCGCATGCTTGAATTTTGAGGCTCTTTGATCCACCAAAATTTTCCTGACAAAACCGTCGGTTTCACCTAACCGTTGGTTGCAATCAAAGCCCCGGCAGGAGCTTAACGTCTATCAGTAAAGTTCACCCCAGCATCTAGCAATAGCCCCACGCTGCCCCCAGGGAACAATGTTCATTGTTTGTTGCCCTGGGATGTTTCCTGTGCTTTCCAATTCCTCAGGTGTTTGTTCATCTTTTTGAGGATTCTAAAAATGACCACGATCGCGCCACCGATGACTGTAAGCCGCCATTCGACACCCACCGAACGCCAGGCTGCTTTGTATGCTATTTACCAGCAGGTTTTAGAGCGACAACCCTATGCCCATGAGCGCAAGCATCTGGCCAAAATTGAGAAAGAATTCCTTTCTGACAAAATTGGAGTGCGGCGATTTTTAAAAGAATTGGGCCAGTCCCAGGTTTATCTTGATAACTTTTACCACAACTCATCCAACATGAAGTTCTTAGAGTGTTGTTTCAAACACTTTTTAGGACGGGCACCAATGGATCAGGCAGAGATTGGGTACTATTGCGATGTTTTGATGCACAAGGGTGTTTTAGGAATGATTACCGCCCTGTTAGACTCCGACGAATATCGGAAAGCCTATGGCTGTTTTACGGTACCCTTTGCCCGTGAACTGGGTTGCTACACCTCACCCCGTGCTTATTTGGAATCAAACGCTCTCAATCATGAGTTAAATGGCCGCAGGGGGCGATCGATTCCAACAATGTATTGGCATCAGCTAGGGTTAGATTGTGAGGCGGGTGTTTGCCAACCCGTGAAAAAGAACCGATTCACGCAACCTGATTTGATTGAGCCCAATCTATCGGATCTCAATTCGGATCTCAATGAAGCTGCGATCGCGGACTTGTTGCGGTTGCTTGGCGCAGAAGACAAAGTTCGGTAACGATAAGGGTTCAGGATTCAGGACTGAAAGACTGCTCAGTTAAGGCTTTCGATTGTCCTAACAATCTTATTGACTGCTATATGTGGCTGTGTTCATGAGCAACATGGCCACAGCAAGTCAAAAAGCTGACCCAGCATTGGTGGTTGAGCACTGGGTTTTGTCCTCAGCTTTCTGACCAAAGCGATACGTGGGGGCCAGTACCGTGCGTCAGACGAATGGCAAATTGAATGCCTATCACAGCACCCTTAGACCTGCCATTGACAGCCCCCTGGAACACGCTGCGTTATAAATTCAACTGAGTTTTTAACCAGGTAAGGCTAGCTCTGACGTCAGAAACAGTTTCACCATCGGGTATTGCTGGCCGTTGCACCATTACGACGGGTAACCCTAACTCACGGGCCGCGATGATTTTCGCATAGGTCGCGGTGCCACCGCTGTTTTTGCTCACAATGGCCTCAATTTTGTGCGCTTGTAAGAGCGATCGCTCATTTTCCAGCAAAAAAGGCCCGCGCTCCAACAGCAACTTTCCATGGGGAATGCGGGCATCAGGGTGGGGTGGGTCAATCATTCGCATGAGAAACCAGAGCTGTTGCAGATGGGCAAAGGCGGCCAGTTCTTGGCGTCCGATTGTGAGAAAAATGCGCTGGGCTAGCTCAGGTAGCATTGCCGCTGCTGCCGCATTGCTCTCCACTTCAAGCCAGCGGTCTCCGGGCACAGACTGCCATGGTGGGCGAACTAGCATGAGACGGGGAATACCAACGTGGCGGGTAGCGGCGGCGGCGTTGAAGGAAATCTGGGCGGCAAAAGGATGGGTGGCGTCAATGAGTAGATCAATGCGTTGTTGGTGCAGGTAGTCGGCTAACCCAGAAATACCACCAAATCCGCCGATCCGAGTATTTTCGGATTGGATCACTGGCTCACGGGTTCGCCCAGCTAAGGAAGTCACTACAACAACTCCCGGAATGGCTGCAGCTTGAGTCGCTAATTCAATTGCATCCCGTGTACCACCTAAAATCAGAACGCGTTTTTGTCCAGGTATCATAGAACGGTTAAGCAGCAGAGGAATAAAGCTTCACTCCACTCAACAATTGCCCCGTAGGTGTCTCCAGTTTGTCCACCCAGTTGTCGCCGGAAGTAAGCGCCGGTGGTTAACGCTATCATACTGCCGTAGCCGATGACCACAATACCACCGGATTCCAGGTGCCAGAGGGCAGACAAAGCTGAAAGCAACAAACCGCTTGGCACTGCCTCTCGCAGAGAACGAATCGCCTGTTTGTGAAACGCCCCTTTGCCAGTGGGCTTAAGGTAACGATCGCGGGCAATGGCCACCAGTTGACCCCAACGGCCCCAACCAGCCGCTAACGCCAACGCGAGGGGGCGGTGAGACGGGAGGCTAGCCAAAGCCAGGGTTTTAAGTAAGATAAGAGCGATCGCGGCCATGACGCCAAAAGCCCCGGTATGACTGTCTGCCATCACCTCTAAGCGCCGAGAGGGCGGTACTGCCAGACCATCGGCTGTATCCATTGCACCATCCAAATGCAGGCCACCGGTCAAACCAATCCAACTCACGACCACAACAGCACTACGCAGCAGCAGTGGCATTCCTAGAATGTCTAAACCGCGATCGAGCAGCCCCAGGGCAACACCAAGCAACACTCCGACAAGGGCTGCATAACGCGCAATCCCATCAAACTTCAGCATCCAACTGCGTGGTAAGGGAATGCATGTGTAAAAAGTGAGAGCACCCAAAAATGTGGCGATCATTAACTGGCCTGACTTGACCCAATCGAGTGTCATCCCCTTTTTTATCCTCTAAGCGCCCTCTCTAATTCACTTGGCCTGCGGGCAAATGTTTCCTTCCTGGTCAGTCTAGCAAAGGATTTTTTGCTTCTGGTCAACTCTGAGCCAACGGACGATGCCAAACAGAATGGATGAAAGTCCTCTATCTGAACTTTAAAACTTTACAAAATCTTTAAATTTAATCGCCACAAGGTGAGGCTTCGTCGCTAGGTGGAGTGACAGTCACCGATGTATCCGCTGCTTCACCAATGAATTCAGTACAATTCATCAGGAGCCAGCTAAATAACTTGGGCTAGAATTGTTTCGTATATTACCGAGTCAGCCAAACTCTATTGAGTTTTACTGGTAGGGGTTCTGGCCAGTTGAGCTTTTGGGTTTTAGATGCAACTCGTTCGTCTCTGGATGATGAAGCAGCTAAGTCCTGGGTTAAGGCTCTGGTGCGGTAACCAACACACGCAAGGCGATTCAGATGTTTCATCCTGGGTTTTACCAAAAGGGTGCTAGCGTCTGGCTTCATACTATGAGAGCTAAGGGCATTCCCTATGAGTTGTGACCAACCTCCCCATCGGAATCGATTGCCAGCCCCTTGTATCATCGACACCGGTACCGTCGTTAGCAAGCAGGATATGCAACGCTTGCTTTCAGACTTGACTCGTGTGCGCTATACCCACTTGCAGAATGGCATCCCCATCAGTGAGGGAGAAGGGTGCATTTTAGAAGTCTTTGCCGATCCCCAACGGGCTACTCTGGTTGCCAATCATGCCCTGTATTTGAATGTGTGTAGCTTCGATTATCTGGTTTTGGGGCGATCAGGGCTGAGTTCCTGGTTTGACTTGATTCAAGATGACCGTCAGTTGCGGTTGGTTCCCCTCTCAAACCCGCTGGAAGAGCAGCGCCACACCAGTCTGGATCCTGCGGCACTGGAGGCAATGGTGGCAGAGGTGCTATCGGCCAGTTGGGATGCCCAACTGGATGACGAAGAGCATTTTCCTTTCTAGGAAACGGTCTGTCAATCAATTTGCCTGTTGTTTGTCCACACCAAGTCCAGCTCGAAACCGATTGTTTTTCTGATTGACTGAAGAACTGCTGAAACCCCTGCCACTTTGTGCTTACGGCTAGCAGTGAAAGTCGCGCCTAGACCGCCAAAGTCTACCGGAAGCAGACTCGGTATATTAAAGGGTTCATAACCCGCGAGGGCGGGTCTATGTTGCCTCGCTGCGGTTTTAACCGCCTAGGAGAAAAAATTGTCAGTCAACTAGATTGTTTCCTTACAAGCAAAACTTTAGGCTTGGGCGAAGTTTATTTAAAATTTTCTATTTGCTCGTTGGCAACCAGCTACTGAGTTGTCTGCTGAATTTGCTGGGATACTTTAATCTGGGTAGGAGCAAAGCCTGCCTGGGTCAAATCCTCAATCAGGTAGTCTAGAGCGGCAAAGGAGGGGTTGAGTTGCTCTGCCTGTTGAAATTGTTGACGCGCCTGGCTAATTTCACCATTACCCCAATGAGCGATCGCCTGGGCAATGAGAGGATGGGGGTTTGATGGTTCGAGTTGAGCGGCTTTTTGGGCCATGGCGATCGCCCAGTCGTATTGCCCCAACTGCTCAAAAGCCAGGCTGAGATTGTAATAGGCGATCTCATTGTCAGGTTTGAGAAAAGCTGCCCAGGTATGACTGGCGATCGCAGCTTTGAGTTGGCCCCGCACCAGATGAACAATGCCCAAAGCATTGAGTGTAGATGCTTCGAAGGGGTTTTGATAAAACGCTTGCGTCAGAGTATCCGTAGCAATCTCTGATTGACCGGCGCGATGCTGAGTCCAGCCTAGTAGGACGCGCCCTGAAAAATTGCCTGGTTCCAGGTTCACCGCTTTTTCGAATGCGGCGATCGCCTCTGGATATCGCCCCTGACTGCGATACTGCAACCCCTGCTGACGAAAGGTCGCAGCACTTTCTGCAAGGCTAGGACAGGCCAACATCAACGGGGCGATCGCGCCGACCCACTCAAATCGTCGCCAAACCATTTGCTTTTTTACACTCAGCCACGTTTCTTAGGAATCAGGATTGTATCACTTGAACGTGTACCACAAAGGCCCCAGGAACAAAAAGGAATGGCTCTATTTTCCCTGGGTTTCTATGGTAAAGTCCTGAATTTTCTGGTTGATTTTATCCATAACCTTTAACGTTGACACCTGGGACAAAAATGGGCCGATCTCCCGGCCAGTTTAAGCCGCTCAATGCTTGTTCCACAGGTGCGGCAGGCTTCGCCATCGCGGCCATAAACCCAGGCGATTTGCCCGTAGTTGCCATTCACCCCTTCCACATTGCGAAAGCTACTAAAGGTCGTGCCATTGGCTTCGATGCTGGCCGCCAACACCTTGAGGATGTTGCCATGCAACTGCGTAATCTGGCGACGACTGAGGCGATGGCACCCTGCCTGAGGGCGAATACCACTCAAAAATAGCGCTTCGTCGGCATAGATATTACCAATGCCAGCCACAATCGCCTGATCGAGCAGGGCATTTTTGATGGGGCGCTGGCGCTGCTTGAGTTGCTGATAAAGATAAGGGACAGAAAATGCCTCGGAAAAAGGCTCTGGCCCCAGACGTTGCAAGCCAGTGATGATCTGCTCTGGTCGCATCCCAGGCGGCACCCACCACATTTGCCCAAAGGTACGCTGATCGACAAAGCGAAGTTCTTTGCCACTGGCAAAAAATAGCCTGACTCGCGCATGCTTCTCTACTGGCTCACCTGGATCAAGCCAGAGCAACTGGCCTGTCATCCGGAGGTGAACCCCCAACCAAGCGGAAGCAAGGGAGGTAGAAATCGGCAAACCCATGGGGTCAAGGGTTTTACTACCATTTGCCATCCCATTCTTCGCGATTTCTACGATTGACTCTTCTGATGCTTGAACTAATTCGGCCAGGAGATATTTGCCACGCCGATACCAGTGAGCGATCGCCCATCCCTGAAGGTTCGCTAAAAAGTCAACAAC
>Ga0272446_1004853_pt1 | contig 15444 bp, 14 predicted proteins | sample YNPCB0061_FD_194587 | JGI IMG/M metagenome (GOLD analysis project Ga0272446, IMG submission 194587) | Hot spring microbial mat communities from Yellowstone National Park, WY, United States - YNP-CB-006-1 | ecosystem: Environmental > Aquatic > Thermal springs > Hot (42-90C) > Sediment | place... | reverse complement strand
TTTGGCTTGCTCCTCTCTTACTCTAAATCTCTCCGCCATCTTTGGTGAAGGGGTCAAGATTCCCTCTTGTGGTGATGGTAAGCAAGTTCTATCCTAAAAAATCTGAGAGTCTCAAATAAGTAATGATATTCTATTGTGCTAAACAACCAAAGTCCTCTTATGGCAAGGATTTTGTTGCAATTTCCTCCTACGCCATCCTTAGTACAGTGAAACTCTCAAAAATCTGTCCATTGTTACATCTTGAATTTTGCGTCAGCCTTCCATAATGGAAAAAGAGTGCGAGGAACTAACTCCTTACACTCTATTCTGGTGGATAGATTTTAGCTGAAACTTGTCCTAGACCTTGGCAATCCGCGCATTGCGGGTTTCTTTGTTCACAAAAGGTGCAGAAACTACCTGCAAATCCACTCCCAAAGACTTGAAAGCGGCACGAATTACCGTAGCCGCTTCATTGGAACCAATACTAGCACCTGCGGTAATTAGGGTTGGGGTGTTTAGCTGAGTGGCTTCGTTGGCATAGGCGATATTGACATCGCTGTCGAGGTTGCCTTCCTGCCGCTCAATGTAGGGTTTCACAGTGTCCAGATACTCTGACTTTGCCACCACAGGAGTTGCCCCAAGACTGCGAATTACTTGGATCAAAGTATCGCGATGGGCTTTGTGATCCGCTTGGTTTGCCAGTGCAATCTGCAGGACGGCTTTGCCCACATTGGTTTGCGACAACTTGGTGGCGGCGAAGCTATACGCCCAGATTGCCTGATGCTCATAAAACATTGCATTATTTAGCACCTTGGCATCTGCTTGCCTACTACTAGGATTAGCCAGCGCCTGAGTTGCTTGAGTTGCCAAAACTGTGCCGGCGATGCCCCAAATCAAGCCAGACTTCAACACATCCCTGCGGTTCTTGGTCATTTTCATGTTTAGTTCATTCCTGCTTGCGATAGAACACCTAGTTAGCCTGCGCATCTCACCGCCAATAATTTCCATGATAATTCCATGATAAAGTTCGGTTCTCGCCACTTCTACCTACTTTTCTGTGGGTAGAGAGTTAGGCTAAAGCGAAAAAATATACTTGATTTTATTGATTCTTTAGAGAGGTAAGAGCTATGGATGACTTGAAAGTTGTAGGCGCTATCACTAGTGCAGCGGCAGCTACTGGGACGGGTTCCGTGACAATTGCTACAGTTACTTCTTCAGCTCCTGGAATTATTGGAGTTCTGGGGTTTACCACAACTACAACAGTAGCTTTGCCTGTAGCTGGTATTGTTGCAGTAGCAGGTCTGGTGGGTTTTGGTATTTATAAAGGAGTAGAGTTTGCTTGTAAGCAATCAGAATCTCAGTAATAAGAAAGCTGTTATAGGTGTAGGTGGAAACCTAGTGAAGCTCAAGACAGTGCAATTTAGAGTCATTCAAAAGTTCTTGAATTGCTTCTATACCAGATCGAATTAAGATTTCAACTTCTCTGGTTGGCACATTACCACATCGCAACCAAATGACTTTTGGTGGAGAACCATACAGTCGGCTTCTCTCAGCAAAGTCTGCATCTTGGGTAACAATGCAGAAGTCGTTTGCTTTGGCAAACTCCCAGATCTCAGTATCTGTTTTCTCGGCAAGTTTATGAAACTGAACATGGCTAGAGCCAAGAAAAGTATCTGCTAGGCGATTGACTAGTTTGCGACTCAGATTTTGATCAAACAGAAGTTTCAAGCGGTACTCACTGATGCAACTAAACGATGCTCACGATCAGCGGCGAATTCCAAGCAAGCTCTAATATCGCTTTCCGTCAGTTCTGGAAAGTCGTCGATGATCTCAGCATTGGACATGCCAGCCGCTAACCAGCCCAAAACATCGTAGACCGTAATCCGCATTCGGCGGATGCAGGGCTTGCCACCACGTTTATCAGGCTCAATCGTAATGATGTCGCGATAGCTCATAAATAATAAGAACAGGTATTTGTATATATCGAAGTCTAGAGCAGGCTAACACCTCGTTGCAATGGACGGCAGATAGTTGGTCGGTTAGGGCTGATAGCTCACTTGCCGCCGTTGAGCTTCACCGTTATACGCTGAGCCGTGGGGTCCCCGTGGAGCGTTACATGGAGCGTTACAGCTGCGTCGTTGGCAATCTTCCACCCTACTCTCTGTACGCCGTGATGGTCTTAGTTCTAAGTAGATAATCTGTTCAAGCTATGATGTAAAATTAACTGTATTTTTAAGTTTGGATAAACTTATGCAAGTATTTGCGAATGCTTTTGTTCCAGCGATTAGTTTGATGAATCGGCTGAGGTATCCGCAAAAGTTTGCCCTAATTAGTGCGCTGTTTATTTTGCCGCTGGTGCTAGTGGTTTATCTATTATTTTCTGAGATCAATAGCCGTGTAGAATTTGCCCAAAAAGAAATCTATGGTAATGCTTATCTGCGCCCTCTGATTCATTTCAGTCAAGTTGTTTATCAGAGCCGCAGTAGTCAATCAGCAATTACCACTTCCTTAATTTCCCAGAACTTAGAAAAATTAGCACAGGTGGAGCAGAAATATGGCAATGTGCTGAATACTACAGAAGTTTATGCCAGCTTGCAGAAAGCTTGGCAAAATTTACAGTCCAGCTATCAGCAAAATATCAGCGATCGCTCTGAAAATTACGAACAACTAATTGAGCAAATTGACATTCTCCGCGCCAGAGTGGGGGATACTTCTAATTTAATTCTCGATCCTGATTTAGATACTTACTATCTGATGGATGCCAATTTGATTAAGCTCCCTGCTATGCGCCGCTTGATCAATGAAATGCAACTACACCTACAACAGTTAGATAATACTTGGTCATCAGAAAAGGCAACCAGATTGCGATCGCTTACTAGGTTATTGGCTGACTACCAACGCCAGCTTAATTTTAATTTAGATACTGGTTTTAGAAATAATCCCTTGGGAAATCTGCGCCCCCAACTCAGCCCCAGCCTAAATAGGTTTAATCAACAGTTAGAACAAACTCAGCTTCTCTCCTTGCAAATCAGTAGTGCAGGGGATAAAACTCCTAAATCCGATGACCAACAACTGCAAAATTTACTTAAATCCAATTTAGATTACAGTTTGCAGTTTTGGGAAGAGATTACCAATGAGTTAGACCACTTGCTAAAAGTGCGGATTGCCAATTTTAGAAATAAACAGGTGGCGATCGCCCTATTTATTAGTGTAATCTTACTTATCCTCGTATATTTATTTATTGGTTTTTATCGAGCTGTCATGCTCACTGTCTCCAAACTAGAGGAAGCGGCACAGCGCATGGCTCGTGGGGAAATAAACGGCAAAAGCTTGACTTTGGACAACAAAGATGAACTAGGCAGGGTAGTGGATTCCTTTAATAGAGTTGCCAGCACCCTAGTTGCTACTGAAGCGAAATTTCGCAGTATCTTTGAAAATTCCATTGATGGCATTTTTCAGACCACACCCGATGGCAAGTACCTCAGCGTCAATCCTTCCCTAGCTCGGATTTATGGTTATGACAGTGCGGAACAGATGCTTCAAGAATTGACCAATATCGCCAAACAGTTATATGTAGATAGCGATCGCCGCCAACAGTTTATATCGCTCATAGAAAGCAATGGCAAAGTAGCAGGATTTGAGTCACAAATCTATCGCCGCGACGGCTCGATCATCTGGATTAGCGAAAATGCCCGTGTTGTCCGAGATGAGCAAGGAAAAGTTTTATATTACGAAGGAACTGTTGAAGATATTACGCAACGCAAGCAAGCAGAAGAAGCCCTGGCAAAAGCCAATGCAGAAATTCAAGCGCTAAATTCCCAGCTATCGGCAGAAAATTTGCGAATGCGCAGTGAATTATTTATTGCCAAACAACTCCAGCAAATGATCCTGCCCAAAGATGCTGAATTAAAAGAGATCAGAGACCTTGAAGTGTGCGGTTTTATGCAACCTGCAGATGAAGTGGGGGGCGATTATTATGATGTCCTGCAACAGGGCGGTAAGATCAAAATTGCTATTGGTGATGTTACGGGGCATGGACTAGAAAGCGGCATGGTGATGCTGATGGTACAAATGGCAGTGCGTACCCTATTGACCAGCAGAGAAGATGATCCCATTAAATTTCTGGAGGCGATCAATCAGGCGGTGTATGGCAATGTGCAGAGGATGAACACCGATAAGAACTTGACCCTTGCTTTGTTGGACTACGAGCGGGGCAAAATGACCCTCAGCGGTCAGCACGAAGAAATAATCATAGTGCGGGCAAGCGGTGAGGTGCAACGCATCGACACTATGAATCTCGGCTTTCCCATCGGGCTAGAAGAATCAATTACTGATTTTCTGGATAAGCTGATCCTCTATTTAGATGTGGATGATGTGGTAGTGCTATTCACTGATGGCATTACCGAAGCAGAAAACTCAGCCAAGCAAATGTATGGCGTAGATCGGCTGTGTCAGATGGTGCAGAGCACACGCCACCTATCGGCTGTGGAAATCTGCAACAGCATAATCTCAGACCTCAAGGATCACATCAAGGATCATAAAATTCACGATGACATCACCCTATTGGTCTTGAAGCAAAAATAGGACAAGCGCTAATCGGCGATCGCCACACCCATATTTTTTGCCGTACCCTCAATAATTTTCATAGCCGCTTCAATATCATTGGCATTGAGGTCAGGGAGCTTAGTTTGAGCAATGTCGCGCAGTTGCGCCCTAGTAATTGTCCCCACGCGCTTGCGGTTCGGTTCAGCAGAACCTTTGCTGATCCCTGCCGCCTTTTGGATCAGCACCGACGCTGGGGGAGTTTTAAGAATGAAGCTAAAACTCTTGTCCTCAAAAACGGAAATTTCTACAGGCACAATCGTGCCCGCTTGATCAGCAGTGCGGGCGTTATATTCCTTGCAGAACATCATAATATTTACGCCATGCTGACCGAGGGCAGGACCTACAGGGGGCGAGGGGTTAGCTTTTCCTGCGTTGAGGGCTAACTTGATGATTGCAACTACTTTTTTTGCCATGATGATCTGATGCTTAGTTAGGTGAATGAGATTAAGAAAATTAAGAAAGGTTGGGACGATAGCGGGAGGTGGGACTGTCTTCCGCTTTTTTGAGATTAACCACTTGGCTAAACTCCAATTCCACAGAAGTGTCTCTGCCAAAAATAGAGAGCAGGGCTTTGAGTTTATTGCGCTCGGGGCTAACCTCGATGACTTCTCCCTCAAAATCTTTGAACGGACCAGTCAAGACCTTGATCTTGTCGCCCAAAGCCATATCCACCCGTACCACTGGCTCTGGGGCGGTAGTGGCGCGAAAGATGCGTTCCACTTCACTGCGGCTCAAAGGGCGGGGGATCACATGACCTCTGCCCTTACCACTGGCGCGTTTTTGTTCTACACCCACAAAGTTAATCACATGGGGGGTGCTTTTCACCGCTTGCCATGCGTCGTCGTCAATCCCCCACTCTCCCTTTTCATCTTTGACTAATTGCATCAACACCAAAACATAGCCAGGGAATACCTTTTCCTCAGCATTTTGCCGACTGCCGTCCTTGCGTACCTTGACTACAGGGGTTTGCGGGATTTCAATTTGGCGCACCCGATCCTCGACTTCTAGCATTTTGATGCGCTGTTCAAGGCTGGATTTAACCTTTTTTTCACAGCCAGAGGCTACTTGCACTGCATACCAGTGCAGGTGGTCTGCTTCTTGATCTGAAGTTGGGGTCAGTGATTCTGCTTCCATCTTAAAAAATCCGCTGTGCAATCCATGAAAAAAGAGCATCAATCAGGTAAATCAAACTGGCAGACGCTACCACCATCAACAGTACAGCGGCAGATTCGCTGATTAACTGCTGACGGGAGGGCCACACCACTTTGTCTAGTTCCTGCTTGGTCTGTTTGAGGAAACTGCCGATACTATTGCCTTCGGATGGGGCAGGTTGGCTGGGGGCTTTAGTGTCGCTTTTGGTCATAAACAATCAGTGGAGGAGGGAGTGGCGCGCTCTGTAGGACTTGAACCCACGACATCAGGTTTTGGAGACCTGCGTTCTACCAACTGAACTAAGAGCGCAGACAACGCAGTCTTTTATATTATCGCTTAACTGGCTCCTTGTCTAGGGATTTGCTTATGGGGAAGGTGACCGTAAAGGTGGAGCCTTGTCCTAGTTGGCTGGTAACGCTGATCTGTCCTTGGTGGTTGTCGCTGATGGCTTTGGCGATCGCTAGTCCTAGTCCCGAGCCTTTGGACTGGGGTTGACTGCGATAAAACCGCTCAAAAATGTGGGGCAGGTGTTCGGGGGCAATGCCACAGCCTGTGTCTTGAATTTGCACTTGCACTTGCTGGGGGCTGACTTTGGCTCTCACTGTGATCTGACCTTTGTTTGGCGTATGGGCGATCGCATTGCTGATGAGATTAGTAAACAGGCGCACCAGTTGGCTGTAACTGCCCTGAATGTAGGCTGAGCTGTCTGGGGGTTCCAGCACTAGGTGAATCCCTTTGGCTAGAGCAAGGCTCTGTTGTTCTTGGCAGACCTCTTGCAAAATTTCAGCGATGGCGCAGGGCTGACGGTCACAGCTTTGCAGGGGGCTATCCTGCCGTGCCAAAAATAGCAAATCTTCTACCACTGCTCCCAGTCTGCGGGTGAGGCGCTCGATCACGGTCAACTGAGGTTGCAGTTCGCAGGGGAGATCGGCGGTTGCCAATAAAACCTGCACATTGGTCTGGATGGCGGCGATGGGGTTGCGCAGTTCGTGGGAGGCATCGGCGGTAAACTGCTTGAGGCGCTGATAGGAATCCTTGACAGGTTCGATGGCGATCCCTGACAGCCACCAGCCAATTACGCCCACCGCCACAATGATTAGCAGGGTGCCGATGGTCAAGTCCAAAAATAACTGCTGAATGGGCTTGGTGACCTCAAACCACGGGTGACTGATGCGGACAAAGCCTAATAACTCCTGTCCCTGTTGGATGGGGATGGTAAGTTGCCGCAGGGGTTCGGCGCTGGGGGGATAGACCGTAGCGTAGGTGGCATGGGGGTTGAGGGGCAGGACGACGGCGGGGGGGAGGGTAGTCCACAATAGCTTACCATCAGCAGAAAACCACTCGAGGTCGATGCGGTCTGCCTCGAGGTCGGCAATACGGGGCGAAAAGTGCTGGGCGATCGCTTGTGCATTCCAGTTGTCAGGCACAGTTAACACTTCGGCAATGTGGGCAATGGTGTCATCGATGCGGTCAATTAGCGTAAACCGCACATAGACAAATACCCCGCCCGCAAACAATAGCATCAGCAGAGCGGTGACGCAGGCATACCACAGGGCTAATCGCAGTCTGGTGGCGGAAAACATGGTTAAACAATTTGTCTGAGGCGAACTTGACCAGCTATTTAAGCCTAGCCTAGTTTATGTGTAGTTAGGGATAAGGGCGATCGCTATTTGATTAGGACAATTTTGGCAAAAATTGCGCTGAATACATTGAGATTGGCACAATCAAAAGTTGCTTACTTGTTGACTTGATGATAAATTTTGTCTTTGACAACGGGTGAGAGCAACACCCCAAAGTTTGCGCTGTTTCCTAAACAAGTCTGCAGAGTTTCACTTTACAAAACTAATGAACTATTGATGCCATAGGGCACAATTCTAACCAATTCTTTCTAGTTCTAGGAAGAATGCACTATCACTCTATTCACTGTTACAGTTTAGCCAGTTACAGCCAACTCCAGAAATATCCAATACAGTTAATTAGCCACCGTAAAATATTTTTCTCTAAATACTCTATATTTTATGTGTTTAGTAATCGGGGGAAAAAGCTGTATTCATGCCTTGAAACTAGCCACAATACTATAACCGCACATCCATACAAGAAAGCCTGAAAAAACAGCCTGACTATAGGTCGCCCACAGCCCAAGTAGTTGAGGTCTGGCATTGGCTCCATGCTATATTGATAGTCTATGCTTCTTCTAGTTGGCTTATGAATCCCCCCAATCGTCCGATCAAGCCTAATCGTCCTGCGCCCACTAAGCCCGTCAAACCAGCCAAGCCTCTGGAGCTAGTTCGCATCTCCCACCCACCCACCCCAGACCAGCCTCAGCCGCAAGTAACTGCTCCTCCAGAGCCAATTACAGAAACTAAAGGATTGCCCATTCCGCCGCCAACGGAACCGCTACAATATCGGGCGATCGGCATGATTAGGGGACGGTATCAACCCCTGCCAGACAACATTAGCAAAGGCGAACTAATTGCGGAAGATGGCACGGTGATTGATGCCCTCGTGCTGGGTAAATTGATTTCCATAGTCAAAAAGCGACTAGATATGAGTCAGAATTATTTTTGGGTAGTTTATCCACGCACCCAAGAAAAAACCGCAACCCTCCATGTGCAGATCGCTGGGGTGTGGGCACCTGAGGTGATGGGTAAAACTGACCACCCCCATGACCCCGGAGTCAGTGATGGCTATTTTTCGGTAAGAGGGGAAGTGGTGCAACAATCTGTAGCAGAAAACACAGTTTTTGTCAAAATCCGCCGCATCAATCAGCCCAAATCTAGCAAGGCTGGAGAGGCTCTACCTGCTAAAGGCACTAAGAAAAAAATACCTTACAACCGCTTCAAGCTGAAACTATCGGGTTTGCTTCCCCACAATGCAGTGGGTTATTTCTGGGATATAAATGTGCAGAGGCAGGGGAATGATCTATGTATCGTGGATGGTAAGGCGATCGCTCCTGTGAAAAAGGCTGTCCGCAAACCATTACGCAAATCCCAGCCCTGTGCCAAACCCAATCGCCCGATCCTCAAGCCCCGACCACCCCAGCGCTGAGGGGACTGTCCAGTTTTTTGAGTTGCTGAACTAGCAGGCTGAGAAATAAGCCCACATCAGTTACTACCCCTACCGATTCGATGGAGCCACGATCTGCCAGTTTGGTAACTACAGCGGGGTTGATGTCCACGCATACCATCTTTACCCCTGCGGGGGTCATATTGCCCACACCGATGGAGTGCAACATGGATGACAACATTAAAATCATGTCAGCACCACGAATCTGCTCAGCGTATCTCTGCTGAGCTTTGATCAAGTCCATTTCTGTATCGGGCAAAGGACCATCATCCCGAATGGAGCCTGCTAGGACATAGGGAATGCTTTTAGTTACGCACTGATACATGATCCCCGAGGTGAGTATTCCTGCTGTGACGAGGTTGGCAATACTGCCATAGCGCCGTGTCAGGTTGATTACTTTGAGGTGGTGCTTGTGCCCCCCGCGCACACTCACACCCCGTTGTAAGTCCACACCGAGGGAAGTGCCCATCATGGCTTGTTCCATGTCGTGCACAGCGATCGCATTGCCGCCCAACAGAGCATGCACATAGCCAGACTCGATGAGATAGGCCAAATGGGGCGCACCCCCCGTATGCACTACCACAGGTCCTGCGGTCACTACTACCTTGCCGCCGCGATCGCGAATTTGGCGCAGTTCCCAAGCGATTTGCTCCACCACTAGCTCCACCCTGCGCTCACTGGATACCCCAGACCCCATAAAGGAAAATTCCTGCTGAGGCTTGTCTCTAGCTTCGGTCTTGTGGGTGGTACGAATACCATCCACACCAATCACCACCTGTTCGCCGACGACTAAATCCCGCAGGAGTTTGCAAGTGGCGGTAATTTCCCCAGTCTCAGTAGTGCTAATGGCGATCGCCCCATCCATTCTCTGGTTGTGACAGCGAATCCATCTGCCGTCTATCAATACTTCTGTGGGATAGATGGTGGTGACATAGAAATCATCAGGAGCCACGCCTGCCTGCACAACGGGAGCTAACTGGGCACAGCGTGCTGTGTGATCGGCAGGGACAGCCCCCATCTCGATCAGTTCGCGCAGAATGGTGGAGAGAATTGACTGGGCAGGGGCAGAAACTTTGATTTTGGCAGAGGAGGTGCTGTGTTTTTGCACACCCAATCTGAAATCTAACACCTGAAAACTGCCGCCACCTTCAGAGATCAAGTCTAAGGCACGGTTGATGATCCCTGAATCTAACAGATGTCCATGCAGTTCCACAATGCGGGATTCAACCGAGAGGCGATCGCTCTGACTGGGGACAGGAGTTTCCGTAAGTTTCAGAGTAAGACACTTTGCCGCTCCCCCCGCCTTAAGGAATTCTGACAGTGGGGTTTCCTGTACCGTAAATCCCGCTTGGTGCAGACGCTGTTTCAAGCTATCGCTGGCTTTGTTCAGCACCACAGTTTGCCCCACATTCACCGCATTACAGGCAAAATTCAGGGCATCGGCTTCAGCAACCGCAATGCGGTGGGACTGAGGCACGCGCAATTCTATAAGCCGATTGGAATAGGCATCAAAGGCTGGTGGATAGTAGAGCAAATAGCCAGCAGTCAGGGGACAGAAACAGGTGTCCAAATGATAAAATCTGGGGTCAATTAGCCGCAAAGAGAGGACTTCAATATCCAGCCACTTGGCAATGTAGGGGTGGGAATCTAGTTCAGAACGGAAGCCATAACCTGCCCACAACCAATTACCGCCACGATCCAAAAGCGCATCACCAGCGCCCTCGAAGGGTAAATCGGCAGGCAATTCTAAGACCTCGAAGCCCTGCGATGAGAACCACTGTTTGAAGTAGGGTTCCTCTTTTTGGCGTTCGGGGTGAAAAAAGCGGCTGAGGACAAATTTATTGCCCAATACTAACCCCGCATTGGCGGTAAACACCATGTCTGGTACACCCTGAGTGGGGGGGAGTAGGTCAATTACGGCTAAGTTTTTCAGGAGATGGTATAGCCCCTGCCACTGTTGCTGTGCCCGTTCTTGGCTGGAGCGATGCACATTGCCTTCCATCCAAGGATTGATCACATAGTCCACATCATAAAAATCGGGTGGACACATCAAAATTCGGGTAGTCATGGGAGGAAACTTCAACTAAATTGCCAAGTTACAGTAGGGCTTTTTATTCTAACCTGAATGGCGATCGCAGAAATGCTCACTGTTACACTCATCTGGTAGTTTAGTGAAATTCCCCGCACTTTGACGATCGGTTGAACCGAGGGCAAAGGCTAGTGCCAGCTATTTGATCATACCCTGCCGTACCATCAGTTGATAGAGCATTGCCGCTACTTCCGCCCGTGTCGCCAAACGGTTCGGAGCCAACTGTTTGGGATCGGGATGATTGACCACTAGCTTATTTTGGGTAGCTGTGGCGATCGCGGCAACGGCATAATTAGGAATTTCATCAGCATCCTTGAAAGTATCTTTCAACTTAGCAGGATCGCCGCCGTTTAGCTTAGTACCACTCACCAGAGACACCAGCACCTGCACCCGGGGAATTTGATCCGCAGGCTTGAATTCGCCAGTGGGATAGCCAGACATGAAACCTTGAGCAAAGGCTTGCTGAACTACTTTGTGTCCCCAAAAAGTATCGGGAACATCACTGAACGCCTGCACGGGTCGCACCAGAGCTTTATTGGGAAAAGCGCTGACCAGCATGGCGGCAAACTGGGCACGGGTGACGGGGTCTTCGGGGCGGAAAGTGCCATCATTGAATCCTTTGATGATATTGCGTTGCGCTAAAGCCGTAATTTGCTTCTCTGCCCAATGACCACGCACATCAGCCAACCCCTGATTGGCAGATGGCGCATCTGGAGTATTGGGAGTGGGGATCGGTGTATTAGAGGCAACCAGTTCCACTGCACCAATCACTTTTTTGCTGTCCACCTGATTGCCCACCGCCAGTAAGGTGGCTCCAGAAGCATTGTTGATGTCGGCTACAGCGTTGTTCTGAAATACATTCAACCCCGGCTTGTCGGGTGTGCCCATATTCACGGCGGGGTTACCGTTGCGATCGCGCAAAATAGTCAAGCCATTCTCGCCATTGTTGGCAATCAGATTTTCGCGGATGGTAGGCGTAGCCAAGTTATTGACAATAATGCCGCCACGATTGTTGGTAATGCGGTTTTTGCTCACCTCAACTTGCGATCGCTGGGAAATGACAATGCCAAAACCCGTATTATCAAAAGTATTGCCCGTAATCACGCCACTGCTAGAGCCAACCGCCGACAAGCCATTAGCCCGATTACCTGTAAAAATGTTGCCCACAATGTCCGCCCTAGTAGTGCCCGTCATGAACACGCCATCATGGGTATTGCCCGCCAGTGTATTGTTGACAATAGCCGCACCTTGGGTTGATTCTAGCCAGATAGCATAGCCACGCGGATTAGCATTGGTGACCGTTACCCCCTCGATCCTCGCTTGATCGCCAACCAAGATAGCAATATTTTGATCGGCAAAAGTAGGACTCATAAACCTGCCGCCACCAGTAATCACAATACCTGCACCGTTGGAGGCAGTATCGCCGCGCAAAATCACCCCTTTGGGCAACTTGAGCGGAAATTGCTCCCCAGTCTCAGCACTGTAAGTTCCCTGCACCAATTGAATCACCGTGCCCGCCTGAGGATTGCGTTGCAGAGCGGCGGTAATCGTGCGCAAGGGCTGAGCTTGACTGCCATTGCCACTGTCAGAACCAAAAGGAGACACAAAAATAATGCCAGTGCCCTGTTTTTCTTTTTGGATGATAGGTTCGCTGTGGACGGTTGCTATCTGCCCTATTGTGGGGGAGATCAGCATTAACATGGCGATTGGTACACTCGATACACTGGTGTAAGGCTTAAACATACCTCTGCTCCTTAAATAGTTCCCTGATAATTTCTCTGTGGCGGTGATGACTAGCTAGTTTGACAAAAAGTTTCGTATCCCGCACGGCGCGTCAAGTATACATGAGTTAGTCTCAATAGCCATATCATTCTTTGTAGGTATTCTGTCAGCATTTTGCTCTAGTTGTCGTTTGGCGGACTTAGTGTATTCTGTTCAAGAGTGCTTGAACCAGACAGAATGAAACAACAGTTGGGTTTATTGCTCCTTGCTAGTTGGAGCTGGCAGTTGTCTTATCTGCCGCTTCTCGCTCAACCCTCCAGCGACCCCCTGATCGTGCCACGCCAGCTACCCTCTCTGAGTCGGCAACAGGGGCTGACGGTGGTGATCCGTAGCGATCGCGAGGACTGGGCGCAGATGGCTCGTGCCCTACCTCTAACTGGGATGCAAGTTTTTCCCTTAGCCCAACTAGATCAAAATCTGCTGGATGCAGCACGGATAATTTTTTTACCCAATGTGGAGCAAATCTCGGAAACCCAAGTGCAGTTGTTAGAAAATTGGGTGAATCGGGGTGGCAGGCTCATCGTAGCGGGGGCGATCGCCCAGAATGCCAGTTTCACAGTCAAAAGTCGCCTGCGCAATCTGGTGGGCGGCACATGGACAGGGAATTTAGAAACAGCAAGCAGACTATTTGTGCGATCGGGAGAGGTATATAATTGGAGCCAAGTCGTTCCCAACATCAGCGATACCACCATTGCCAATGGCGGTAAACTGCAACCCGCCAGCGATAGCCGGGTTATTGCCTTTTGGACGGGGAACAATGCCGCCATCTTAGCCCGTGCTAATGTCTATTACCTAGGCTGGCAGTGGGGCACAAATCCCGAACAGTTGGCTTTTGATCGCAGTTGGCTTTTAGCTTTGATCAACGCCCCCAGCAATACCAACATTGCCGTTCCTCCCTCTGGATCAAGCGTCGATAACCGCCCTCTGTCCCATGTGGAATTGGTAGCTATCCGTCAAGAACTCCAAGACCTGATGGGGCGGGTGGAGAGCGCGATTTTGTTGGCGGGCAGCGATCGCATTAATCCCAGTGTGGAAGCTACCCTCAATCAAGCACGGCAAGTTCTGCGCGAACTACCGCAAATGGTCGCCAACGGTCAGCATCGCGAGGCGTGGCTGGCATGGGAGCAGGCACGGCAGAGTCTTTGGCAAAACTACCCCATCGATATTCTGTCTGCTAAGTCTGAGGTGCGGGCGATCTGGCTGGATCGGGGGACGATCACTACAGCAGGTTCAGAGGCTGGATTAGCTAAAATTTTTGACCGCATGGCTAATGCAGGGGTAAATACTGTCTTCATCGAGACCATCAATGCGGGTTATCCCATCTATCCCAGTCGAGTAGCACCGCAACAAAATCCCCTGATCAAGGGCTGGGACCCGCTAGCATCTGCCATCCGTCTCGCCCGCCAACGCCAGATGGAACTCCACGCTTGGGTGTGGGTATTTAGCGTAGGTAATCAGCGGCACAATGTAATCATAGGTAAGCCAGAGAGTTATGTAGGTCCTGTTTTGGAGCGCTTTCCCCAGTGGGCAAATCTCAACCGCAATGGCACGGTGTATGCACCAGAGGGCAAGATGTTCCTCGATCCCGCCAATCCTGAAGTGCAGGATTACTTAATCCGTCTCTTTCGGGAAATAGTTACTAACTACGATGTGGACGGTCTGCACATTGACTATATTCGCTACCCGCGCCAAGAACCAAATCAGGACTTTGGCTTTAGCCCCACAGCTAGGGCACGATTTATGGAACTGACAGGGGTCGATCCGATTAGTATCACTCCCGATAACCGATCGCTGTGGTGGATGTGGGTGGAGTTTCGCACCCGCCAAGTCAATCAATTCGTAGCAAGGCTTGCCAAAGAGATGCGCCGCACTAAGCCAAAGCTGATCATTTCGGCGGCTGTGTTTCCGTGGCATCCCAACGAACGGCTGAACCGCTTGCAACAAAACTGGGAAACATGGGTGGCGCAGGGAGATGTGGATTTGTTGACTCCCATGACCTATGTGCCAGATACGGCAATCTTTTTGCGTCAGCGAGTGCTACCTGCTTTACAGGCAATGGGGCGATCGCCCGTGCTGTTTTTACCAGGTGTATTCATTCGCAATGTGGAAGATTTGGAATTGCTGGATCAACTGCAAGCAGTGCGGGACTTGCCTTCTGGGGGGTTTGCTTTGTTCGCCGCCGAGCATCTCAGACCCAGCGTGGAAACGGCTCTAAAGCGCACACGGATTGATGAAAATGCCAAAATTCTTCCTTTTCGTCAGCCATTCAGCGCCGCCAAGGTGCGGTTTGATTCGTTACAACAGGAGTGGCAACCCCTACTACAAGGGGCATCCCTGTTGTTGCGCGGTGAGGCATTAGCCAGTTGGCAAAGGCAAACCAAACAGTTATCTCAGACCCTAGAAATCATCTCGCAAAGCCCCAGCCGCGAACGGCTCCAGTCGGCAATTCGGCAGGTGGACAACCTATCTGAGGATTTGCGTCGCTGGTTGCGTTTGGGGGATACCTATCGCGTGAATACATGGATCAACCGCTTGCAGGCGATCGCCACCATTCTGCGGTTTGGCGAGTTTCGCTTGCTATCGGGTACGCTAGATGTAATCTCGGAACGCTAAGGATAGATGACTAATGAAAAACGATGAGCGATCGCCATGGATAGCCCTACTCACAGGAATTGCCGCTGTTGCCTTGGGCGTGCTGTATCTGCTGTTGGTACAAATTCTCGATTGGCGGGGCATGCTTCAGCCAATTACCGAGTTTTAGGCTGAGTCTC
>Ga0272446_1004851_pt1 | contig 15446 bp, 11 predicted proteins | sample YNPCB0061_FD_194587 | JGI IMG/M metagenome (GOLD analysis project Ga0272446, IMG submission 194587) | Hot spring microbial mat communities from Yellowstone National Park, WY, United States - YNP-CB-006-1 | ecosystem: Environmental > Aquatic > Thermal springs > Hot (42-90C) > Sediment | place... | reverse complement strand
AATGATCCGGATACATACCGTTGTATCGGTCATATGTCACGATCTTTATAACACTAGTAAGTATTGCCTGGTGACCATAGTGGAGGTGTTACACCCGTTCCCATTCCGAACACGGAAGTTAAGCCCTTTAACGCCGATGATACTGCCTCTCGAAGGGGTGGGAAAGTAGGTAGTCGCCAGGCTTTTTTTTGCCCTAAAAAAACTAAGGAAGCTGCAGGCCCCCCAGTAACGGCAAAACCAGCCCAGGCTCTCCTGCGGCAATTTCTCCTATCTTTACCATAATTTTGATGATTGCTACCGCCTATCACTTTTCCATCCTCTGCTGAAAGCCGGAGCCTGGGCTGGCTAAAAATGGTGGTAGGGGTGTCTGGGGAAACTACGGGGAGGAAGGGGACCCCGCCCGACAGGGATGTCGGGCTACCATATGCGTGCGGAACTCTGATTACAGAGTTCTGCGTCAGCATGGATGCTGAAGCATGGATGCTGACGCACGGATGCTGACGCACGGATGCTACAGGACCCCCAGTAACGGTAAAATCAGCCCAGGCTCCGAGGTGGGTTATTCTTCTAGGTTTCTTCCGTACATGTAGGAGAGGGATTTTAAATATTCTGCGTTAGCCGGTGAAAAATCGGTGTCTTTACTGCGCCATTTCCAGTTGATTCCTAATGTGGAAGGTGTATTCATTCTTGCTTCTGAACCTAAGCCAAGTACATCCTGCATTGGTATTATAGCGAATTCGGAGACAGAAGCTATGGCTAGCCGAATAAGAGCTTTTACCATATCTTCAGGTTGATAGCCTAAATACTTAAGAATAAATTCCTTTTCTTTTGGTGAAGCCTTATCGAGCCAGCCTTTCATGGTGTCGTTATCATGGGTGCCGGTATATACGACACTTAGGGGAGTATACATATGGGGCAGGAATCCATTAAGGGTATTTAAGCCCTTGCCGCTTTCATTAGCATCAAAGGCAAATTGCAGTATTTTCATCCCTGGTAATCCAAAAGAGTCCCTAAGGTCTCGGACTTCATCGGTTATAAACCCAAGATCTTCTGCAAGAATTGGAATATCACCAAGTACTTCTTTTAATTTTTTAAAGAAAGCGTGTCCTGGGGCCTTTTCCCATCGACCATGTTCTGCGGTGGGATTTCCAAAAGGTATGGCCCAATACGCTTCAAATCCACGGAAATGGTCAACCCTGAGGTAATCGAAGAGTCTCATATTTCCTTTAATACGATTAATCCACCAAGCAAAGTGTTCTTTTTCGTGGGCTTTCCAGTTATACAGAGGATTCCCCCAGAGTTGTCCTGTAGCACTGAAATAATCTGGGGGAACACCTGCTACTGCTATTGGTTGTCCTTCATCGTCAATTTGGAAGAGATGGCGATTTGCCCAAACATCAACTGAATCTGCAGCAACAAATATAGGAATATCTCCAATGATGGAAATACCCTTGGAATTAGCATAATGTTTTAAGGCCCTCCATTGGGAGAAAAAGAAATATTGAATGACCTTCCGTTCTTCCATGGATTTTTGGTGTTCAGCTTCTGATATCCAGGCTTGTATTGCAGATTCTTTTTTTAAAGCCAGGTCCTTAGGCCAATAATTTGACCACATTGCACCAAAACGGCCTTCAGCCATTGCTTTTTTATCAAAATGCTCTTTTATATCCATAAAAAGAACATAGTCATCGAGCCACCATGCTTCATCTTTTTTAAACTGGCTAAACGCTTTTAGAGATTCAGAGTTTGTACTCTGTAAGAAATTTTGTGCTGCCAGGTGTAGCTTGCTAAATTTCCAGGGAATTATCATTCCATAATCCACATCCCCTTCTTTAGGGGCGGGGCAGTCAGAAAGATCCTTCTCGGTAAGATACCCTGCTTCTAATAAGGTATCCAAACTGACCAGGAGTGGATTCCCGGCAAAGGTTGAGAAAGATGCATAGGGAGAATCGCCGTACCCTGTTGGTCCTAAGGGCAATACTTGCCAGATTTTTTGTCCAGCGAGTGTGAGCCAATCTATAAAAGTAAAGGCTTTCGCCCCAATATCTCCAATTCCATAGGGTCCGGGAAGGCTTGTTGGATGTAATAAAATACCGCTTTTTCGTTTCATAATTCCTCCATTTAACCGGTTTAGTATAACACTATTTCAAATAAATTTGCAAGAATAGCGTACAAAAATTTCAGCATTAAGGGTCGTTCAAAATGCTGACACATTTTGTGGGTGACGCTCTGATAAAACAAAAAAGCTGTCCATGAAAAGCATGGACAGCTTTATGATAACTTATAACAATTGTAAGGAGCCTCTAAAAAATCCGTTGGATTTTTTATGGCGCCTTAGAATGCCTTTTCGGAAAACCTCTTACACTTCAGCAATGAGCAGGGTCTTAATGTCAAGCTTTAAATCCAAGTGAGTAGGATTTAAAACGGTACGATCCTTAACGACGCTGAACTGTACATAATCCTGTTTTGGCTCAAGCACAACAATGATATCGAGAAGATCCGCATAGTCTTGTAAAACCTGGGGTATGCCAGCCTTATCGATTTTAGAGTCCTCAGGATTGATGTTGCAGCTGTACCATATTTCAAGGTGGAGTTCTTTTGCAAACTCCTTCATAGCTGCAACCCGTTCCTTTGTTGCCCGGCTGAAGTCATAACCATCGATAATAAGTGCATCGGCCTTAAAACCGCCATCGATAATCATGGCCCGGAGACTGCGAATGATCTGTTCGCTTGTTACCCCATCCTGGTTAAAATTCATTAAAACCCGGTTTTTTACCAAATCATTCTTTACTTCCAGAGCATGCTCAAGGTTCTTTTTCTTGGCAATTTCTGTAAAGATATCTTCATACCAGGCAATGACATAATCAGTATGCTGAGAGAAAGATACGTGAATGACCTTTTTCCCCTGCATCAGCTTGTCTAGGGCAATCTGGACGAGGACAGAGGTCTTACCTACACCCTTTCTCGATGCAATGACCCCAATTTCGCCCGCCTTCAGTCCACCATGAATGGACTTTTCAAACACACGAACGGGACTCCGTTGAATAAGTTCTTGCTTAACCATGACCTCTCCTTCCTAGTGTTGTTCCTTCTTCCGCTTCTCTTCATATTCCTTGATGAGAGCATCGGAGATGCTGGACGGGACTCTCCCGTATTTCTCAAATTCCATGGTAAACTCAGCCTTGCCTTGCGTCAAGGAGCGGAGCACCGTGGAATAGCCGAACATTTCGCTCAGCGGAACTTCAGCTTCTACACGGGAATAGGCTCCCTCTTCTGTGGACGAGGTTATTATACCACGACGTTGGTTAAGTGAGGCAAAAATATTTCCCTGGAATTCAGTGGGGCCTTCTACGGAGACCTTCATGATAGGTTCAAGAATACAGGGCTTTGCTTTGGAATAACCTTCGCGGAAGGCACCGATAGCTGCCAACTGGAAGGCGATATCCGAAGAGTCAACCGGGTGGGATTGACCATCATTGATAACACATCGTACACCCACGATGGGGAATCCAATAAGGGAACCCTTCTTAATGGCTTCCCTGAAGCCCTTATCACAACTGGGGATGTATTCGTTGGGAATTGCACCACCCTTAATGTTGTCGACAAATTCGTAATCACCCTTTTCGAGGGGTTCCATATAACCAGCTACGCGGCCGTACTGACCGGAACCACCGGTCTGCTTTTTGTGGGTATAGTTAAAGTCAGCCCGTTGGGTAATGGTTTCCCGATAGGCAACCTGGGGCATACCGGTTTCTACTTCGCACTTGTATTCCCGCTTCATCCGTTCAATGTATACTTCCAGATGGAGCTCACCCATTCCCTTAATGATGGTCTGGTTAGACTCAGGATCCACAAAGGTCTGGAAGGTCGGGTCCTCTTTGGTAAAGCGGTTAAGGGCCTTAGCCATCTGATCGGCGGATTTCTTGTCCTTGGGGGTAATAGCCAGGGAGATAACCGGTTCGGGGACGAACATACTGGTCATGGCGTAGTTAATCGAAGGAGAACAGAAGGTATCACCGGAGGCACAATCGATACCAAAGAGGGCGACGATATCGCCTGGATACCCTTCGTTGATATCTTCCATGCTGTTAGCATGCATACGGACAAGACGCCCAATCTTGAACTTCTTGCGAGCCCGTGAGTTAAACAGTTCATCACCCTTTTTAATGGAGCCCTGGTAAATACGGACATAGGTAAGCTGTCCATACTGACCATCTTCCAGCTTAAAGCCAAGGGCTACGGTGGGGAGATTTTCTTCTGCCTTCAGAACCACGGGGGCTTCGTTGTTATCCAGGTCCAGGGCGACGTTTTCTACTTCGTTGGGGTTCGGCAGATACCGCATAACACCATCGAGCAGAAGCTGAACACCCTTGTTTTTATAGGCAGAACCCATCATGACCGGTACAAACTGTTCAGCAATGGTAGCCTTTCGGATGGTAGCGTAAATAAGATCTTCGGGAATTGCTTCGCCAGCCAGATATAATTCAGCGAGCTCATCGGAGAACATGGAAAGGCCGTCCAGGAGTTCTTCTCGGTATTTGGCCGCATCCGCCTGTAGGTGGGCAGGAATTTCGGCATAACGGATCTGAGTACCCTGATCGCCATCGAAATAGACTGCTTTCTGGGTAATAAGATCTACAAGACCTTCCAGTTTATCCTCGAGACCAATCGGAATTTGAATAAGGTAAGCATTAAGGCCCAGTTTTTCGCGGAGCTGCATCCGCACCTTAAAGGGATTTGCACCGGTTCGGTCGCACTTGTTTACAAAGGCAATACGGGGTACATGGTAGCGCTTTAACTGACGGTCAACAGTAATAGACTGGGACTGTACACCAGCTACTGCGCAGAGTACCAGAATTGCACCGTCTAGTACCCGCAGAGACCGTTCTACTTCGATGGTGAAGTCGACGTGTCCGGGTGTATCGATCAGGTTAATGATATGATCTTTCCATGTGACCTGGGTTGCGGCGGACTGGATAGTAATACCCCGTTCCCGCTCCAGTTCCATATGGTCCATGGTAGCCCCTACGCCGTCTTTTCCGCGTACTTCATGAATGGCATGTATTTTGTTACAATAGAACAAAATACGCTCGGAAAGCGTTGTTTTACCAGAATCGATGTGTGCGCTGATTCCGATATTCCGCATCTTGGTTATATCGATGCCCATCTCGTATTATACCTCTTATCCCTAGTATAGCTTCCCGCTCACAGGCGGGTTCGACTCAACGTTCGACTTGTATGTAGCAGCTCCGGGATTCCCTTTGTATTGAGTCCAACCATTAAGCTGTCCAGGGTAATCGTAAGGATGGCTACTATATACTTTCAGTCCGTACAATATAGTAATATTTGCGATAAGTTTCAAGGGGCTCAGAAGTTTTACCAGGCCCAGCTTACCAGGCCCAGCTCATAGATAGGTTTGCGGTGCAATCGGCACTGTTGCCTATGGGCAGATTAACTGCGCCTGAAATCCGGAAGGAATCTTTTTTATAATCCCCCTTCAGATTGATGAATGTCTCCTCGGGCGACCCATATTCTTTTTTCCATTTTGTGCCTATTTGGAGGTCTGTACTGCAAAATTGCATGCCCCCCAGAGCTTCGAGTGCATAAGTGGGTTTCAAGTGGGCTGTCATAGACCAAAACTGGGCCTGGCTTGAAAGGAGGGACCCGGTGCTTTTTAGTTCTACCCAGCCTTTTGTTCCGCCGGCCCTGTGGGTAAGCGAGAGGCTGCCGCCATAGGGAAACGTTTCACCGCTTTTATAGGAGCTCTCTAGTTGAAAAGTTTCAGGGACCACCCACCAGGCTCTGAATAATCGACCCTTTGTTATAGTGAGAGCGCTTGTACTTTCATCAATATAGTAGGGGGATGATGGTTTTTCTTTCATGAACCTGAGTTCTGCATTAATTGAGAGGGACCCCAGGTTCCGTTCTCGGATAAAAAGCTGAAGCCGGCCCCGATTCTTTTCTTCCTGCGAAGTGAGCCCCTGGAGTTCTCCCCTACTGTCCCGGAAGGGGCCCTGAATGGTGTCGAATCCGCCGGAAAAGCGAAAGGATGTTGGGCCTACCGCAAAGGCGCCTTTCCAATAATATCCAGTACCCTCCCAGGGGGTATAGGAAGCAGCCATATCACCGGCAAGATTAAGGAGGGGGCTGAACCATTGGAGGCTTAAGCTGGTTCCATAGTGTTGCCGCTGAGGCAAGAGGGGCGCCGATGCGAACCAGGTATCCGCGGTTGTTTCTGGCAGCACATGGGAACCAAGACCAGCCTCTATCCGCAGTGTAGATTCATCAATATGGAGGATTTCGAAACCTATGGTGCCATGAATAGATTCTGGACCATAACTGTGAAGCAGGCTGTACAGGGCGCTATTCGAGCCGATTGGTATGCTCAGGAATCCTGCCATGTCTTGCTGCTGTGTCGGTGAGGTGGTCCGCAGGAGGTCCGCACCGGCCTTTGTATACCTTTCTGGCAGAATAAAGGCTTTTTTCCAGAGGTTTTTCAGCCGTCCTTCCAGGCCTGTAATGGTAAGGGCTCCATAGAGGAATCGGTACTGTCCGTGGGGTGCATATATGCCAAGTCCCAGGGCTTTACTTTGAAAAAGTTCCGGCATTTTAAGGGGGCTCGCATCTAGATTGGTGTTGTGAAGGGTATAGAGGCGAAGCCTCGGAAGGGGTATAAAAAGCGTTGTTTGGGGGAGGCTCAGGCTAATATCGGTTTGTTGGACCAGGGCGGGCTCTTGGGACCATGGAGTGGCGGTGGTTTTTGAATAGCATGTAAGGGCTGGACCATTGCTTCCTGCTTGGGCGTCCAGGCTTGTCATGCAAAGAAAAAAAACGAGACTGCCCAGATATACAAAAAGCCTGCGATGCATACCGGTATACGGTGAACTTCGCAGGCCTTGCTTTAATAAGTTTGGAAAAAGTCGAACTTATCGTTTTACCTGAACTGTGCTTATATAGCTTTCTGAAAACCCATCGATATTTTTAACCAGGGAGAGCCAATATTGGGCTTCCTTCTGGGTAGTATAGGGGCCGATGCGAACCCGGTAATAGGTTTTGCCGTTTACATCCTTAATATCAAGAACTGAGGTAATGCCCTTGGTTTGGAGCTGTTCCTTTACTGCCTCTGCCCGTGCTTTGGTGGAGTAGGCCCCGGTCTGGACCCAATAGTCCGTATATGTTTTGGCCGTGCCCTTGGTTGCGGTTGTTTTTGGTGCAGGACTTTCCGCTGGGGTCTTCGCGGTGGTCACGGTTTTAGTCTGGGTTATTTGCACCGTATTAGTTGGTGTTGAGGTTGTTTTAGTTTCTATCGCCTGGGTTGTACCGGCACTGCCTGTAGTGGTGGTTCCGGGATTTACGGGGGCTGTTGCCTGAGGTGAAGGTACCTGGATTACCACACTGTTGGGGTCCGTGCTTGCCCCGGGGGCGGCGCCGGCCGTTTTACTGGTAACTGTATTGTCACCGTATACAATAATGACATCGCCCCGGCTGGCAGGAACCGTTGCAGGGGGCGGCTGGAGGCCCTGGACGGTTTGGGGGTTCTTTACCCACTCGGTGGGATTAAGTCGGTTGTCCGAAGAAGCCGGGTTTTGGCTACCTGCTGAGGGGGCTTGTGCGTCCGAGGCCGGTGCGCTGCCTGCAGGGACTGTAACTGCCGGTGTCCCTGTGCTCTGAACCGAAGCGAGGGAGCTTGCGGTCTGCTTTTTTGTTGATAGCAGCCAAATGGCGCCTCCGATAAATAATAGTAGGGCCAGTCCTACGGATGTAACGATATACATTATCTGCTTCTTTTCCATGATTAGTGCCCTATCCCCTCCCGTTGTAAAATTGCATCGATACGGCGTTCCACCTGATGCCGGTGCCACCGGGCACAGATACCCAGGACGCCCCGATTCTTTACAATATAGGTATCGGCATTTCCCTGAAAGTATTGAGCGGTGAATTGATGTTGACTCTTAAATCGTTTCAGAAGCGCAATTAAGGGGAGTTTGTCCCGTTTTTTTGCCCGGATAAGCCTGGTTACAAGGCTCGCCTGTACCAGAATGATGCAGCGGAGCTTGGGAAAAACCACCGACCGGTGCAGGAGGGCTGCATTTATCGCCACGGCTTTTTTATCCCCCTGGTTCAGTATCCATGCTTCGGTGAGTTGGTTTGCCCGGGGATGCACAATGGCTTCCAGGTCTGCCAAGTCCTGGGCTTTCCCAAACACGAGGGCCCCCAGGGCTTTTCGGTCTATTCTGCCGTCGGCGGTGAGTATACCGGTGCCGAACCGGGTGGTAATGGCTGTCTTTTCCTGTTCCAGGGCCAGGTGGCCCAGCTTATCCACATCGAGAACCGGGATGCCCCGTGCTTCGAGGAGGGTTGCCACATAGTTTTTGCCGGCGCAGTATTGGCCCGTAAGCCCGATAAGAACCGGTCCCTGTTCAGTTCCCGGGGCCATCTTAATGGAAATCCCCCCAACGTTTGCCGGTTTCTACACTGACCCGGAGGGGAACCCGAAGGACTATGGCCTGTTCCATTTCTTCCTTTACAAGCCGGGCCGATTCTTCCGCATGGGCCTCGGGGCATTCGAGGATCAACTCGTCATGAACCTGGAGCAGCATTTGGGCGGGACTTCCCTTTTTACGCAGCGCCCTATCCAGCCGAATCATGGCGAGTTTTACAATATCCGCCGCGGACCCCTGTATGGGCGTGTTGATGGCAATCCGTTCAGCGGCGGCCTTTTCCGTTTTATTTCGGGAATTGATGGTTGGGATATAGCGGCGCCGGCCCAGAATGGTCTGGGAATAGCCTGTCCGTTCCGTTTCCTGAATGGTGGTGTCGATAAAGGACCGGATGCCCTTATAGGTCGTAAAGTATGTGTTGATGAATGCCTGGGCATCGGTGCGGCTTATATTGAGTTCGTTGGAGAGCCTGAAGGCGCTCATGCCGTACATGACCCCAAAATTGATGGTCTTGGCAATTCGGCGCTGTTCGCCGCTTACCTGGTCTTCTGGAATGCCGAAAATGAGGCTGGCGGTCCGGCGGTGTACATCCTGGCCCTGAATAAAGGCTTCGATGAGGCCCGGGTCCTGAGACAGGTGGGCCAGAACTACCAGTTCAATCTGGCTGTAGTCGGCGGATATGAGGATATTTCCCGGTTCTGCCACAAAGGCCTGACGGATGCGCCGGCCCTCCTCATCCCGGATGGGAATGTTCTGCAGATTCGGGTCCCGGCTGGAAAGGCGTCCCGTGGCGGTGCCGGTCTGAACAAAGTGGGTGTGGAGCCGGCCGTCGCTTCCGGCCTGATCAGCCAGGGTATCCACATAGGTAGATTTGAGTTTGGAAAGGGTCCGGTAGCGGAGTATATAGGCCGGCACCGGATCTTCCCGGGCCAGTTCTTCCAGAACCGCCACATCGGTCGAGTAGCCGGTCTTGGTTTTCTTGGAGGCCTGCAGTTTCCGTTCCTTAAATAAGACTTCCTGCAATTGTTTGGTGGAAGCGATGTTAAATTCGTGGCCCACCAGCTCGTAGATGCTTTTTTCGATGGACCGCAGTTCCCCCGCCAGTTCCTTGCCGTAGGACCGGAGGACCTCCGCTTCTATTTTAATACCCCGGCCTTCCATCTCGCTTAGGATAGGCAAGAGAGGCATTTCCAGATTTTGGAACAGGTCCAGACAGCCCATGGCTTGCAATTTTGGTTCCAGGATTGCCTTTATTCTCAGGGTATAATCCGCATCTTCACAGGAATAGGCCGTAGCAGTTTCCAGATTGATGGTATCAAAGGTGCTGCCCTTAGGAACCACCTGATCGTAGGGTGTGGTGTCCAGTCCCAGGTGGGCGGTAATGAGGGAATCCAAAGCATAATTGCCCCGTTCAGGATCCTGAACCCAGGCGGCCACCATGGTGTCCCAGATTCGGGCCTTCCAGGGCGGTGTTCCCCAATGACGGGCCACTGCGTAGTCGTATTTTGCATTGTGGGCAACGATAGTCATCGCCGGGTCCATGAGGAGCCCTATGAGGGCATCCCGGGCCTGGGTTTCATCAATATAGGGGCTGGTTCCCTGGTGGGCCATGACCGGTACATAAAAGGCGGTTCCCGTTTCCAGGGCCAAGGAAAAACCGACAACCCGGGCTTCCCAGGCTTCCAGGGAATTGGTTTCAAAATCCAGGGCCATGATGCCCTGCTGGCGGGCTTTGCTGAGCAGATCCTGCAGTTCTGCCAGGTCGGTGATGGCCCTATAGGTTCCCCGCCGGCGCAGCGCTTCTGGAATGGGCTGGCTGTCCTGGGGATTGCCGAATAGGCTTGTATCAGGGTTGTGTACCGGGCTGGGAGCGGAGGCGCCAGCAGGAGCGCTGGGAGCAGGGTTTCCCGAAGGGCCCCCAGCTTGGACTGCGGTAGATGCGGTTGCCGCAGGGCTTTGACCTTTTGTGGCTTCTGGGTCCAGGCTGAGGGCGGCCTGTTTCATCCCCTGTTGCAGAAGAAACTGGGCTGCTGAGGCCGTATCCACGTTATGGATGGCCAGGTCATCCAAACTGGTGAGGGGGAGGGGAACCGTATGGCAGAGCTCGATGAGGGAGCGGGAAAAATAGGCCATTTCCCGGCCTTCGGCAAGTTTCTTGCCGATTGCCCCTTCGATGCTGGCCAAATTTTTGTAAATTTCATCCAGGGAACCGTAGCGGGCCATCAATTTAACGGCGGTTTTTTCTCCGATCCCTTTTACACCGGGGATATTGTCCGAACTGTCGCCGATAAGGGCCAAAATATCCAGCACCTTGGCCGGGGGCACCCCCCACTCAGTTTTTACTTCTTCGGGTCCAACCAATTCCAGAGAAATGCCTTCCTGGGGAAGGGTGCTTTTCCCTGGCCGCAGTTGATAAATTCCACCCCCCACGAGCTGGAGCAGGTCCTTATCGGAGGAAATGGTATAACAGGGGCGGCCTTCCCGCCGGCATTGTTCTGCAATGGTGGCGATAATATCGTCCGCTTCATAGCCTGAAACCTGTAATTGGGGAATCTTCAGCAATTGTAAAAATTGTTGTACCAGGGGCACCTGGGCGTGGAGGTCCTCCGGCGCCTTTTGCCGGGTGGCCTTATAGGCTTCGTATTTTTGGTGACGAAAGGTCGGTCCCGGTGAGTCAAATGCCACTGCCAGATGGTCCGGCCTCATGCGATTGGGCAGCTGTTTCCCCAGTTCATCCGCCAGGGGGGCCCCGTCATTGAGTAAGCTGCCGATGGTTCGGGCAAATCCAAAGAGGGCTGACACATTTTCACCCCTGCTGTTACGGAGGGGACGGTTCATGAATGCAAAATAAAAACGGTAAATAAGACCGTATGCATCAATGAGATAGATGGGAGATTTTTGGTTGTTCATCCTTTTATATCAACAAGAGAAGCGGCTCCGGAGTTATCATAGACGGAGCGCCGGGCGGCAAAGGGATTATTCCGTAGGGTTTTAATTTCACTGCGCAGTTTTTCCATCCGTTCCGAGAGCAAATTTCGGTTTCGCTGAGAACGCTGTACTGCTTCGTTTTTCAGTTCTTCCAGGGCCGCCTTTAGTTTTGGGACCTCTGTCTCCCGCTCAGGATAGCTAGCCCTATAGAGGTCTTCCAGGGGATCGATTACCTTTTGTATGGCAAAAATATCAGAAACTATTTTTTCTTCCAGTTCTACATGGGAAATAAGGGCATCCGTATCGCCCTTTTCGATAACATCCTTTTGTTTATCCAGAACGATCAGGTATTCCTGAAAACGGTTCCGCTGTTCCTGCAGGAGTTCCCGGAACCGTTTCAGTATGGCAACCCGATGGGCAAGCTCCTCTTCTGACAATTCTGTTTTTTTTACTTCAGATTCGGTGCTTGCCATAGGTTTACCTCACCCTGCTATATTGATTCCGGAAGATGGATTATCCCGGTGCTCCGCAGAAGTTTTTGCTACCACTTCCTGCCAGGCACCTCTGAGTTCGTTCATCATGGTCCGTACCGCTTTGATGCGTTCCACATCCTTAGAAAGGTTTGCTTCGAGCAGTTCCCGGTTAAACCAGGTGTACAAAGAAAACAGGTTTTTAGCGATTTCACCGCCCTGATCAAAATCCAGGGATACCATCAGTTCGGTAATGATGTCCTGGGCTTTTACCAGCGCCTTATGTATGGGCTCAATCCGGGATGGATCGGGCTTCCCCTTTTGATTCAGGGTGAGCATTTCGATGCCGAGGTCCAGTTGCTTAATAGCTTCATCGTACAGCATGATGATGATTTGTCCCGGACTTGCGGTGCGGACCCTTGTTTCCCGATATGCGGATAGTGCATTAGGATAAGCCAAAGCGTTTCCCCTCCAAAAATGATACTCGGTCTAGTTCTAGTATCGACTGTATAGTATCCGAAGTAAATGCTTTTTTAAAGACCTTTCTGTCGGACGCCGCAGGCTATAGGTCCCTGAGCGAGCCCCACCCCCTTCCTGCATGCAGGGGGGGATCTGGCGATAGGCTGCATGCTGAGCCTCCTGCGGCGTCTCTATGCAGGGGGTAAGGCGCTCAGGCGGGCGTACCGGCTTTTACTCAAAGTGCAGTTCAGCCGCACCAATGGGGCGGATCCGCAGTTGGGTGACCGCTTTTTTGCCAAAGGTGCTCCCCATCCATTCCCGATAGGCATTCACCGAATCGAGGGGGATATATACCTGGATGGTCCCCGCGAAGCCTCCTCCGTGGACCCGGCAGGCTCCGCGGCCCAGGTCCCGGATAAATTCCCGGGTCATCGCCAGGGCAAGGGACGGACCCTGTTCTTTGACAGATTTTACAGAAAAGACATTCTGCAGTAATTCCCAGGAAGAATTGCCCGACTCGTTAACAAGGTGCAGGAATGTCTCCATAGATGCTTGCCGTTCTGCACCTGTTTTTGACCCATGATTGGCCGTAACGGCCTTAAGCATGGCGTCGACCCGGTCGTTTTCTGCAAGGAAGTGAAGAGCCCGCAGGACAGCCCGGTCGCCGGCGCTTTTTCTCAGGGCAGGAATGGCGCTAATAAGTTCATCCCGTGTAAGGTCCCGGAGGACTGCTTTTCCAAAATGGGCCGCCACAGCCTTCATCTCGGCGGGAACCGCGGCATATTCGTCGGTCAGGTCCGCATGGCTGCCGCCGGTGTCTACCACGCAGAGGGCATAGCCGGAAAGGCTGGGATCAAAGGGGACCTGGGTTACCAGGGGCTGGGCGGGATCCTTAAAATCGATGGCCACCGCGCCCCCAGAGGCACAGGCTACCTGGTCCATGAGGCCGCAGGGTTTGCCGAAGTATATATTTTCAGCCCTTTGGCCGATCTGGGCAATTTCTACCGCGGACCGTTTTCCTTCCCCATATAATCGGTCAAAAATGGTACCAAAGAGGACTTCCACCGCCGCAGAAGAAGAGAGTCCAGAGCCGGAAAGGACGGTGGAGGCCGCATTGGCAGTGAAACCCCGGATTGGAACGCCCCGCTTTTTAAATTCGGCGGCGATTCCCCGGACCAGGGCTTCTGTGGTGCCCCGTTCTTCCGGTTTTGGTTCGGTGTCTGCAATGTCCAGTACCACGTCGGGGTATCCGGTGGATCGGAATATAACCTGAGTGTCATTCCGGGGGGCTGCAAAGGCAAGGGCGTCCAGCTGTATAGAAGCGGCCAATACTTTCCCATGGTTATGGTCCGTATGGTTGCCCCCCAGTTCGGTCCGGCCTGCGGCGGTAAAGACATGGATATTCCCTTCGGTTTCAGGAAAGGCCTGCAAGGTAGCTTCGAGCAAAGCCATATATCGCATTGAAGCTTCATCAACCTGGGATGGCCCGTATAATTCGGCTAAAAGGTCCCGACTGCTGGCTTTGGAAAGCCGGTGAAGTAATTCATGGCCCGTCATTGATGCTGCTCCATATAATGCACTTCCGATAGTCCTCTGAGACGCTCCGCCGCTGATTCGGGGGTTATGTCCCGCTGGGGCATGGCAAGCAGTTCAAAGCCGACCATGAATTTTCTGACCGTGGCACTGCGCAGGAGCGGTGGGAGGTAGTGCACATGGAAATGCCAGGCTTCATTGGCTTCGGCATCCTGGGCGGGCTTGGTGGGCTTTTGGTGGAAGCCCATAGAATAGGGGAAGGATGTCAGGAACAGGTTGTCGAATCGGGTGCCCATCCGTTTTAGGGCATCGGCGAAGTCGGTTACTTCCTTGTCGGTCATCTGATCGATGGATGCAAAGTGCCGCTTGGGAAGTATTATGACCTCATAGGGCCAGACTGCCCAGAAGGGTACCAGGGCGGCGAAGGAATCGTTCTGGAAAATAATCCGTTCGTTTCTGGCCAGCTCTTCTTTCACATAGTCGCAGAGGAGGCAGGTGCCCTGTTCTTTTTTATAGGCCCGCTGATGACTGTCTTCTTTTGCCGGTAGATCCGGTACATGTTCGGTGGCCCAAATCTGGCCATGGGGATGGGGGTTGGAACAGCCCATGACGGAACCGCGGTTTTCGAAAATCTGTACATAGGAAATGAGCGGGTCCGCACCGAGGGTTTTATATTTTTCCTGCCATACCCGAATGACTTTTTCTATAGAAGGAATGTCCATCCGGGGCAGGGTAAGATCGTGCCGGGGGGAAAAGCAGAGCACTTCACAGCGGCCCCGTTCGGTCACTGCCTGAAACAGACCCCTGGCTTCGTTCATGGACTCTTCCGGGGCGTCGTGGAGGAGGGCTGCAAAATCGTTGGGAAAGGTGTAGACCCCTTCGTATTTGGGGTTTTTTACGCCGCCGGCCCGTTCGTTTCCCGGACAAAGATAGCAGGTTTCATCATACTCGGGCAATTTGTCCAGGTTAGGTTTTTCTACCTGACCCTGCCAGGGCCGCTTGGTTCGGTGGGGTGAGACCAGCACCCATTCACCGGCGAGGGGATTAAATCGCCGCTGGGGATAATCCGCTAAGTGCATCATATAGAACTCCGTTACTGAAAAATAAAAGGGGTAACCCAAAGGTACCACAGATGTATGTCAGAATTGGGTTGTATTCAAGTGACAAGAGTACCAATTTTTCTTTATAATTAAAAGCATGTGGAATTATTTTGCACCTAAGGAAATTACCTGGTATCAATGGCGGCTCGATGGGGGCCGCGCCTTTTTGCGTAAAAATGGGGAAGAGTGGCGCCTCGCCTTTATAGCAGGTACCTATATGGATATGGTCCCCGATGCTGGCGGGCCTGAACCGGTGGAACATCCCGGTCTGGCAGCGGTATCCTTTGCGGTCGGCTCTGGAAAAAAGGTCGCCCTGCGGCCCCACTTTGCAAACAAGCCCTATTTAATTACCGTACGGAACGAAGTTCGGCTCTTGCCGGGGGCTGAGGCCCGCTTTTCCGTTGCCCTGCCGCCGCTTCTGCGTTTTGAACTGGAAAACGGCACCGTATTGGCGGAGAAACAACTCTTTAACCTTTCGCCGACCTGGTTCGGCGATAAGGAATCGGGAAACCTCT
>Ga0272446_1004850_pt1 | contig 15447 bp, 6 predicted proteins | sample YNPCB0061_FD_194587 | JGI IMG/M metagenome (GOLD analysis project Ga0272446, IMG submission 194587) | Hot spring microbial mat communities from Yellowstone National Park, WY, United States - YNP-CB-006-1 | ecosystem: Environmental > Aquatic > Thermal springs > Hot (42-90C) > Sediment | place... | reverse complement strand
CACGCGCGTGGCGCTCGACCGCCTCGTGCGCGATGTTCAGCGCGCCGCCGGGCAAGCCGTCGAGCGCGGCGCGCGCCTGCGCCCACGTAAACGCGGCGCGTTCGCGTTCGAGGTCGAGCAGATGCGGCGTCGGCCGCAGCGCTGCGAGGTCCTTGCGGATGATCGGTGGGCGCATCGCGGTATCACTCGCGTCGTGTCGCGTCAGGTCGTCATGCGGGACAAAACACTTCACCCTTACGCTAGGCGCGCCGCTGCGCTGCGCGTTGACACCTGTCAAGGGACCGGTCAAATCGAGCCATGTCGGGTCGGTGAGCCTTTTCCGCTCGGCGCGGCAGGCGAGGAGCTTATCTACGAGCCTCGATCGGGCCGGCGGTTCGCCGCGGTTTCGGCCGCGCGAAGGGTCGAGCTCTGGCCGGCAGCAGCCTGCTGATCAGCACCCGCAGCGAACCGGCCAAGCCCAATGCGCCGAAAGCGGTCCGTGCCCGGTCGTACCAGAGCCATTCGTTGCACAGTGCCCGGGCCGCACCGGCGCTCAGCGGCCGTTTGCCCGTGCCGGCCCGGTAAAGCTCCCGGATCACTGGCCAGAACAGCGTCGGCGTGGCAACCCGACCAGGCTGGCCAGCATCAGCCAGAGCCAGCGCTTGAAGTTCGCTGAGCCGTGCCAGCCGTCGACAAGACTTCCGAGCAGCCCGAGCACCAACAGGGCACCGAGCGGTTCGAGATCGCTCGCACCTGCGCCTGGCTCGACAATTCGCTACGCAAGCTACGCGGCGCTTGCGGCACAATGTCCCGGCGGACATTTCCTTTCTTTTTGTGAGCAGACAAGTTGCAGCGAGTCCTTCTGCGCGGGCAAACATGGCGAGTGCGAGACTCGGTCACGCTTGGCGATCGCTCGTTGCTGCGGCTGGAAGACCCGGACTCGGGCGAAACGATCGAAGTTCTTTGCCCGCCCGACGAGTACGCGCCTGTCGCCGAACCGTCGCCGGCACTCGTCAAAGGCGCGCTGACGCCGCTGGCGATCTGGCAATTGCTGCACCGGACCCTCGCTCTTCGCTCGCCGCCGGCCGGCCGTTACGCGGCGTTTCATGCCTGCCGCATCGTCGCCGAGCCGTACCAGTTCGCGCCGCTGGCGCGCCTGCTTTCCGATCCCCGTCGCAGCGTGCTCATCGCCGACGACGTCGGCCTCGGCAAGACCATCGAAGCCGGCATCTGCCTGGCGGAGCTGATTGCCCGCGGCGTCGGTCGCCGCATCCTGCTCGTTGTCCCGCCCGGGCTGATCCCGCAGTGGCTTGACGAGATGTGGGACAAGTTCGGCCTGCGCTTCACGCCGATCGAGAACTCCACGTCGCTCGACCGGGCGCAGACCGCCGTGTCCGAGGGTATCCAGCCCTGGGCCTACTTCGATCGCGTGATCACTTCGACCGAATACCTCAAACGCCGCGACGTTCACGCGGCCGCGCTGGGGCAGCCGTGGGATGTCATCGTGGTCGACGAGGCGCATTACCTCGCCGAGTCCGGAACGCCGGCCAATCCCTACTCGACCGCGCGCGCACGCCTGGGGCCGAAACTCCGGGCGGCCGCACGGTCACTGATCCTTCTGACGGCCACGCCGCATAACGGCTATCGGCACAGCTTCCGCTCTCTGCTCGAGCTGGTCGAGCCGACCGACGCTTCGCTGCACGGCCGCACCGAAGACATCCAGCGTCGCGTTGGCCGCTCGATGATCCGCCGGCTCAAATCACAGATCTTCAAGACGGCGCCTGATGGCAACCGCGTGCCCGCCTTTCCGGTGCGACTGCCGGTGCAACGGGTCGAGGTGACCGGCCTCAACGACGACGAGCGCGAAATCTTTGCGCTCGTCGCTTCGTACTGCAGCAAGACACTTGCGGCGGCCGCCGGGTCCGATGAAGCCGATCTCGTGTCCTTTGCGATGCAGATCGTCAAGAAGCGCATGCTGTCCAGCCGGGCGGCGCTGGCACAGACCATCAAGAACCGCCTGGAGGCGGTCACAGCCCGCAAGCTGGAGGAACCGCCGGCCCGCGCCGAACTGCGCGAGCTGCAATCGGATGTTCCGCTTTCTGAGAACACGGCCGAGCGCATCGCAAGCCGCATCCTCCGCGCCGGCGTATCCCGCGACCTCAGGCGACGTGAGGCCGAAAAGAAGCAACTGAAAGCGATCGAGAAACTTCTCGAGCGGGTTGCCGAGCGCCCGGATCCGAAAGTCACGGCGCTGATTGAAGACCTCGCGCGAGAGGTGCTGCCGCTGGCCGGCGAGAAAGCCATCGTCTTCACCGAGTACCGCGACACCCTGAACGCGTTGCGTGAGGCGCTGGCCCGACACGACGGGTTCCGCAACAGTTTCGTCGAGTTGACCGGCGGGCTCTCGCCAGCGCAGCGCAAGGCGCGCATCGCCCGCTTTCACGCGCCTGAGTGTCGCTTGCTGCTGGCCACGGACGCGGCGAGCGAAGGGCTCAATCTGCAGAAACACTGCTGCCGGCTTTACCACGTCGAGCTGCCGTGGAACCCGAACCGGCTCGAGCAGCGCAACGGCCGTATCGATCGTCACGGGCAAACCCGGCCGCCGATCATCAAGTACCTCTTTTACCCCGATTCGCCGGAGGACCGCGTTCTTGACCGGCTCGTGCAGCGGATCGGCCAGATGCACGACGACCGGGTCTCGACACCGGACATCCTCGGCATCCTCGAAGGCAGTCGGCTGGACGCCGTGCTCGGCAGCGTCGATTCGCTGCAGGCGGCCGAATCGGCTGCGGCGTCTTTGCTCAGGGTATTCGAGGACCGACAACGGCAGTTCGTCGAGCAAATCGCGCCACTGCTGCTCGGCGCGCGGGCGTCGAACGATGACCTTCCCTTCGCGACCGCCGTCTCGGCCGATCCGCTGCTTGAAGACGACAGCGACTTCGAGCGCCTGATGATCGAAGCCCTGCGCGGCGGCCTTGCTGCAGGTCCGCTGCCCGGCACGTGGAAGATCGCCGTGCCCAGGCATCTGCAAGGCGCGGAGGTCGAGCCTCGCTACCCCTGTGCGACCTTCCGCCGCTCCGTCGCGGTGCAGTTCCCGGCAACCGAAGTCGAGTTCGTTCATCGTCTGCACCCGCTTTCCCGCGCGGTGTCGGAACATGCATTGCGGGAACTGACGCTTGCACCGACGTCAAACGGCTCGGCCGCGCGTATCGCCGTGCGCCGCCACCCGCTCGCGACTGCGCCGTTCGCGCTGTTCACGTTTCTGGAGCTACGGTCCGATTCGCCCGGCCGGATCCTCGCCGTGGCGGTGGACGCCGATGGCAAGCTGCTACCGCAGTCGACGGCCGACACCGTACTCGCGGCGGACACCGCCGCGGCGGGCGATGTCCCGTGGCCAGTGTGCGAGCGGACCTTTGCGCCAGTCTTTGAGACCCTGCAGCGCAGGGCGTCCGACGAAGCGCACGCGCTCCTGCGCCAGCTCGCCGACGCCGAGCGCGCGCAACGCGCGCAGGCCGCATCGGTGATGCGCGAGGAAGCGGCGCTTTACCGCGTCGACCGCCTGGCCGAAATCGATCTGGACGAACGCCTGGAAAAAGCCGGCGCCGCCGATCAGCTACCGCTGTTCCGCGAAGCCGTTACGCCATGGAGAGCGCGGCGGGCTGCGGTCGACACGCACTACACGCGGCGTCTCGACGAGATCGCCCGCTTCGAGCAGGTGCGCGACCCCGATCCGCCGCAACCGCTCGGCGCGTTGCTGGTCTTTCCGCCTGCCTGACCGATGGCGCTGCAATCGATCCGCAACCATCGCGGCTTCTTCTCCGATTACTGGCTCGGTACCGTGCTTGGCGGCCGCAGCGCCGTCGGCCCCAGGATGACTGCCGCACAGGCGCGCAAGGCACTGGAGCGGGTCGCCCGACTTGTGGACTCGGTGGCCGGCGCCGGCGAGATCGAGCTTTCCCGCTTTCGCGAGCGCTTTGCGCGGCCGCTGCTGCTCGATGTCTTCGGCTTCGATCTGCACGAGAACGCCGCCGAGCCGCGGCTGCGGCCGCTGTCGGTTGCCGACGGCACCGGCCACTTCGCTGCGCCGGTCGCGCTGCTGTGGCTGTGCAACGACGCCGCCGAGCTCGATTCCCGACAGAGTCGGCGCCGGCTCGAAGACGAACTGCTCGCCCGCAACCTCGACCATGGCTTCGTGCTGTCGCCCGAGGTGCTGCGACTGATCCAGCGGCCCGGGCTCGGCAATCGCGGCGCCAGCTTCGACCTCGCGCTCGGCACGCTCGCCGAGCTGCAGGATGCGGAGTCGCTGGCCGTCGCTTACCGCGTCCTTGCCGCGGGCAACTTCGTTCCCGGGCCGGACGGTCGGCGGCCGATCGAACTGCTGGAAGCGGAGAGCCGCCGACACAGCGCCCGCGTCTCCGGCGACCTGAAAGCTTCGGTGTTCGATGCCGCCGAACGCATCGTCGGCGGTTTTCTGCGCGACGTACGGGAGCGCGCCGAGGCGTTCGCGCCGGCGCCGGCGCTCGGCGCGCTGCGCGATGCGGGTTTCCTGGCCCTGTACCGGCTGCTCTTCATCCTGTACGCCGAGGCGCGCGACGAGCGCCTGCTGGCGCACCGCCTGTATCAGCGCAGCTACTCGCTCGATTCGCTCGTCGCGCGGCTGCTCGCGCGTCCGGTCGAACAGCTGCCCGCCAATCGCGACGGCCTCTGGCATCACCTGCTGGCGCTGTTTCGCATCTTCAACGAGGGCATCCGCCCCAACCCGCCGGACCTCGACAACATCCCGCCACGCGGCGGCCGGCTGTTCAGCGACGACACAGCGGAAGGCGCGCTGCTGCGCCGACTGCGGCTCGACGACCGCACCGTCGCGCAGATCCTCCTGTCGCTGGCGACCACGCGGCCGCGCCGCGGTGTCGGGCGGGAGCGCGTGTCGTTCCGTGAACTCGACATCGAGCAGCTCGGCAACGTCTACCAGGGGCTGCTCGACTACGAACCCGGGGAGGCGACGCAAACCCTGATCGAGTGCAGCGTCGGCGGTCGCGAGATGGCGCTGACGGCCGACGAGGTCGTCCATCTGGTTGAAATGAAGTCGCTCGTCGTGCGCGGCGAGGCGGCGATCATCGAAGGCACGGCAGCGGCGCGGCTGCATCCGGAGGCAGCCGATGAAGACGACGACGTCGAGGTGGCCAGCGACGACGATGCGGAAGACGCCGACGCCGAAGACGACGAGGCAGCGGAGCCCGCGGTCCGGCGCGGTGCCACGCTCAAGCTGATGCGGCGGCTGGAGGCCGGCGAGTTCTACTTCCGGCCGGGATCGGCGCGCAAGGCGAGCGGCTCGTACTACACGCCGACGCCGATGGTCGACTATCTCGTCCGCGAAGCGCTTGCGCCGCTGGTGCGCGACCAGCCGGCCGCCGGGATCGAACGGCTGCGGGTCATCGACATCGCCTGCGGCTCAGGACACTTCCTGGTCGGCGCGGCGCGGTTTCTCGGCCGCGCGCTGCACGCTGCGTACCGCCGCGAACGGGGCGCCGATCCGCCGCCGGCGTTTTACCCGCAGCGCGCGCTGACCGCGGAGGTTCGCGCCCGCTGGGACAGCGAGGGTGAGGCGTGGTGCAAGCGCCGGATCGTCGAGCGCTGCCTGTTCGGCGTCGATCTGAACCCGGCCGCGGTGCAGCTCGCGCAGGTTGCGCTGTGGATCGAGTCGCTGGCTGGAGACCGACCGCTGTCCTTCTTCGCCCACCATGTTCGCAACGGCAACTCGCTGCTCGGCACCTGGCTCGACCGCTACGACAAGGCGCCCGACCCGAACCTGACGGCTCTGCCCGACCGGTACACGCGCGGCCTGTTCGAGGCGCAGTTGCAGACGCGGCTGCGGCAGGCGCTCGCGGAGCGCCGTCTGATCGACGCGCCGCTGCCGCCCGAGGTGCCCGGCGACACCCCGGAGGAATACGTCTACAAGGAAGACCGCCTGCGCCGCGCCGAGGCTGCGATGGCGCAGGCCCGGCTGTTGCTCGATCTGCGCAGCGCCGCGCCGTTCCTGCCCGCGATCTGGCGCGAGTTTCCGGCGCTGATGTCCGCCTTCGACCTCGAAGCGGAGGCCAGCCGGCGACCGTGGTGGCGCGAGTTCTGCGCGATCCGCGAGCGCGAGCGCTTCTTTCACTGGGAACTGGAATTCCCCGAGGTCTTCCTCGACACCGAGCGGCCCGGTTTCGATTGCGTGCTCGGCAATCCGCCCTGGGACAAGGTGCTGCCGAGCAAGCAGGAGTTCTACGGCGCCCTCGACCCGCTGATCAGTGCGTTCAAGGGGCACGCGCTCGAGGCGCGCATCCGCGATCTGCAGCAGCGTCACCCCGGCCTCGCCGAACGCTTTGCCGCCTACCAGGAGCGCGCCAGGACGATCGCGCGGCTGCTGCGCGCCGGCGGCGACTTTCCGCTGGCCGAGGCGCGCTCGCAGGCCGCGCACGAGGAGCTGTCGAAGTACTTCGTCGACCGCGCGCTGCGGCTGGTTGCACCGAGCGGCGCCGCCGGGCTCGTGGTGCCGTCCGTGTTCTACAACGGCGACGGCTGGGTCGGCGTCCGCCGCCACCTGCTCGCCGACGCGAAGATCGAGCGGTTTTACGGGTTTGAAAATCGGCAGAAGATCTTCCCGATCGACTCGCGCTACAAGTTCGTCAATCTGGTCGTGCGCAAGGCAAAGGCCGACGGCGAGTTCGTTGCCGCGTTCATGCGGCACGACGTCGGCGAACTGGAAGCCGACGGACCGAAGCCCTGGCAGGTGCGCATCGGGCGCGACGAGATCGAGCGGCTTTCGCCCGACACGCTCGCCTTTCTCGAATATCGCAGCCCGCGCGATCAGCAGATCGTGCGCAAGATGGCCGAGGGCCGGCCGACGCTCGGCGGCAGCGGGCTGGGGAGTTGGGGAACGAGGCTGTTCACAGACCTCGCGCATGACGGGATCTACAACTCGACCCGTGACAAGGACCTGTTCGCAGACCCGGCCACAGGCCGTCTGCACTCGCCGCTGTCCGTTCTCGGCGCGGAGCCGCGCGACTTCGACGAGACGCTGGAGCGGATGCGCGCCCGCGGCTTCTGGCCAGTGTTCGAGGGCAAGCACATCGACCAGTTCGTCGTCGGCATCAAGCCGGTGCGATGGTGGCTGTCGGTCGAGCAGGCGGAGAACAAGTACGGCCGCCCGCCGCGCGCCGAGCCGACGCTGGTGTTCCGCGAAACGGCGAGCAACACCAACGAGCGCACCTGCATTGCCGCGGTGCTGAGTCACCACGCGGCAGGGGCGCACACGCTGACCGGGGTCGTCGCGGATAACGTCGACCTCAACGCCGCGGCAACGGTGCTGAACTCCCTTTGTTTCGATTTCGCGCTGCGCCTGCGCACAGCGGGAACCCACGTCAGCTTCACGTACATCCTGCCGATGCCGGTGCCCAGCGCCGCCGCTGTCGCAGCACTGCCGCGCATCCAGACACGTCTGGCGTGGCAGGCAGGCATCGCGCATCTCGCGGACGACTTCGCGGCCCATGCGCCGCTGTGGCAGGCCAACCGCGCCGTCGCCGAGGCCTACGGCCTGGACGCCGACGATTTCGCGCACATCCTCGCCGCGTTCCCCGGGTTCGCCCGCAAGCGGCCCCGGCTGTACGCCTACCTCCAGGAGCAATTGGACGCCTGGCGCCGGGGCTGAGCCGCGCGGTGCACCGCCCGGTCCAGCCAGCGTGTAGCCAAAGTCTTGCATTTCTTCAGATGAAAGATTATGATGCGCCTCACCAATCCAGCCACCGGGAGTCCGCCATGGCCACGAAGACCGTCAAGTTCACCCCAGCCGGGATCGCCAAACTGCCAAACGACAAGCCCGCCGTCTACAGCATCCAGACCGAGTCGGGCCGCACCAACTACATCGGTTCGGCCCAACGCGGCCGCGTGCGGGAGCGGCTGCAGGAACACCTGCCCGGCGCCAGGGACCCAGTGCCCGGCGCGAAGGTTCAGGTGCAGCAGGCGCACCGCATTGACGCCGCCCGCCGGACGGAGGCGCGGGCCATCGCCCGAACGCAACCGAAGTACAACAAGCAAGGCAAGTGAGCTGCCTGCGCACACGGGAAGAACGATGAACGAACTCATCAGCAAGCGCCTGAAAGCCGCTCGCGAACGTGCTGGCATGACGCAGGCGGAGTTCGCCGAGCGGATGGGTTTCAGGGATCGGCAGACTCTCGCGGCCATCGAGGCCGGGAGCCGCAAGCTCTCGGCCGAGGAGCTGCTGCGCGCGCTGAAGGTGCTCGGTGTCGAGCTCGACTATCTGACCGACCCGTTCCGCCTGGTCGGCGAGGGGCGCTTCTCGTGGCGAACCCACAGGGACGCTGAGGCCGGCCTGCTCGACGCGTTCGAGGACAAGGCCGGCCGCTGGATTGCGCTGTACCGGCAGCTTGGCGACGCGCGCGTGGCGCCGCCGAGCCCGCTGCAGCCGCGGCTGGCCTTGACGGAGAGAAGCACGTTCGAAGACGCCCGCGCTGCGGCGGAGGCGCTCGGCCGCGAATGGGATCTCGGCGAGATCCCGGCGCAGCGTCTGGAACAGCGGCTGCGCGAGCGGTTCGGCGCGCTGGTGCTGTATGTGGATGCGCCGCCCGCAATCTCCGGCGCGGCGTGCCAGTTGCCGGGGCTTAACGCGATCCTGATCAACCGCAGGGAGCCCGAAGGCCGGCGCCACTACGACCTCGCGCACGAGACCTTCCACCTGCTGACTTGGGAGCAGATGCCGCCCGAGCATCGCGAAGGGGAGATCCCGCGTGGCGGCAAGGGCAAGCGGGTCGAGCAGTTGGCGGACAACTTCGCCTCGGCACTGCTGATGCCGGAGCGCACGTTGCTGCCGCGATGGGAAAGCCGCGGCCGGCGCGACATCCACAACTGGCTCAACGAGACCGCCAGCGCCCTGCTGGTGACGTCGCTGGCGCTGAAATGGCGGCTTGTGCAGCTCGAATGGCTGGGCAGGGCCGACCTCATGCAGATCGACGACGCCCGTCTCACCGCCAACGGCCGGCCGAAGCGCGATCAGCCGGTGCCGCTGCTTTTCAGCGGCGAGTTCGTCGAGCGGCTCCACGCCGGGCTCTGCCGCGGCGACATTTCGGTTCGCCGCGCGGCCGAGCTGCTCGGACTGACCATCGATGAGTTGGCGGCGCTGTTCCGCGAGCGCGGCTTGAGCGTGCCGTTCGACCTGTGAGGCGGCACCGTGCAGCGCGGCCAGGTTCTCCTCGTCGATACAAACATCGTCATCGAGGCGTTCCGCACGCGCTGCTGGAAGGCACTGGCGAGCCACTTCAAAGTCGAAACCGTAGAGGAGTGTTTCAAAGAGGCGCTGACCGGCGACCCGCTGCGGCCAGGCTACCTCGCGGTCGACCCAGCAGCACTGAGCAGCGGGCTTTCGGCGCGGCACCAGGTGAGCAAACTGCAACGCATTGAATTGAGCCTGCGCTCGCCGCTGGCCGCAGTGCTCGACGCCGGCGAACGGGACCTGCTGGCGCATGCGCTTGGCCGCGGCGATTCGTGGATCGTCAGTTGCGCCGACCGCGCCGGCGTGCGGGCGGCGCTCGAACTCGGCTGGGAAGAGCGCATCGTGGCGCTCGATGCGCTTGCGCGCGCAGCCGGATCGCGAGCCCAGTTCAAGCGCCACTTCACCGAAGCCTGGCTGGCCGAAGTGCGTACCGCGTACAAGCTCGAGGGCCGTCTGAGGTGAAGCGCTTTTCCGTCATCGAAAGCGTCCGGTACCTGACCGACCAGTACCGCTCGTTCATAAAGAGCTCGTACCGGCTGGCCGACCCGAAGCTGCGGGCGCAGTTCGAGACGCACGTCGACGGCACCGACGTGCTGGTCAAGGGACCCTACGTGACGTTGTCGCGCGAGTTTGCGCCCGGCCCGACGCTCGCCGAGCTGCTGGCGGCCGGGGGCGGCCATCTGGGTCTGCGCAAGCTGAACTGGCCGTTCGGAGCCGGCCCCCTGTTCGCCCACCAGGCTGCGGCACTGCGGGCAGCCGAGTCTGGCCGCAACATCGTCGTCAAGACGGGTACCGGCAGCGGCAAGACCGAGTCGTTCCTTTTGCCGGTGCTGTCCGGAATCCTGCGGATGAAGGACGAAGGACGGCAGGGTACGAAGGCCATTTTGCTGTACCCGATGAACGCGCTCGCCAACGACCAGCTGGAGCGGCTGCGCGGCCTGATCCGTGACACCGGCGTTGGCATCACTTTTGCGCTGTACACCGGCGACAGCGAAACCGTGACGCGGACGCTCGGCGAGCCGGTGGAGGGCAACGAGCTCACGCGCAAGGACGACATCCGTCGCTGTCCGCCGGACATCATCCTCACCAACTACAAGCAGCTTGAGTTCCTGCTCGTTCGCAAGGCCGACCGCGCGCTGTTCACACCGGCGCTGCGCTACCTCGTGCTCGACGAGATCCACAGCTACCGCGGCGCGCTGGCGACGGAGGTGGCGTGTCTTCTGCGCCGCCTCAAGGCGCGATGCGGCCTGCAGCCGGGCGAACTGCGGGCGATCGGCACATCGGCCACGGTCTCGCAGGATGCCGGCGGCGATGCCGCGCTGGCGCGCTTTGCCAGCGAATTGTTCGCGGAGCTCTTCGCGCCCGAGGACATCATCGGCGAGGTCTACCGCCCATTCGACGTGCCGGTTCAGACATACATGCCGCCGCTGATCGAACCGACCGCGGCTGAGCTGTCATCTTTTGGCCACGCGGACGAAGCGGCGCTGATTCGCTTTGCCGAACGATTGACCGGGCGCAAAGCGCCCGTGAGCGGCTCGACACAACAGCGGATCGCAGCGCTGCTGCAGGGCAATCGCGTCCTGCATGCGCTTCGCGCTGCCACGGAAGTGCCGCGAACGCTACCCGAGATCGCCGCTGCGGTCGCAGCGCAACTGGCCGCGGAAGATGGCTCGCTGCCGGCGGTCAGTGAGGGATTGATCGAGGCTTATCTGGTTCTGGGCAGCTTCGGCGACGACAGCGAGCCGCCGCTGCTGCGGCCCAAGCTGCACACGTTCTTCCACGGTGTCTACGACGTCGGCCTGTGCATGAATCCCGGCTGTCGCACGCTGATCGCCGACGGCGCCGACCGCTGTCCGACATGTGGCAGTGCGGTCCGCCCGGCGGTGCTGTGCCGCACCTGCGGGCAGGACTTTGTGAAGGTGCGTTTCGAACCGGACGCCCCCGAGCAGACCGTTTCGAACGAGGATTTTCTCAGCGACGATGACACCGCCTTCATCACGCCCGAACTGCTTGGCGAAAGGGATGCCGAGGCGCAGGAAGAAAACGGCGACGAAGACGAAGTGCACACAGCGACGAGCCGCCGCCGCGTGGGTGCCGCGCGTGACCAGCTCGCCCGCAACTGGGTCGACCACGTAGCTGGCCGCGTCTTCGATGCGCGGCCAGACGCCGTCCCGGCCGAGAATCTGTCGCTGCAATACGTACTGCGCCGCCGCGGGACGACCTGCCCCGTCTGCTACAGCCGATACACGCGGGGCGACGTCCTGAGCCTGCTGCGTACGGGTGTTGCCTCCAGCGTCTCCGTGCTCGGCACGCACCATCTTGACGCCGTTCCCGAGGATCAGCGCAAGCTGCTGATCTTTGCGGACAACCGGCAGGATGCCGCGCACCAGGCGGGATACATGGGCGACCGGCACCGCCAGTTCGCGGTCAGGCACGCGATCGAATCGGTGGTCAGAGAAGCAGGGGAAAGCGGAATCGCCCTGGAGAATCTTCCTAACCCGGTGCTCGAAGTGTTCCAGCGGATCGGTATCGCCAAGCGGCGGCTGACACGGGACGAGGAGGCGAGCTGGCGAAGAACCCTGGAGTACGAAGTCGCGGGCGAGTTCTGCCGCGCCGCTCAGCAGCGCATTTCGCTTGAGAACCTCGGCCTGGTTGAAGTGCGCTACGAGTTCCTCGACCGACTGGTGGCTGACCCTCGCTTCGTCGACGTGTGCCGCCGCGCGTCAATGACCCCGGACAAAGGAGGCGTGCTCGCGCGCGCGATCCTGGATTTCATGCGTCGGCGCCGTGCCGTTTCGTTCGACTTCTACCAGCGCTACCTCGACCCGAAACGCACGCCGTGGAGCTGGTTGACGTCGGAGCCTTACAACCTGTCCGTCGCCGAGCACGAAAAAGGCGCCGTGTACTTCATGCTCGACCGGCCCGAAGCACTGAGAAGCCGTGCCGTTTCGGGGATCAAGTTCGACGCGCTGGTGAAGGACACCGAACGCGGTGCCGGCGGGGGCGTGATCCGCCTGCTGACCGCGAAGGCTGGCCTGAACAACCACGTCGCGGAGGAGTGGATCCGAACCGTCGTCGACCTCATGGTCGAGAAGGAGATGTTGGAGGTTCCGCCCGTCCTTCCGGACGCCGTCAGGCGGCACATGGGCGGGCGCCGCGCCTTGCAGATCGCCAGGCGCATCGTTCGGCTCGTGCCGGGTGCAAAGGGCTGGCGCTGTCAGAAGTGCTCGATCTGGCGCCCGTACCGAGGCGACGCCTGCTACGCGAGCGCAACCTGCTCCGGGCAAGTCGACGACCTGAAACCGACCGAGGCGGACCGCGCCAACTATTACGTCGACCTCTACACCGCGGATCGCCCGCGACGACTCAAGGCGCTCGAGCACACGGCACAGATCGACCAGGACGAACGGGCCAGACGCGAACAGCAGTTCAAGGCCGGGCAAGTGGAGGTGCTGGTCTGCAGCCCGACTCTCGAACTAGGTGTCGACATCGGAGACCTTCATAGCGTGCTGTTGCGCAACGCTCCGCCGGGCCCGGCCAATTACGTGCAGCGCGCCGGCCGTGCGGGCCGACGCCTGCGGATCGGATTCGTATCGACGTTTTGCAGCACGGGGCCGCACGATCGGCACTGTTTCGAAGATCCGGCCTGGCTCGTCCGCGGCGAGTTTCGGCCGCCTGCCGTAAGGCTGTCGAACGACAAGATCCTCGCCAGGCACGTGCGGTCATTCGCTCTGGAAGAACTGAACGAGGACTTCTCCTGGCTGATGGGCGACCTCCTTGAGGACCTGCAGAACCCCGCAGTCCTCAAGACGGACAAGTATCTTCCGCTGCTTGAAGGACTCAGGGCTCGCGTTCACGAAACGCAACAGCGTGCGATGACGGTGTTCGGACACGCGCGAGGCGTAATGGAGACCGTTGAACGCTTTGCCGCCGACATCGAGGAGACGATCGAAGCCTGGCACCGCCAGGTGGTGCGGCTGCACAAGGAGTACCACGAGTACGCGCGCATTGTCTCGACGCGGGAGTCGGAACAAAAACGGCGCGCGAGGGAACGTGCCTATCGCGAACTGACGACCGACCGCGCGCGCGCTTTCGCGCTGACCTATCTTGCCGAGGCCGGGCTGCTGCCCTCGTACCAGTTTCCCACCGACACCTTTGCGCTCGACCCCGGCGTCGGCGACACGCCGACGTTGCGCCGGCCGGCGTGGATCGCGCTGTTCGAGTTCGCGCCGGGCAACATGGTGTACGCCAACGGCCACAAGCTGAAAAGCATTCGCGCTTTCTTCGAGGGAAGCGCCCGTTCGCCGCAGAGCGAGCGCGGCGCCGATCAATCCGGCCGCGTCGAGCCCTACTGTTTCTGTGAAGAATGCGGCTTTGCGTCGCGCGAGATGGTCAACAGTTGCCCGGCCTGCGGCGCCGCGATCCGCTCCCGCGCCGATGTGGCGCTGATCGACTCCTTCGAGGCAGAGGAAAACACGCAGATCACGTCGTCGGAGGACAGCCGGCAGCGCTTGACCTTCGAACGGCGCGAGCATCTGCTTGGGGGGTACGAGGATGCCGTAACGGTCTATCCGTACGAGTTCGTCGCGCTGGAGTTTCGCCCTCGGGCGCAGCTCTTGGTGACGAACTGGGGCCGCCAGACGCGTCGCGGGCAAAGCGGCGAGCGGTTCGAGCTGTGTCCGAACTGCGGCCGGCACCGGCCGCATGGCCTGGCCGCCCGCGCCCTCGAACGTTGGGACGAAGACCATCGACGCATCTGCAATGGCGTCCCACGACCGTTTGTGCTCGGCTATGCCTTCTCGGCAGATGTTCTGGTGCTTCCGGTAGCGGCGCAACTGCTACCGCCCGACGAAGGCCTGGCGCACGCTTTCTGCCGAACACTGGGTAAAGCGCTGGTGGTCGGCGCGCAGGAGGTTCTGGAGATCGAGGCCGACGAGATCGCGTACTTCGCACACAAATCTGGACGGGGCGGCTGGGCGCTCGTCTTCTACGAGACGGCGCCGGGCGGCGCCGGCTACCTGGAGCAACTCGGCAGCAGCCTCGGGCGCTGGGCCGCTGCAGCACGTCAACGTCTGTTTGCCCATGATTGCGAGCGCGCCTGCTACAAGTGCCTGAAATCGGCGAGAAACCAGTTCGATCACGTGCTGCTCGACAAGGAGCTGGTCCGGAACATCCTCTTTTATCTGGAGGCGGCCGAGCGGATCGGGGATCCGCACAAAGGCATCGCTGGCGATGGCGGACGCTGCGCCACGGAATGGATGCAGCGGCTCGTCTCGCCGACGGCAGCACCGCCCACGACAGACACACCGATCGAGCAGCGCCTTCGGGCAGCGATCGCCGACGCCGGCCGAATGCCGTTGCCCACACCGCAATACGAGATCCGCGATGATCACGGGACGCTACTCACCGTCCCGGACTTTGCATACCCGGACCGCAAGATCGCGATCTTCTGCGACGGTTATGCCTATCACGGTAACGTCGACGCCCTGTCGCAGGACGCGCGTAAGCGCAACGCGCTGCAAGCGATGGGTTGGAGCGTTCTCGTGTTTTGGGGCCGCCAAATCCTGCGCGATCCGGCGGGCTGCGAGGCGCAGATCTGGCAGTGTTTCGAGTTTCGGCGAGAAGTATCGGCAACGGCCGTTGCCGCGAATGTTCAGCGCCACGGCGTGATTCGGCTTCCGATCGAGGGTCGCGGCTAACCCGGTCATCAGACAAGTCGCCCAAGGGGTGCGGCGCCGATTGCAGGTCGGGAAAATCGATCGCTACGCCCTCGCACCGGAGCGTAATCACCTGGACGGACACATTCGTCCCAAGCCGGTCGATCGGCAGGCAGCCGATCTCGTCGGTGATCAGTAGGCGCAGGGCCGTCAGGATCCTCAGCTTCTTTTCCAGCCCTCCGTCGCCGTGCGCAATGGTCAACGCGTCGATCGGATTTGGCTGTGGTGGTGAACGGCGTCCGGCGGCCGGCGCCTATTACCTCCGGTCTTGGAGAGACCGCAAGCTCTTGCCGGCCGTAAGCGACGGCAAGAGCACGTTGTCACGGTGAGCGATGCAGCGCTACCCGGCGAGCTGATGCGCCTGCTGTTAGTCTTACTGTGTCATTAATTTCAAGGCACTATACGCACTTCTTCGTCCTTTGTGTGAGGAACGATGGGTGCGGGCGAACGGTTTGAGCGCTACATGGAGCATCTGGCGGC
>Ga0272446_1004849_pt1 | contig 15449 bp, 15 predicted proteins | sample YNPCB0061_FD_194587 | JGI IMG/M metagenome (GOLD analysis project Ga0272446, IMG submission 194587) | Hot spring microbial mat communities from Yellowstone National Park, WY, United States - YNP-CB-006-1 | ecosystem: Environmental > Aquatic > Thermal springs > Hot (42-90C) > Sediment | place... | reverse complement strand
TTCGTGCTGTTCGGATCGTTCATGGAACGCTCCGGCACCGGAAGGCTCTTCATGGACACGGCCCTCGCGCTCACCGGCCGCGCGACGGGAGGGCCGGGCAAGGTGGCGGTGCTGTCCTCGAGCCTGTTCGGCACCGTCTCCGGTTCCGCCGTCGCCAACGTGATGGTCACCGGCCAGGTGACGATCCCGGTGATGCTGCGCACCGGCTTCCGCCCTCCCTTCGCCGCGGGTGTCGAGGCGGTGGCTTCGACGGGCGGGCAGATCATGCCCCCCATCATGGGTGCGGCCGCCTTCGTGATGGCCGAGTACATGGGTGTCGCCTACCTCACGGTGGTGCAGTGGGCGCTCCTGCCGGCGCTGCTCTACTACGCCGCCACCTTCGCCGCGGTGCATTTCGAGGCGCGGCGGAGCCGGCTTGCCGGGCTCGCCGAGGCCGAGGTGCCGCGGCTTGGCCCGACGCTCGCCGCGAACGGCCATCTCTTCATCCCGATCCTCCTGATCCTCGGCGGTCTGTTCGGCGGCTACTCGGCGCCGCTCGCTGCGCTCGCAGGCACGCTCGCCTGCTTCCCGGTGGCGTTCTTGCGGGCCTCCTCGCGCGGCAACGTCACCCTCGCCGCGCTGTGGGAGGCGCTGGTCGACGGTGCGCGGGGCGCCCTCGGCGTCGCCATGGCCTGCGCCTCGGCGGGCATCGTCATCGGCATCATCGCGCTGACGGGGCTTGGCATCACCTTCACCTAGGCCGTCGTCAACGTCGCCAACGAGAGCCTCGCGCTCGCGCTCGTGCTGACGATGGTCGCAGGCATCATCCTCGGCATGGGGATGCCGACGACGCCTGCCTACATCGTCATGGTCTCGCTGCTCGTGCCCGCGCTCATCAGGCTCGGCGTGGTCGCGCCGGCGGCGCACATGTTCGCCTTCTACTTCGCCATCCTCTCCGCCATCACCCCGCCCGTGGCGCTTGCGGTGTTTGCCGCGGCGGGGCTCGCGAAGAGCGAGCTCTGGTCCTCGGGCTGGGCGGCGGTGAAGATCGGCGCCGCCGGGTTCATCGTGCCGTTCATGTTTGTCCACGAGCCGGCGCTCTTGATGATCGGCGACTGGCCGGGCGTGCTGCACGCCGCGCTGACGGCGACCGCAGGCTGCCTGCTGCTGGCCGCGGGGCTGCACGGCTATCTGTTCGTTCCGGTAACGCCCTGGCAGCGCGCTGCCCTGATCGGCGCTGCGCTGGCGCTGATCAAGCCCGGTGTGGTGACGGACCTCGCCGGCGCCGGACTCGCCGCGGTCGTGATCGCAGCCCAGCTCGCCGCCCGCCGCCGCGCCGCCGCGCTCGGCCGCGGCTGAGGAATCGCCCGCGCCGCGCCGGCCCGGCCCCGCCTGACCGGCTTGCTGCCCCTTCCTGCGCCCCGCGCGCTTGGGTAGGATCATGCATCGATGCAGCGCGCGCAGCCGAAAGCCCGCAGCCTCCCAGACCGATGCCGCCGGCGGTCCGTCGCCGGAGGCCTGGCCGCGCTTGTCGTGGCCGCAGCCGCCGCAGGCTTCCCGGGCGCGGAAGCGCGGGCGGCGGGCGGCCCCGGCGAGCCGCGGCCTGTGACGCCACGCGGGCCGCTCGGCGCCGACGAGCAGGCCGTGATCGCGCTCTTCGAGAGCGCGCGCGGATCCGTCGTCTTCATCACCACCACCGAGCGCGTGATCAACCCGTGGACGCGCAACGTCTTCCAGGTGCCGCGGGGCAGTGGCTCCGGCTTCTTCTGGGACGAGCGCGGCCATGTCGTCACCAACGCCCACGTCGTCGCCGGCGCTGCCTCGGCGCGGGTGCGTCTGGCCGATGGCAGGGCGTTCGACGCCGTTCTCGTCGGCGCGAGCCCGGCGCATGATCTCGCGGTGCTGCGCGTCACCGTCACCGGCGAGCGGCCGAGGCCGCTGCCGCTCGGAACAAGCCACGATCTCCGCGTCGGCCAGAGCGTGTTCGCCATCGGCAACCCCTTCGGCCTCGACTGGACGCTGACGACCGGAATCGTCTCTGCTCTCGACCGCGAGCTGCCCGGTGAGGGCGGGGGGATCATCGAGCGCCTGATCCAGACCGATGCGGCGATCAACCCGGGCAACTCGGGCGGGCCGCTGCTCGACTCGGCAGGGCGGCTGATCGGCGTGAACACCGCGATCTACAGCCCCTCGGGCGCCTCGGCCGGCATCGGCTTCGCCGTCCCGGTCGATACCGTCAACCGCGTCGTCCCCCGCCTGATCGCGCATGGCCGCTTCATCCGCCCAACGCTCGGCGTGCGCGTCGAGGAGCAGATCAACGCCGCTCTCTCCGCCCGCACCGGGATCGCAGGGGTGTTCGTGCTCGAGGTCGAACCCGGCTCGCCGGCGGAGCGGGCGGGGGTCCGCCCGGCGCGGTTGCAGCGCGACGGCAGCATCGTTCCGGGGGACGTGATCGTCGCGCTCTCCGGCCGCCCGCTCAGGCGCGTGGCTGATCTGCTCGCAGCGCTCGATGAGCGCAGCCCGGGCGAGAGCGTGACGGCGAGCCTGCTGCGCGAGGGCAGGCCCGTCGAGCTCACGCTCGCGCTCGGGTCAGGCCGTTGAACGGCGCGAAAGAAAGAAGCGGCCTCGTGCTATGGCGCACGCTGCCGCTCTACGAGAAGTTCGAGCAGGCGGTCGTGCTCGGACTGACGCTGCTGATCGCCGTGATCATCATCGCGGCGCTGTGGAACCTCGGCAAGCTCGTGGTTGTCTCGCTCCTGCTCGTGAACGTCTTCGATCCGCTCGATCCTGCGGTATTCCAGGCCGTGTTCGGGGCGATCTTCACGGTGGTGATCGCGCTTGAGTTTAAGCGCTCGCTGCTCGTCGTCATGGAACGCCGCTTCGGCGTGGTCCAGGTCCGCGCCGTGGTGATGATCGCGATGCTTGCGGTGGTGCGGAAGTTCATCATCCTCGATATTGGGGACGTCGAGGCGTTCAAAGTCCTGGCGCTGGGCGCGGCGATGCTCGCGCTTGGCATCGTCTATTGGCTCGTGCGCGACGCCGATCGTCGCGAGCCGGAGGCGGAGGTGCTGCGGCGGGACGCCGCATCAGCGTCGCGCGCCGCCTTCGAGAGCGGCTCGCCCCACGGATCGACCGGGCCGGCTGCGTAAACCGGGCCGCCGGTTTCGGGTGCGGATCACCCTCACGCCGTGACCATCCGGATTTCAGACAGGGTCCCAGGAGAACACGTCGGCCGAGCGGTCGAGCGGATAGAACGAGGGGCGGAGTGCGGGGAGGGCGTGGTCGGCGATCGTCTCCGCCGTCCAGCCGCCGTCGCGCTGGAGGCTGCGCAGCGGCCGGCTCTGGCCCATCAGGACGATCTCGTTGTTGCGCACGACGAAGATCTGGCCCGTGACGTCGCGCGCCGAATCCGAGGCGAGGCAGACCGCCATCGGCGCGACCTTGTCGGGCGTCATCTGCTGCAGCTTCGCCACGCGCGCCTTCTGCTCGGGCGTGTCGGTCGGGATCGCGCCGATCATCCGGCTCCAGGCGAAGGGGGAGATGCAGTTCGAGCGCACGCCGAAGCGCGCCATGTCGAGCGCGATCGACTTGGAAAGCGCGACGATCCCGAGCTTGGCGGCGGAATAGTTCGCCTGGCCGACATTGCCGATCAGCCCCGAGGTGGAGGTCATGTGCAGGTAGGCGCCAGAGCCCTGCTCGCGGAAATGGGGTGCTGCCGCGCGCGCGACGAAGAAGCTGCCGTTGAGGTGCACGGCGATGACCGAGAGCCAGTCCTCCGGGCTCATCTTGTGGAAGATCACGTCGCGCAGGATGCCGGCGTTGTTGACGACGATGTCGATCCGCCCGAAGGCGTCGAGCGCTGTCCGGATGATGGCCTGGGCGCTCTCCCATTCCGCGACCGAGTGGGTGTCGAGCACGGCCTCGCCGCCTGCCTCTTCGATCACCTTCACGGTCTGCCGGCCAGGCGTCTCGTCACCGCCCGTGCCGCTGACGGTCGCGCCGATGTCGTTGACGACGACCTTCGCCCCGGCGCGCGCCATGGCGGTTGCGATCTCGCGCCCGATGCCGCCGCCCGCCCCCGTCACCACCGCGACCTTGCCCGCCAGCAGCATCGACACCCTCCACGTGCGTTTCGGTGGGCAGGTTGTAGGCCCTTGCCGCCGCTCCGCCTAGGCGACCACGAAGCGTGCCGTGCTGCCGCGCAAGCCCGGCCGGACCTCGAGCTGGGCAGGGATGCGCGTGCGGAGTTCGGCCACATGGCTGATCACGCCGACGAGTCGGTTGCCCGCCTCGAGCCCGGCGAGGACGTCCATCGCCGTATCCAGCGCCGCCTCGTCCAGCGTGCCGAAGCCCTCGTCGATCAGGAGCGTATCGATCCGCCGCGCCCCAGCATGCGCCTGCACCGTCTCGGAGAGGCCGAGCGCGAGCGCGAGCGCCGCACAGAACCCCTCGCCGCCGGACAGCGTGCCCGCGGGGCGCGCCTGGCCGGTCCACTCGTCGAGCACCTCGATGTCGAGGCCGATGGCGGCGTTGGCGCGCTCCGGTTCCTCGCGGCGCGCGAGACGGAACCGGCCGGCGAGCATGCGCGCGAGATGGGCGTTGGCGGCGGCGAGCGCCTCGTCGAGCAGGCTTGCGAGCACGAACCCCTCGAAGGAGAGGCGCAGCCGGTTCTTCCCGGCGGTGAGCTCGGCGAGCGCGGCGACGCGGCCGTGACGCGCTTGCGCCTCGGCGAAGGCGCGGTCGGCCTCGCGGAGGCGATCAAGCAGGGCGGCGGCCGCCTCGGCGCGCTGCCGCGCCATGCCGTGCTGTCGCTCTGCCTCCTGCGCGGCGTGTCGCTGCCGTGACGCTTCAGCCTCGATCGCCTCGAGATCGGGCATGGTGAGGCCCGCCGCCGCCCGCTCGGCCTCCACCGCCTTCGCGCGTGCCGTGGCGAGGCGCTCGCCGAAGTCGCGGATTGCCTCGGCGAGCGCCGCCGCCTCCGCGTCCTCGCGCAGCGCCGCGCGCCAGGCGGCGATGTCGTCGAATCCGGCGCTGTGGCAGGCCTCGAGCAGGGCGTCGGCGCGGCGCGCGGCCTCGGCCGCAGCGGCCTGGGCTCTCTCCTCGGCCTTCGCGACCGCCTCCCTCGCCGCTGCCTCCTCGGCCCTCGCGGCGACGACCCTGTCGCGATCCGCCGCGATCGCCGCGCGCAGGTGCTCCGCGCGCTGCTTCATCGCGGCGATCCTTGAGGCAAGGCGCGCTGGGTCGCGCGCATCCTCCGGCATGGTGCCGAGGAGTGCCGCCACGGTTGCCTCGGCCGCGGCGAAGCGCTCGCCCGCGATGCGCAGCGCCTCGGCCGCCTGCTGCGCGAGGTTCGCTTCGCTTCGCTCTGCGAGAGCGGCAGCCACGGCGGCTTCCTCGAGAGCGGGCAGGGAGGCGGCTGCCCGTTCGGCCTCGGCGAGGGCCGAACGTGCCGATTCCGGGGCCGCCGCCTCGACGGAAGCGGTCGCGATCCGGGCGGCGAGCGCGTCGCGCGCCGCGACCGCGCCGGCGAGCGCGCCGGCGAGGCGCGACATCGTTGCGTAGGCGTTCCGCTCCTCTTCCTCTGCCTCCTCCTCGCGGGCGCGGGCGGCGGCGGCGTCAGCCGGCGCTCCGGGGGCCGCGTGCGCCGGCGCTGGGTGGTCGCGGCTGCCGCAGACAGGGCAGGGAGAGCCGGGCTCCAGCGTGGCCGCAAGCAGGGCTGCGGCGTCGCGGTCGGCTGCGGCGCGCTCGGCCCGTGCCGCCGCCCGTGCCGCCTCCGCTCGGACATGCGCCGCCTTCGCCGTGGCGAGGTCGGCCTCGAGCCGCGCCACCTCGCTCTGCGCAGAAGCGAGCTCTGCCGCGTCGCGCGCGCGGCCTTCGGCATGGGCGAGCGCGGCGCGACGGTCCTCCACGCGCTCGGCCAAAGCCCGCGCGGCATCGCGCGCCGCAAGCGCCGTGCGCGACGCCTCGGCCGCGCTGCTCTGCGCCTTTTCGGCTCTGCGCGCGGTCTCCCGGGCGGTGCGCAGCGCGGCGTCCGCCGCGGCGAGGGCCTCGCGGCTCTGTGCGAGCTTCGCTGCTTGCTCGGCGAGCGCTTCGAGCCGCGTCGCCTCCGCTGCGGCGGCCGATGCTTGGGCCTCGCGCGAAGGTGCATCGGCCAGCGCTGCCTCCGCCGCGACGCGCCGGCGCTCGGCCGCGGCGAGTCGGGCCTGCTCCTCCACGACGGCGCGCGACGCTGCCTCGGCGGCGGCCTCAGCCTCCTCAAGCCGCGCAGCGTCGGCCGCGAGCGCCGCAGCGCGCTGCGCGGCGGCAAGCTCGGCGCGGCGCGCCTCGTCCTCTGGGATGCCGGCCTCGATCGCGGCGAGGCTGAGCCGCGCGGCGTGCGCGTCGGTTATGCGGCGCGCATCCTCACGCGCTTGGGCGAGGCGGCGTTCAGCTTCCGTCGCGCTTCGCGCGGCGGCCTCGGCCGCTTTGCCTGCCGCATCGGCCTCCTCCGAGAAGCGCGCAAGCTGTTCCGACCCCGCATCGATCGTCGCCGCTCCGGTCTCGCCAAGCAGGGCGGCTCGACGTGCCTCCGCCCCGCGCGCCGCCTCGCGCGCCCCGCGCTCCATCTCGACGAGCGCCTCCTCGATGCGGCGGTAGAACGCCGTGCGGAACAGCGTGGCGAGGATCTCCCGCCGCGCGCCGCGGTCGGCGACGAGGAGCTCGCGGAAGCGACCCTGCGGCAGCAGCACCACCTGGCGGAACTCGGCCGCGGTGTAGCCGAGCAGCGCCTTGAGCCTCTCCTCCACGGGCCTCTGCTTCTCGGCGAGCACGGCGAGCACGCCATCCGGCCCACGCCGCCACAAAGTCACCTCGGCCTGGCGCGTCGCCGGCCTGCCGCCGCGGCCGGCAATCGTCTGCGCCGGCTGACGGCGGATCCGAAACCGCTCAGCGCCGAGAGCGAAGTCGAACTCGACGGCGGTCGGCTGCGTCGCGGCGGCGTGGTGGCTGCGGAGGTCGCCCGCGCCGCGCTCGTCGCCGCTGCTCTCGCCGAAGAGCGCGTAGCAGATGGCATCGAGCAGCGTGGTCTTGCCCGACCCTGTCGGGCCGTGGATCAGGAACAGCCGATGCCTGCCGAGTTCGGCGAAGTCGATCACCTGCTCGCCGGCATAGGCGCCAAAGGCCGCGAGCAGCAGGCGTTCAGGGCGCATGCGTTCAGCCCTCGGCGCTGCCGGCAGCGGCGATGGCCTCGGCCGCGAGGCGGCGCTCCTCGGCATCGAGTGCCGGAGCGCCGATCGCCGCGCGGAAGGCATCGAGCAGCGCGAGCGGGTCGGACGCCGCGCTTGCCCTGGCCGTCCCTGCGGCGGGTTGTGCCTCCCCCGGCGCTTCGAAGCGAAGCTCGAGGAGGGCCGGATAGCGCTCGTCGAGCAGCGCCTTCGCGCCATAGGGGCGGTCGGTCAACGTTACCTGGAGCCAGTCCTCCGCGCCCGGCTGGTCCGCGCGCGCGAGCACCTCGGCGAGCGTGCCGCGAAGCGTGCGCAGCCGCCGCCGCTGCGGCAGCTCGATCGCCTCCGTCCTCACCTGCCCCGCGCGGCCGAGCTCGACGAGGCTGACGGACTTCCGGCTGCCCGCCTCGTCGAAGGCGTAGGCGAGCGGCGAGCCGGAATAGGCGATCCGCCCGCCATCGAGCGCCTGACGCCGGTGCAGATGGCCGAGCGCGACATAATCGAACCCAGCGAGATGCGAAGCGGAGACGGCGCCGGTCCCGCCGACCTGGAGCTGCCGCTCGCTCTCGCTCGTGAGCCCTCCCTGGACGAAGGCATGCGCGACGAGAACCGTGCGCGCGCCCTGAGGCGCGAGGCCGCGCATCCGCGCCGCCATCGCTGCGAAGGCGGCGTCATGGTCGGGGATGGCGGCCTCGGGGCCGAGCAGCGAGGCGACGAGGGCGGGCGAGCCGTAGCCGGCGGCGAGGATCGAGACCGGCCCGTGCGGATCGGCGAAGCGGAACTCCTGGCCGAGCGCGCTGTCGGCGATCATCAGCCCCTGTTCACGCAGGAGCCCCGAGGCGAAGGCGAGCCGCCGCGGATCGTCATGGTTGCCGGCGATCATCACAACGGGGATGGAGAGGCCACGCACGATGCGGTCAAGCACGTCGCCGAGCAGCTCCACCGCTTCGGCCGGCGGCACGGCCCGGTCATGGATGTCGCCCGCGATCACCACCACATCCGGCCGCGTGTCCTTGACGATCGCGAGGAACGGGCCGGAGAGCAGCCACGCCTGCTCCTCGAGGAAGGACTGCCCGCAGAGGCTCCGCCCAAGATGCCAGTCGGCCGTGTGCAGGAGCCGCATGCCCGCCCTCCAATCCCCGCGCCAATGCGGCGGAGGATGGGGGGTGCGGCGAAGCGAGGGCAAGACGTGGACGCGTCAGGGACGGTCGTGCGATCAGCCGGGGAGAAGGCGGGGCAGGGAGGGTGGCCTCGTCCGCATGCCTTGACAGGCGCGGGGCGAAGACGCATCTGAAACAGGACCGTAGCGGTACGGATTGAGCGCTGCGGCAAACTGATCTGCGCGCGGGCGTTGGCGAGGCACGGATGTTCAGGCTGTCGAAGATGTCCGACTATGCGGTGGTCGTGCTCGCTGAACTCGGGCGCGAGGGTGCGACGGGCAAGCGCAGCGCGACCGACCTCGCAAGCGCGACCGGGATCGCCGAACCGACGGTGGCGAAGGTTCTGAAGCTGCTCGGCGCCGCGGGGCTCGTGACGAGCCAGCGCGGCGCCCAGGGAGGATATCGGATCGCCCGGCCGCTCTCGCGCACCGCCATCGCCGACGTGATCGTCGCGGTCGAGGGCCCGATCGCGCTTGCGGCCTGCGTCGATGGCGCGACCGGGGGCTGCGAGGCCGAAGCGTGCTGCCCCGTTCGCGGGCGATGGGACCCGGTGAACACCGCCATCCGCCGTGCGCTCATGGAGATCACGCTCGCCGACATGCTGTGCCCGGCCTGGGTGCCTGCAGGCGGCGCTGCGCCGCCCGCGCTCGCCGCGGCCGAATAGGCGGGCCGGGCAGAGGCGGGCCGGGGAGAGACGGGCTGAAGAGACGGGAAGGATCGAGAGGAACACCATGCCAGCGGTTGCCGAGACGCTCGACACCGTCCGCGACGTGACCGACGCCTCCTACAAATGGGGCTTCGTCACGGACGTCGAGCAGGAGATCATCCCCAAGGGTCTCGACGAGGGGGTGGTGCGGCTGATCAGCGCCAAGAAGGGCGAGCCCGCCTGGCTGCTCGAGTGGCGGCTCAAGGCCTTCCGCGCCTGGCAGGCGATGGAGGCACCGACGTGGGCGGCGGTCTCGCATCCGCCGATCGACTTCCAGGACGCCTCCTACTACGCCGCGCCGAAGCAGACGGTCGCGCCGAAGTCGCTCGACGAGGTCGACCCGGAACTCTTGCGCACCTACGAGAAGCTGGGCATCCCGCTGAAGGAGCAGGAGCGGCTCGCCGGGGTCGCGGTCGATGCCGTGTTCGACAGCGTCAGCGTGGCGACGACCTTCAAGGCGAAGCTCGCCGAGGTCGGCGTGATCTTCTGCTCCTTCTCCGAAGCGGTGCGCGAGCACCCCGACCTCGTGCGCCGCTATCTCGGGTCGGTCGTTCCGGCGGCTGACAATTTCTACGCAGCGCTCAACAGCGCCGTCTTCTCCGACGGCTCCTTCGTCTACATCCCCCGGGGCGTGCGCTGCCCGATGGAGCTCTCGACCTATTTCCGAATCAACGCCCGCAACACCGGCCAGTTCGAGCGTACGCTGATCATCGCCGAAGCGGGCAGCCACGTCTCCTACCTCGAGGGCTGCACCGCGCCGATGCGCGACGAGAACCAGCTCCACGCCGCCGTGGTCGAGCTCGTCGCGCTGGAGGAGGCGACGATCAAGTACTCGACGGTGCAGAACTGGTACCCCGGCGACGCGGAAGGCAGGGGCGGGATCTACAACTTCGTCACCAAGCGTGGCGCCTGCCGCGGCGCGAAGAGCAAGATCTCCTGGACGCAGGTCGAGACCGGCAGCGCCATCACCTGGAAGTATCCCTCCTGTATCCTGCAGGGCGAGGGTTCGGTCGGCGAGTTCTATTCGGTGGCGATCACCAACAATCGCCAGCAGGCCGACACGGGGACGAAGATGATCCATCTCGGGCGCGACACGCGCTCGACGATCGTCTCGAAGGGCATCAGCGCGGGGCAGGGGCAGAACACCTATCGCGGGCTGGTGCGAATCATGCCGAAGGCTGACCGGGCGCGGAACTTCACCCAGTGCGACAGCCTCCTGATCGGCGACCGCTGCGGCGCGCACACCGTGCCCTATATCGAGAGCCGCAACCCGACAGCGAAGGTCGAGCATGAGGCGACGACGAGCCGCATCGCCGAGGACCAGCTCTTCTACTGCCGCCAGCGCGGCCTCTCGGAGGAGGATGCGGTGGGGCTGATCGTGAACGGGTTCTGCCGCGAGGTGCTCGCGGAACTGCCGATGGAGTTCGCGGTCGAGGCGCAGAAGCTGCTCGCGATCAGCCTCGAGGGCAGCGTCGGCTGAGGGGGCGAGGGAGATGGATGCGATGCTGACGATCGAGGGCCTTGCCGCGACCGTGGATGGAAAGCCGGTGCTGAAGGGGATCGACCTCGCGGTGCCGGCCGGCGAGGTGCATGCCATCATGGGCCCGAACGGCTCCGGCAAGTCAACGCTCGGCTACGTTCTCGCCGGCCGCGAGGGCTACGAGGTCACGTCAGGCAGCGTAACGTTCCGGGGCGAGGACCTGCTTGCGATGGAGCCGGAGGACCGCGCCGCCGCCGGCCTCTTCCTCGCCTTCCAATATCCGGTCGAGCTTCCCGGCGTCGGCAACGCGAACTTCCTCCGCCAGGCGCTCAACGCCGTCCGACGCAAGCGCGGCGAGGCGGAGGTCGACGCGATGCAGTTCCTCAAGCTCGTGCGCGCGAAGATGAGGGGCCTCGGCATGACCGAGGAGATGCTGAAGCGCTTCGTCAACGTGGGCTTCTCGGGCGGGGAGAAGAAGCGCAACGAGATCCTGCAGATGAGCGTGCTCGAACCCGCCTTCTGCGTGCTCGACGAGACCGACAGCGGCCTCGACATCGACGCGCTCAGGATCGTGGCCGACGGGGTGAACGCGCTGCGCGGCCCAGGGCGCGGCATGCTTGTGATCACCCATTACCAGCGCCTGCTCGCCTATATCGTGCCTGATCGCGTGCACGTTCTGCTGGGCGGGCGGATCGTTCGCTCCGGCGGGCCTGAGCTTGCGCTCGAGCTCGAGGAGAAGGGCTATGGCGAGCTCCAGCAGGCGGCCTGAGATGGGCGCGGCAGCCATCGGGGCGCCGGCAGCGGCGGTGCCGCTTCTCCACCCCGCCGTCGCGGCCTATCTCGCCCGCCATGACGGGCTCGTGGACCGTCTTCCCGGCCACCGCCATGCCTGGGTGCGCGCGCTGAGGCGCTGTGCTGCCGAAGCGTTCGCGCGCCAGGGCTTCCCCACACGACGCAACGAGGCCTGGCACTACACCGACCTCCGCGCGCTCACCGAGATCCGCTTCGACGAGCCGCTCGTCGCGGTCGACCGTCCCGTGCTGCTGCCAGACGGCATCCCCGAGGCGGGCGCACCGCGGCTTATGTTCGTCGACGGTCGCTTCCGCCCCGACCTCTCCGACCTTGACGCGCTGCCTGCGTGCGTGCGCGTCCAGAGCCTCGCCGCGCTGCTCGAGGCGGGCGAGGAGACCCTGCGCGGGCGGCTCGGCCGGCTCGCGCCGGTCGAGGCCGGCGCCTTCGTCGCGCTCAACGCGATGCTCGCCGAGGATGGCGCTGTAGTCACCGTCTCCGCCGCCGGCTCGGGGGCGCGGCTGCATCTCGTCTCCATCGGCTCGGCCGAGGGGGACAGGCCGGTCGCCTTCCATCCGCGCCACCTGATCGCCGTCGAGGACGGGGCCGAGCTCACCCTGCTCGAGAGCGCTCTCGGCGAGGGTGCGACGCCCTACCTCAACAACAGCGTGAGCGAGATCGCGCTCGGCGCCGGCGCGCGGATGACGCATGTGCGGCTGCAGGCCGAAGCCGTGGCGTCGTTCCATGTTGCCACGGTGTTCGCGACTGTTGCCGAGGACGCGGAGTACGACAGCTTCGCGCTCGCCACCGGAGCGCGGCTTGCGCGCAACGAGGTGCATGCGACGTTGGGGGGCACGCGCTCGGCCGCGCATCTCAATGGCGCGCAGCTCGGCGACGGGGCGCGGCACGTCGACACGACGACGGTGATCACCCATGCCGCGCCTTCCTGCGCGAGCCGGCAGACCTTCAAGTCCGTGCTCGCCGGTCGCTCCAGGGCGGTGTTCCAGGGCAAGATCCACGTCCATCGCGCGGCGCAGAAGACCGATGGCTACCAGATGAACCAGGCCCTGCTGCTCAGCCCGGAGGCGGAGATCGACGCCAAGCCGCAGCTCGAGATCTACGCCGACGACGTCAAGTGCAGCCACGGGGCGACGGTGGGTGAGCTCGACGCCGACCAGATCTTCTATCTCCGAAGCCGCGGCCTGCCGCTCGCCGAGGCGCGTGCGGTGCTGATCGAGGCATTCCTGGCAGACGCCCTCGAAGCCGTGCGCGACGAGCGGCTGCGCGACGCTCTCGCCGCCGCCACCGCCGCCTGGTGGGCGCGGGCGCACGCCGAGGCCGGCGCATGAGCGACGCTGCGCCTTCGGCACCGCGCGCCGGGCTCGACGTCATGGCGATCCGGCGCGAGTTCCCGATCCTCGCCGAGACGGTGCGCGGCAAGCCGCTCGTCTTCCTCGACAGCGCCGCCTCGGCGCAGAAGCCGCGCGCGGTGATCGCGGCGATGGCGGGGGCGATGGAGCGCCAGTACGCCAACGTCCATCGCGGCCTGCACTGGATGAGCGAACGCGCGACGGAAGCCTACGAGTCGGCGCGCGATGCCGCCCAGGCGCTGCTCGGTGCGGCAAGCCGCGACGAGATCGTGTTCGTGCGCAACACCACCGAGGGGATCAACCTCGTCGCGCACAGCTGGGGCCGCGCCTTCCTCAGGCCGGGCGACGCGGTGCTGATCTCGGCGATGGAGCACCACAGCAACATCGTGCCGTGGCAGATGCTGCGCGACCAGCACGGCACAGAGCTCCGCATCGCGCCGGTGACGGAGGCGGGCGAGCTCGACATGGCCGCGTTCGAGGCTCTGCTCGCCGACGGACGGGTGAAGCTCGTCGCCGTGACGCACATGTCGAACGTGCTCGGCACCTATACGCCTGCGGAGCGGATCGTCACGCTCGCGCACCAAGCCGGCGCGAAGGTGCTGCTCGACGGCAGCCAGGCGGTGGTGCACCGGAAGGTCGACGTCCAGCGCCTGGGCTGCGACTTCTACGTCTTCACCGGCCACAAGCTTTACGGGCCGACGGGGATCGGCGTGCTCTGGGGCAGGGCGGAGCTGCTCGAGGCGATGCCGCCCTTCCTCGGCGGCGGCGACATGATCTCCTCGGTGAGCTTCGAGCGCAGCACCTGGGCCAGGGTGCCGCACAAGTTCGAGGCCGGGACGCCGGCGATCATCGAGGGCATCGGGCTCAAGGCGGCGATCGACTGGACGATGGCGCTCGGGTGGGAGGCCATCGCCGCGCACGAACAGGCGCTGACCGACCATGCGCTCGCCCGCCTCTCCGCCATCGAGGGCCTCTCCATCCTCGGCCGCGCACAGGACCGGGGCGGTGTGGTGAGCTTCACGCTCGATGGCGTGCACGCGCACGATGTCGCCACCCTGCTCGACCGGCAGGGCATCGCCGTCCGCGCCGGCCAGCACTGCGCCGAGCCGCTGATCCGCCGCTTCGGCCTCGACAGCACCGCCCGCGCCTCCTTCGCCGCCTACACGACCATGGCCGAGATCGACTTCCTCGCCGAGCAGCTCGCGCGCGTGCGCGCCTTCTTCCGGTGAGCCGATGGTCGCGACGGCCTTCGACGAGCTGAGGGACCTCTACCAGGAGGTGATCCTCGACCATGGGCGCCACCCGCGGAACCATCGCCGCCTTCAGGACGCGGATCGTTCGGCAAAAGGCGACAACCCGATGTGCGGCGACAGGGTGGAGGTGTTCCTCCGCCTCGGCCCCGACGAGCGCATCGCCGAGGCCACGTTCGAGGGACGCGGCTGCGCCATCAGCTTGGCCTCGGCGAGCCTGATGACGGAGATCGTGCCCGGAAGGACGGCTGCGGAGGCGCGCGCCATCGGTGCGGCGCTGCGCACGCTCGCCCGCACCGGCACTTGCCCCGCCTGCGCGCCCGCAGTCGCCGAGGCGATCGAGCGACTCGCCCCGCTCGGCGGGGTCTCCGAGTATCCATCGCGGGTGAAGTGCGCGACGCTTGCCTGGCATGCGCTCGACGCCGCGCTTTCGGGTGAGGGGAGGGCGACAAGCGAATGAGCGAACAGCCGATCGAGGCGGTGCATTCGGCCTGGACGCCGGAAGGCGAGGTTCCGCCCGCGCCTGTGGGCGTGTCCGAGGACGCGGTGATCGCCGCCTGCGCGACCGTCTATGACCCAGAGATCCCCGTGAACATCTACGAGCTCGGCCTGATCTACGCGATCGAGATCGAGGATGACGGCCGGGTCCGCATAGAGATGACGCTGACGGCGCCGGGCTGCCCCTCGGCGCAGGAACTGCCCGAGCAGGTGCGCGGCGCCGTGCTCGCCGTGCCCGGCGTCGCCGCCTGCGATGTCGAGGTGGTCTGGGATCCGCCCTGGACGCCCGAGCGCATGAGCGACGAGGCGCGGCTTGCCGTGAACATGTTCTAAACCCCCCGGGACGCATGCTAACCTCCCTTCCATGAACACGCTCGCCGAACCGAAGAAGACGCGCTCGCTGCCGCCGCTCTTGACGCTGACCGACCGCGCGGCGGAGCGGTTGCGCACCCTCTACGCGGAGCCCAACGCCAAGCGCTTCCTGCGCATCGGCGTGCGCACGCGCGGCTGCTCCGGCCTCTCCTACGACATGGCTTATGTCGACGCTCCGGGGCCGAACGACGAGGTGGTGACCGACAAAGGCCTCACCATCCTGGTGGACCGCAAGGCGAGCCTGTTCCTGATCGGCACGACGATGGACTATGTGGCGGGGGCGCTCGCGTCAGGGTTCACCTTCACGAACCCGAACGAGAAGGGCCGCTGCGGCTGCGGCGAGAGCTTCCACGTCTGACGACCCCCTGATCGTTCCGTGCCGAAGCGCCTGCCCGCTCGCTACGCCCCGGTGCTGTTCGGGCTCCTGCTCTCCGGGCTGATGAGCTTCGTCGTCTCGGGCATCGCCACGCTGAGCGCTCTCGGGCCGGTGGCCGCGATGCCCGGAGCGTGGATGTCGGCCTGGGCGCTCGCCTGGGCGGTCGCTTTCCCGGTGGTGCTCGTCGTCGCCCCGCTCGTGCGCCGCGTCGTCGCGGCGATCACCGAACCCGCCGGGCGCTGAGGCGCCGTACCCCCTTCGCCGTAC